>Ga0129302_1000018_pt1 | contig 88760 bp, 95 predicted proteins | sample BlaSprsedimmetaG_FD_94476 | JGI IMG/M metagenome (GOLD analysis project Ga0129302, IMG submission 94476) | Hot spring sediment bacterial and archeal communities from California, USA to study Microbial Dark Matter (Phase II) - Blank Spring... | ecosystem: Environmental > Aquatic > Thermal springs...
ATTCTCTATAACCTCAGGATGGTGATGAAAAATTATTCTTTGTTGTTCTTGTTGAGGAATTCTACAGAGCCAAAATATCCTGAATTTATCAAGGCATTCCCGGATTTTCCCTCTCTTGCCCGGGCCCCCCTCGGCGAGATCCTCCGTGTCTGGCAGGGGATGGGGTACAACCGGAGGGCAAAACTGATGAAGGCGGCTGCTGAGCGGATTGTAAGTGAATTCGCGGGGAATATTCCCCGCGATGTTGCCGACCTCAGGACCCTTCCCGGCCTGGGGCCGGCAACGGCGGGATCGGTTGCGGCATTTGCGTACAACACCCCTGTGGTCTTTATCGAGACCAATATCCGCAGGGTATTTATCCATTTCTTCTTCCGGGAGAGAGAGGATGTTGCGGATTCGGAGATTCTCCCGCTGGTCGAACGATCCCTCGACCGGGAACATCCCCGTGAATGGTACTATGCACTCATGGACTACGGTGCGATGCTGAAACAGGAGGTGAACAACCCAAATCTTCGCAGCAGGGCCTACAAACGGCAGTCCTCATTTGAAGGTTCTTCGCGGCAGGTGAGAGGGAAAATACTTCGCCTCATCCTGGACGTGGGGCCGACGGACCGAAAAACCATCAGTCGCCGGATTGACGATGACAAAGGGCGTGCAGAGATGATTATCGGGGAATTGATTGCCGAAGGGTTTCTGGAGGCAGACGAAGACGGAAGTATCCGCATCGCAGACTAACATTCCCGGTGAAACTGGTTTTTAACTCTCCAAAGAGCAGAGGTCTGCTCTGCACCTTCAGGGATGCAGCGTTCGGATTAGTTCTGTTCCTTCTCGGGGAAGAGAAAAGAGATTAAATATTTTTCAGGAGGGATCCAATTTTCGGGATAAAATCATTTTTCCGGGACATGACTCCCTCCATTGTTACCGGAATACTGGCAAAGCCCAGTTCTTCGAGAAGGAGCTGGTCCTTTGCCTGGGCGTAGACCATACTCGCATTTTCAAATACACTCGTATACATCGCGAGGTAGAGGTCAGGGAGCGATGCATGGTGAATCTTATCGACCTCCCGCCTGATTTCGTCATTGTTCTGGTGGCAGAAATCGAATGTCGGTACCATTACCTGCGATATAATGACGTGGCGGCCGAACAGTTCATACGCCTTCATGTCCGCGAGGAGCTGATCGCTGATCGATGCCCGGGTCATATCCATCCCTTTTTCGATGAGGTCCGTTCCGTACGTCAGCGGGTCCATATCCACTATGCCTGCAAGATATGCCACCGCCTCATGGTCAGCAGGGGTCGTGGTGGAGAGCCGCAGGACCATCGTGTCCGAGAGAATTCCTGAGAGAAGGAGTCCGGCTGTCGACCATTCAGGTTCCTTTCCGCTGTCCATGAATTTCTGCGCAATGATGGTTGATGTGGAACCCAACGGATCGTTAAGGAACTTAATCGGTTTGAGGGTGGTCATCGCCCCTATACGGTGATGATCAATGATCTCGATTATTTCGGCGGTTTCTATGCCATCCACCGCCTGGGTGTACTCGTTGTGATCGACCAGGATCACCTGTTTCTGGACCTCTTCCAAAAAAGTGTTTCGTGAAAGCATGCCGAGATACGTATTGTTTTCACCGACGATGCATGCCGTCCTGTACCGTGAGTCGGTTACCGCACGCTTCGCATATTCTATGGACGTATCCATCGTCACCGTGGGAACATCGGTCGCCATCATTTCGCGGGCCGGGAGGGAGAGGTTGATCATCTTTCCGACACCGAAGGCATCGAGTCCCGTTGCAAGGAGTAGGACCCCCCGTTCCTTTGCGCTTTGAATCACGCGTTCCCCGACCGGCGCGCCATCCGCGATGATGAGGGCGGCAATTCCTGCCGAAATCAGTGCGAGCTGTGGCGGTTCGTTGTCGCCCACGATGGCAATGTCATGTTTGGTAAGACGCGACAGGGTGACATGAAGCGCGTCGATTGCGATGTATACCTTTCCTTCCAGAAGATCCCCCGAGGGGACGATGATCTTGGCTTCAAGGATGCGTTCCAGGGTGTCAAGTTTTATCGGGGCAAAGGTGAGCGGCTCTATTTTGTGGCGCGTAACATAGGTTCGTGCAAGGCCGTGTTCACTCATAATGCCGAGGAAATGACCTTTCTCATCCGTCAGCGGCATGTTGCGGATATCATGCTGGACCATCTGGTCGGCGACATCAATGGTCGGGGTGTCGGCAGGCGCACTGACCGTGTACTTGAAGGGCATATCCGAGACACTCGGCGCAACGCTCTCGATGTATTCAGGGGGGCTGCGCCGGAAGGTCGTCAAAGCAAAGGATGTTTCGGGATTGATCTCCCCGCATCGTGCCGCAACATAGATGCAGGGGTTGTTCATGTTCAGAAAATCTGCATACCCGAGTGCGCTGCAGATGCTGTCGGTATCCGGTTTTTTGTGCCCGATAATGTAGATACTGCTCATTCCCATCTCTCCCGAATACTCTTCTGTTCATCATTATGACAGGGAACTAGATATGCATTTTGAGCATGGGTTGTCAATGTCGCGCCCAGACCACGTGGGTGGGTAATGATTCAGATGAGAGAAGCAATATTTATTACATCCTACCGGTAATGGGTTGTTACTGGAGGAGCTCTATGGAGATTGTCAAGATTCCGCGAATGGAAAAAGAAGAATATGATGCTTTGATACGGGACGGGTTTATTTCACGGATTGCATTTCAGGGAGAAAAATACCCGTATATCGCACCATTCATGTACGTATTCGACGGACATTTTCTCTACTTCCTCTCAACAAAATACGGGAGAAAATACGATATGTTCGCCAAGAGCCCGTATGTCTCGGTTGAGGTGGAGCGATATTCGTCGGATATGTCGTGCTATAATTTCGTAACCATGCAGGGCCGGCTTGTGCAGGAAGACGACGCGATCACCAAGAAGAAAGTCCGCAATATGTTCGTCGACATGATTCGCACCCACAAACTCTCGAACAACGTCCTTGGGGCCCTCGGGCACAACCCGGCGGAACCGGTCGAGGCCATTGCAGATGAAGAGCGCTCCAATATCTGGAAGCTGACCGGTGTGACGGATATTGTCGCCCTGAAAAATTTATAGGGTCATAGGCCCTCTGTTGACAAATCTTCTCTTTTACATATGTATATCAATTGATATAACGTAAAGTTATAATAGTTAATTTCGCTCGTAAGGGTAAAAAAATACAGTTAATAATATATTGTTTTCAGGGCATAATGTGCCATGGATATTATGGTGAACAGAAACTTTTTGCTGGCAGCCCTTGTGCTGATCGTGGCGGTGTTTTTCTGTGGCTGTACCTCGGACGGGGGGAATGACGCAGCGCCGACTGATTCAGGGACTGCCGCTACCCCTGAATTCCTGAAGATTGCAACTACGACAAGCCTGGATAACACCGGCCTTCTTGCAGATCTCAAGGACAGGTTTGAAGAGGACCATGATGTGACCCTCCAGATCATCGCCGCAGGGACCGGCAAGGCCCTTGAGTACGGTGAACGCGGAGATGTTGATGTGCTTATGGTGCACGACAGGGCACGCGAAGATGCATTCATGGACAACGGCTACGGCATCAACCGCAGGGTCTTTGCCTACAACTACTTCATGATTGTAGGTCCCGAATCCGATCCTGCAGGCATTGCAGGGATGACTCCCGAGGATGCATTCGTAACTCTCATTGAAGAGGCGCAGACCAACCCCGATGTTGTTGTCGTTTCCCGTGGTGACAGCTCCGGAACGCATGCAAAGGAGCAGGCAATCTGGGCAAGTGCCGGCTATGACTATGCTACCGAAGTTGTCGGTTCAGGTGACTGGTATATCGAGGGTGGACAGGGCATGGGTGCAACCCTCCAGATGGCAAATGAACTTCAGGCATACACGGTCTCCGACTCCGGCACCTATCTTGCATACCAGGGAGATATCGACCTCGTGCCTCTCGTCGATGAAGGCGACGTTCTTCTGAACATCTACGGTGCGATGATGATCAATCCTGAAAAGTTCTCCTACGTCAATTCGGAGATGGCAAAGGAATGGATCAACTTCCTGATCACTCCCGAGACACAGCAGGTCATTGCGGACTTTGGTGTTGAGGAGTATGGTCAGCCGCTCTTCTTCCCCTCGCTCGGAAACTATGAGATTCTGGGCGTTACCCGGGAAGAGGCCGAATCACCCATCCCCTGATGGAAACCCATTAATTTTTTCACCCTGCGTTGTTGGTTCATAAGAGAGGTGTCCGGTGAACGAGATAATAGACGGATTTTTAACGGCCATTCATCTCATCGTCACCTTTGACCCCGAGGTGTACGAGGTTGCCTTTCGCAGCATCTACATCACCTTCTCCGCCACCGTGATCGCATCGGTCATATCGATTCCCATTGCGCTGTTTCTGGCGTTCCGGACATTTCCGGGAAAACGGACGATCATCAATCTGGTGCACACACTCTATGCACTCCCTACAGTGCTCATCGGCCTGGTGGTGTTTCTCATGCTATCCCGGCAGGGTCCGTTCGGGTTTCTGGGTCTTCTCTTCACACCGGGTGCCATGATCATCGGACAGGTAATCCTCATCATCCCCATCATCATCGGTCTCACCTATTCAGCCCTGGTGGCGCTGGACCCGGTAATCAAGGACACCATCATCTCACTCGGGGCAGACTACTTCCAGTTCATGGTTTCGATTCTCAAGGAGATCCGGTTTGTCGTTTATGCAACCGTGGCCATGGCATTTGGCCGGGCGATATCGGAAGTCGGCGCTGCAATCATGATCGGGGGCAATATCAGGGGATACACCCGTGTGTTGACCACCTCAATCGCTCTTGAGACATCGATGGGAAATATTGAACTCTCGATGGCTCTCGGGATGATTCTGCTCTTTATCGCGCTGACACTCAATTTCATCATGACATCGATTAGAAGGGAGAGCGATTAATATGCTGACGATTGAGGATCTGCATAAATCCTTTGGAGAAAAAGAGGTGATCCGGGGCCTTGATGCGAAAATAAACAAGGGTGAAATCTTCGTTATCATCGGGCCGTCGGGCCAGGGCAAATCCACCATCCTCCGGCTCATTGATCTCCTCGACACCCCGACGGACGGCAGCATCACACTGGATGGAACGGAGATCACCTCGCTCGGTGACAGGGACAAGCAACAGGTACGCCAGAGGATCGGCATGGTCTTCCAGGACCCTGCCATCTTCCAGGGGTCGGTCTACGAAAATGTCGCCTATGGTCTTCGTTTCAGAACACTCCCCAGCGAAGAGGTTCACAGGAGGGTGACACAGGCACTCCACGACGTACGGCTGGAAGGATATGAGAAGCAGGATGCCAGGACACTCTCCGGGGGGGAAAAGCACCGGGTCGCCTTTGCCCGGACCATCGTAACCCAGCCCGACCTCATTCTGATGGACGAACCGACCTCCGATCTGGACCCGGTCACCACCGGAATCCTGGAGGACCTGATCTTCTTCATCCGGGACACCTATCATGCCACCATTATCCTCTCCACCCATGATATGTTTCAGGGGCAGCGCATGGGTGATCGCATTGCGGTGATGATGGGGGGGACCTTCATCCAGACCGGGACCCCCAAGGAGGTCTTCACCTCGCCGAATACCCGTGAGGTGGCGTATTTCATCGGGTTTGAGAATATCTTCGACGGCGAGATCATACGGAGTGAAGGAGGCGTGGCAACGATTGCAACGGGCGAAAGAGAAGTTCTCGCCGTCAGCGACCGTCCGGTCGGGAATAAAATCTCCTGGTGCCTGCGGACGGAGGATATTCGTCTGCACATGTCGGAGGAGCGTCATGGTCGTGCGCCGATGTCCAACCATATGATGGGAGTTGTGAAGTCCATAGGTATGGTCGGCCCGCAGAATCATGTGACCATTGACTGCGGGATAGACATCACCCTTGTTGTGTCGTGGCGATTTGCCGAACGGGTCAATCTTCACCCCGGTATGCGGGTCTGGGTTGCATTCAATGCCGGTTCGATCCAGGTCATGGAACGATAGCCGCTTTTCTCCCTCCCTCCCACCCGTTTTCCGATCTTTTATCCGGCAGTAAACGAGAAAGGTACGTCGGAGTCGATCAGTTCATGCAACCGGAAGAAACCCTCCGCACCACCCTCCGCCGCATCGACGGTAAGGGGTACGGAGCATACAAGGATATCAGGGGACAATACCGGTTTTCGGAATATTCATTCTGTATCGATCATGTGCAGGGAGATCCTTTCGCCGCTCCGTCACGTGTCAGGGTGATGCTATCCCGGCAAACTGCGGGATTTCCCCCAGAATTCTTCAGCAGCAGGAGCCGGACCATCGCCCTTGCCGACCTCCTCAGCAGGCGGTTCGGCGATGCCTGCATGCGGCGCGCAGGACACGGGAACGGGAGTGGCAAAAGCGGCATCATCGAGATGGATATACCCGGGCAGGAGGTCCTCGAACGCACCTCCGTCATCGTCCGGGACGGTGAGGTCGAGGCGCGGTTCGTTGTCGGCCTCCCTGCATACGGGAGAAGAATCGCAGGGCGGGAGGCAGAGACGATGTTCTTCCACGATATCCCCCGCATTGTGCGTGCATCTCTTCTCTGTTCCTCTCTTGACCCCGAAGAGGTGCGTCTGCACTGCGAGGTCGGCGAGGACGCGGATGCCCTCAGGGGACAGCTGAAGGAACGTGGGATGGTCTCATTCGTTGCCGACGGCGCCATCCTTCCCCGCCGGAGCGGCATCGACGACCTGCCCATGGAAGGGGGGGATGTCGTACCATTCTCCTCCCCTGCGTCCATGCGGGTCACGTTAGGCGCGCCCAACCGCGGCATGGTATCGGGGATGGGTATCCGTGAAGGCGTTACCCTGATTGTCGGCGGAGGATACCATGGAAAATCCACGCTCCTGAAAGCAGTGGAGCGAGGGGTCTACAATCATGTTCCCGGGAACGGCCGTGAATATGTGGTGACCGACCCCGATGCCGTAAAGATCCGCTCGGAGGACGGCCGCCGCGTCGAAGGGGTCGACATTTCCCCGTTCATCGGAACTCTGCCCCATGGGAGGACGACGACCGCCCTTCGGACGGATGATGCCTCGGGAAGCACCTCACAGGCAGCAAATATCATTGAAGCGATGGAGAGCGGAGCATGTGTTCTTCTCATCGACGAGGATACCTCGGCGACGAACTTCATGATCCGCGATCAGCGGATGCAGGAACTGGTCGTAAAGGATAAGGAACCGATCACTCCGTTCATCGATAAGGTGCAGCCGCTCTATCGGGACTGCGGCATATCAACGATCCTCGTCATCGGGGGTTCGGGCGATTATTTTGAGGTTGCCGATGCGGTCATCTCCATGGATGAGTATGTGCCGGAGGACCGGACAACAGAGGCACGTTCCATTGCAGGCCGTCATCTGAGCGGGCGGCGGCCGGAAGGCGGGCCGTCCTTTGGCTGTCCGGGCAGGAGAGTTCCCGACCCGCAAAGCATCTCCCCGCGCAAGGGCAGGCGGGAGGTGAAGATTGCGGTCCGTGAACGATCACACATAGGATTTGGCATGTATGATATCGATATCCGCGCCGCAGAACAGCTGGTTTCCGTCAGCCAGACCTCGGCGGTCGGTGTCGCCCTCTGGTATGCCGTGAAATACATGGACGGCAGACGGACGGTCGGGGAGGTGGTGCACAGGGTAATGGATGATATCGCCGAAGAGGGTCTGGGTATCCTTTCACCGGGTGCACCCGGGAATCAGGCACTCTTCAGGCAGCATGAACTGGCAATGGCAATGAACCGGCTCCGGTCCCTGAAGGTCAGGACCACCTCATCGACCGGTAAGGGGGGATGCCGGTGAACGACTGTCCGCGATGAAATATGAGGTAAAAAAATCCCGGTTCAACGCATATCCCTTTTGAGATCGCCTGCTCGCGGAGTGTCAATTATTACTGCCGAACTGCGCAGGAAATACCGGAATGCAGACCACATCTGTTCTGGCGTCCGTTTCAGGGATGAAATGGGCATGCTTCATGAAGACTGGAAGAATGACGGTGAAGTGGGGTGTCCGGGGATGGCACTTCCGGAACTACTGAGGGCTCAGGCGCTCGAGCGGCACATGAGTGTGGTGGTTTATAGTGGTGAGAGTCTTCGGAGGCGTTAAGCCGTGGGGCCGGAAATGATACGCGGGTGTTTCGAAACGACGTCAGCGCTGCATTCGATGAGTATACGGCAAACCGGAACTGCCCTGAAGCGATGGTCCGTGTTTTTGAGCAGGCATCTCTCTTATGAGTGTCTGCCTGATGAGGGATGTCCCCTGCCCCCGTAGCTGAGAAAGATGCGCCTATCGGCGGTTCTCTGCTGCCGGACGACCATTTCCGGTTATTGGCGGGGATCACTTCTCTTCGCACGATTGATTGTCATGATTCTTTTTCCGGAGGGCGGTGCCGACCGCGACAAAGGCATCCCGAATCTCTCCAAAATTGGGGATGTGGGCATTCCTCAGAATTCTGACCCCCGCAAGCATGCTCTCCCCTCCCAGCAGGCATCCGACGACGGTCTTATGGGTGTCGCGGGAGAACCGGACGATCTCATTTGCAAGATCGCCCGCATCGACCGAGGTGCTCGGTACGGAAATAACGAAGGCGATGTCCCATTCGTCCTGGTGGCGGATGAGCGCATCGAAGGTTTTGGCGTACCTCACCACTCCTGCATCGCCGATCATATCGATGGGGTTTCTCCCGCTCCACCCCGGCGGCATGAAGGTGTTCAGTCGCCGGCGGAGTTCGTCTGAGAACGTGATGATATCAATACCCGATTCCTCGGCATAATCGGAGGAGAGAACAGCAAATCCTCCTGCACTCGAGATGATGGCCGCCCGGTTTCCCGCGGGGTATCCTTCCGAAGCGAGAAGGCCTGCCACCTCGAAGGCTTCCTTGAGCGATGCTGCGGGAATGATCCCCGCCTGGGCGAAAGCGGCCTGATAGACTTCGTAGCTGCCGGCAAGAGATCCGGTATGCGATGATGCCGCCTGCCTGCCGATATCGGATTTGCCTGCTTTCAGGGCGATTATCGGCTTTGTTTCGGATACCTTTTCTGCAAAGTCCATGAACTGGGTGCCATTCAGGATCTCCTCGACATACAGGATGACCGCCTTGGTCTCGTCATCTGCGGCTGCTATCATCAGGTAGTCCTCAAAAGTTAAGTCCGTCTGATTTCCAACGGAGATGACCATCGAGAGGCCGACCTCCTCCGCGAGGCTCCAGTCGACGGTGGTGGTAATGATGGCACCACTCTGGGAGAGAAATGCAATGTGTCCGTGGCGCGGGAGCTTCGGGTCAAAGGTCGCATTAAGGTTGAGACGGGGGATCATCAGCCCGAGTGCATTTGGTCCGGTAAACCGCATCCCATACCTGTCCGCAATGGCAGAGACCTGCCGTTCCAGTCCTGCACCCGACTCCCCGGTCTCACGAAATCCTGCGGTGATGATGATGGCAAGCGGTACGCCAAGGGCGCCTGCCTCCTCCATCACTGCCGGGACATGCGGTGCAGGTACCGCAATGATGACCGCGTCCGGCCGTGAGGGGAGATGCGAGAGAGACGGGTATATGGGGTGTCCCAGCAGTTCATCCCCTTTTACATTGACCGGATAGATGGTCCCTTCAAAGCTCAGGAGATTGCGAAAGATTGCATACCCGAGTTTTGATGGATCAGTGGACGCTCCCACCAGAGCGATGGAGGAGAGGGAAAAGATATCAACATCCGGCGATGGGCGCTGCTCTTCGGGGACGCTTACGCCGGGGGGAGCAAGGAGAAACCGCGCATCAACGGCGCACCCCCCGTCTTCGTACAGGAGAAAGGGATTGATATCGAACTCAACGATCTCCGGCTCTTCCAGGAAGAGACGTGCAGCCGAGCTGAGGGTATCTTCAAGGGCGGCGATGTCCATGGGGGGTCTGCCCCGGTAGCCGGTGAGAAGGGGATATCCCTGAATTTCCCGTACCATGCCTGTAAGTGCCTGCTTATCCGCAGGAAGGATCCTCATTGCCACATCCTTCAGGAGTTCCACCATTATGCCCCCGATGCCGAAGGTGAGGACCGGCCCGAACGTGTGGTCGCGTTTTCCCCCGATGAGAAGTTCGATGCCGTGCTCCGGGAGTTGCTTTTCAACGATGATTCCTGTTATTCTGCACCCCGGCCTGAAGCTTTTTGCCGCAGCGATAATCCCCTCAAACTGGTGCCTCACCATATCCGCATCGGTGATGCCGGTGACCACCCCGCCTGCATCGCTCTTGTGGATGATGTCGGGAGAAACAATCTTCAGAACAACGGGGAAGCCGATCTGTTCAGCGGCCGCTGCAGCCTCGTCAGGGGTTGTGGTGAGTGTGTGACGAGGGACAAAAATCCCATATTTCTGCAGAAGCGCATAGCCCTCCTTCTCATTCAGAAGTGTTTCCTTGTTCATGGTCTTCAGGTGAAAACAAGGAGGGACTGTGTGAAATGGTTTTCGTTGTCATAAGGAAAAATCCCTGAGCATGATATCCCCGGAAATGCCCCCGGATTCGAACCTGCGTATCAGCGTGACAATCTCGGAGAGATACACCGGGCGGTAGCCCGTGACTTCCACACTCACATTCACCGTCTTTCTCTCCCCCGAAAAGAACGGATATTCGTTGAGCCGGTTGTTATGCGTGTGTCCATGGATCACCCAGCCATTCCATGAATCCGGGATATGCTTCGGATTGTGAATAAGAAGAAAATCGATTCCCTCGTAGCTGATGAGGGCTGAGTCCTTCGCCTCCCGGATGCAGGTATCATGGTTGCCGCGAATCCAGGAGATCTTCCCGTTCATTCTCGCCAGGTAGTTCTGGTTCGTCGCATCACCCGCTTTGTAGGTAAAATCACCCAGGTAGTACACCGGCCGTTCCGGTTCGAGGAATGCATTCCAGTTGCGGATCAGCACCTCATCCATATCGGTGGCCGCACCGGGAGGAAAGGGCCGGGAGTAATAGTTGATGACCCCGTTGTGACCAAGGTGCAGGTCGGCACTGAGCGCCGGGCCCCGTTCCGCGGGCACTTTCGGTGTGCAGGAGACGCCCTGAGCAAGCTCGTATCCACGCACCCTCCGCAGGTGTCTGCAGGACTCTGCGAGGCATTCTCCGTCTCTTTCTTCACCGGGTTCGAGCCATCTGCCCAGTGCGAGGTCGTAGAGTTTCCATGGCCTTTTGTCCTTTAAGACGCGTATTCTGGTGATATCGACCGGCAGAAGCAGCGGGCGTGCATATCCTGCCGGACCGGGAGGGGGCCTGATGAATTTCTTCACAATTCTGTCTGTCTTCGAAAGGGGGAATCCGAGGCTTTCTGCGCTGGCCAAAAATGCCCTCAACGAGTGCAGTTCGCAGATGTCGGCGGTCATCTTCACAGGAGACGGGATAGGTGTTGTATCCGGGACAGTCTGCAAGCGCACGGAAAATTCCAAAATGTTCCGTGTTTTCTGCATTTCGACGGTAATACACCTTTTCCGGAAGCCACGACGGCACTTCCATCCTTCGAGGATGCCAAGGATGGGGCCGGTGGATGAGAAGATGTCCTCCAGTTCATCCACGAGGTGGCGGTCATCTCCCGCCGCAGCACTGATGCTGACCGGAAGGGGGATCTCCTGTGGATCACTCCACTCACCGCAGCCAAAGGCTGACGCAACCTCTCTGCACCGGTCGGCTGTTTTCCATGCGGCAGTTGGAAAGAGGAGCCTGAAGGTGTAGACCTGATATGCCACTTTCTAGTATCTCCCGAAGGATTCGAGTTCTTCCCGGATGACTGCCCGGATATCTTCGATATCGAGTGTTCTCTTCTGCCTCCTGAGGGTATGCTCCATAACGCGGATGCCCTCACTGATGGTTGGGCCGTATTTGAGGGCGATATCGCGTGCATCTTCCTGTATTCGGACAACCTGTGACATGTTACCAGATGTTACGTGCCCCCGCAGATAATGTTACCCATTGTAACGTGTGCGGGGTGTAGTATGGCAGCCACAAGGGTCAGGTACTTGCCTTGGGCGGCGGCTGCAGTATGGGGAGTTGTCCGGAGATGCATATGGGCCTGACTGGCATGGGCTCTCCGGAATAATCAGTGATGGGAAAAAGAAACACGCCCCGGCCGGGACTTGAACCCGGGTCAAAAGCTCCGCAGGCTTCTAGGATATCCACTACCCTACCGGGACCGGACTGTGCCTGCATATATTCGCAGCCGGAAGTTAAAACCCTTCGCATATTGAATTGCGGAATGGAAGAATAAATCAAAAATTAAAAAAAAGATCCCGGGTATCAGGTAGTGTTTAGGTTGGACTCCGGGACACTGATGACGATCTCGACTTCAACGAACCCGCCGGAAAGTTCCACATGATAGTTGCCGGGGTAGTAGAGGGTGATGCTCTCTTCCATTTCACCATCATCATTTACCGGGAATGTGAGGTATTCCTCTGATTCGATGATCTCCATCGTATCGAGATCATAGACCTCCACGAGAAGTTCCGCATTCTGGTTCGCATGGCTCTTTGTGACAGTGATCTTGTCCTTGTCCCCGTAACTGCTGTAGACCTGCTGTTTGTAGGTGATCATATCAGGCCGGATGATATATTTGATAACCATCGGGGGGGTTGTAAGGTCGAATTGCAGGGAGACCGTATCATACAGCAGATAGTGGGTGTCATGGTAAATTTCCGTGTATGCCGGTTTTGGTACTGCGGTCGGTGTTGCTGCGGTCGGATTGCCGGTCGGGACTGAAGATGTTTTTATCGGGGTTGCCTGCTGCACCCATTGGGGGGTTGGGGTGGCTGTCGCACCCGAACCTCCCTGGCCTGCACTCCCTTCGGCCCCTTTTGCCTCAATCTCAGTGCATCCCGCACACGTAAGGACGACGATTGTCAGGATCACCAGGGCCAGTGTAATGATTCTCCGCGTCATTTGTACTGCGTTATTGACTGCCCTCTAAATATGTTTTACTTATTTTGCGGGCCGGGAGAGATTATTTTTCAGGAAAGAGGGAGATAGGCATCGAGAATCCCCTCAAAGATCCTCGATGCCGACGCCAGCCGGGCAACCGGAACCCTCTCATCGCGGGCATGCAGGGTGGTGACATCCCCCGGGCCGTAATCGACCACATGGAACCCGGCGCTTCTGAGAAAACGTGCGTCACTTGCCGCCCACTGGATGATCGGGCGGGCAGGTGCGCCATATTCTTTTTTTATCTCGTTTGAGAGGATCCTGACGATATCTGAACCAGCATGGGTCAGGCTGGCCTTGCAGGACGATATCACCTCAATATGGGCATCCCCTGCCCGTTCTTTGATTTCCTGTGTGATCGCCTCAGGGCTGATACCCCACGGGAGACGCAGGTCCAGCTGAACCGTACACTCCTCCGCAATGACATTGACCCCGTTTCCCCCGTGGATTGTACCCGGATTATAGTTGATTCTTCTCAGGACACTGGCCGCATCGGGGAGGGAAAAAAGGATGCTCAGTGATGCGGTGGTATTTTCGATCAGTATCCTCAGTTCTTCATTCACCGGATAGTCCCGGCGGTTCAGTTCCTTGAGCCAGGCAATGAGTTCTGCCGCTTCTTCAACGGCGCTTTTCCCCTCATAGGGGTAGAGGGAGCCATGACCTGGAATGCCTTTGAATGAGATATCGAGCCGGAGGAGCCCTTTCTGCCCGACCGAGGGGCTGAGGTGCGGCGTAGGCTCGGCGATCAAACAGTCACAGGGGGAAAGAAGGTGTTTTCTGAGAAGCAGCCGGATGCCGTATTTTCCGCCGGTCTCCTCATCGCAGACAAAGGCAAAGTGGGCACTGCACTCCTTTCCCGCATCTATCTGGTTCGCAGCTGCGGCGATCAGGGCGGCACATCCCCCTTTCATATCGGTGGCCCCGCGTCCCCAGATCTGTTCCCCATCGTTATGCCCGCAAAACGGCGGATACGTCCAGTGTTCGTCCTGTGCAGGCACTACGTCCAGGTGTCCTGAAAAAAGGAGTGGTTTTGTCCGGTCGCCGGCAAGCACATTCCAGTGCCCGTCCGGTCCTTTCACCATCTCCACCGGAAGGCCCAGGCTGTCGAGGAGCTCCCTGACATACTCGGCTGCGTCGGTGGTGTCCCCTGGAGGATTTTCCGAGCGGATCTTCACCAGGTCTGAACAGATGTGTGCCGGGTCCATGGATCAGGCGAGCGTGGCGCGGTAGGTCTCGATGAGGTGTCCGAGTGATGCATCCTCATAGAGGCTCTTCAGGAAATTTTTGTCGAACATCTCATCGATGATCGCATAGAAAAACTGCGGCGGAAGCGGCTGTTTCTCGACACGCTTCAGCGCAATTCGGAATGAGCGGTACGCCGGTTCGGTGTCGGCATCGTAGATCTCTTTCCAGATGGTGGGCAGACGCTCGAAGGTATCAGGGTGTTCCTTCTTCAGCCAGTTGACAAATCCGGGGAAGATATCCCGGTCATCCAGCTTCTCCTGGTCAATTCTCCACCGCATGTACTCCATGTTCATGATGTTGCGGGGGGAGAGAATGTTGAACGACAGAGTGCAGATGGTAAAATCGATGTGCGCAAGTGTGTCGATGAAGTAAAAATGCAGAATCGGATGAAATTCGGAAGGTGTTTCCAGCATGAGTGACTTGGTGTAGAGTTTTTCCAATGCCGGAGCATATTCGTTTTTTTCCATCATATACTCTGTAAATGCTCCATACAGTACAATAATTGTTTGGAATGTGCAAAAAGGCGCCCGGAAAAAAGAAGGGGTGCAGATCTTCAGGAGTAGAACGGACGGCGGCGAAGGACTGCTTCTTTGAAGAGTTCGCGCATCTCATCTTCGTTTTTGCCCCGAACATCCACGTGATTGTCATTTCTCAGGAGACACGGTTTGAGTTTCCCGTCAGAGGTCACTCTCAAACGGTTGCAGTGTGCACAGAACTCTGTGTTGTGCTGGGGTCTGACAATCTCGATCTCCGCACCGTCGACACAGTATTTCTTCCGGTGATGCATCCGGCGGGTGATGATCGTCTTTGAGGTCCGGGAGAGTTCCTCTTCCATCGGGCGCAGGTCCATGTGGTACGGGCAGTTCCGGAAATCCTCCATGAGCTCGATGAACTGGAGGATCAGGTGGTCACGGCCTTTTGCAAAGTCGATGAAATCATTGATCTCATCGTCGTTGACGCCTCCGAGTATGACCACGTTGAGTTTGACCGGCGTCAGTCCGTACTCGAGGGCAGCGTCGATCCCGCGCAGGACCTGGGGGAGGAGATCGCGCCCGGCGATCTCCTGATACCGTTCCCGTTGAAGACTGTCGAGACTGATGTTGACCCGTGAGAGCCCCGCCTCTTTGAGCGCCTCCGCTGTTCCGGCAAGGAGGGTACCATTGGTCGTAAGTGAGGACTCCATCTCCTCCGGGACCAGGGAGACGATCTCGCAGAGATCCTTTCTCATCAACGGTTCTCCCCCCGTCAGTTTTACCGATTTCATATCGAAATGGCGGGCGGTCTTCAGGATCTGATCAATCTCTTCCAGGGACATTTCATCGTCCGGGTTGCATTCGCCCTCCGAATGGCAATAAAAACACCGTAGATTGCACCGTGGGGTGAGACTGATTCTGAGATTGGTTACCTTGCGTCCAAAGGTATCTTCAAGCAACATGACTATTCCCCTTAAAATTTTTTGCAATTATGTACGCTTCCGAACTGCCCCTGCGTGCGGCACGGGAGCGGTAGACCTTCACCGAGTAAAAATTATCACGGGCCAGTTCCAGGAGCTCGTTAAACATCTCTCCCTGGAAGGATTTGACGGCAAAATTTCCGCCGGGTTTGAGCACCTTGATGGCAAAAAGAAGCGCTTCTTCCGAAAGTGCAACCGCCCGGGCCTGATCGTAGCTCTTCTGTCCGGAGAGTTTGGGTGAGGCGTCACAGACGACCACGTTCACCTCGTGGAGCATTGCACACACCTTCTCCTGGACCGCGTTCGTGGTAAAGTCACCCGTGATTGTGCGTGTCCCTTCAATAGGTGCGATGGGATTGAGATCGATGCCGACGATTTCCCCTTCGGTGAGCTCCCGAAGGACCTGCATCCAGCTGCCCGGTGCCGCGCCGAGATCAATGACATTGTCATCATTTCTGATGATGGCAAACCTGTTCTGTATGTCTCTGAGCTTGTACGCTGCACGTGAACGGTACCCCTCGGATACCGCCTTTTTATAATATCTGTCTGCTCCCCATTGTGAACCCATTAAGTTATTCCCCTGCCCGGAAGGTGGTCCGGGCAAAAACCACATATTATTAAAAAATATGCTTGTATAATTTATAAGAGAGTTTGTAAAGGGGTAATGATGTTAAAGGCGACAATTGATACCGACACATTCAGGGAAACCATTGATGTTATTGCGGCAATGGTGACCGAATGCAGGCTGACTATCAGTGAACAGGGAATCCGGACCCGGGCAGTGGATACTGCAAACGTTGCGATGATCTCGCTCGAGCTTGATCAGGAGGCATTTTCCTCCTTCCTTGCAACAGCCGGTGAACTGGGAATAGATATCACCAAGATGAAGAATATCGTGGGAATGATGGGGAGAGGGGATGTCCTTTCGCTGGATCTCCCTGACGACGGCCACAAAATGGAGATGGTCTTTTCCGGGTATAAGTATTCGCTCACCCTCCTTGATGTCAATACTATCCGGAAAGAACCCAGCATGCCGTCGATTGAACTTCCGGCGAAGATCAAGATATCCGGTGCTGCCCTGAACGATGCGATCAAAGCTGCATCAGTGGTGTCGGATAAAATCGCGCTTGGTGTTGATCCGGCTGCCAACTTCTTTTATATGGAAGCAGAAGGCGACAGCGATCATATCAGGCTTGAACTGGGGAAGGATGAACTCATTGATCTCGTCCCTGCAGAGGCGCGCTCACTGTTCTCTCTGGATTATCTCAAGGATATGGGACGGGTCATGGGGCGTGCGGATGAGGTCGAAGTCCAGATCGGCATTGACCACCCGGTAAAATTCAGGTTCGGTATCGCTGATGACAATGGCCGCGTTGAATTCCTCCTTGCACCTCGCATTGAGGCGGACTGATGCCCGTATCAGAAAACCGATTAGATAAAAAGGATCTCGCAAAATACCCTTTTTTAAAAGAAACAAAGGCCTTTGTCTCGCGGATGGGCGTTCCGCTCGACTCGCTAATTCGTTCGCAGTCCGGCGTTGGCGTGCGGATAAAGGAAAACGCCGCTCAGAGGATACGCGATTCCCTTGGATATAGCGATTTCGAACTCCAGCCGGACAATGAGTCGGTTGAGGATGAAATTCTAAGTTATGCCGTGGCACGGATGATCGTCTCCTGCCTGAACGACAGGATGATAATGGATCGTCTTGCACGATACGAGGCCGAACGGGCATACCATTATCTCCAGACCGAGGCGCCTGCAAAAAAGGCGTATGTCGCCCGGTCCTTCGGCCTTGATGTTGATGCCGCGGAGATGGGGGTGGTGTTCTATGTAGGGCTTGTGGCTACGATGAAGGATCCGAAATGGCGACTGGTGAACAGGGATGTCAGCCATGGGGTGGTGCAGATATCTGCCGAAGAATATGATGAACTGCTCCGTGAGCGCATTCGTTTAGTCATCCGCTCCCAGCTTCCTCTTGAAATTCCCGGTCCCATCGCCATGCGCCTTCGCCCCTATGCAGACGCCGTTTCCGCCGCATACCAGGAAAAGATACTGGAACAGTACGGGGAGGTTGACGAAGGGTCGTATCCGCCATGCATGGAGGCGATCATCCGTGCAGTCTCCGAGGGTACAAACATTCCGCATACCGCCCGGTTTTCCCTGACAGCCTTTCTCCATATCATCGGTCTAAAGGAACCGCAGATAGTGGAAGTATTTGCACGTGCGCCGGATTTTGACATCAGCCGGACGATGTACCAGGTTGAACACATCTCCGGGAGGGGAGGGACGGAATATACGCCCCCCGGGTGCCAGACCATGAAGACCTACGGCCTGTGCGTGAACCGCGATGCGACCTGCAAAGAAATTTCTCATCCGCTCAGTTATTATAAGCGGAAAAAGAAGGCACAGAAAAAGGAAATCAACGAATCTGCTGGCCAATGAAGTAACCGCCTGCACCCATGCTGACGATGAAAATCACCAGTGCTGCAAGAAATGCATACCCCGCAGGCATGATCGCAGGGAGTGCAAGGACAGCGACAATAAATATTATGACACTCGCCACGGCTGTTGCAATATCGTATGCTGCCACGTTCATGAACATTATTATGCAGTCGGGGGGCTAAATTATTATCCATTCACCGTCTGGTCGGGGAGTACTTAAAAGCAAGAAGGAGCGAGGTAACGGTGGTATGAGTGCTGAAGAGAGGGCGGCAGTTCTCCATGATCTTGAGAATGCCGTAAAGGCGATCTGTTCTGCAATGGATAGTTCACTGGTTCCTGAAGTGGGCATGAATATTGTCTTCGCCCTTCAAAATGCCACGGATCCTCGTGATGTGGCAGGGGTTGAAGGAAGAATTGTCCGACTGAAAGGGAAACCGCATCCGGTCGGTGGCATTGCCTTTGGTTCAAGCGATCATGTCGCACGCATCGCTCTTACTGCCATGCGGCATGATCCCACCATACGCTGTGCGGCAAATATCAGGTTCTCCGGGGAAGCGATTGCTGTTGCGGAGGAGATGATGTTTGACATCTGTTCATTTGACCGTATGAACGAACCGCCCGGAACGCGAACGATGGACTGGGGCGTGGAACAGTGCTGCACCGATGAAGTGCCAGACATCATCTATGACCGCGGGGCGGTGGGAAAAGAGCCGATGATACGCATTCTTGGTGAAGATCCGGGAGTCGTTGTTCATAATATTCTTATGCTCTCACGGCGCATTAGTGATACCAACTAATAAGGGAAGACAAAATGGGAATCAAACCAACGTATATCAAAGCACTCAGTCAGGAGCTTCTGGCAAAGCACGGGAACCGGTTTACGAATGACTTCGACGAGAACAAGAGGGTTGTCTCAGAGGTTGCTGTCATCGAGAGCAAGCGCGTCAGGAACCGTGTTGCCGGCAGCGTCACGCGAAAGGTAAATAGGAGAAAGAATATATAACATCTTCATGTTTGAGGGTGTTTTTCCGGCACTAATTACTCCTTTTCATGAAACGCCTGATCGAGGGTTAGATCTCGAGGGCCTTCGTGCAAATATTGAATTTCTTATTGAAAACGGGGTTCACGGTGTTGTTCCCTGTGGTTCAACCGGCGAGTCTGCAACCCTGACGTTTGAGGAGCATGAAATCGTCATCGGTGCAACGATTGATGCGGTGAATGGGCGGGTCCCGGTGATTGCCGGTACGGGTTCCAACAACACCGCTGAAGCGCTGCGGTTTACCCGGTCTGCATATGATCAGGGTGCCGATGGCGTGCTCGTTCTCTCTCCCTATTATAACAAACCCAACCGTTCGGGACTCATCAAGCACTATACGAAGCTCGCTGATATCGGGGTGCCGCTCATCGTGTACAATGTGCCGTCCCGCACTGGGCAGAACCTGACCCCGGACATCATCTGTGAACTGGCTGCGCATCCAAGCATCGTCGGGGTAAAGGAAGCAAGCGGGGACATAACACAGATATCAAGGATCATCGAAGGGACGCGTGATGAAGATTTTTCCGTTCTTTCCGGCGATGATGCGATGACCCTGCCTGTTCTTGCTCTTGGAGGCGCCGGCGTTATTGCAGTAACCGCAAACATTCAGCCTGGAAAGATGGTGGAGATGGTCGAAGCGTTTTCCCGCGGCGATCTCAATGCCGCCAGAGCCATTCACTACGCCCTCTCCCCCCTGTTCAGGGCCCTCTTCATCGATACCAATCCGATTCCCATAAAAAAGGCGGTCGGTCTCTGCGGTATGGCGGCGGGCCCTGTGCGACTGCCTCTCGATGACCTTGATGAAGAGAAGGCGGCTCTCCTGAAGGAGGTCCTCGGCCGGTATGACTAGCGTGGTTATATGTGGCGCCCTCGGCCGCATGGGAACGACCATTGCCGGCCTTCTGCAGGATGCAGAAGGGCTGGAATTTGTGGGGGGTGTCGATATAAAGGAGGGGACGCTCTTCGGCAAACCCGTCGTCCCTGCAGGGGAGATCGACGCATTTCTTGAACGGGTGCAGCCGGATGTGATGATTGACTTCACCATTGCCGCGGCAGCAGTGGGAAATATCCGCGCCGGAGCCCGTCACGGGGTTGCTCTTGTCATCGGGACGACCGGTTTTTCCGGCGAACAGATGCAGGAGATCGCAGGGTATATCGAAGGAACCGTTCCTGCGGTGATCTCCAGTAATTTCAGCGTAGGGATGAACATTTTCTGGAAACTCGTCCGTGAAGCCGCACAGCGCCTAGGGGACTACGATATCGAGGTCATAGAGGCGCACCACCGGTACAAAAAAGATGCACCTTCGGGAACTGCACGGACCATACTGGGAATTATCGAGGATGAAGTGGGGCCGCGGGAAAAACTCTATGGCAGAGAGGGGATGACTGAGCGCACGAATGAGATAGGCGTACATGTTGTCCGCGGGGGGGATATCGTCGGTGACCACACCGTCCTCTTTGCGGCAAACCATGAAACGATTGAACTCTCACACCGCGCGTATGATCGTGCCGTCTTTGCCCATGGTGTCATCCGCGCCGCCCGATATATCGCCGGCAAAGAGCCCCGGGTGTATTCGATGGACGATGTCCTCTCGCTCTGATCCGGTTGAAACCAATCGAAACCTATTTTTTTCCACGCCCCAACCAAATTAGAGAGGTTACAAATGGTAGCTGTTGTAGACAAAGACAAATGTACCGGGTGCGAAACGTGTGTCGATGTATGCCCCGCCGCAGCAATAGAGATGGTAGACGGCATTGCATCCGTCGATCCGGATCTCTGCGTCGACTGTGAATCGTGTGTTGACGAGTGTCCGAGTGAAGCTATTCGGATGGAATAAACCAAATCTTTTATAATCCCTTTTGAGGTAATAGAAAGCATCTATGATCAACGTAGGTGTGCTCGGAGCTACGGGTGCAGTTGGACAACGCTTTGTACAGTTACTTGCCGGTCATCCGTGGTTTGATCTTACCATGCTCACCGCTTCAGAGCGAAGTGCGGGAAAGAAGTATAAAGACGTCGTCAATTGGCGTCTGGATGTGCCTTTTCCCGAGGAGACGGGAGAGCTCGTCGTCCGCCCGACAACGGTAGAAAGCATCAAAGGCCTGGATATCGTATTCTCCGCCCTTCCGGCAAACATTGCGGGAGAGATTGAGGTTGCGGCAGCCCGGGCCGGTGTCGGCGTATGTTCAAATGCGTCATCGCATCGCATGAACCCGGATGTGCCTCTGGTCATTCCTGAAGTGAATTATGATCACCTCGGGCTTATTGATGTCCAGAGGGACGCGGGGAGAGACGGGTTCATTGTTGCAAATCCGAACTGCTCCACGATTGTCCTGTGCATGTCACTTGAACCGATGCGGAGTTTTGGATTCAGTGATGTAAAGGTTGCTACAATGCAGGCAATATCCGGAGCCGGCTTTGAAGGCATTTCAGCCATGTCGATTTATGAAAATGTCGTTCCGTTCATCGGATCCGAAGAAGAAAAGATGGAATGTGAGCCACTGAAGATCATGGGTTCGTTTGATGGTGCCGAGATAATTCCGGCATCCTTCACAGTCAGTGCAAGCTGTCATCGTGTTCCGGTCATCGACGGCCATACGATGGCAATCTGGGCAGATGCCGCAGCATCGGTTGAGGAGGCAGTCAGGGCCTTTTCCACCTACCGTGCGCCCTTCTCGGGACTGCCGCATCAGCCTGCTCAGTCAGTCCTCTACCTGGGCGCTGAGAATCGCCCGCAGCCACGGCTTGACAGAAACCGTGGTGACGGAATGACCGTTTCAGTCGGCAGGGTCCGTGAGGGTCTTCGATACATTGCGATGGGGCATAATACCATTCGCGGTGCAGCCGGAGCGTCTGTGCTGAATGCCGAATTAATTGCATCGAAGAAGTATCTATGAAGAGGTGAACCAATGATTAAAGACAACACAGTTTTCGTCGGCAACAAGCCAGTAATGAACTATGTTCTTGCAGTTGTCACCCAGTTTAACAATGGTGCGGAAGAGGTTTCTATAAAAGCGAGGGGTAAAGCAATTAGCCGTGCAGTAGATACCGCTGAGATCGCTCTCAACAGGTTCCTATCGGATGTGACGAAAAAGGAGATCATTACATCTACGGAGATCATTGATACCGAAAGCGGTCAGACCAATGTATCCAGTATTGAAATACTCCTTACACACAACAACCTGTAACATTGGAATGTCCACGGATTTGGTTGGGGGCAAATCCGGTGTCATGACCATAAAGGATTTATTTTTTCATTGAAGTAATAATACTGTGAAATATGGGTCCGTTTTTGCTGTAGTACTTATTCTCAGTGCATTGGGGCTGCCTGCAGTGGCAGCTTCGCCGAACCAGTACAGCTATATCACCGTCAGTGGCATCACCATAAATCTTGAAGAGGAACAGGCCCACGTAACGATGGAATATGAGATTGACCGGGGGATCGTCTTTTTGGTGCATCTGCTCGGGACGTCGGATCTCAAGAAAAAACTTCTTCTGATCTCGGGCTTTGAGGAGGCGAAGTTTCAGAAACTGGATATGAATCATGCGGTCCTCATCGTGCCGGCAGCAGCACAGAATTACGGGGAGGGGACCTACTGGTTCCCTGAGCATGCCTTTGGCATTGAGGTGCCGGAAGTATCCGTCATCTCTTCCCAGATGGACCGGACCTATCAGCATACGGGTGCGCTTCCCGGTATAGGCTATTTTGGTCGATAAAATATTTTTTTCATCCAAAACAGGATCATCCTATAATACGGCCTTTGATGGTGCCGGCAAAGATATATCGTTATTTGAGGCTCTCAGGAGATGCAGGGCAGAGTGCTTATCCCATCAGAACTTCTTTGGTACGAGAACGAATGTTCACTTCAAATAATTACCGGGAGGGGATTTTATGCGCATCCTGAAGCCCCCTCCGGGAAAAGTGGTTATCCCTTTGAACGCAGTCCTTTTTTCTTCTCGGTTTTTTGTTTGAGGGCATACTTGGCATTTTTCCCCACGGTCTTCTGGACATACATGCCGAGAAATGCGACCACAAGGGCAATGGCGGTAGTCAGCATTAGTATGCGGACGCCGTCAATCCCCCCGATGGGAAAGTCGATGCCGCCCCCCAGTGATATGTAATAGACCGAGGCGCCGTAGGCAATGACGCCGAGGGCGGTCAGGTAAAAGGGGATGACAATGATTCTCGCCAGTATATGGGGCTCATTCTGGGCGACATCGATGACTTTGCCTGCAAAGGCGACGATAATGGCAACGGTCAGGTATCCGACAGAGCCGTAGATAAAGGAACATGCCTGGAAAAATAATCCGGAATCGGATGTATACCACTCCAGGAAGCTTGTAAGGCCCATGATGATTCCCAGGATGCTGAGAAATATGGCGCCGATGTAGCAGAAGAAGGAAAACCTTCCGCCGACAAAGGACTCCTGCAGGGCCCGGAAGGTGTAATTCAGATATTCATCCAGACCGAGTCCCTTGAAGAGCAGATACACGCCGAGGACACCCACCACGATGAATATCGCAAGTTGCGGGTTGCCCATGAGGCTGCCGATGGCGTAGAGGAGCATCGCAAGACCTATGGGAATCAGTATCGATCGTGCGTATTTGGGGTCTTCGAAGATCTTTTTGATGATGTAGTACGTGCCCTCCAGGTTCGGCATCTGTTTGACGATCACCCTCTGGACGCTGCTGACCGCTATCTTTGACTGGATAACGGGCAGAATGAATTCATCCTCTGCCCCGTCCGTTACCAGTATGCACTCTCCTGCTTCAAGGTCCCATACCAGTTTGCGAAGTTCTTCTGAAATTTTACGATCGCCTTCGATGGAGTTGTAGTGATCTCCTGCAAGGACGGCGATACGTACATCCTCACCACGGGCTTTCAGCTCATCGTAGGTTTTTATGGCCTGAAAAATTGCATTCACGTCAGAATCTTCGGGATCGACGAGACCCAGTCTGTTTGCGGTGTCCAGACAGGCTTCTCTGCCGATAACGGGGCTCGAAACACCGGCTTTGAAGCCGATGTCATTGTCCCGGTCGACACTGAGAATCAGAGTCCGCTCTGACGACATTATCATAGGAATCAATTCGATTCTATAAATATTTGCTGAAAATAGGAAAATAAGAGTTTATATGAGTTTTGCACGCTGCAGGAGAAGGATATCGTCGGTGGTGAGTTTCTCTCCCTCTCTGAACTGCTGGAAAACTTCCTCGGCTTCTTTCCTGACGGCCTTCTGTTCTTTGTTGACTTTCGTCTTCTTGCCTTTCTTGCGCAGTCCGCCGATCACCTTGTCATAGTCGCGAAGCTCTTTCTGGCAGGCAATGAACTGGTTGTGTTCAGTGTCTGCGGCTTCCTGTGCCTCGACAAATTTCCTGTGACCTTCGTCAGCAGCTTCACGTGACTTGTCTGCCTTCCGGTAGCACTCAACCATAAGGTCGTGGTGCTTCTGTGCAAGTTCGGCCATTTCTGTGACCTTTGCATGAAGATCGGATGCCGCCCGGCGGTATTCACGCGCTTCCTGAAGTTTGGTGTGAACTTCCTTGTTCTGTTCCAGCTCTTCTTCCTGCTCTTTTATCTGGAGTTTGAGCTGTTTGATCTTATCGATGAGTTCCCGCTCTTTCTCCGTGTTCATCACACGGGTCTGCTGGTCCATCTCGAGCTTTTCGATCTGTTTCTGGAGTTCCTTGATACCACGGGCATTGTTGATTGCCCCGTGTTCCTTCTTAAAAACGTCAATCTCCTCGAAAAGGACGTTTGCCTTTTCATTGAAATCATTGCGTTCATCCTTCAGGCGCTGAACTTCTGCATTGCTCTGGTCCCGGAGATCTTTATTTTTCTGGGCTTCATCTACAAATTCCCGGGTCTGCCCATTGAGCTGGTTTCTCTCACGTGCATAGGTGCTTGCAAGAGCGTTGAGCTCGTTTCTTTTGTTTTTATGCTGTTCAGAATCCGTGAGGATTTTTTTTCGTTTGTCGATCAATTCGTTCAACATGCTTTACCAATCCTTTGGGGGATAAGGAATCCTTTCATGCGCATTTACAGGCATACAGGCAATGAAGGGAGTACGTGAAATAACCAAAGCAGAAGAGTTCTGTCCAGACCCGGCGAGTCGGGAAGTGTTCGTCGTGCTGTTCGTAATGTTCAACCCCTGTACTGCGGGCTCTTCTTGGGAGCCCACCTGTAGATCACAAAGATTCCACAGTAATTTCTATAATATTGCTATTACTCTGGCAATAAGTGTTTCGAACAAAAGTAGGGGTGAACAATGGCTGGAATTGAATGGCCGGTGATACCGGCCGCCCCTGAAAAATATTGGTGGGGTTTTTATCCGCTTATTGGCGGGGACATCGGGGGGATTTTGTGCTTCAGGGGATTTTGGCGAATGATGTGGTGTATTGACGATGGAATGATACGGGGTTGTTATCTGATGAAATCGATGAGGCCGCCGCTGGTCTGCTCCTGGGCATACTGGCGGCCGGAGCTCCTCATCGCATTGTGGCCATAGGTGTGGCCTGACGGACGGGAGGCCGGTGCGGCAGAGGAGACTTCGTATCTCTGGCCAAGGATCTGTGCGCTCTTCACGCCGGTCATGATAGCCATGACGCGGACCTTGCCCTCGAATTCCTTATTCACCCGTGCGCCCCAGATGACATCTGCATGGGCGTCGAGTTCGTAAGTGAGGGAACTTGCAATCTCCTCAGCTTCTGAGAGCGTAAGGTCACTTCCTCCGGTGATGTGGATGAGACTGCCCGTTGCGCCGCGGTAGTCGATGTCGAGGAGGGGGTGGTTCAGGCACTCATGGACAACATTCTCTGCCTTGTTCTGCTGTTTGCTCTCTCCGACGAGCATCACCGCAACTCCACCCTTGCTCATGATGGCACGCACGTCTGCATAGTCGATGTTGATGAGGGAAGGTTCGGTAATGGTCTCGGAGATGCCTTTGACCGTTTCGGCAATGAGCTGGTCCATGACGGAGAATGCCTGGCCGAGCGGCAGGTTGGGCACGAAGTTCATCAGGCGGTTGTTGTCGAGCACGATGACGGAATCAGCTGCGTTTGCAAGAGCTTCGAGGCCTTCTTCAGCCCTGAGAAGACGTGCTTTTTCAACCTGGAACGGATAGCTGACCATTCCTACGACAATGGCGCCCTGTTCCTTCGCGATCTGGGCGACGACAGGTGCCACACCGGTTCCTGTTCCTCCGCCCATGCCGGCAGTGACGAAGACGAGGTCTGCATCAGCGAGAAGTCCCTCGATGGTGGTCCGCGCCATCTCGGCTGCACGCTTGCCGACATCGGGGAATCCGCCTGCACCAAGTCCCTTTGTCAGGGATTTGCCGACGAGGACACGCTTATCCGCCTGGATCATCTCGAGGTGTTGCTTGTCGGTATTGACCGCGATGGTCTCTGCACCGTTTACCTTCATGTGGTAGAGACGGTTGACCGTGTTGTTGCCGGCACCTCCGCACCCGACAATGACAATACGTGGCTGTCCGACGAAATCGTCGTCGCCGATTACATCTTTCTGCATCTGACGTTCCTGTTCAGAATGCCTCAAAGCTTCATTGATAATGGTCTGCATCCAAATCCTCCTAAGGGTGGTAAATTTCTTCGTAGTTTCGGGGTACGGCATAAGAGTGGCAGTCGATGGACTGCAATAACTCGGAGACGTCTTGCAAGCCTCTGATGATCACATCTTCCCAGTAGGGACCATTGTAGTCTTCATACAACGCCGAATTCATCCTTTCACTCCTAAACCTCGAACGAGATCTGCTCGCTGTCTTTCTGTACGCGTCCGCTGTGTTTCTCAATGAGTTCCCTGACTGCGTGCCTCACCGCTTCAGATACTGTGGGGTATTCTCCGGCTTCCACGAATTTCTCGAGCATCGCGATCTGCTGAGTCGGCAACCGGATTGTAATACGTTCCATGGTTTTTGTAATGCGTCCCATGATTTGAACCACCGCGTAAGACATATGACAGCTAATTGTCATTCAATTGTCGGACAAAGAGCACCTCTCTGACAGACTTCTTTTCAGACAAATAAGTGATGTCATGCGACATTATATATACTTTGTGAATTGGTTCCAAAAGCACTATGAAAATTGTTTTAACCGTATATAATCAATTAAAATTAGAATCAGGAAGAATACATGAGATTTTCAGGTATCAGGAAAGCCGTTCACGGGGGGATGGGGCATATAAGGTCAGGGTATGATGCACCCGGACTTTTGGATTTCAGTCAGAATTTAAACCCTTTTCCGCCGTCCTTTCCATGGAATCCCGACAAATCTCTGGTTTATTTCTATCCTGATGATGGCTATCCCCGGCTGAAGCAGGAGATTGCGCGCATTGAAGGGTGCTCTCCCGATATGGTCTGCCTGGGAAACGGCTCTGTCGAGATCATGCGGACCTTCTGCCACACGGTGGTTGCCCCCGGAGAGAAAGTCGCAGTATTTCCCCCGACCTTCAGCGAATATGAGCTCTCGGTCAGAATTGCAGGGGGCGTTCCTGCCCCTGAATGCGAGGGGGCGGTGGCTGAATTCCTCTGTAATCCGAACAATCCGACAGGAGTCCTCCTTAGCCGGGATGAGGTTTTGCAGCGGCTCTTCACCGCGGAAGAAGGGGGACGCATTCTCTTTGTGGATGAGGCATTCATAGATCTGTCCGACCCTGTCCAGAGTGTGATTGACCATCGTTCTGCATTCCTCTTCGTCCTGCGATCGCTTACCAAGGCTTATGCCGTTCCGGGGCTGCGGTTCGGGTACGGGATCGGTGACCCGACTCTGGTGCAGGCGATGGAGGCCGTACGCCCCCCGTGGACCGTCAACGCCTTTGCCGAACAGTATGCCCTTGAGGCGCTCGCCAACCGGCATCAGCTCGTCGCTTCCCGGAACGTCATAATTACTGAGCGGGAATGGCTCGGGGCGCAGTTTGATGCCCTTGGCATCTCTTATGCACCCTCATCGGTGAATTATCTCCTCCTTGAAACCGGCGCGGTTCCTGCAGCAGAGGTGAAGGAACGCCTGATCAAAGAGTCCATTCTTGTCCGGGACTGCACATCCTTCGGCCTTCCCTTTTCCATACGGGTGGCCGTCCGCGGGCATGAGGAGAATGCTCGCCTTGTGGAGGTGCTTGGCAGGTGCATGCATTAATCGTGGCGGGGGGCGCGGGTTCACGCCTTGGGATGGGGGAAAAACCCCTTGTCCGGATCTGTGGAAAGCCCCTGATATCACACGTGACCGATGCATTCACCAGGTCTGGTGCGGAGATCACGGTTATCACCTCCCCGCGGGTGCCGTATACGGCGAACTGGTGCCGGGCGTGTGGTTTTTCCCTTTTCAGGGGGGACGGCAAGGGATATGTCGAGGATATTCTGGAGTGTGCAGCGTGCCTCGAACTGGAGGAGCCGTTTTTTACCTGTGTTGCCGACCTCCCCGGCATTTCCGTAGATTTTCTTGAAAGAGTGGAAGAGACCTACCGGACGTCCGGCAGAACGGCCTGTTCGGTCTGGGTGCCGTCTGCAGCCTTTGACCGTGCCGGCACCCGTCCCGGGTACTGCATGGAGGTGTCAGGCATCCGGGCGAGCCCTTCAGGCCTCAACATTCTTCACGGGGCATACCTCGGGCAGGATCAGGATGAGGTGCAGGTGATTATCGATGATGAGCGCCTTGCATTGAATATCAATACCCGGGAGGATCTCATCGCGGCCGAACGGTTCCTCTGCCCACATGGTGATGGGTGAACAGAAATAGTCGTACAGAAATATCCCCGACATATACTGACAAATTTTTCACCCCGGAAGGCCTACAGTAGGTCAATGGAGTATGCGCGGGAGATAGAGCTTGAAGGGCACATCATCGATTCCGGTATCATGACGAGAGTCTTTGATGCGGTGATGGATATGGGCGGTACCTTTGAGATCACAACGTTCGATGTCGGCAAGAAGAAGCAGGATACGAGTTACGCCCGTTTGATCATCAGCGCCCCGGAAGAGGAGCTCCTCGAACAGATACTTAGTGTGCTGCACCGCCTCGGCGCACGCCAGACGCAGATGGAGGATGTCCGCCTTGCAGAGGCAGAGGGTGACAGGATCGTCCCGAAGGGCTTCTATTCAACGACGAACCACCCCACGTTGGTCAAATATGACGGGGAATGGCTGGAGGTCGAAGCAATCGAAATGGACTGCCTGATTGTCATCGACCAGGAGGAGGGGCGGGCACTCTGCACGCCGATGTCGAAACTGAAGAAGGGGAGCCCGGTCGTCCTCGGGGAAACGGGGGTGCGGGTCATTCCTCCTGAACGTCCACGTAAGGTGAGCACCTTCGAGTTCATGCACGGAACGGTCTCCTCGGAGCGCCCAAGCGAGACGGTGATTGCAAAAATTGCTCTCGAGATGCATGAACTGAAGAAGCGCGGAGGTAAGATCGGGATCGTCGGCGGGCCTGCCATCATTCATACCCGTGCCGCACCAGCCCTTGCAGAGATAATCCGCGAAGGGTATGTGGACGCCCTCTTCGCCGGCAACGCCCTTGCGACCCATGATATCGAATACAACCTCTTCGGCACATCACTCGGGATGAACCTGGATACGGGAACGCTTGCCCGCGGAGGGCACAAAAACCACATATATGCAATATCTGAGGTCATCCGCGCCGGCTCCATCAAAGATGCCGTTGAGAAGGGCGTCATCCAGGAAGGCATCATGTACGAGTGCATGAGAAAGGGGGTCCCCTTTGTCCTTGCCGGCTCCATCAGGGATGACGGGCCGCTTCCGGATGTGATCACCGATGCGATGGAGGCACAGGATATGATGCGATACCACCTGAAAAACCTCGATATGGTCATAATGATCGGCACCCTGCTGCACTCGGTGGCCGTCGGCAACTGTCTGCCGTCTTATGTGAAGACCATCTGCGTGGACATCAATCCCGCCTCTGTCACAAAACTCATGGACCGGGGGACGATGCAGGCGATAGGGGTGGTCAGCGATGCAGGGACCTTCCTCCCGCTCCTCGCAAAACAACTGAAAAATCTGCGTGAATTTGAAGTGTAAGGGGGACCTCACCCCCCTGCATCAGCGGGTCAGTGGCATACACCACGGCTCTTCATAGGTTAGCACATGTTCCCACTCGTTTTTGCATGTGCATGACGTATCCATCAGAGCCTTGAGTATCTCCCGATCTCCGGACAGGGAGTATTCGGTGATTCCCCTGACAAACTCCCGGTCGCATGAGCCGCAGTTGTGCGGACCGCGGATCTTTCCTCCCCCGACGGGGTCCGACTGTACGAAAGAGTCGGCTGAAAGGAGAATATCGATGGCGCTCCAGAGATAGGGCGGGCGGTAAGCCCCCTGTTTCCAGTACCGCTCCACTTCCGTCCTGCGCTGAACCGTGCAGAGGTTCATCGAGATCATATCGGAGTAGGGGCCTGCCTCGGCAATCGAGCGTTTCATATCCTCAACCGCTTCACGTTCGGTGAGAAAGAGCGGTTTTAGCATCAGGTAGGTCTTGACTCCCGCCCCCGCCTGCCGGGCGTTGTGCGCCGCATCGATGAAGTCGGCAAAGGTGTGGCCCTTGTCGATGCACTTCTCGCGAATGAAGTCATTCGTTGTCTCCAGTCCCATTGCCACATAGAGGGCCGAGGTGCCGCACCCGTCATCGATCCCCTCCCTAAAGGAGGAAACGGCACCCGGGTGGACGAATTCCGTCCGGCTCTCGGCAACAATGGCCCTCCCCCGGAATGCCTCTGCAATAGCCTTACGTGCCTCATGCGGCACCTCATCCTCGTCGAAGAACGATCCTGAAGTAAATATTTTGATCATCCTGAATGACTCCGGGGGGTAATGCGCCATCAGCCATGCCAGCTGGGAAAGGAGTGCACGGATTTTATCGCTGCGATCCGTAATCCGGGTGCGCTCAAAACGATAGCCGCACATCCTGCACCGGTTCCATGTGCATCCGGTGGTATGGAAGATAACGGTCAGGCAGGGGATCACCTCACCATCATAGAGCTCGGTCCCCGTCCAGCATGCGAGAGGTTTTTGTGTAGAGTCAGAGATCATTAGTGTAGTATGATTGAACGTTGGAATATGAAAAAGATCGTGTGCGTGACGGTGCTGCTCATGGTATGCGTCGGCACTGCAGCAGCCTATGAAATAAAGTGTGACTGCCCGAAGGAGGTCTATCGCGGACAGGTCATTGAGATTCAGGGAACCAGCACGCTCCCTCCCGGGTACAGCACCTGGCTGACCCTCTACGAGGTACAGCCGCTGGCGCGACAGCTCGGGCAGGTAACCATCGTCATTCAGCAGGGCGGCGTGTGGAGAGTGGAGATCCCGACGGCAGGTCTCGAGGGAGGGACCTACAAGTTTGAAATTTATGAGGATACCATGAACTATCCCTACAGTTCGTCCTCAAATTCTCTCGTCCTCTTCAAGATCATCGACCGGTCGGGTGAAATTGCCCTGTCCTCGCCCTCCACCCAGGAGTACCGGGGGTATGTTGATGTATCCGGCAGGGTGACGACCGAAGAAGCGCCGCCGGGACTCCGGTTCGTCGCAATGAATGCGAGCGGGGATGCCTTCTACGGTCCTTTGTATATCAGGACCGATGAGAAAGGGTATTTCTCGCACTCTGTCCCCGTCGATGGTCCCGGCAGGTATTACATCCGGTTTTCGGACTTTGCGAACGGAGAGGAACGGTATATCACCCAGGTGACGTTCGTTCTCGAGGCAGCGGCTGTCACCCCGACGCCGCAGGCGACGGTGGTGGCGCCGACATCCAGTCCGGATACGGGAACGAAGGTCTCTGCAAGTGCACAGGCCTCCCGCGACACCCCTGCCTACTTCGAGATCGATACAAAACCCGGTGTTCTGACGGTCACGTCATCAACCGGTATTGACTGGAGGCTCTATTACATCGATGAGAGCGGGGCCATGGTAAAGGTGGATGAAGCCGGAAGCGTGACAGCAGAAACCTTCTCCATCGCAACGGCAGGTGGCATGGTCTACCTGAAGGCACAAACGGTGTCGGGCGACGATGCGGGGGTCATTACGGTGACAGCCGCAAATGCAGACTCAATATCCGCGTCTTCCGGGGCTGCGGTGCATTTCAATGACCCGATCCCCGGTGGCGCGGCCGAGGAGACTCCGGTGCCGGTATGCATTCCTCTTATAGCTCTTATTGCCCTCGGATATCTTGTCTATAGGAAATAACACCACTTTTTTAACCAGAAACAGCAAAGTACGTAACGAGCCGGGATAGTCTAGTCTGGGAAGGCGGTGGCCTTGAAAGCCACTGGTGCTTGGCACCTCAGGAGTTCAAATCTCCTTCCCGGCGTCAAATTCAATTTTCCCTGCACCCATCCACAGGGGCGGGGAGGGACCAGAACATGTGCATCGCAGTACCGGCAGAAGTGCTCGAAATTAAAGAAGGCAATATAGGCGTGGTTGATTACGGCGATCTCCGGCAGGAGGTCAGACTCGATCTCGTCGATGTTGAGGTTGGAGAATTCGTCCTTGTCCACGTGGGGTTTGCCATTCAGAAACTCTCCCGTGAAGAGGCGCTTGAAACGAGAAAGATCTTCGCTGTAGTCTATGCGGCGATGGAGGAATAATGCACGAGTTTACTGTTGCATATGATATTTATGCGACGGCAAAGCGTGCTGCGGCCGATAACGGGGCCACCCTGGTAAAGGTAGTCCATGTCGATGTTGGGGAGATCAGTATGATCAACCCCGAACAGGTCGAATTTCTTTTTGGAGCCCTCTGTGAAGAGGACCCATTGTTCAAAGGTGCAAAACTCCAGGCAAAAACCGTTCCCGTCCGCTCCGTCTGCAGGTGCGGATATACCGGTTCTGAAAAGTATGTCTGCCCCGGGTGTGGCAATATGCCGGAAATCGTGGAGGGGCGGGAGATACTTGTGACCAATATCGAAATCGAAGTTGATGACGAATGAAAGTCAATATGATGCATGGCGCAGGGGGCGCCGTATTTTCCGAACTTCTCGGGGCGACGCTGACACGGTATACGAACAATAATGCGGGAGGAATCGGCCTGGAATCGCTCGATGACGGCGCGGTCATTCCGATAGGAAACGAACAGATCGTATTTACCACCGATTCCCATGTGGTAAAGCCGCTCTTCTTCCCCGGCGGGGATATCGGGCGCATTGCGGTATGCGGGACCGTCAATGACCTTGCGATGATGGGGGCACGGCCGATTGCCCTCTCCTGCGGTATGCTCATAGAAGAGGGCTTTGACATTCCGGTACTGGAACGTATCGTTGCATCGATGGATGCGGCTCTTAGCGAGAGCGGGGCTGCCCTCGTGACGGGTGACACCAAGGTTCTTGAGCATGGATCGCTGGACGGGATTGCGATCAACACCTCGGGCATCGGGGTGACGGAACGGCCGGTCCGTGACAATGGCCTTGTACCGGGAGATGTCATTATTGCAAGCGGCACGCTGGGCGACCATGGGCTTGCCATCATGGCATTCAGGGAGGGATTTGATCTCGGTGACCAGATAGTGTCCGATGTCGCGCCGGTCTGGCACCTTGTCGAGGCAGCAATGCGGGCAGGAACCATTCATGCCATGAAGGACCCGACGAGAGGAGGGTTTTCGAATGCCATCAATGAGATGGCCGAAAAATCATCAGTGCAGGTCCGGATCGAGGAGGATGCCCTTCCCATACGAAGGAATGTGCGGAGTGCCTCCGAACTGCTCGGCATCAACCCTCTGGATGTTGCAAACGAGGGCAAGGTCATAATGGGTGTCCCCGAAGACGATGCAAACGCCGTTCTTGCGGCAATCAGGGCGACAAAGTACGGGAAGGATGCGGCAATCGTCGGGTACGTCGTCGAGGGCAGGTCCGTTATCATGGAGACCTCCATCGGAGGCGAGCGGTTCATCGAGGCGCCGGTGGGTGACCCGGTCCCGCGAGTCTGCTGACCCGTCATCAGGAGCCATTTTCAGCATACATATATTTTTATTGGCCGATACCGAGTGCTATGGGTATTACTGCTGGTGAACATTGATGGCTCCTCTTCCGGAAATTTCCTACAGGCGTGTGTCGTCATGGGAAACCGGGGAAATTCTTGCGCTCTACCGAACCGGCGGCTGGTGGGATGAGGATGCCGACACCGCCCTTATCCCTGCCCTTATCCGCGGAAGTTATGCCTTTGTCGTCGCTGTTGACAAAAAGACCCTGTCAGCCGTCGGCATGGGAAGAGTGCTCTCCGACGGGATATCGGACGCCTACATTCAGGATGTCGTGGTGCTTCCCGCCTACCGGGGGCACGGCATAGGAAAGGGGATCATCCGGTCGCTGATTGGTATCTGCCATGCAGCGGAGATCGGATGGATAGCACTCATCGCCGAACCCGGGACCGAGACATTTTACCATCCCCTCGGGTTTTCGAGGATGGAGGAATATGTTCCGATGAAATTGGATCAGGAGAAAACAAATGCTCAGCCTCAGTGATTTTCAGCCGGTAACGCTCACTGTCCGGGACCGGATACAGGATCATTTCCAGAAATTTTTGCAGGTGCATAGCGAAAAGAACAGCACCACTCTCATTGCATGGAAGAGCTTTTCGGATTACTCCTACGCATTCATAGAAGACAATCTGGTCATCTCCGCTGAAATTCAGGGCATGCGGCTTTTCCATGCGCCGGTGGGCCCTCGCAAACCGGCAATTCTGGCTGCCGTCCTGCAACTTGCCCGGGGTACCGGGGGTGAGCGCCCGTTCTATATCTTTGACCGTGCCAGCCGGGACTGGTTTGTCCATGAATATCCGGAGATCCCCCTTCGTGCAGAACGCGATTTCTTTGATTATATTTACCTGACCGACGACCTCGCCGACCTGCCGGGAAAACGGTATGTCCGCATACGGCGGCACATCAACAAATTCAACAAGAACTGCAACTACCATATCGAGCGAATCGGCCCGGAAAACATGCAGAAGGTCCGTGAATTTCTCGACAAGTGGTGTGAATGGAAACATTGCGAGGAGAGTGAAGTCCTTGCACATGAGAAGAACGCGATTCTCTTTTGTATCGACCATTTCACCGAACTTGGCCTGGATGGTCTTCTCGTGATTGTCGATGGCGGCATATCGGCGCTCTCGATATTTGACCGGCTCAATGACGACATGGTGCTCGTTCATTTTGAAAAAGGCCTTCCCGACTGCGAGGGGAATTACAAGGTCATCAATATGGAGACGGCCCGTTACCTTAGGGAGAACTACCGGAATACGTTTATCAACCGGGAGTCGGACGTCGGGATACCCGGACTGAGGGAGGCAAAACTCCGCTACTATCCGCATCATTTTGCCGAAGTCTGGTCGGTTGCCGGAAGGGACATTCCGGCCGACCTCTGATGGAGGTACCGGAATCTTTTCCATCTTTCAGGCGTAAGGTGTCACTATGCCTTCAGCTCCGGATCTCATAATAAGAAATGCCCGTATCCCCGGAGGGCGGGTTGTCGATATCAGCATCCATGAAGGCAGGGTGAAGCATGTCGGTGCGGGCGTGGGGGGCGCCGAAAGAACGATAGACGCACAGGGACACCTGTGCCTTCCCGGCGCAATCGACATGCACGTCCATATGCGTGGCGGTGCGCGTCAGTCATATAAAGAGACCTGGGCCACCGGGACCATGAGTGCCGTTGCGGGAGGGGTGACCACCGTCGTTGACCAGCCAAATACCATTCCCCCCCTCACGGGCAGGGAACCATTCCGTGAAAGGGTTGCTGAGGCGACCAGCGGTTCTTACTGTCGTTTTGGGATAAATGGTGCCGTAACTCCCGATGCAGACCTCGCGGGGCTCTGGGAGGAGGGCGCTCTCGCGTTTGGGGAGACCTTTGCCGCACCCTCCAGCTATGGAGAGGCTATCGGAGAAGATGACCTGAAAATTTGCCTGGAACAACTTCGCGGGCTGGATGCCCTGGTTACTATCCACTGCGAAGATGTCCGGGACGGGAGGGACCTGAATCTTGCGATGCACAGTGAACTTCGCTCCGGAACCGGTGAGGCTGCGGCGGTGCAAAAGCTCTGTGCGCTCCTGTCTGCCGGGCCGCGTTCCCATTTCTGCCATCTCTCCTCAGATGCATCGGTCCGTGCGGCGTGCACATCCTTTGAAGTCATGCCCCATCATCTCTTTTTATCACAGGAGCTCTTTGCTGCAGACGATGCCCATGGGAAGGTGAACCCGCCGCTGCGCACGGAACAGGAACGCAAAGCTCTCTGGAGTGCGTGGGAAAAGATTCCTGTCATCGCATCAGATCATGCCCCGCATTCAGATGCTGAAAAATCCGGACTGTTTGAAGCGGCCCCGGCAGGGCTGCCGGGTGTCGAGACGATGGTCCCGCTTCTTCTCAGGGCAGTGTACGCCGGACGGTGCAGCCTAGCATCGGTGCTGCAGAAAGTTGTCATGCGCCCGGCGGCAATCCTCCGCATTACGCCGCCTGCGTTCACCCCCGGCGCGCCAGCCGATTTTGCGATATATCCAAAGGAACCTGAAAAAATATCTGCAGAGCATCTGCACAGCCGGGCCGGGTGGACGCCGTATGAGGGCATGGAGGGGGTCTTTCCCCGCATCGTCACCTGCAACGGCATGGTAATTTATGAACAGGGCCAGGTTATGTTTGGCGCCGGTGAGTGGGCCAGGGGGCAAGGGTATAAGAGGAGTCATGAGAAATAAGTACTGCCGATATAGCGCTTTTATAGGTCCCCGGGTGATCGATTGGCAGAGCCTGGAAGTGATCCATGGGACAACCCAATTGCGCGACAGGCCGCCCGGCAATGGGTTAAGCAGGTGACGGACGGCGCATGCCACGAATGATCTGTGCTGTTAATGCCGGGCTACATAACCTTCTCTTACTATGGCTGCCATTGATGATGCAATAACCGCCGAGGAAGGCGGGTTTGTTCTTACCCTTGACGTTTCCGCAGGGAGTAAAAAAGAACGTTTTCCCGCGGGATTTAATGAATGGCGAAGTGCCGTTCAGATTCAGATCAAAGCGCCCGCTATAGAAGGGAGGGCGAACAAGGCCATCGTCGAACTCATTGCATCGGAAACAGGATTGAAAAAAAAAGATATCATGATCCTGAGCGGCGCCACATCCACCATAAAGCGGGTACGCATCAGGGGATGTACTCCCGAAGGCATGGCGGCCTTTCTTGCCGGGCGTCTCTGATCCCAAGGCCCGATTCTATCTGACAAATTCGCTTCAATCCATCAAAATACGTATTTGGCGCCATTTCCGGGATTTCCATCTGTTTAAATAGTAGGAATTCAAGTATCTCATTGCCTATGTACGGATTGACACGATTATTCAACGGCATAGCACCGATGTACTCATCAGGAGGATTATTTCATGCATTTACAGGATACAACAAAGTATCTCATTCACCAAACAATCGAAATCGAGGGGGTAGTGGAGAAGTCCGATGTAATTGGCGCGATATTCGGGCAGACTGAAGGTCTGCTCGGTGACGAACTGGACCTGCGGGACCTGCAGAGAACCGGCAGAATAGGACGCATCGATGTCCAGATAACTGCGCGAAGAGGCATCACGAAAGGGAGCATTTTCATTTCATCCTCCCTCGACAAGGCGGAAACGGCAATTCTTGCCGCATCGCTTGAAACCATCGAACGGGTCGGGCCATGCACCGCGATATTCGTTGCCGAACGAATAGAGGATATCAGGGTGACCAAGAGGCACACCATCATGGAACGGGCAAAAGAACTGCTCATCGAGTCCTTTGATGAGGGGTCGATTGACACTGCCGATATCCTTGATGCGGTGCGGGAATGTTCACGTATTGAAAAGGTCGTAGAAATCGGAGAGGAGAAGCTTCCGGCAGGACCAAATGTCGTGGATTCTGACGCAATAATTGTTGTCGAAGGGAGGGCCGATGTCATCAATCTTCTCCGGTACGGCATCAAGAATGCTGTAGCAGTGGAAGGGACCCACATCCCCCCGACTATCATCGATCTCTGCAAGAGAAAGACAACAACGGCGTTCTTTGACGGGGACCGCGGAGGCGACCTCATCCTCCAGGAACTTGTGCAGGTGACCGATGTTGACTATGTTGCCATTGCACCGCGGGGGCTTTCCGTTGAGGACATGTCCCGTAAGGAGATCATAAAACCTCTGCGCAACAAGGTGCCGATCGAATTCATCCTTGATGCAAAGGGTTCGATTAATGAAGAAATGTACCACCAGCGCCTGCACGCATCAGAGGAGGCAGCGCGAAGAACCGCGGTAGAAAGGGCAGGAGCAACCGCACGTGAGGACAGACCCGGGACGATGGGCTGGCATATGGCACAAGTTCGTGGGCAGCACACGGCACGCTTCCTTGATGCGGAGTGCGCCATGATCGATGAAGCTGATGCGGATCTCGCCGAAGAGACGCTCAAATCGCTCAATGCAAAGATTCACAGTCTCATCATCGATCGTCCGGTGGACCAGAAGTTGCTTGATCAGGCATTTGCCGAACACATCGGGGTTATTGCCGCACCGGAGTTTTCCAACATCGTAAAAAAGCCCGTATCGATCAGCCTGGTAAAATTCGGCTGATCCCCTTTTGCTGCCATTACCGATTCTGTTGCCGGCAGCTGCATCTGGTATTCCGGTATTCACTGCATCTTCATGCGAGTACATGGCATCATGATGAGAAATGTTCATAACTACCTTTTCTTTACCAATACCGCCTCCAATACCTTAAAAATCACGCATGGACAATAGTACTGCAGCGCAATGCTAAGGACGCGGAGTGGTTGGTGTGCATAAAGAGGAATTAATTAAGCTTCACAAGATTATGGCCGAGATTAAGGACAGTTTTGAGGCAGCAAATCCGGATTACGACTTCTCGGATTATTATGCCCTGAAGATTGATCCGAGCCAGGTGCATAAGAGCAAGATGGAGCACAAACATGCAATTTTTGTTCTTGGCAGGGATATCGCAGAAATAATGGCGGATTCGGAGCCGTCTGCGTCCAAGCGGATTTCTGCCAGAATGGACGAACTGGCCCGCAAAACGCAGAAAGAAATTGATTATTTATCCTGATTTTTCATATTTTCATTTTCCCGGATGAGGTAGTCTGCAAGGAGTTCCGGGATGGGTGCGGTCATGCAGTGCCAGTTGGGTGTACCGTTCACTTCCAGCACGGTATAGGAACCATGGTGGTCGAGAAGATCAACACCACAGTAGTCAATCTTCATCGCACGAGCAGCTGCAGAGGCAATCTCAGCCATTTTTGGCGGAATTGTTTCGAGTGCGATGCCACAGCCCCCCTGGTGGATGTTATGGGCAAATGAGTCGGAAGTGCGCATTATGGCGCCGACCGCCGTTCCGTCAATAACGAACACCCGGTAATCACGGTCATTTGCAATGTATTGCTGGATATAATAGGGGCCTTCTTCAAGTTCGCTGATCTCGGTGAACGGAAAAATGCCGTTGCCGTCATAGCCGTAGAGCGGTTTATACACCGCGGTCCCGTACTTCTCCAGGAACGCCGCCACCTCATCCAGGGAAGCGGTAAATTTTGTAGCAGGAGTGGGAACGTTCTCCTGCATCATCCGTGCGGTGGTCTGGGCTTTGCTCGCACATGCAGCGATTGCCGAGGGGCTGTTGACGACCCGGTTCGAGAGAGCGAGTGCACTGATCACTTCAAACTGCACCAGGTCCTGCCGGATGCCGCAGACCCAGATGATGTCCCGGGAAACCTCATTGGAAAACGGGTCGACCGCACTGAGGTCAAGCTCGGTAAAATCTGCATTTCTCTCCTCAAGCGCGGCAATGACCATGCCGGTGGAGTCGTCTCCCGGGGTATCCGTTGGTTTTCTGACGATCCGTATCATGACTTCTTTCCTCGCACCATAGTGTTCTCCCGCCGACAGCAGGTCCTTAAATGGAGTTACACCGGCCTGAATATGTATCAACCGATACTGCCCTAAAAAAAGATGGCGATATTAGTCGATGGTGTCCGGATCGATGATCGGGTCTTTCTGGGTGATGGGTTGTGCATAATCATTCCAGACCTTTTCACGATAGACCGGCCCGGAGTTATAGGTGCAGAAGGGGATGAGTTTCCCGTCGGGTGTCGCATAATGGATGCAGCACCGCTGGACACGGGCAGTATCATAGTTGTAATTGTCCATGAAGTGCATGGTCCCGATGAAAAGGGCATTCCAGTGGAAATCACGAAGGGCGCTGAAGTCATGCTTTACCAGTGTCTGGGCGATGATCTTCCAGAACATGGTTGTGCTGCTTATTTTATCGTTCTTCAGTGATGTGCGCATATCGTTTATCCCCTCGATAAGCGTCTTGTATTTGTTGATGGACCCATCGTCCTGGTGCAGTTTGTCCGCCATCTGGTTGATGGCCTGGAAAAATCCGTCCACATCGATCATTTCATTGATGGGAGTGATCCCGTCAGCGGTGACAAACCCATAGGTTGCCGCACCGCAGTGCTGGTGGGTGGTGAATCTGACCTGGGGGGCGCCGGTATAGGTCTCGACAAGATCCGAAAACGGGATGACACACGGCACGGGATAGAAGTATTCCTTTTTGAGCACTCCTCCGGTCTGGTCTTCGATACGCTGCATAAGGTCGGGGATGGTGACACGTTCGCGTTCGATATCATCCTCGCTCGCTGCACCGGTGAAGGCGACGGGCTGGAAGTTCACCCCGCGGACCACCTGGATGTTGTCTGCGGCAAAACGGATAATATCACCCACCTCGTGGTCATTGCGGCCATTGATGATGGTCGGAACAAGAACGATCCCAAGGTTGACCTTGCGGCAATTCTCCAGCGCCCTGAGGCTGATTTTGATCATGTGGTTTGTCTCACGGGTGACGCCGTCAAAATGCAGGTAGACGGTGTTTGTTCCTGCATCGACCATCTTCCTTGCGTATTCCGGATCCTGTGCCAGCTTGATGCCGTTTGTTGCAACCTGCACCTGACCAAATCCCATCTCTTTGGCCTTTCTGATAATGGCAAAGAGGTCGTCGCGCATCGTAGGTTCGCCCCCGGAAAACTGAACAGCAGGCGCAGGCACCGGTTTCTGGTCCCGCAGAAGCCGGAGCATGGCGACAATTTCGTCGAAGGTCGGCTCATAGACATACCCGCAGGCACGTGCATTGGCAAAGCAGAAATCGCAGTCCAGGTTACAGCGGTTGGTCAGGTCAATATTTGCAAGGAGGGTTCCCGACTTATGATTGCTGCAGAGTCCGCAGTCGAGCGGGCATCCATCGGCTGCTTCGAACTGTGGATTATCTATTCCGTGCCCTATACTTTCGAAGAGATCGAATTTTTTGTACATCTCTGCATCCGACCAGTAGAGGTGCCTGAATACGCCATGCTCGGGACATGTACGCTCAATAAAGATCTGCTCCTTATCTTCGAGTATCTCGGCAGGCAGGACTTTGCCGCAGACCGGGCAGAGGCTGTTTGTTTGCTTGATTACCATGATCATCACGAATTGAAAGAACGTTAATTAATCTCTTCATTATCCCATCAGTGTAATAAAATTTATTTTTGCAACAAATCTACTCAATAACTCCATAATTCGATACCTTAATCTTTTCCTTTATTCCAATATTCTGCTCATTGGAGGTTTATTCCATTCAATTAACCGAGATTCTCGTACCCCTTGCCATTGCATTCTGGATAATGGTTCCGGCATACCTCCCGAATTCGTCCGCGGCGGTGTTCGGGGGAGGCCGCCCGATTGACGGAGGGCGGGCTTGGTCGGACGGCCGTAGAATATTTGGCGATGGAAAGACCTGGCGTGGGCTATGTGGGGGCATTGGGGCAGGAATAGCTATTGGTTTTGTTCAGATGGGTCTGGAATCCATATTCGGGTGGGAGTATCTCACCCCCCTCTCGGTGTTCCTCCTTGCGGCCGGTGCTCTCTTGGGGGATTTGACAAAAAGTTTTTTCAAGCGGAGGCTGAACAAAAAACGTGGTGAGCAGTGGCTTATTGCCGACCAGTATGATCTGGTGGCGGGGGCCTTTGCTCTTCTGCTCCTGTTCAACCCGGAGTGGGTAGTTGCGACGATAACTCCAATGATCGGCCTCTGGATCATCATCCTTACCCCTTTACTTCATCGTGGAGCAAATATTATCGGATATCTGATTGGAATCAAGGATGTACCATGGTAACGAATATACAAGAGCTTCTGATTGAGTCGGGAGCTATCCGTTTCGGAGAATTTACTCTCGCATCGGGTGCGAAGAGTACCTACTATGTGGATATTAAAACGGCAGTCACAGATCCCTGTCTTCTCGAGGCCATCGGGACTGCGATCGCGGGTGCTGCCGATTTTGAAGTGGTTGCAGGGGTGGCGGTCGGTGCGGTGCCGATTGCGGTTGCAACCTCCCTGTCTTCAGGAAAACCGTATGCGGTCATCAGAAAATCCGGGAAAGGGTATGGCCTTTCGGAGATGATCATCGGGGATGTTGCCGGAAAGAAGGTGCTGCTCGTTGAGGACGTGACCACTTCCGGGGGGAGCGTTCTGTACGGGATAGAGGCACTCAGGCGTGCCGGCGCGACCGTCGTCGGCGTGGTTACGGTGGTGGACCGGGAACAGGGTGCACGGGGCGCTCTTGCAGATATTGGCGTACCGCTGATACCCCTGGTCAGTATCTCCGAGATTCTTGGCTGATAACAATCTTTTAGCAGTCTGGGAAGTATATATGGATATGAAGATTCTTGTTGTGGGTGGAGGGGGCAGAGAGCATGCTCTCACGGAGGCACTCTCCCGCAGCAGTAATATTACTATCTGTTCTGTGATGTCCAGGAAAAACCCTGGCATTGCCGCTCGATCCGAAGAGATCTGTCTTTGCAGGGAAACAGATGTACCGACGGTCGTTGCGTTTGCAAAAGAATGCGGTGCCATGTATGCGGTCATCGGACCTGAGGCACCCCTTGAAGCGGGTCTTGCGGATGCGCTTGAAGCCGAAGGCATCTCCTGTATCGGCCCGACGCGCGAGGCAGCCCGGATAGAGACGGATAAGGAATTCTGCAGGAACCTGATGAAGGAATATGCTATCCCCGGATGTCCGGAATTTGCTGCTTTCCATGATGTCGATGCCGCGTGCGCCTATCTCGAGGCGTCGGGGCGTGAATATGCGATTAAACCTATTGGTCTGACCGGCGGCAAGGGGGTAAAGATCATGGGAGAGCATGTAGGTCTGGAGGGGGCAAAGGAGTATATCCGTGAGATCGGCGGTGACGTCGTCCTCGAAGAGCGGCTGGTTGGGGAGGAGTTTACGCTCATGACCTTTGTCGATGGAGAGCACGTTGTACCGATGCCGCTTGTTCAGGACCACAAACGCGCATACGAAGGCGACGAAGGGCCAAATACCGGTGGTATGGGTTCATATTCCATGCCGGACCACATGCTCCCCTTCGTCACAGAGGATGATTATCGCCGGGCGGTCGGAATCATGGAAGGCATCCTTGTGGCAATGAGGGCGAAGGGCCTTGTCTACAAGGGATTTTTATATGGCCAGTTCATGGTCACCGCACATGGGCCGATGGTCATCGAATTCAATGCCCGCTTTGGTGATCCCGAGGCAATGAATCTTCTTACCCTGCTCTCATCGGACTTCGGCAGGATTGTCACAAAGATTTCCTCGGGGACACTCGGGCCGGACGACGTCTCTTTCCTGCACAAGGCTTCCGTCTGTAAATACCTGGTCCCTGAAGGATACCCGGACCATCCGCAGGGGGGGATGGAGATCACCGTTGGAGACTATGGGGATGCCGTGCTCTACTATGCCAGTGTCGTGGATGAGGGGGGTTCGCTCTTTACGCAGACCTCCCGCACGCTGGCATTTGTCGGTCTGGGGGACACGCTGGAGGAGGCAGAACAGATTGCGGAGCGTGCGGCCGCATCGGTCTCCGGTGCTGTCCGGCACCGCACCGACATCGGCACCCGTGCAGTGCTCGAGCGCCGCATGGAGCATATGAGGGAGATCCGATGAAGAAAGACATCGTTTCAATTCTGGATCTGACTGAGGCTGAGTTTCATCAGGTGATCGATCTTGCCGTGCGTCTCAAGGAACAACGTGCATTGGGGCAGAACCATTCCCTCGGGAAACGGTATACCCTTGGAATGATCTTTGAGAAGGCATCCACCCGCACCCGGATCTCCTTTGAAGTCGGGATGTTTGAACTGGGAGGGCACGCCCTCTTTTTAAACCCGCATGATATGCAGCTTGGCAGGGGGGAAATTATCGAGGATACTGCAAAGGTTCTCTCCCGGTATCTCTCGGCAGTCATGATCCGATCAAAGAGCCATGATACGGTCAAAGAGCTTGCGATGCATGCATCCATACCCGTGATAAACGGCCTCTCCAGTCTTGAGCACCCCTGCCAGATCCTTGCGGATGTCATGACGATGAGGGAGCGGTTCGGGTCGCTCGAGGGGCTGCAGGTCGCCTGGGTAGGCGACGGGAATAATGTATGCAATTCTCTCATCCTTGCATCTGCTCTTGCCGGTTACAGCATCCGAATTGCGACGCCGGACGCATTTGCACCCGATGCAACCGTCCTTTTGAAGGCCGATGAGATTGGAGCCTCCTATACCATCTGCGGCACTCCGGCAGAGGCAGTACGGGGTGCAGATGTCGTCTATACCGACACCTGGGTGTCCATGGGCGATGAGGAAGAAAAGGAGAAACGGCTCAGGGCATTCGAGGGCTATTGTGTCGATGAAGAACTGGTATCCATGGCGGCAGATCGTGCCATAGTCATGCACTGTCTTCCCGCACACAGGGGCGAGGAGATCACCCCCGGTGTCATTGACGGGGAGCAGAGTGTCGTCTGGGACCAGGCTGAAAACCGGTTGCACGCCCAGAAGGCTCTTCTGTCGCTGCTGCTGGAAAGATAACCCTCTTTTTTAATAATCCAGTATTTTATTGAAGTCAAGGATATCCGGGCTGCCTTCACGCCGGGCCGTCTCGATTGCAGAGATGATCTCTTCCAGTATCTCATTCTCTGTGGGCGGCTGTGTTCCCTGGAGCAGGCTTCCCAGTGGCTTTAAATGATATATTTTATGTTGGAGGCGAACATCGCGGTGTCCCACGACAGCAACGAATGAATTGCATTTGTTGTCAAATGTGAGAGAAATTATGTTATCAACATTGACATAGTTATCTTCCGTTGACAGTATCCACACCATTGATGAATACTTGCACAAAAATGGATATCAATCTGTTGGATTGATTTTAAAAAGGATAATTATTGTTTTTCATCCCCGGAATCACTAATAAATTCCTGGAGACGGGTATAAAGGAACTCTTCAACCTTTTTCACTGTCTTCAGGTCTCCCCGGAATGCGAGAAGTTCGCGTGCGTCGCCATCCATATTGGCAAAATACATTTTTTGCGGGCGGGACACGATCTCAACATCAAACTTCTCGTTGATTTCGTAGATGATTCTTCTTGGAACCCCGGGGGGGACCAGTAGGTCAAATTTTTCTTCGGTATCGTCTGTCATGGTCATCCTCATTTTCCAATTTTCATTCTTCTGCCCATAATGCATGGCCCGCCGCGGACACCCCCGATGGGTTCTTTGGGTTTTCCAAGGGAAAGCATGCATCTTCCCATCAGTGCTGCTCCACGGGCAAGTCCGTCATCGACGAAGAGGATATGATCATCCGGGTTATCGAAAAGACCCCTCTCCTTTATCCCTTCCAGGATAATTTCTGGTTTTCTTCCAGAAATTGCTGCACGGCCGGTAAACCCTATCGATGCATTTCCCGGCACCAGTCCCTGGTCTGCGGCCACATCGATAAGGCGGAGGGCCATCCGGGCGCATACGTGGTCGATTACCTGCGTGAGTACATCTTTTCCGTGATTCTTATAGATATCATGACCGATTTCATTCAGGTCCTTTTCCCCGTCGAAGTTAATGCCTGCGTCACATCCTATCATCGCAATACCGGATTCCATGGCAATATCAGCCCGCACCGGTACCCTGCCAAAATGATCCCGTTCCGGGGGGACGATGCGGATATCCACGACTTCGTGGATCTGGTCTTCATAATCTTTTATCAGGGAGGTTTTTTTCCTTGAAAGACCCCCGACAATGCTTTTTTCTCCGAAGAGGTCGAGTGCCGTGCCTTTTCCTTCCTGCACGAGGCCCGTCCCCCTGACCAGCGCATCGGGAATTGCCCCCGCAAGACCACAGAAGTTTCCGACTGTGCGTGCGAACGGGTATTCGTCTTTCGGGTCTACATCGCTGGTGATCCTCCCGTCAAGGGTTGTTCCGAAATCGATCGAGAGGCACGGGTTCCTGAAGTCCACACTGGTCCACTTTGCACCTTCCTTAATGCCCGCCATCGCGAGTTCCCCTTCCATTTCATTGGCGACCATCTCAACCCCGGAGGAACCGATCGGCGGTGTCACCCCCGCTACCGTTCCGCAGAAGGTCACCTTGTCAGCATAGCTGAAATTTTGAAGTTTTTGGGGGAGATTTTCCTTGGACATGGGCGGCGTCATCTTCTTCGGGGGAACGCCTGCCATAAGGCACCCGTTCGCAAGTGCTTTGACAAAATCACCAATCTGGTCGGGAGAGTCCATTGCCGCAACGACCCCCGTTGAACGGACCACAAAATCCAGATCGTCCTTGATTGAGAGGCCGGCATCCTTATGGCATTTGATGAGCGCGTCCCTGACGAGTTCGGCCACTGATTCCTTGGTGATGGGGGTCCCGACGAGCGTTGCACCAAAGATCTCTTCACCTGGTTTGGGGAGCCTGACATCACGGCTCATGCTGACGGTTTTATGGATGACGTAGGAGCGGCCGGTTTCCAGGTTCGTTCCCGTCAGAATGCATTTTGTAGTAGTATTTCCCATCTCGACTGAAGCGACTATGAAATATGGGACTGACCGGTATTCGGGTTTCTGGAGGCCCGCACCATGGCCGACCATGGGTGGTGGGGGGCTTTCCACTATATTTGGTGACGGTTTTTTAAACCTGTCAAAAAAGGCACACATAATAGTCGATAATCATCTGTGCAAGTTATAGCTTTTCATTTAGGACATATGTTGCCGAGGGGCAATCACCATTCAGTCATTGGCATCCATGCAGGCGAAGGTATACTCGATCTGATCATGGGGGAAATTCCCGGCGAACAGAAAAAAGAATTATTTTTTATGATACAGGCGGGCCTGAAATCCGTAATAGGCGGAAAATCCGACCGCATCATTCTGGTCAATAGTCGTGCTCTCAAATGAGACGAGATCGTCAGAGTAGATTGCCTCGTCGGAACTGCGTCCTGCAACGGTGACACATCCCTTATAAAGGATGAGGTCGATCTGACCGTTGATCCGTTCCTGCGTCTTGTCGATAAATGCCGTAAGGGCCCAGAACAGCGGCTCATCGATGAGTCCCATGTACCCGAGTTCGGACCATTTGTCATCGACAATGTTTTTGAAATATAGTTCCTGGCGGGTCAGAACCAGCCGTTCCAGGTCGGCATGTGCCTTCAGGAGGACCGTTGCGGCAGGGTGCTCATAAATTTCACGTGCCTTGAGACCGAGGATACGATCTTCTATCATATCGTTCCTGCCGACCCCGTGCTTTCCGGCAATTTCATTGAGTTTTCTCATCAGTTCATAGCCGGAGAGGTTCTCGCCGTTCAGGGAGACGGGCACGCCCTTCTCGAACCCGATGGTGATCTCCTCGGGGATATCCGGCGCTTCTGTCGGTGCGACGGTCCAGGCGTAGATATCATTGGGGGGGTGAAATGCAGGGTCTTCCAGGCGTCCACCCTCGATGGAGCGGCTCCAGCAGTTCTCATCGATGCTGTACGGCTTCTCCTTGACCACGGGGACCGGAATGCCGTGCTCTGCGGCATAATCCATCTCCCACTCGCGTGTCAGGTTCATCTCACGCATCGGGGCGATTATCTCGAGCCCTGCCTTTCTGAAGATAAAGTCAAAACGCAGCTGGTCGTTTCCTTTTCCGGTGCACCCATGGGCAACCGTGGATGCGCCTTCCTTTCGTGCAATGGCGACGATCTCCTCGGCGATAAGGGGGCGGGCGAGTGCGGTCCCCATCGGATATCCCTCATATGACCCGTTTGCCTTGATCGAGGGAAAGAGCTGCTCTTCTACAAATCTCTCACGAATATCGATGGTATAGTGTGTATCTCCGATCAGCTCTCCTTTTCGGGTTGCCTCCGCGATATCGGCTTCGGGCTGCCCGACGTCGACAGCGACGGTGATGACTTCATCATAACCATAGTGTTCCTTTAACAGGGGGACGCAGATTGACGTATCCAGTCCGCCGGAGAATGCAAGTATGACTTTACCTTTTCCCATGGTGCTTTCCTCAGATGTGATGAGTACAGTGCATTATATCATGTGCGGGAAGTGCAATAAATGGATACGCCTGTTCCCGTTGCATATTCTCATGCACAGAATCGTATCACCCGAAAGCCACGTGATGCGTGCCCCTGTCTCGTGCCACGGGCAGGGAACCCGGGAATGAGGATGGTGATCCCTTTCCCGTGCATTAAGGAGGACAGACGGGGAAAAAGGGGAGCCTGATAGTATTATATCTGGTAAACGGTGGTCTGGAATTTTTTGCCTGAAATAAAGGCCTGGCCGATTTCCTCGCCGATACGGTAATATTTCTTTCCCCGTGGGTCATACAGGATCGGATCCATAAGCCCGGGAACCGGGTTGCCGTCTTCATCAAGTATCTCCTCGTCTGCAAGGATGCCGACAATCTCCCCTATGACCTGGAGGTGGGAGCCGAGGGATACGGTTTTGACCATCCTGCATTCCAGGGCAAGAGGAAACTCTTCTACCATGGGTGCGTGCACGTCTGGTGCCGGGGTCATCGTAAGGCCGCATATCGTTGGTTTGTCAATATTGCGGCCGGATACTATCCCGAAATAATCCACCTCAGCAACAAATGAAGCGGAAGGAATGTTGATGGTGAACTCCTCCCTCTCAAGCAGGTTTTCGTAGGTATAGCGTGACTCGCGAACGGAGAAGGCCACACAGGGCGGTGCTGAACAGCAGACCCCTCCCCAGGCTGCGGTCATTGCGTCGGCCCGTTCTTCGTGATCATAGCTGCCGATAACAAGGAGAGGAAGCGGAGAAAGAACCGGTCCTGTACCGATCATTTTTTTCATACACTACCATACCGGCATATCCCTTTTCTTTTTTTGGGTAGGAAAGGGGGATGAAATGCAGGTCTGGATGCGGGCACCCTCTGTTCTATTCAAGTGAAAGGGTGAGATGTCACGGGAAGGGTATCATGTACTATGACAGTGAAATCAGGTGCACCAGACTACAATTCGGGGCGGCTGCGGCTTCGTGCTGCAAAGCTGCCCCTTTCCTGCGAAGATCCTCTTTTTTATATTCGCCTTCTCATTGTGTATCTCATTTTCTGGCATCATGTAAACTATGCGTAGAATTCGGCCGGATAAACGAATCCATTAAATAGTGGTATTTCGTATTGGGGGTAGTGATGGAAATGCCTCATGGGAAGTTTGAAATTTACCGGGACCGGTCAGGGGAGTATCGATTCAGATTAAAAGCGGCAAACGGGCAGACGATTGCAATAGGGCAGGGATATTCATCCAAGGCGTCGTGCATGAAAGGGATTGCAAGCATTCGGAAAAATGCACCTGAAGCCGAAGTAATTGAAATCGAGGTATAGGTCCCGGTGGGGGGGATCGATACCTATGCGGATAGTCTTTTTTGAATGCTCTATTCTGGAATATGATGTTTTTGTATAACTTCAAAAATATTCGTAGTCTAAGATAATTAATTACCGGTTCCGGTGTATCTATCATCAGAGATGGATGTTCCATCAAATGGTGAATATGATGCATGACAAATCCCTGGTGATAGTCGTTGCGGTATGCGGGATTCTTGCTGCCGCTATTGTCGGTTATACCCTCTTCAATAATGAACAGCCCGGTGAAGCAAGTGAGATCCCGGGCATGCTGGTCCTCTCTTCTCCCGGCGAGGTGCAGTCGTATCTCTCCCAGAACGAACCTGCCTGGGACAAGTCCCCGGTGATGATGGTGGAGGATGGATTGCGCGGCGGGGCCGTCTATGAGGCGGCCGGCACCGGCGCCCCCGTCCCTGCTCCGATGTCCACCAAAGGCCTTGCCGACAGCATCAATTCGGCGGACGGTGCGGACTACTCGACCACGAATATTCAGGTCGCGGGGGTCGATGAACCGGATTTCATAAAAAACGACGGTAAATACCTGTATATCATCGACAACGGCGACCTTGTGATCGTCGATGCCTACCCTGCGGGGAAGGCGGCCGTCCTCTCCCGGACGCCCATAGAGGGGGCTCCCTCGGAACTCTTCCTTGAGAACAACCGGATTGCAGTGTTTACCCGCGTGCATGAAAATGTCTACCACACCCCCGGAGGGAGTGCGGTGCCGGTTCCCTATGGAAGAGGGCTCACCAGAGTCCTGGTCTATGACATCCGGGACCGGAGCAGCCCCGAGCTTCTCCGCTCGCTCTCGGTCAGCGGCCAGTATTATGACGGGCGGATGATCGGCACCACCGCATATTTGATCACCAGTGAGTCGGTCTCCTGCCGCGACAGTCCGGTCCCGATGCCGCTCGTCATGGACAGGGCGGACGTCGTCTTTGCTCCACCGGTGCACGCTCCCGAAGTGGCGCCTTACTGGTCCTATGTCTACCATACCGCGATGTCGTTTGATATCCGGGACGGTGAGCCGCTGGACGCGGAGTCCTTCCTGCTGGGATATGACACCACCCTCTACGCCTCGACGGAGAATATGTTCCTCGCGTACACGAAGGGCGCTGACTATGAGCCGGTCCGTTCTTCCTGGACGCAGGTGGACGGTCGTCCCACAGAAGAGACCATCCTTCACCGTTTCAGTCTGGACGGCGGGGAGATCACCTACAAGGCAACCGGGGATGTTCCCGGGGCCCTTCTCAACCAGTTCTCCCTCGACGAGTACCTGGGCAACCTCAGGGTCGCCACCACCTTCGGCACCGCAGGTCCCGCGGGATGGACCACGTACAACAATGTCTACGTGCTGGGCGCCGACCTCGAACTGAAGGGGAAGCTGGAACGTCTCGCCGCCGGTGAACGCATCTACTCCACCCGCTTCGTAGGCGACCGCCTCTACATGGTCACCTTCAAACAGATGGACCCGTTCTTTGTGATCGACCTTGCCGACCCCGCCACCCCCGCGGTCCTCGGCGAACTGAAGATCCCCGGCTACTCCGACTACCTGCACCCGTATGATGCGACGCATATCATCGGCATCGGCAAGGAGACCGAGGTCAGCCAGTGGGGCGGTGTGACGGCACAGGGCCTCAAGCTTGCGCTCTTCGATGTTGCCGATGTGAATAACCCGCGCCAGCTCGACAAGGTGGAGATTGGGATGGCGGGCACGGATTCCGAGGCCCTCCGGGACCACCGGGCGTTCCTCTTTGATTACGCCCGTCATCTCCTCGTCATCCCGGTGAGCGAGGTCGTGAAGGTGCCGGTCTACAAAAACGGGTACGCATCCTACACGACGGATTACCGGGAAGGGGCCTATGCCTTCACCGTGACCCCGGAGAACGGGTTTATCCTCAGGGGCAGGGTGAATCAGGGTGACCCCGGCGATGAGAAGGTGGGGTACGGATGGTACCGTGATGCCGTCCGGCGTTCGCTCTTCATCGAGGACGCCCTGTACACCATCTCTCCGTCCAGGATTGTAATAAGCGACCTCAATGATCCGAACGAGCGAATCGGAATAATTCCGCTTGGCCGGTCCATGTATCCTGATACGTACGGGGGCGGGTACTACCCTCTCCCCGGATAGTCCCGTTCTCTTTTTTTCCCTCGTCCTGGTACGAGAAGGCGAAGCCGACTTCCCGCCACGCCTTTGCCAGCAGGCGTCCGTAATAGGCATGGTCGGGCGTTCCCGCCCGCCAGGCCGGGTCGACGGCATGGCATGCCGCATCCCTGACGACGTATTCGACCTCCATGCCGGGGGAGAGGGAAATTCCCGCGTCCCGGTAGGCGGAAACCGCCCCTGCGGAGAGGCCGTTTTTTTCGTACCGGATCTTTGAGAGGCGCCGGCGGATGACAAATGCCTCCGGCGGCGCGTCCAGAAGGCCGTCGAGGTACCGGCGGTACACCCCCACAACTTCGTCCCTGCGGGCGGCAAGGAGCTCGGGCGTCCGGGCCCCCTCCATCACGGCAAAGCACGCCTCCTGCATCTCCCTGACATACGGGGGGGTGTCTTTCCGGCGTGCCATCACCCCCCGTATCTTCATCCGGCCGCCGGCAAGTCTCCCGTAGTAGTTCGCATACGAACCGCTCCCGTCGTTTGCGGGGAGAAAGACCAGCCAGTCGTAGACCTCCGCTTCGGTGGGGATCTGCGTTGCGTCCTCGATGGCGGCCTTCAGGTCGGAGGCATCCACCCCTTCCACCCAGAGGCAGTCAACGATGCCGTGGAGGACGGGGTAGCCCATCGCGTCGGCCAGATCCATGGCCGACGTGAGGATCCCGGATGACAGCGAGGTGATCTTCTCATGCATCTCGATTCTCCCGAACTTTGCGTTTTTGTAGCCGGTGTACCCGAAGCACGTAACAAGCATCCATTTGAGAATGGCATCCATCCCGGCGTACAAGGGATCGGCCTTCTTCAGTTGTTTTGTCCGGTACCTGAACTGCAGGAGCGGTTCTATGACGGACGGCAGGAACCCCGCCCGCTCCGGGTGGGCGAGCGTTTCCGGGGAGATGTTGTACCGGACAATGATCGAGGGGTAAAAGGAGGTGAAATCGATCTGGGTCACCCCGGCATGGATGGCGGGGTCCGGCTGGAGGATGGTCCCCCCGCGGTAATCGAGCCGGACGTCCTTACAGCACCGTGGGGCCTCCGCATCGGCTTTCCTGAAGGGAATGGCAATACCCTGCGCAAGCGCCCGTGCGATCTCGTAGCGCGAGACGATGGTGCCGGGGGAGAACCTGCTGGTCAGGTTCGGGGAGAGCCCGGTGAGGCGGGAGGCGAGAAAGACACCTTCGAGGCCCCCCTTGCGGTAGATGAAGCTTGCATCGGTATCGATGAGGACCCGCCCTTCCGGGATGACCGCCGCGGGGCGGTGCATCATCTGGCCGTAGCTGATGTAGGATTTCTCACCAAGGGTGCGATAGCGCCCGGTCCGGCTCAGCGCGAGCCGGATACCTGCTTTTTCACTGGCACGAAGGAGGGTGTCCGCCCACCCGTCCACCCCGTGAAAGAGGAGGAGGTCGGGGTCTTCGTCGCCGATGACGGAGCAGAGGTCCACCACGACCTGCGTTTCGCTCCTGCCGCGGACCTCCCTCCTCCTGCTGCCGGTGACGGTCACCGCATCCAGCCTTCCTCCCCGCCCCGGCCGTCCGGCCGGTTGTACCCGGAGCACGGACAGGGGATGGTCTATGTCGGTGGAAAACGGGGTCCCGCCTCCCGGACTGCACGGCACCCTCCCGTTCCCCGCAAAGTAGAGCTGTTCGGTCCGCACATCGGCATTGTACAGGTGCAGGCCATATCCTGCCTGTTGTTCCAGTGCTTCGGCAACGGGAAGCCCTCCATGGATGCGGTAGCCGTCATGCATCCCGTAAACGGTCCTGAACCGGCACGGTTCGGCGCCATGGCGGTCGATGAGTTCGCCGATGACCATCTCGTTGCGGGAGGGGTCGTCAAAGGCGGCAAGAAAGGTGTGGGAGAACGGTTCGCTGATGCAAACGGTCCTCCCCTCCTCCTTCGCCCAAAGCTCGATGGTGCCCTTACGGAGGGCAATATCAAAGATCCACGGATGCATGATGCCTCCCCTCCATCCCGGAGGCATGCGGTTTTGGCTGGTACGCGGGACGGGTGCAGGCGCGCCCCCTCTCCTTCGTCTCCGGGTCCCGTATGCGGACAACGGTTGTTGCCCAGGGCAGCATCTGCCTGAGATGGTCATCCGTCCGGGATGCCATGAGAATGACGGTGCCCGCATGGGCACGATCGCTGCAGGCCCGGCCGATGCCTGCAGCGGTCCCAGGTGCATCGTCGAAGAGGCCATGGTCGTGCTCGATGAGGACTGTCTCCTCTGCCCATGCCTCGTCAAGGATAGAAAGGAGCTGGTACGCGGTGAGCGCCCGGCGGACATGAAATGTCCGCTCCCTCCGGTCGAGGCCGGTGAGGACCGGGGGGTAGTTGCCGCTGACATAGAGCACACGGTCGTGGTTCAGGCGGAGACACTCGGTGACGGCGGGGGCGAGGACGGTCGCCGGTGCAAGCACGATGGCAAATCCCGCATGCGTCATCTCCCCGTCGGGACAGAAGATCGGCCGGATGGCGGTGTGGTTCATGGGTGGCATGAGTGCGGCGCTATCAGCGATAATCCGGCGGCATGTGCACGGGGTGAAAATAGAGGGGAGAGGATGGGAGAACCTAGGGGAATTTCGGTTTGGTAGCGAGTGCTTCGATAAGCAGCCGCACGCCAGCCTCGATGTCGGCTGTATCGACGACCTCGACCGGTGAGTGGATGTACCGTGACGGGATGGAGAGGGGAATGCTGGGGATGCCTCCCCTGACCAGATGAATGATCGTGGCATCGGTGTTGCCGCCGGTGCCCACCTCGAGCTGGTAGGGAATGTTGCACCGGTCTCCGGTGCTCCGCAGCCAGTCAGCCATGTGTCCGTCGGCGAGAAGGCCCCTGCCCTGGGCGCTGACCAGAACAATGACCGGCCCCTTGCCCATCTCGGGGCTGGCCTCCTTTCGGGTGACGCCGGGGTGATCGCCGGGGATGGTTACATCGGTTGCGATGGCGCAGTCCGGGTCGAGGGTAAACGCACTGACCTTTGCCCCTTTGAGGCCGACCTCTTCCTGGACGGTGAAGACGCCGTAGATGGTGTGCGGTGTTTTCACTTCCCTGAGAGTCTTTATCAGGAGGGCGACGCCGACGCGGTTGTCGAGGGCCTTGCCGGTGACCCTGCTTCCTGCAAGCCGGGTATATTCGCGGTCGATGGTGACGGGTGTTCCGATCTCGATACCGAGGTGTGCGACCTCATCTGCCGAGGAGGCACCGACATCGATGAAGAAGTCCTCAATTTTGAGCTCCTTCTTGCGTTCGTCAGGGGTCATCACGTGCGGGGGTTTGGCACCGACGACTCCCGTCACATCGCCGTTTCTGCCGTGGAGAATGACCCGCTGGGTGTAGAGGACCGGGGCAAACCATCCGCCGATGGGGACGAAACGGATGAACCCGTCATCATCGATGTACTGGACCATGAGCCCAATCTCATCCATGTGGGCGGCGATCATCACCTTGAACTCGCCCCCGCGCCGGATGGCGACGAGGTTGCCCATACTGTCCTCGGTAAACTCGTCGACGTGTCCTCTCAGCTCTTCTTTGATGATGGCCCGGATATTGCCCTCGTAGCTGGAAAGCCCGTGCGCATCCGAAAGTTTCTGTAAGAGTTTCTGTACCATGCTCTCATTATCCTGTTACTGTTGCAATTCTCTTCAGTGCTTCAGTGATGTTCTCCCGTGATGCGGCATAGCTGAAGCGGGCATAGTTCCCGGCATTGGCGCCGAAGGCGTCACCGGGGATGATCACGACACCTGCATTGATGATGGCTTGGAACAGCTCGCGTTCCATGGGAACGAACATGTAGAAGGCGCCTTCCGGCTTCGGGAAGTCAAACCCGAGGCGGGTGAGGCCGTCGTAGAGAAGGTCGCGCCGCTGTGCGTATTCGTCCTTCATCATCCGCACGCAGTCGTTTCCTCCCGTATAGGCGGCAATGGCGGCATACTGGGAGATGGAGGTCGCACAGGTCTGGCAGTATTGGTGCACCTTGACCGCCTGCCCGACGATTGCATCCGGGGCTGCCATATACCCAAGGCGCCATCCTGTCATCGCGTAGGTCTTCGAGGTTGCGTTGATGGTGACGACGTTCTCACCGAAGCGGGCGGCGCTTGCGTGCTCTTTTCCGTAGATGAAATGCTCATACACCTCGTCGGAGATGACCGTCACCCCGGCATCGGCGGCGTATTCCACAATGGCCCGGATGGTCCCGGGGTCTTCCACCGTGCCGGTCGGGTTGGCGGGAGAGTTGAGGACAAATACCTTCGCCCCGTCCATCTTCTCTTTGCACGCCTCAACATCGAGGTGAAGGGTATCGTCAAGGGGGACGCCGTCCGGACGCCCGCCGGCAAGAACGGCACAGGCTTCGTAACTGACAAAGCCCGGGTCTGCGAAGAGCACCCGGTCCCCCTCATCAACGAGGGTCGTTATGGTAATGAAGAGGGCCTCTCCCGCCCCGGCGGTCACGATGACCTGATCCGGAGTATACGAGATCCCATTTTCCACTGCTAATTTGCTGCAGATTGCCTCACGGAGTTCGTATACGCCGGTATTGAAGGTATATCCCGTCAGGTTGTTTCTGATGGCGTCAATTGCGGCGTCCTTGATGTGATCGGGGGTGGGAAAATCCGGCTGGCCGAGGCCGAGGCTGATGGCGCCGGGCCGCGCCTGCTGGAAGAATTTTCTGATGCCCGACATCTCGACCTCCTGTACGCGCCCGGAAATCCGAAGTGATGGTTGCGTCATACGTATCCTCTCCTACTCGATGTTTGCGTGCCGCCCCTTCAAGTCTTTTTCCTCGGTATGGGTGATCTCCATGATGGCGGAGATGACCGCATCCGAAAAGACCATGGCGGTCGTCTCGAAGATGGTTCCCAGCGGGGCAAATGAGCGGTGTTCGCCCATCATCTGGCGGACTTCATACTCTGCCGATTCATCGTTCACCGCATCGCGGTGGCTTTCTATGACGACGACGGAGTCGGCGATTCTTCCGATTCTCGAGTCCTTATTGGACGTAATCAGGCCTATTCTTCCCCCGATAGTCTTTGCTGTTTCGCATAACTCTGCGATGGATTTCGTCTCGCCCGACCCCGAGTATGCAACGATGGTGTCTCCCGGATGCATTGCCGGTGTGATGGTCTCGCCGACCACGTAGGTCCTGAGGCCGAGGTGCATCAGGCGCATCGCAAAGGCCTTGGCCACAAGACCCGACCGGCCTGCACCGAGAACGTAGATCCTCTCTGCCGTGAGCAGTTCGCTGATGAAGGTGTTCACCTCGTCGTCGGAGATGATGTTTGACGTGGCGGTGATGGTCGATGCCATCAGCTTCATCTTGTCCTGCACATTGTTCGACTTGCGATCATTCATAGCACCATACCTATTTGGAGGAAACTAGATGATGGTTACGAATGCCCGAACCCAGGAAGGGAACTTCCACCCTTCGGGAACGGCGGGCCGTCGTGGGTCCGGTGCGGTGCGATCGGAGGAGCGGGTCATCCTGAGTCCCGTCCCTTCCGGCCATAGGCCTTGGTCCCACCACGTTCAGCGTTCCGTACTCTTATATGGTCATGGCAGAGATATTCCTGTGAATGCCCCTCTCCCCCTTCGAGCCGTATTATTCACGTGACGGGTGCACGCTCTACCATGCGGACTGCGTCGTCCTGATGGACAGCCTGCCGGAGCGGTGCGTGGATATGGTCTTCGCCGATCCGCCGTATAACCTCTCGAATGGTGGATTTACCTGCAAATCCGGGAAGAGAGCGCCGGTGGGCAAGGGTGAATGGGACGAAAGCCAGGGCCTGGAGACGGACTTTGCCTTCCATCAGGAATGGATTGCCGCCTGCCGGCGGGTCCTGAAGGATGAAGGGACCATCTGGGTGAGCGGGACGTATCATTCTGTCTATGCCTGCGGCTTTGCCCTCCAGGAAGCGGGGTTTCATCTCCTGAACGACATCTGCTGGTTCAAGCCGAATGCCCCCCCGAATCTCTCCCGGAGGTACTTTACCGCAAGCCACGAGACGCTTCTCTGGGCACGCAAATCCCCCGACGCACGGCATGTCTTCAATTACGAGGAGATGAAGAACGGGGCATGGGAAAATGATCCAATGAAACGTGAAGGCAGGCAGATGCGGTCTGTATGGTCCATCCCGGCACCGAAGCGTTCGGAGAAGGTCTTCGGGAGCCACCCGACCCAAAAGCCGCTTGCCCTTCTGACCCGTATTTTAGCCGCCTGCACCCGTCCCGGCGATCTTGTGCTGGATCCGTTCACCGGCAGTTCGACGACCGGCCTTGCCGCTCTCTCCCTCGGACGGGAGTATATCGGCATCGATACCGATACGGCATATCTCGACCTCTCGGTGCGGCGGTTAGAGGACTTCCTGCAACACGGGAAAAAATAGTTATTTGAATTTTTCAATCTCTTCTTCGACTTCCTCGTATCCCTCATCGTAGAAGCCCTGCTCGTCGGGGGCAAGGTGATGGAGGAGGCGCAGGAACTCGCCCGCGTGGACCTTCTCCTCGTCGGCGATGTCATTGAGGACTTCCTGGGCGAGCTTATTGTCCGTGGACTCTGCGAGCTGCACGTACAGCTGGATGGCCTCGTACTCCGCGGCGACCATGAAGCGGATGGCACGTATAAGTTCTTCGTCGGTCATTTTGCGGTCTGCTTTCATTCCGGAGAAGGGTGATCCAAATTCTGGCATTTTCATTATCCTCCTTGTATATTCTTCGGTCGTCGTCCAACTACATGAAGGCACCGGTCTTCACGATCATTCCTGACGGTCGTGCCGGCGATCCCATTGGGCAGGCATTAAAAGGTCTGCTCCCGTACCTGAAAAAGAGAGGTTTCATGAAGAGAAGATCATTTGACGGGATTGCCGGGGCGACCGCCGAGGAGAAGTTCGGATCGCTCGGCATCGTCCCCGGAGAGCAGGAGGATGTCCGGGAGTTGCAGTCGTTGTCGAAGAACTATGGGTTCGAGGCAGTCCTTTACTTCGAAAGGGACCTGGCCGAGACCTCGACCTATGAAGAGGATGTGATCACCTTCGCGGCCGACCCCGAGGACTGCCGCCCCTTCGTGCTTGTCACCTCCTTCATCAAATTCGCGTCCGAGAGCGATCCCTCCTTTATTGGGAGGCTGGAGGAGTTCCCGCTGTACGTGACGGTCCTCACCGTCGGCGAGCGCGAGGCCGGTGGAAAAAAGATCCCCTATGTAAAGTGCCTGATGCCCTTTTTGGATGAGATAGACTTTGACAAGGAGCCGGAAGGCACCTATATCTCCTGATTTTCTCCCTCGGCCCGGTCTCCGGTTCCTCAGCCCTATCCTCCGTCACCGTTTCCCGCGTTTTCACCGTCCTGCACGAAATGCCGGTAATTTTACCACCCTGCATGCCGATATGCATCAGGTATGCAGATGCAAGTGGGCGGCAGAGCGGTGGATGCGGCGTGCGGCGAAAGGATTCCGGTTCTCAACCCCGCGACCGGTGCAGCCATAGACGATGTCCCGGCGGGCACCGCGGAGGATATCGACCGTGCGTTCGATGCGGCGACGGCCGCGGGGGACGCCTGGGGCATGATGGACCCGCGGCAGCGGGGAAAGATACTGGGCGGGGCGGCCCGGCTGATTCGGGCGCATCTGGACGAACTCGCCTTCTCCCTTACGGCGGAGCAGGGAAAACCCCTCCCCGAAGCACGAAGCGAGGTGCAGGGGTGTGCGAATGTTCTCGAGTATTATCACTCCATATCGGGGTCGCTCCGGGGCCAGTCGATGCCTCTTGCCTCCTACGGCTATGCCCTTGTCCGCAGGGAGCCGGTCGGGGTATGCGGTGCCATCATACCGTGGAATATGCCGGTCCTTATCGCGGCGTGGAAGATGGGCCCCGCCCTCTGCGCGGGGAATACGATGGTGATAAAACCCGCCAGTTCGACGCCGCTCACAACCCTGCGAATTGCCGCTCTCATGGAGAGTGCGGGCCTCCCGGCGGGGGTCCTTAATATCGTCACCGGCAGTGGTGCTGCCGCGGGGGCGGCGCTTGCCGGCCACGAAGGTCTCGGCCACCTCTCCTTCACGGGGGAGTCCACGACGGGGATGGAGGTCGCGGCACGGGCGGGACGCCATGCGACGCCTCTCACCCTCGAGCTCGGGGGGAGCGATGCGATGATCGTCTGTGCGGATGCCGACCTCGGGGCTGCGGCGGCAGGGGCAGCCGCGAACCGGTTCTACAACTGCGGGCAGACCTGCACCGCGGTCAAACGCCTCATCGTCGATGAGGCGGTCCACGTCCCGTTCATGGAGCTTCTGAAGGCGAAGGTCGCCGCCATCGTAACCGGCCCCGGCACGGAGAAGGGGGTCACGATGGGACCCTTAAACAGCCCGGAGGGCAGGGAACGTATTGCATCCGCGGTTCGCATGACACAGGAGCGCGGCGAGGGAACGGTCGTCATGGGCGGCGGCATCCCCCGCGGTGCGGCGTGTGCGGACGGCTGGTTCTTTGAGCCGACACTGGTGGCGGACGTCGCCCCCAAAGCCCCCGTCTGGTGTAAGGAGGTCTTCGGCCCCGTCCTGCCCGTCATGCGGGCGGAGTCTTTCAATGATGCCGTTGCCATCGCCAATGCAAGTGAGTACGGGCTGGGGGCGTCGGTCTGGACACGAAACCTCGACACCGCCTTTCAGGGGGCGGAGTCATTGCAGGTAGGCGTCGTCTGGGTGAACCAGCACCTCCGCCTCCCCCCCGATGTCCCGTTCGGCGGGGTGAAACAGAGCGGTGTGGGACGCGAAAACGGCGCGGACGCCCTTGAGCAGTATACCCGCACAAAGACGATTCTTATCCGCCGGTAGCGCCGCTTGCCTCCCACGGGCAGGATGGGCGAAGAAGGGTCCATCCCATCACGCCCATCAGCAGGATGCCGGGGATGACCGGGAGGTAGAGGCCGTGGGCGATGAGATACCCTGTCCAGAGGCAGACCGTCCAGAACCCGCCCGCAAGGGCCATCACCGGGACGCAGCCGTCCCGGGCAGTCTCTTTTTTTGCGGCAGAGAAGAAGATCGCCGCATAGCAGGTGCCGGTCACCGCCCACCCGATGAAGTTTTGCAGGGGAACGCCGTAATACGCCCCCGGCACCTCCCAAGCCCAGAATCCCGCATGGACGGCCGCCGGATCGAAGACGAGGTCAACGGCAAGCCCGACGGCGCCTGCGAGGAGGATGCGGGCAGGGGTGGAGCGGACCGTCCGGGATGCGATGGTCACCGCGGCAAAGAGGATGGGAGGATAGGCAAAGAGGACCGTCCAGGGAACGATCCCTCCGATTACATACCCCAGCGTCGCCGAGTAGGTGAAATGACCATACGGGATGCCGGTGAGGATCGCAAGGCCCTCGACCGCCGCCGGGATGAGGGAGAGAAGGGCGACAAGAGCAAGTCCCTTCCTCCACGAGAGCCACCTGACGAGTGCCGCGTAGGACGGCAGTGCCATGGCGATGATGAAGGCCGTCGAGACGGCCTGGTATGCTGCCCCGTCGCCAAAACGGACGACCATGAGGCCTGCAAGAAAAAGGGCAATCCCGGCGAATAGGGCGATGGTAGTGTTCTCCGGGCGCTGTATGCGGCTCATTTTTTCCCTCCCGTTCCGGTCGGTGATCTCAGTTCTCTCCCCCTTCCCCCCCTTTCCGTCGGTCTGTTCATCTCCCCTCCCCTCATCGTTCCTACATCTTCAGGTAGACGAGGACGTCAAATGCGAGTCCCCCGAGGGCGGTGTTGACAAACGGCAGATACCAGTAGATCCGATTTATGGTAACGCTCTCCCGCAGGAGCAGCAGGGCGGGGAGTGCCGGGTAGATGAGCACCGGGAGAGCAAGCGGGTGACCGCCCGCAAGTGCAAGGACGATGGTGGCAAAGACCGTCCAGAAGATGAGGCAGAGGATGAGCGCCGGACGAAAACCTACCCATACCGCGGTCGTCATGATGCCGGCCTTCCGGTCACATTCGATGTCGGGGATGGCCGAGAAGATGTGCATCGCGGCGATGTGGCAGAAACCCGCCGCGATGAGGAGCGGCGGGGGGAGGGCGCCTGCCGCGAGGGTGAACCCGAAGATTCCCGGCATGATGTAGAGCATGTTCGATGAGAAGTCGAGGAGGGGGGTCTCCTTGAACCGGAGCGGCGGAGCGCTGTAGAAGTACGCAAGGAAGAGGAAGGCGAGGAAGACGGCCCGCCCGGTCCAGTCCTGTACGAGGAGGAGGCCTGCCGAGAATACGGCGACCATCCCGAGGAGGAGGACGAGGTCGCGGCGTTCTCCGTCGATGAGGAGGTGCTCCTTCCCCTGCTTTTTCGGGTTGATGCCGTCGGTCGCACCGTCCCAGAGGTCGTTTATGCCGTAGATGAAGATGTTTGCCGGGACGAAGAAGTGGAAGAGATACAGGTAATAGGCGGGGGTGAAGAAGACGCCCCAGTCGGGCATCCCGAGCGCCACCCCGACGACGTAGGTGCCGCCGGTATAGCACCAGAACCGGAATCGGGAGACGGTGAGGGCGAGATGCAGGGATGCGTGCATCCGGCCCCGTCCGGCCGCATCAGCGAAGAACATGGGAGTGGGTCCGCCCCCCGCCGGGCGTGCGTGCGATGTTTCGCGCCACCCCGGAGACGACCCTCAGGGGCGTCGGCTTCACCTTCGCGCGGAAGACCACCATGGGGTCGCGGGCGATAACCCGCGCCGTCCAGGAGTACATGTCCGAGGCGGTGCGTATGGGGATCAGGTACCGGAACGGGATATAACGGTACCCGTCTTCGCCCGCGTCCCGCCACTCCTCGTACCGCTCGATCTGACTGCGGAGAAATATCCCGAATGCCCCGGGGTCACGGCGGGCGTCCGCCTCCGTGATGCCGGCAAGGCCGCAGGCCTCATACTCCGCGGCAGGGAGATAGGTCCGCTCCATGCGGCAGTCCTCCTCGATGTCACGGATGAAATTAATGAGCTGCATCGCCTTTCCGAGAGACCGGGCGGCCTCCCATGACGCCTCGGGAAGCTCCAGAATCCGAGCCATCATCAGGCCGATCACCTCGGACGATCCATACAGGTAGGTCTCCAGCTCTTCGATGGTGCGGTACGGGGAATGAGTGAGGTCCGCCTCCATCGAGGCAAGAAACGCCTCCACCCATGCGGGGTCGAAGCGGCACTCCTCCATGAGATGCACGAATGAGTCTATGACGACGTCGCCTGCCGGCATACCGGCACGGGCCTTTCGATAGGCGTCACGGAAGGCATAGAACGCGTCCGCCTGCTGGGGGATGGCGTCGACATAGTCGTCTGCCACCCGGACGAAGCTGTAGAGGACGAAGACCTTTGCGCGAACCACCGGGGGGAAGAAGAGGGTACTGTAGAAGTATGTCGTGCTCCCCTGCCTGAAGATCGAAAAGAGCTTCCTGTGCATCATTGAGCCGGATTCCCCCCCTCCTTCGGCGGAAATGCGTCCCGGATCTCTTCTGCCACGATATGGGATGAGATGAGCACCATCGGGACTCCGATGCCGGGGTGGGTGTAGTGGCCCGTGTAATAGAGGTTGTCCACCTTTTTGCTCTTGTGCGCCGGGCGCCAGAGGGCTGTCTGGAGAAGTGTATGCGAGAGGCCGAGAGCGGTGCCTTTGTAGGCGTTGTACCGATCGGCAAAATCGGTGAGGGCAAAGATCCGCTGCACCTCGATGGCGCCGCGGATGTCGTCGCCGGTCTTTGTCTCCAGGTCGTCGAGGACCTTGTCCAAAAAGACCTGTCGCCGTTCGGGGGTATCCTCAAGCCCCGGTGCGAGCGGTATGAGGATGAAGAGGGTGTCCTTCCCCTCCGGGGCCGCCGTCGGGTCGGTCCGCGAGGGGACGTTGACGTAGTAGGACGGGTGCTCCGGCCAGGCGGCCTTGGCAGGGTCGAAGATGACCTCAAAGCCGTCCTCCCAGTCCTTGTCGAGGAAGAGCGTGTGGTGGGCGAGGCTTGCGAACTGTTTGTTGACGCCCAGGTAGGCGACCATCGCGGACGGTGCCATAACCCGCTTCTCCCAGTAATGATCGTTGTATGTGCGATGCTGTTTGTCCAGCAAGGCGAGTTCACAGTACGCATAGTCGGCGTTGACGAGGACGATGTCGCATTCATGGCGGCCCGTTTCGGTGACGACAGCCCTTGCCTTCCCGTCCTCGATGTCGATTGCCGTCACCGGTTCATTCAGGCGAACCTTCACCCCGTTGGATGCCGCGATCGCCTCTATCGATCGGGCGACGTTTCGCATCCCGCCTTCGGGATAGAAGACGCCCATCGTAAGATCGATATGGGACATGATGTGGTAGAAGGACGGGGTGTTGTCGGGCGCCCCGCCGAGAAATCCAATCGAGTACTCGACGATCTTTCTGGCCTCACTGCTCGTGAAGTACTTGGCGACGAAGGTGTCGAGGTGTTCGAAGGGGTGCATCTTTCGTCCCTCCATGACGAGCTTCCCGTCGAAGAAGTCGAGGACCGAGCGATAGTCCTTGTAGAGGATATCGGTGGAGAGTTCGTACTTCTCCTTAGCCGAGGCGAGGTACGCCTTCAGCTTCTCCGCTCCCCCGTCCTCGAAGGAATCGAAGAGTTCGTAGTTTTTCTCGAGGTCTGCGGCGATGTCGACGACCTTCTCGTCGCCAAAGTAGACCCGGTAGGACGGGTCGAGTCGGGGGAGGTCGAAATAGTCCTGCGGCCGTTTGCCGAAGGCCGCGTAAAAGCGCTCGTAGATATCCGGCATGAGATACCACGACGGCCCCATGTCAAAGGTGTACCCCCCCTCGCTGTATATGCTCGCCCGTCCGCCGATACACTCGTTCTTCTCAAATATGGTGACATCGTATCCTCCTGTGCGAGGAGCGCACCGGCTGAAAGTCCCCCGAATCCCGCCCCGATTATTCCTATCTTCATCATACAACCCCACTGTTGCTATGGGCTTACTAGCCATGGCCTCCTCATATATTTTTCCCCGGAATACGCATTATCTGGGATGGACGCTCCTACGGCGCCCTTCCGTGCAGGTTTTATGAAATGAAACGCATAATATGAAAAGAAAGCTGATATTCAGCCCTGAACGGGATATATGAGTGGGGAACATGGGTTCGCAAAAAATCATCTCCTGGAACGTAAACGGGATACGGGCGGTCGCCAGGAAGGGTAATTTTACCGAGGTCTTCGACGAAGAGGCCGATATCGTCTGTATACAGGAGACGAAGGCCCACCCTGATCAGCTGCCGGCCACCATCCGTCACCCGCCGGGGTATTTCTCCTCTTTTGCATGGGCAGAACGCAAGGGCTACAGCGGTGTCGTCACCTATAGCAGAGAGGAGCCGCTATCGGAAGGGCCGGGGTTTGCGACCGGCAGGTTCGACGGCGAAGGGCGGGTGATGGTGACCGAACACCCGGGCTTCTGCCTTTTAAACATCTACTTCCCGAACGGCAAAGCCTCAAAGGCGCGGCTGCAGTACAAGCTGGACTTCTACGAGGAGTGCCTCGACTATCTGACGCGCCTTGTCGCAAACGGCAGGAACGTCGTCATCTGCGGTGATGTGAATACGGCCCACACCGAACTCGACCTCTCCCGCCCGAAGGAGAACGAGAAGATCTCCGGTTTTCTTTCTGTTGAGCGGGAGTGGATCGACCGCCTCATCGCTGCGGGTTTCGTCGACACCTTTCGCATGTTCGAGGAAGAGGGTGGCCATTATTCATGGTGGGACCTGAAGACGCGGGCGAGGGAGCGAAATGTCGGCTGGCGGATTGATTATTTCTTCGTAAACGAAGCCCTCGCGACAAAGGTGACGGCGTCGTATATGATGACGGATGTCTACGGGTCGGATCATTGTCCCATCGTGCTGGAACTCGAGAAGTAATTTCTCTCCTTTTCTCCCACTCCCGGGCAGATTCGGAAAAACATTTGGGAATAAACGTCCCACATTTTTCAAAGGAGCGGACCATGACCAAAGCGGCGGAATCCTGCGGGCCGGCCGGCCCCGAAGCCCTCACTGACCTCGGATGGGACGAAGACCTGGAGGCGGCATTTTCCCGGTACAGCGGCCCGTATATTGCCGGAAGGGTTGCATGTCAGCACAAGACGGCCTTTGATGTCCTTGTCCTGCAGGGGTCGGTGCGGGTCGGTGTCTCCGGCGCCCTCCGGCGACTCGGTAAGGTACCGGCGGTGGGTGATTTCGTGGTGCTACTGGATCACCCCGAGACGGGGTCCCGCATGATCGTCGATATCCTTCCGCGAAGGTCAATGCTCTCACGTGGTGCGCCGGGGGAAGGGGCATACGAACAGGCGATGGCCGCAAACGTGGATATCGTCTTCATCGTGACTGCCGCAGGCGCCGACTTCGATCTCCGGCGGCTTGAGCGCTATCTTGCGGTCGTGCATGCCTCCGGTGCCCGGCCGGTGATCCTGATCAACAAATAGGACCTTGCAGATGACCCGGCCGCAACCGCCGCCGAGGCCGCCGGAGTTGCAGGGGCGGTGCCGGTGGTGACAGTGAGCGCCCGCGAGGGGTCGGGGTTCGCGGCCCTCGACCCGTTTCTTGCTGCCGGTACGATGGTCGTCCTCGTCGGCTCCTCCGGCGTCGGCAAGTCCACGCTCATCAACGCCCTCCTTCATGAAGAGGTGCAGGAGACCGGAGACGTCCGCAGCTGCGATGAGAAAGGGAGGCACACCACCACCGTGCGCCAGCTCTTCCGCCTCCCCGGCGGGGCGCTTGTCATCGACAATCCCGGCATCCGGGAGATTCAGCTCGGAAACGCCGCAGCGGGTATGGGCGAAACCTTCGCCGACATCGCCGAACTTGCGGAGGGCTGCCGGTATCGCGACTGCCGCCATGACCACGAGCCCGGTTGTGCGGTACGGTCGGCGGTGGAGGCGGGCATTCTCCCGAAAAAACGGCTTGAAAGTTACCTGCGCCTGACCAAGGAACTCGAGTTTTATACTGAAAAAAATGAAATCGGTCTAAAACGCATCGAAAAGAAGAATTATAAATGGATTGGAAAGGCCGCAAAAGAGTTTCAGAAGGATAAGCGATACTAAAGACGAGTGAAGATTCCTCCGTTCAAAAGATCATTTTAGGGTGGACAAGCCCCGGATATGCTGCTCACGCGAACCATTCTCCGTGATCGTCTGGGCGTCCGTCGCAATCAGGCCCACAGGGATTATTGGAAAATATTGCGTTCTCCGGCCATGCCGGCAGGTGATGCTCCCCGCCGTATCTGCCGGACGGGCCTTTTGCTATTGTCTTCTTATTTCCCGTGGTAGATCGCCACGGCCTCGTCGACCGATGCGCCGTCAACGGTGATCGCCGATATGGCGTTGCACATGCGCACCGCTTCGTCGAGGGGCTTCTGGTGGATGTTTCTGCCGGTCGCGTTCCCCGCACACCCGCCGATGTGGATCTGGTCGTAGAGCTGCTGGAGGAATGCCTCCGGGGAGGTGGAGGAGCCGCCGGCACAGACGACCTTCGTACGTCCGGCCGCCTTTGTCGCCTCGATGAGGAGGTCTGCAGAGGATGTTCCGTCTTTTTTTGGCGCATTGACCTTGACAAAGTCGCTGCCGAGGGTTGCTGCCACACCTGCGGCGCCCGCGATGAGGTGGGGGTCCTTCTCGTCTTTTACTGCGGTTCCCCGGGGGTAGATCCATAGCACCGTGACCATGCCTGCCTGGTGGGCGTCGTAGATCAGCTGCGCCGCCTCGGTGAGCATCTGGGGCTCGTACTCACTGCCGAGGTAAATGGTGTACCCGATCCCGGCGATCTCAAGTCCCGTACGTTCCCTTATGTCGACAATCTGGTCGACGGTGTAGAGCTGCTGGGAGAGCGGGTCCTTCTGGGCGGTCTTGACCAGATGCGTCTTCGAGTTCATCTTCACGAGGTAGGGGACGTCCGGGTAGTCCATCCCGTAGCGGTTGATGAGGCCGATCTGGGTCGCGAAGACACCGATCCTGCTCTCATCGGCGATGCGGAACAGGTGTTCGGGATCGGCGTCATCCCCGGCAATGCCCTCGCCGTAGAAGTCGTCGTTCATGTGCTCGACTTTCTGGTCCCCGGCAAAGAGCATCAGGTGGCCGGAATCCTGGGTGATGGTGAGGTAATTCTCCAGATATGCCGCCTTTGCAGACTCGGGCACATCCAGGGGAATGATGATTTCAAGCTCCTCTGTCATACCCAATCCTTTCAGTAAGTGGATATTTATGTTTTGCCAGACGAGGTGCCATTATGCCCCCTCCCCGCGGCGACCGGGGAGGGGATGGCATAACCGTTCAGAAGGGGGGAATCGCCGTGTTACGCTCCCGTTCATAGCAGGCCCGCGCCTGCGGGGCGGCTTGTAACAGGCGCCGTGCGGTGTTGTGCACCGAGGGTGCGGTACGTGCGGGAACCGCGTCAAGGACGGCAAGGAGGAGGTCGACGAGCGGCAGGTAGTACACTTCCTCCATCCTGTCGATATTGCCGAGGACAGAGAGAATGCCTACCGTGCTGTACTCGTTGACCGGGGCAAGGGTGGTGATGATCTCGAGAAGGAGATCCCGTCCCTCCGGTGTCTGGAGCGATATCTTCTTGTTCCGGGCAAAGCGCCCGAGAAGAGCGCGCTGGTCATTTGCCTGCTCGATGGAGAAGGCATCGGAGGTCATAACCTCGCGCACGACCGTCGTTGCATCCGGCGTCGCAAGCGAGGCCACCGATGTCAGGAACCCTTCCCAGGTGACGGGATGCCCTTGTGCGGTGAGCATGTACTCCCTGAGAAGTGGCAGGCGCCCCTCCCATGTGCTGTTGATGAGCAGGGTAAACGCGGTCAGGCGATCCGAAGCGTTGGGAGACTTCCGGAATGTCGTCGCAAGGAGCTCGTGAATATCGGGGGTGTCGAGCGTTGCGAGCATCCCGAGAATGGCATTTTTTGCCTGCCTGTGCTTAATATCTGCGATCCTGGTCCCCAGTACCTTGCCGTATGAGATCTCTTTCTCCCGTGCGTGCAGGGCCGCGTAAAGGGCGTCCGTATGGCCTTCGGCCGCCGCCTTCAGGATCTTCCTGCGGGCGTCATAGAGGGCGCGGTACCGGTGGGTATACGCCTCGTCGTCGACCGACTCGAAGATGGTGAAAAACTGTCCCCCTGCCCGCGTTATCAGGTCGGCATCTGCAATGAGCGCCGAAATAAGCGAGGTGACATGCTCCCCGACCGGGGCTGAGGGGTCGTAGAGGAGCCGGATCTTCTCCCGGTCGAGGAGCGCTGCAAAAGCAACATACCGCGCACTGATGTCATTGTCTTCCTTCACCTGGCGAATAAGCTCGTCATCCGGGGCATGGTGGACAACCTTCCCATAAAAGCCGTACCCGCGGTTGAGCGAGAGAAATGCCGGGGGTTCGATGCCGGTATGGCAGACGACAGTCCGGGGTTCGTCGAGGAGAAGGGTATCTTCGGCGATGATCTTCCTTTTCTCCCCGAAGACCGCATACGAAAACGGGAAGTCCCATACATCACTTTCGCCGGTCTTTGCGAAGGTGATCGTAAGAGTCCTGACGGCCGGGTCGTAGGCGGAGGTGACCTCCACCGTCGGAAATCCGGTCTTCTTCATCCACGGTCTCGCGAAGGGAGCAAGCGGGATCCCCGATACCTCTTCCATCGCTGCCAGCCAGTCGCGGGTGGTCGCATTCCCGTGGCGGTAGCGGGTATGATAGAGGTCCAGTCCTTTGACAAAGGTCTCCTTTCCTATGATCGTCTCGATCATCTTCACGACTTCGGGGGCCTTCACATACGTGACGCCGGTGATGAGGTCGTTGGGGTCGTTGAAACCGTCCGGTTCGATGGGAATGGACGCCGCCCCCCGGTCATAGGTGAAGGTGCCGCCGTCGGGGGAGAGAAGGGTGAGCACGGTCTGGAGCCGCGAGTAATCGTTCCCGAAGAGGAAGGCGTGGTAGTCCTGTTCGATGTACACGGTGACCGCTTCATTGAGCCAGAGCTCAAACGGCGTTGCCCCGGTCACCTCCGAGCCGTTCAGGTTATGATAGTATTCGTGCACCTTCACCCTGATGAGGTAATCGAAGGCCGGGTCGGGTGCCTGCGGGAAAGGAAGAATCCGGTTGGTGGTGATCGTCGTGTTGCCGACGTTCTCCATCCCTCCGAAATCGGAGTTCTGCATGCCGATCTCACGGTAGACCGACCCCGTGTATGCATAGCCCGGCGTGATGGACGTCGCCATCTCTGCGAGGCGCCGGCGCACGGCCCGGATCTCCTCTTCCGGGCCTGCCCTTCTGATGAGATGGTCGCGTTCCCGGCAGAGACGGTGGAGATCATCCCGTATGTTCTTTTTCTCGTAGGTCTCCGGGCCGGTGTAGAGGTAGACCCAGAGGATCGCATCGGCGAGGATCGCAAGGGACTCCTCTGCAAGCGCGGCGTCGGTCCCCGGCGGGACGAGGAGTTCGAGGGTGAAGGTCGTCCCATCCGGGTACTCAAACGGCCGGGTGAAGGTGTCATAGGTCCCGACACCGAGGAAGAAGAGGTACGGGGCCATGGGAGTGGTGCAGTTGTGGTAGGTGATCGAATCCATGCCGCCGCCAGCCGGGTGGCGCTCCACCCCTACATCGCCGTTGCTGATCATATTCGTGTAGGCGGCATTCGCGGTGATCGTCGTGGTATAGGTGCATTTTGCCGTCATGTCGTCGATGCAGGGGACGATGCGCTGGAACCCCCACTGCTGGCACTGGGTAATCTGCTGGGGTGGCGCACCGGAAGGTGTTGCGTCATAATACAGTCCTTCGAGCATGTTCGCCGTCGGATGGCATATCGTCGCGGTCTCCACCACGAACCTCGTGTTGGGTGGTACCGGCGGTGCAAAGGAGAGGTGCAGGAAGGAATTCTGCGTGTCATAGTCGTGGGTCACCGGGTAGGTGTCGCAGGCAACAGAGAGGATATCAAGGTTGTTGGCATTCAGGGTGAGTGTTCGAAGCGGTGCATCCTTCGATTGGAGGTGCAGCTTCGAGTGGACCGTGGTCTTGTCATCCCCCACGAGAAAGGAGAGGTCCATATGGAGGACCCGCACGGGAATTTCCCCGAAATCCGAACGCAGATAGCGGAACAGCCGTTGGGATGTCATTCATGGACGTATCCCGCTCTTTGGCAAAAAAGGGATGGGACTTCGCATCGTCGAAAGCGAGCATGCAGATGATGAGAACTACTACCATTTGGATGATGAGGGACGGTCCCGTGAACGCTACCTGAGGTCTGTTGCGCCCAGACCGTTTCTCACCGCCGGTCGACCAGCCGTTTGGGCCGCCCCTTCAGGCGGTAGAGTTCAAGGTCGCCCTCAGGTGGGAAGTGATATACAAACTCCAGGTATCCTTCGCTGTGAAGCCGCCCAAGGGCCGGTCTTTCCCTGAAGAGCGCCTCCAAGAAGTTCTCCTTGACCAGTTTCTGGTTGCACCCCTCGGGATCATGGGTCTCCAGGCTGACCCGCAGGAAGGCCTTGCCTGCGTCGGGGTCAAAGTAGACGAACGCCTCGTACTCGCCCGAGAGGTACTCCATATTCTCCCGCTGGAAGACCCCTTTCTCGATGTCCACGCGGTTGAGCGGCACATCAGCGATATAGATGGTTTCCGCTTCGCGCCGCGGGTTGTCGATACGCATGTGCGTTCGCCCGCAGGGGCAGCGGTCGCGTGTCAGGACGGTGGTGAGGTCCTCGGTGTCGTAGTTGATGAGGAGGTTGCCCGTCCGCTCACCCACGGGAAGAAGCGTGGTGAGCACGATTCTCCCCTGCGTACCGTCGCTTACGAAGTCCTGCATCTTTGGATCGTACACGTCCATGTGCACGAGGTCTTCGGGGACATGGAGGCCCGCCCGTTCGGTGCACTCGCCGCACATCGTCCCCTCGGTGCTCCCGTAGGTGTTGTAGCACGGGACGCCCCAGACCTCGTCAAGGTACCGCCGTGACTCCTCCGCAAAGCTCTCGCCGCCGACGATGAGTTTTGTGATCGAGCTCTCCTGTGGGTCGAGGCCCTCCTCCTCCATCCTCCGTGCCAGCCGGAGGAGCTTGAATACGGAGCCCACGATGGCGGTGGGCTTCAGGTGATTCATCACCCGGACGGGAAAGGTGCACTTGCCCTCCGGGATGATGGTGAACCCGAGGCTGTGTGCTGCAAGGGTCATGGTGTTGGCACCGACGTTCATCCCGTAACTGGCACAGATCGCCACCCGGTCCCCCGGGTAAAGCCCTGGGAGGCGAAGCTGCGGGCGTACTTCTCCGCATACCTCTCCCAGTCGTTCCACATCAGAAAGAACGCCTTTGGCGTCCCCGACGTCCCGCTGGTCTCGTGAATCGTAAAGATATCATCGCAGGAGGCGCTTTTGAAAAGGTAGTGGCCGGTGACGGGCGGCTGGTTCTCACAGATGGTCGCACCGGAGATCACCGGCAGGTCGAGGAGGTCTTCATGTTCCCTGATATCGCCCGGGGCGATGTGGTTATCGGCAAACCATTTCCGGTAGAACGGCGAATGTCCTGCCGCATATTCGACGGTATAGCGCACCCGTTCGTCGATGAGGGCATCGAGGTCCCCCCGGGGCATCGTCTCGATATCAGGATTATGGTAATGCATGGTGCTTTCATTCCAAGATGCGGGTATAGCTTTATAGGTTTTGCCATAGGGCAGATGACGAGCGGGGGATGAAAGGGGTGGCGGGCGCCGGGAAAGCTATTATTACAAGGGCTGCGAACCTTCGGTCACGAGGCATACAGCATGAGTGGGACCGCGGATGAGCAGCGATTTGACTATTTTATGAGAAACCTCAGGCACCCCGAGGCCCCCTTCCGGTGGGGTGCGGCCCAGGGGCTGGGGCGCCTGCGTGACCTGCGGGCACTGGAACCGCTTATCGATACCCTTAATGATGAGGACTGGCGGGTCCGTTTCAAGGCGGCCTGGGCACTCGGGGAACTCGGGGACCGCCGGGCGCTGCCGGCCCTCCGCCGCCTCTCCCGCGACCCGTCGGAGACCGTCCGCGACAGTGCCCAGAAGGCTGCCGAACGGATCCTGATGGGGCTGTGATGCGTAAAGGCCGGGGAACGACCCGGAGAAGCCAGGAAAGGATCGCCCAACGTGGCAGATGGTACTCCTGGTTTTGGTTTGGAGCGCCAGCTGTTTGCCATTCCTCAAATTGAGGAACGTTTATTTCTCCCCCGGCTGATGACTGTTCAGGTGAAACAATGATAGGATGGATCATCGGAGGCCTCGCCCTCCTCGTTTTGGTCATACTGGTGCTCTGGTTTGTCGGCATCTACAACAGGTTCCAGTCCCTGAAAAACTCCTCGGAGGCCACTCTCGGCCAGATCCGGGTGGCCATGAAGAAACGCCTCGATATGATCTCCCAGCTCCTGGGTGCGGTGAAGAGCTACGCGACCTTTGAAAAGGAGACGCTCGAGGGCGTAACAAAAATGCGGGCGGGCGTCGGCCAGGCGGGTCCCGGCGACCTGAACGAGATCGAAGCAGAGTCACGCTCAATTCTCGGCCGTCTCCTTGCCGTGGTGGAGAACTACCCCGACCTCAAGACGTCCTCGACGGTTACTGATCTGATGAACTCAGTCAAGAGCGTCGAGGACGAGATCGCCCGCCAGCGGTATACCTACAACAATATCAGCGAACAGTACAACACGATGTGCGACACCATCCCGTCGAATTTCGTCGCCTCGCTTGCACATTTCCGGAAACTGGAATACCTGAAGTTTGAAGAGAAGATCGAAGAAGTCCCCGAGATCAAATTCTGAGTTGAACCGGCAGTGGATGAAAAGAAGCAGATAATCGTCGTCGTCCTCGCAGCACTGGTGATAGCCCTCGCCGCTGTCACCGGCGTGCTGCTCTTCTCCCTCCCTGCAGGGGGCGGACCGCTCGTCGTCGATACATACAGCGCCGTTTGGAAGCACGACGGGACCCTTGCCGAAGAGTATGTCTATGTGGTGGCGAATACCGGACAATACAGGATGCTCTTTCGCACCTGGGAAGCCCCGCTGGTGACAGCCCCTCTCGGGTCGGCATCGGTCGAGGTAGTCGACATCGCTCCGGCGGAGGGGACCATCGGGTATGCAATCGACTACTTCGGGCAGGTGACGACCTACGGTGACACCCCTGCAACCCAGCAAGATCGTGCAACGATCGGCTCGCTGGGAAGCAATGAGGTGGGGATGTACCTCCCGTCGTATTTTGCCGCGGGGGAATACCTCGCCTCCTACACATTCCTGGTCCGCCCCCCGGTGGAGTATGACGACACCGTCGCCCACCTGAACCTCCAGCTCGCAGCCAGTCATGTGCCCTACCGGCAGGTGAGCATCACCATCCCCGACACGTACGTGCAGGACCTGTATATCCGGCCCGCGTCGATGACGGTGGCGCATTCCGGCGGGCAGTATCTCATTACCGGAAGTGCGGGGGAAAACGAGCTTATCGAGGTGGAAATGCTCCTGGATACCGCGTTCCTCGCGGAGATCGACGGGTTCCCGACGAAGATGGACGACGTCCGTGGCCGGACCGAACGGGCAAACCTCCTCTATACCCTGCCGCTCCTCCTGGCGGGGCTTCTTCGTATTGCCGGCATTGCACTCGTGCTTGCCATGCCGCTTGTCCTGTACCGCATCTACCGGACCCACGGGACCGAGAAGGAGGCTACGGTCCCCCGGCACCTGAGTTTTGTCCCGGACCCTGCGCTCAAGCCATGGCTGGTGAACCTGATATTCAAGGGCGATGCGGTGGATTTCGACGAGAACGGATTCTATGCCACCCTTTTGGACCTCCACCGGCGCCGGATGATCGATATCGGCAATGCCGGGCCGGACGGCAGCTACCGGATACGTGTCCTGGAAAAGACCAGTCCTGATTCCTATGAGCAGCGGGTTCTCAACTTCCTCTGGAATGCAGGCACGGACGGGGTGCTGGATACCGGAGAGTTTGCCGGTCTTGCCGACCGGGCAAAGCATGGCAGCAGCTCCTCCGAACAGCGGGTCCTCTCTCTTCAGGCTTCGGTTGCCGCCCTGACCAGATCGGCCGACACCTCGGTCATCCCCCGGTATATCGAAGAAGGACGCACCCGCCTGGTGCCGGTTGCGCTTGTCGGGGGATTTCTCCTCCTGTTTTCCATCCTTATCCTGGTGATCGCTCCCCAAACGATTGCCCTCAGCGTGCAGGGCTCAGTCCTTGGTATCGCCATCCTCCTCCAGGCGGGCATCGCGGTGGTCTTTCCCACGACTCTCTTCGGGCGGTGGAAGGACGACTACTATGCCGAAAAGCTCCGCTGGGATGCGTTCGGGCGCATGCTCTCGGATTCGGCCCAGATAAAGAAGTATGCCCCCGAAGATCTCGCCATGTGGGGCGAATGGCTCGTCTACGGCACGGCCCTCGGACTCGGCGACAAGGTGGAGGAGGCGATGCGTGCACTCAATGTCGATATCCGGCAGGCGGGCATGCCTCTCTACTCGGGGGTGCACTTCATGTTCATTCCGGTCGCGGCCTACTCCCCCCCTTCCAGCGGCGGCGCCGGAGGGTTTGGCGGCGGAGGGTTCGGCGGCGGTGGCGGATTCGGTGGCGGCGGCGCCGGTGGCCGCTAACCACCTCCGTCACCTCTGTTCTGTTCAATTCTTTTCTTTAGTTTTCTTCACGAAATTGTTTTAATCCTTGAACCCCGATGAAGCGTACGAGAGGAGACGTATGGAACTGATTCATGTGGATGGAAAAGATGCCGGAACCATCACCCTGTACGCACTGAGTACCTGCGGGCACTGCAAGCGGACACGGCAGTTTTTAAACGAACTTGGCGTTGCCTATGACTATATCGAGGTCGACCTGCTGCATGGGGAGGCGTTCGACGAGGCGTACAACCTTGTCAAGAAGTACAACCCCCACGGGTCGTTTCCGACGCTCGTCATCGGCAGTGAAGAGACGGTGATCGTCGGCGACCGGCTGAAAGAGATCCGGGCAGCGATCGGGAAGTGACCATGGTTACGAGATTTGATGTGGAGCGAAGGTATCTTGCTCTGAAAAAGGACGCAGAACAGGCAGGGTATTTCCTGAACCCGGACGAGGATTTTACCAAGGAACTGGTCCACGGACTTCTGGTCAACGAGGATCGCTACGGATTTGCTTCCTGCCCCTGCCGCCTGTGTGTCGGGCCGCGGGAGGTAAACCTGGACATCATCTGTCCATGCGACTACCGCGACAGCGATCTTGCCGAATATGGGACCTGCTACTGTGCCCTGTATGTCTCGGGGGAGATTGCCGAGGGGAAACGCCAGGTAGAGCCGATCCCCGACAGACGCGGCCCTGTCCCGTCCGAGTGCCTCACCGCGCAACAGAAGGCAGGTGCGCCTGCTGCATCGGCGCCGGCGGTCCCTGGCCCCCTCCCGTATCCGGTCTTCAGGTGCCGGGTATGCGGCTATCTCTGTGCAAGGGATGAACCCCCGGAGAAATGCCCTATCTGCGGGGCGGAGAAGGACCGGTTCGAGAAATTTATGGGCTGACTCGTCGATAGGGTGAGCATGGGATTTTTTGACACGATTGCCATCGATGTGGTGCTTCTTCCCCCTCCTGAGGTTGCGGTGGTTGCGCTTGCGCTCAACAAAAAGCTCATCGAACGCTACGGCGACCGTTCGATTGTCCTTGACCCTTCGGGCTGTCTTCCTCATGTCTCCCTTGCCATGCGGACCATCCCCCGCCGGGTTCTGCCGTCTCTCACCGCGTCTCTTGAACGGCTTGCACTGGCCTTCCTCCCCCTTGACCTGCAGATTCAAAGTGCCGTTGCGGTCACTACGGACAGCGGGAACGTCGTCTCCGGCATCAATCTGGCAAAGAGCGAACCTCTTCTTATCCTCCACCGGAGTGTCATGGCTCAGGTGAACAGCGCCCCGCAGGAGGTCTGCACCCCCCGCGATATCCGTGCCGATGAGGGTGAAGCAATCGCGGCCTTCACCTGCAACTATGTGAACGGCTATGCGGAGCATTCGGCCTATGACCGGTACTCCCCGCATATTACCCTCGGCCACGGGGATGTGACGGCACTGGACGGCGACGCTCCGGGTGCCGGGACGGCCCGGTTCTCAACCCTTGCCATATGTCACCTCGGCAACCACTGTACCTGTCGGGAGGTTCTCTGGCAGCGCACCGTGGGGTGATGGTCGAGGGGAAGGATTACTCTTTCGGGTTCAGTACCGCTCTGACCTCGTCCGCCGACGTGAGGGGGGTGCGGCATGTCCCTGCACAGCAGAGGTACACGCTGGTGCCTTCCTCCTCACCGGGATTCATCGACGCGGTATGCGGTGCAATGCCCTGCATGATTCCTTCCCTGTCAAGCAGGATCCTCGTCATGTGCGGCTGGAAGGTTTCGCTCAGGGCACGAAGGGTATCAGGGTCAGTCGTCGTCCCGGGGACGATGACGGCATCAAGCGTCGGAGCGGTTGCAAAGAGGAGTGCCGAGAGGAGGTGGGTGTATCCGGTCGGCGATGTGCGGATCTCTTCAGCGTACCATTCCATCGCCTCTGACGCCGCCTTCTCGTAGGTATGGTTGCCGGTCATGCGCGAGAGGCGCAGCAGGCCAAGGACGAAGACCGAGGTGCCGGAGGGGAGCGCCCCGTCGTAGGCATGGCGCTGCCGGATGGGGACATCCGCGTCGGATGGGGTACGGTAGAGACTGCCGTCCTCACCGGTAAAGCGGATACGGGCGGTCTCGGCGAGGGTACGGGCCTGGTCGAGGTATCGTGGTTCGTAGGTCGCTTCATAGAGCTCGAGGAGTCCCCAGAGCAGAAATGCGTAGTCCTCTAGCATGCCGGGGATGGCCGCCTCCCCGTCGCAGTACCGGTGCAGGAGGCGGCCGCCATGGAGGGCGAGCGCGGTCGCGATGAAGTGATACGCAGATTCGGCTTCGGCAATCCACCCCGGCCGGTCAAGCACAGCACCCGCCCGGGCAAGGGCGGCGATCGCAAGGCCGTTCCAGTCGGTCAGGACTTTGGTATCGACAAGCGGTGGTGTGCGTTTCTTGCGGGCGCTCTCCAGGCGTGCGGCAATATACTGGACCGTCTCCTCCGGTATATGGGTGTCTGATGCCCGGAGGATGTCGGGATGGGTGCGGTAGAGGATGTTTTTCCCGGTGTACATCTTCGTCGCCTCATCGAGGTGATTCCCCTCCGGTCGGATATTGAATATCCGTTTTGCATATGCAGCGTCCTCTTTTAACACGTGGTTGATCTGCATGTCCGTCCAGAGATAGTATTTACCCTCCTCGCCTTCGCTGTCCGCGTCCTCGGCGGAGAAAAACGCTCCCTCTTCACTGCGCAGTTCTCTCAAAAGATATCCTGCAATATCCTCGCAGGCCGCACGGAACAGAGGTCGTTTCGTTGCCTGCCACGCGTCGGCATAGGCAAGGAGGAGGAGGGCCTGGTCGTAGAGCATCTTCTCAAAATGCGGCACCATCCATTCCCGGTCGGTTGAATACCGGTGAAATCCTCCCCCCACGTGATCATGGATGCCCCCAAAATACATGGTATCCAGGGTTTTTTCCGCCATGAAGAGGGCATCCCCCTCGCCGTACCGGTGCCAGTACCGGAGCAGGAACATGAGCGCATGCGGCATCGGAAACTTGGGGGCATTGCCGAACCCGCCATAGATGGGGTCGTAGGCGCTTTTCAGGGCACGGTAGGCGTCATGCACCGCCTCTTCTCTGAGGCTGCCCTTCCCTTTTACGGTCATCATCTTCTCGATGGCCTCATGCAGCCGTTCGGAAGAATCCATGACCGTCTCTCTTTTCTGTTTCCAGGTACGGGTGATCTCGGGCAGGAGGTCCATGAGTCCCTTCCTCCCGAACCGGCTGTATTTGGGGACATAGCTCGTTGCAAAGAAGGGTTTTTTATCCGGTGTCATTATGATGGTCAGCGGCCAGCCGGGGCTCTGCGAGAGTGCCTGGGCGTAGGTCATATAGAGGGCATCGATATCCGGGCGTTCCTCCCGGTCGACCTTGATGGCGACGAAGTGGTTGTTCAGGAGGGCGGCAACCTCCTTGTCTGCAAAGGACTCCTTCTCCATGACGTGGCACCAGTGGCAGGTGGCATACCCGATGGAGAGAAAGATGGGGCGGTCTTCTGCCTGTGCACGCGCAAACGCCTCATCCCCCCATGGGTACCATTCAATGGGGTTTTTTGCATGCATCCTGAGGTACGGACTTTTTTCGTCAATGAGACGGTTGGTGAATTCTTTGTCTGACATACGCCTTCTGAACGCTAATAGACCGGCCGGATGATAAAAATTGCTCTGCCGGAGATGGTTCGCGGAGACGGGGAGCCGGGTGACCGGGATGGAGTACGATGGCTTCTTTTGGTACTGAGAGGGGTGCTCCCGGACCCATGGCCGGGACGATGAGGCACCGTCGGACTTGGGTGCCTGTGCATCCGTACCCGGCGTGATCGTGTTAGGCAGGAGACGTAAGAGCCGGAAGACATCCGATCTTCGCGTGCGGTCTCTTGGCTCCCATGCGAACACGCGGCACCAGACGACCCCGGCATCCAGAGCGAGAAACGGAAACGGTAAAAAATTATACTTCCGGGAAATACCTGCATACCAATGATTCCTGCCATCATTATCGCCGGGACCCACAGCGGCTGCGGCAAGACCACGATCGCCGGTGCACTGATGTCCGGCTCGTGAGGCGGGGACTTTGCGTGCAACCGTTCAAGGTGGGGCCTGAATTCATCGACCCCACCATCACACGGCGTTCTGCGGGAGATTGTCGCGCAATCTCGACCCGTGCATGATGGGAGAGGATGAGGTGTCGCCCGTCACGTTCGTTTCTTTCCTTTCCCTTTCGTTCCCTTCCTTTCCCTTCCTTTCCCTTCCTGTCGTACACCTGAAGGAGATCGTTTCTTTCCCACTAATTACGGGAACTAAGATGGTGATGCCCGCTCACCGCCGCCGCGTCGGCTGAGCCACGTCGTTCCATCAAATGAACATCATTTTATTTGTGTTAATTCAAATAATTTGTATATCATGGGGCTCAGAGGCGGACCAACACAGGACGAGATCATGGCGGTGTCCCTCTTCAAACTCGGGATACGGGACGGGGACGTGATGGCCGATATCGGGTGCGGCACCGGAAAAATCGCCATCCGGGCGTCCGAACGGTGCAGCCACGTCTATGCCATCGACCGGCGAAGCGAGGCGGTGGCGTATGCACGCCGGGAGATCGCAGGCGCCGGAAAAGAGAACATCACCCTGCTCCACGGGGATGCGACCGAGGTACTGGACGAAATCGATGCACTGGATTGTGCCTTCGTCGGCGGTTCGGGAAATATCGAGACCGTCCTTGCCCACCTGGCCGACAAGGTACGGGGAAGAATCGTGGTGAACGCCGTTCTCCTGGACACCGTTTCCCGGACGATCAGAACGATGAAGGAGCTCGGCATCTTTACAGAAGCGCTCCATGTTCAGGTGTCGCGGTCCCATGAACTGGCGGGGGATATGATGTTTACCCCCATCCATCCGGTCTTTGTCATCGTCGGTGAGGTGAGGGGGTAGATGCTCGTCGCCGTCGGCATCGGCCCCGGGGACCCGGACCTCCTGACCGTTAGGGCAGTGAATCTGATTGAAGCGGCCGACCGGGTCTTTGTACCGGGCACCGTAGCCCGGGACATCATCGCACCCTACCGGACGGACCCGGTGGTCCTCTCCTTTCCCATGACGGCCGATGAGGAGTATATCAGACGGTGCATCGAAGAGAATGCCCGTGCCATCGTCCCGGTGGCACGGGAGGGCCTTGCCGTGTTCTGCATCCTCGGGGACCCGAATTTTTACGGCACATTCGGAAGGCTCTGTGCGGTGCTGGATGAGACGTATCCGGAGATCGAGTACTGCACCGTCCCCGGTGTCAGCTCCATTACCGCCTTTGCCTCCGCCACCGGCATCTCCCTTTCGGGGGGCATCGAGATCACGGACGGGTCCGACCGGACCGCTCTTATCAGGATGAAGGTGCGGCGGCCACGGGAGATGGCGGATGAACTGAGGAAATCCGGCTACACGACCTTCATCCTCGCGGAGAGGATGTACATGGACGGCCAGAAGATCTACCATACGGACGAACTGCCGGAAGAGAGTGCCTACTTCAGTATCCTCTATGCAGGGAAGTGAACGAAATTGCCAACAGTACATATTGTCGGGGCCGGGTGCGGGGATCCGGATCTGATCACCGTCAAAGGAAAAGAGCTCCTCGACCGGGCCCACGTCCTCGTCTACGCCGGATCGCTCGTGAACCCGGAACTGGTCGCGGGATGCCCCGCGGCAGAAAAATTCGATTCGTGGGGCATGCACCTCGAAGAGATGACCGATATCATGATCACCGCCGCACGGGAGGGAAAGACCGTCGTCCGTCTCCACTCGGGAGACCCCGCCCTCTACGGCGCGATCATCGAGCAGGTGGATATCCTCCGGGACGCGGGGATCGGGGTCGTTCGGGTGCCGGGCGTCTCGTCCTTCTTTGGGGCGGCCGCATCCCTCGGCATCCAGTATACCCTGAAGGGGGTGTCGGAATCGGTCATCATCACCCGGCCTGCGGGAACGACCCTTGACGAGGACCGGATTGCTGAATTTTCCGGGCTCGGGCAGACCCTGGTGATATTTTTGGGAACCGGGCATATGGAGAAGATCTTCGAACAGGTGCGGTGTCCCCCGGAGACGCCGGCAGCGATCGTCTACCACGCAACATGGCCGGATGAGAAGATCGTGCGGGGGACGGTTGCAGATATCGTCGGCAAGGCACGGGCCGCGGGCATCGAGAAGACCGCACTCATCATCATCGGTGACGTGGTGAACCCCGACGGGCCGTCGTATACAAATTCCCATCTCTACGAATGAAGGACATCATCGTCATATCACTGGAACCGACGGCAAAGCGGGCGAAGGAACTCGCAGACCGGTTGGATGCCGACTTCGTTCCCTATTCGAAGGAAGCGTTTGCCCGGGCGTACGGGTGCTGTCGGACCATCATCGCGGTCATGTCGGCGGGCATCGCCGTCCGGTCGGCGGCGCCCCACCTGCGTGACAAATGGACCGACCCCTGTCTCGTGGTCGTAAGCCCCGACTTCAGGTACGCGATTCCCGTCCTCGGGGGACATCACGGAGGCAACGAGGCGGCATTCCGCCTGGAGGAGCTGGGGCTCCATCCGTTCCTCACCACGGCAACCGAGACGCGGGGGTTGCCGTCGGTGGAACGGGTCGCCGAGGAGCGCGGCCTTGTCGTGATCAACAAGGACTCGACGCGGGCGGTCAATGCGGCCATCCTCGAAGGCGAGGTCGCCGTCCACCTGATCGAGCCACCGGCCATTGCCATCGCTCCTGCGGGGGTTTCCGTGCTGCTGAAGAAGGGGGAGTTTATCGTTGGCATCGGCTGCAGGAGAGGGACGGGCAAAGAGGAGATCCTCCACGCCCTTACCTCCGCCTTCGCCGACGCGGAGATCGACAGAGAGGACGTTTGCGCATACGCCACGGCCGGAATCAAGAAGGATGAACCGGGTCTCATTCAGGCGGTCGGTGAGCTCGGCGGGACCCTTATTGTCGTGGATGACGCGTTCATCCGGGCGGAAACGCCGCCGTCGCCGTCGCGTGCCTGCGACAAACTGGGGCTGCCGGGGGTGGCGGAACCGGCAGCCCTTGCCCTCTCGAAGAGAAAGGAGGTCATCATGAAGAAACAGACATACGGAGGAGTGACGGTTGCCCTCATCAGATAACAGAGGAAAACTTTTCATCGTGGGCATCGGCCCCGGAAGTACGGAACAGTGCACCGGACGGGCGAAGGACGCCATCCGGGAATCGGAGATCATCATCGGCAATGACTTCTACCTGCGGCTGATCGAAGATTTGACGGCGGGAAAGGAGGTCATAACGAGTTCGATGGGCAAAGAGGTGGAGCGGGCCCGGGCGTGCGTGGACCTTGCCAAAGAGAAGAGGGTCTGCATGGTAAGCGGCGGCGATCCGGGCATCTATGGCATGGCAAGCATCGTCCTCGAAGTGCTCGAGCATGACGGCGCCTCCATTGACTACGAGGTAGTGCCGGGTGTCACGGCTGCAACGGCGGCAGCCTCGCTGGTGGGCTCTCCCCTCTCCGGGGACTACGTCACCCTCTCGCTCTCGGATCTCCTTACTCCGTGGGAGATGATTGAACACCGGATGGACTGTGCCTTTGCCATGGGAGTGCCGGTGGCGGTCTACAACCCGAAGAGCAGGGGACGGCCGGACAATCTTGCCCAGGCCCTCGCGGCGGCGCTGCGCTACCGGGACGGCGATACGCCGGTGGCAGTGGTCAAAAACGCCTTCAGGGAGAGTCAGGAGGTCCGGTTTTTCACCCTGCAATCGCTCGTCGCGGATGACAGCTATGTCGATATGCGCTCCATCGTGATCATTGGTGGAGAGGGCTCCCGCATCGGGACCGTCGGTGATCGGGAGATGATGATCACCCCGAGGGGCTATGACAGAAAATACATATATTGATCCGGGCGCGGACACCAAGGAGGGGTACCGGATATCGGCGACGAGCCGCAGTCTTGCCCGGCAGGTGGTCGGAGATGTTACACCGGAGGACAGGATTCGCCAGCGGTGCGCCATTGCAGTCGGTGACTTTGTGATGGCCGACCTGATGGCATTCAGGCACAACCCGGTGGAGGCGGGGCTTGGGGCCCTTGCGAAGGGAGCGCCCGTCATCACGGATATCCGGATGGTCCAGACGGGCGTCCGCAAGAAAGAGCACCATTCAGAGGTGCTCTGTGCGCTTGATTACGGGGCGGAGATCTCCCGGGAACACGGAATTACCCGTACCTCGGCTGGGTTTGAAGCATTGCGGGAGATGGTCGACGGGGCGATCCTCGTCATCGGCAACGCCCCGTCGGCGCTCCTGACCGTCTGCCGGATGGTGGATGACGGCGTCTGCCCGGCGCTTGTGGTGGGCACCCCCGTCGGGTTCGTCAATGCGAAGGAATCAAAGGAGCTCCTTCGAACGAAGGATGTCCCGTCCATCTCCAACGTGGGGACACGGGGCGGGACCCCCCCTGCGGTCGCCTCCTTAAACGAGATCATCACCATGTACATTGAACAACAGCGATAGCACATGAGTATCCGAGACCCGGTAACAGGCTACGAGTATCCCGACGAATGGGTTCAGGCATGCACGGATACTCATGCCCGTGAGCAGGTGGCAGACGGCCTTGCCGTTCTCACCTCGGACGGCACCGTGCTTCGCAGGGGGTTTACCACCGGGACGACCGCCGCTGCCGCCTGCAAGGCGGCGGTGCTCTCCCTGCGGGGGCCGGTATCGTCGGTGGTTGTCACCCTTCCCTGCGGCCTCCGGTGCGAGGTGCAGGCAGAGGGGAGGGACGGGTCCGGTTCTGCGAAGAAATATGCCGGCGATTATACGGGTGATATCACAGCAGATCTGCTCTTTTGTGCAGAGGCGACGGAGACGGCATCCGGCATAGAGGTGCATCCGGGCGAGGGAATCGGACGTTTTGCGCGAACAACGCCGCGGTACCACATCGGTGATGCGGCGATAAGCCCTCCTTCGTGGGAGACAATTCACGGTGCGATACAGGAGGCGGCGGACGAGCTGCATCTGCATGGGGTGACGGTCGTACTCACCATCCCGGACGGTGCAGAGATCGGAAAACAGACCCTCAACCCGAAAGTCGGAGTTATTGGAGGGATCTCTGTTCTGGGGTCGACCGGCCTCGTCGAGCCGTGGGACGACCACCTCTCGGAGGACGTGTTTGGGAGGATCCGCCGGACAGACCGGCCGGTGCTCACCACCGGGAGAGTGGGCCTTCGCTATGCCCGGATGCTCTTTCCCGGCTACGAGGTGGTGCTCGTGGGCAAATTCATGGAGAAAGGTATCGAGGCGGCGGGAGGGTCGGCCATTCTCTGCGGTCTTCCGGCGCTCATTTTGAAGTTTATCAATCCCGGAATCCTGGATGGAACCGGATATGCAACAGTGGAGGAATTAACCATGTCAGAGAACTGGACAGACCTGCTACAACAGAATCTTGCCGACTACAGACGACAAATGCCGGAGATGCGGGTGGTCATCATCGACCGCGAGGGACGCGTGCAGGGGGACTCGCAGTGATGGTCGTCGGTGTCGGCTGCGGGCCGGGCATGCTGACCGAGAGGGCGATCGCCGTCATCCGGGATGCGGAGCTGATCTATGGTTCAAAGAGTGCCATCGAACGGGCGGCGCCGCATATCGGCAACGGCTGCGAGGTCCGCATCATCACGGATTATGCGGCGCTCAGGCTGCTGCCGGAGAATGCAGTCGTCCTCTCGACGGGCGATCCCATGCTCGCGGGACTGGGGTACCTCGGGGGAGAGGTCATCTCCGGCATCTCCTCCTACCAGTATGCCTGTGCGAAACTGGGCATTCCCCTGACGAAGACCGCGATTGTCAATGCCCATGCCGCCGATCATGCCGCCGCCTTCGAGGTGATTCATGGTGAGGTCTGCAGGGGGAAGATTGCGTTTGTCATCGCAGACCCGGCATTTGACGTTGCCGCCTGTGCAATGCGCCTGCAGGACGCCTGCCCGGCATGCATGATTGCCGTCTGCGAACGTCTGGGGTATCCGGATGAGAGAATTGCCATTGGTGATACGAATGCTCCGCCCGTTCCCGCATCAGACCTGTTTGTGGTAATGGCAGGAGTATTTTAGCATCCATTTCAAGGATTATTCAGGGAACTGATGGATATCCGGAGACAGAATTGGAACCATCTCCGGAAATGTATTCTTAAAAACAGGGTTGGTTGTGTGTGTGGTACGGTGATGTAATACTTTGAACCATGAAAACGACCGATTATGGTTTTTTATGCTGGTAGTCCTCAAATGTGACAATTTCTACAGTATTTCCGCTTTCATCATTAAATTCTTCAACACGGCTGAGAACTCTTTTTATCATGCCTCCGTGTGTGATGATAAGGCTGTTTTGTCCCGAAATTGCTTTCAGCAGGCATTTGTCAATAACGCCATGAGTGTAGGTGAGAGATATGCCGCTCTTTTTTGCCTGGTACTTTGCAGCGGTGCCCATTCCCCCGATGATCGTTACCGCTTCATCGTGAACGATCTCTTTCAGCACTTCCTCGTCTAGGCAGTCGGCATCTGCAAGGACAATGAACCCGGATGGACTGCAATCACAGCAACAATGATGGTGCATGCGCAGCATCCCCACAATATCGAGGACGGATTGTGGGATTTTCCCGGATTTTACCATCCCCAGTTCATACAGTGCGTCATGGAGTTCGACCAGAACGGGTTTTGACAGTCGTGCCTCTGCCAATATTCCTTTGTCAGAGAACGCATCCGCTGGTCTGCTGCAGATCATTACCTTCCCCTGGTTCATGAGGATGATTCGGTCGGCCCACGTGTAGGCGAGTTCAACATCATGGGTTGAAATGATGATGCTTTTCCCTGCATGATGGAGCTCATCCAGAAGATCCATGATACTCCTTGCGCTGTCCGGGTCAAGGGCGCTGGTGGGTTCATCGAAGACCAGCACATCCGGGTTCATCGCAAGCACTCCCGCCATCGCCACTTTCTTCTTCTCCCCCCCGGAGAGATTGTGGGGCGGCCGCCTCCCGAATTCAGGAAGGCCCACGTATGTGAGGGCTTTGTCGACCGAACCGGTAATTTCCTCTTCGGTGTAGTCCAGATTTACCGGCCCGAATGCCACGTCCTGAAAGACGGTGGGGGCGATGATCTGGTGATCCGGATTCTGGAATACGTACCCTACCTTTTTTCTCAGGTTCATCAGGTCCCTGCGCTTGTATGAAATCGGTTCTCCCTGATACCGGACTGTCCCGGAGTCCGGTCTGAGCATTCCGTTCAGCATAAGGAGGAGCGTCGATTTGCCCGCCCCGTTTGGTCCGACGAGAGCGATTTTTTCACCCTGCATCAGACGCAGACTGATGCTTTCCAGCGCTTTCGGGCCGTTTGGATAATGGTATTCCAGATCTGTTAATTCAAATATGCAGTTCACGCGATCAGACCACCAAATAGTTGCAGATTACAGGAAAGGATCATAATGCCGAGAAGGGATGCGAGGTACAGGATCGACAGATACAGGGCAGGGCCAAAGAACCCGCCCTGTTCCCCGAGCAGTGCGAATTTTCCGTTATAACACCTGGCGTCCATCGCCTCCAGGATATGTTCGCCCGATTCCCATGAATGAATAAAAAGGGCACCTGCCAGACATCCGAATGATTCTACGGAACCTTTTCGTTTCATGTACCCGAGACGCATTACCTGTGCATGGTAGATCATCTCCGCCTGTTCTATGAGAATGAAGATAAACCGGTAGATGAGCATGGACAGATCAATGAAGAACTCGGGGGCATGACATTTTTTGGCGAGGGAGAAGATCTCCGTTGCAGGTGTCGAGAGGGAGATGAAAAAAAGGGAGCACATCCCGGCAAAAACCCTTGATAGTATGAGGAGCCCTTCATTCGCGCTTCCTTCGGTGACCGTCAGGGTCAGCCATCCGACGAGGGAACAGGAACATATTACCTCGCCGCTGGTTCTGATGAAGAGTATGACGAGCACACCGAGAATCGCAAACCCGAGGGGGATAGACAGCAATCTGGCATACAATCGCAGAGGAATGCCTCCGAGGGTGATCGTCACGAGACTGATGGATGCAGCGATGATACAGGGGACGATAAAACTGTTGGAGGAAACAGAAATGAGGATGCATCCCAGACCCAATATCAGCTTTACTGCGGAGTTTACCTCCCGAAGCCCGCTCGTCTGGGCGATATTCTCAAACAATTCGTAATTCATCGATTACCAAAAAAGTTAATTTGTGGTTTTCTTCATCCGTCTCTCAGTTGCCCATGAACCGAATATCCATCCGATCAAAAGGCCGCCAATCACCGCCTGAATGGCAAAGAGGCACGATTCGATCTCACCTGAGGGGGGGGTGAAGGTATAATCCGAATTGTCGATCCATGGTTCATACCCGAGCTCTTCAACCATCTCTGATCCAACACCATCTGTTCCGCCCCAGCCTTCTTCGCCGGACGCCTGTACAATGGTATCGGTGTAGAGGAATACCCCGACAAAGAGGATGAGTGCGATCACGGTGATTATTTCGAACAGATATTTCATTCTTCAAGGCCTCCTTTGATGGTTTTCATTTTTTCTGCAGTAAGCACTTTCAGCTTTACCAGAAGTTCCGGTTTCAGAATGACAATGTACTTGAAGATGACCACGAAGACGAGACCTTCAATGATCGCAAGAGGTACCTGTGTGATGGCAAAGACGCCGAGGAATGCTGCAAAAGACGGTACAAGCCCTCCTGATGTTGCCGGAAATGCAAGTGCCAGTTCCAGTGCGGTTACACAGTAGGTTACCAGATCACAGAGGAATGCTGCGATGAAGACATTCACGAAGAAGTTGACATTAAGCTTATCGAGACCCTTGTAGACATAGTAGCCAACGAATGGGCCAACGATAGCCATTGAAACCATGTTTGCACCAAGCGTGGTCAGACCGCCATGGGCCAGAAACAATGACTGGAACAGGAGAACAATACATCCCAGAACAGCAGTAATCCACGGTCCAAAGGTGATTGCGGAGAGTGCGGCTCCTGTCGGGTGGGAACAACTGCCGGTTACCGAGGGGAGTTTCAGTGCGGAGAGAACAAAAATAAATCCGCCTGCAACACCGAGA
>Ga0129302_1000020_pt1 | contig 86758 bp, 83 predicted proteins | sample BlaSprsedimmetaG_FD_94476 | JGI IMG/M metagenome (GOLD analysis project Ga0129302, IMG submission 94476) | Hot spring sediment bacterial and archeal communities from California, USA to study Microbial Dark Matter (Phase II) - Blank Spring... | ecosystem: Environmental > Aquatic > Thermal springs...
AACTCATATAATCCGCAGCCTGCTACGATGCCCTTGGAAAAACAAAAAGCTTTTGATGTGCCCCCAGAAGAAATCTTCTACTACATATATGCTGTTCTTTACTCAAACACCTACCGCGAAAAGTATCAGGAATTCTTAAAAATTGATTTTCCGAGGATTCCATTTACCAAGGATTATGGACTTTTCCAAAAGTTTTCAGAATTTGGAAAGGAACTCGTCGGCCTCCATTTGCTAAAATCTCCGGTGCTAAATAACCCAATCACCAAATTTTACGGTGAAGGTGAGGGCAAAGTAGAAAAACGGGAGTATAAGGAATCAGAGAGCAGGGTTTATATTAATGGTACTCAGTATTTTGAAGGCATCGAGCCAGAAATTTGGAATTACCAAATCGGTGGTTATCAAGTTCTCGACAAATGGCTCAAGGACCGCAAAGGTCACACGCTTTCAGCAGAGGACATCAAGCATTACTGCAAGGTTGTAACTGCATTAAAAAAGACAATCGAAATCCAAAAAGAAATCGATAAGCTATATCCAGAAGTTGAAAAAAATTTGGCGTCGTTTAATTCCAATGAGTTTTAATTAAAGGAGGTTAAAATGAGCAAGAACAAAGATAAGGATTTAAGGAAGCAAACAATCTGTGAAAAAGCATTGAACTCGGAAGCGCTTCTCGGTCACTTAAAAGGAGACAAATCAAACAATCAATCATCGCAAAATGATGATAATCCTTCTCAACCTCAGAGTTCAAACAAAGATGAGTCGAGGAAATAATTATGAGCTGTTTTGAGATTATCATCATGTTAGCTGCTGTAGGGGCAACTATAGCAGCATGTTGTGCTTTATGGCAAAACAACAAAACCCAAAAGCAAATTCTTCTGGCAGATTTGATTAATAGGGAGTTCGAAATTCGTAATCAAGTAATGAGCTGCAAGGATGACGAACGCAAATCGGAATTATGGGAGATGCTATTTAATTACTTTGAATATATATCTTATCTTGTGAATGAAAAGAAAGTTGACGAGAAACCAATTAAAGATCTCCTTGGACCAATGATGCAATCAACTTTTAACGAATACAGCAAAAAATCTAATATAGTAAAGGGAATCTGGGGCCAGGCCTGACAAACTTGAATAACCAACTGACCTATCAGCCAAATCATTTCAAATTCTACGGACCAGCAATGAAAAAATTGAAATATGTTTGTTATTGTTCATATTTTTTATGTAAATATGTGGGGCTGAGATTGCCACGGCTTCGCCTCGCAATGACTTGGATGGATTGCCACGCCTCGCAAAATTGCTACCGTTGCGGGGCGTGGCAATCTCGAGCTTACTTTGTTTCCCGACTTGACGTCGGAGTTCCCATAAGGACAATTGGAATGGATAAATACCGGAAAATAAAGGAGCAAGAGGTATTTTTGTGTAAATTTAGATGAAATAAATGTAAGAAGTTGTTTGTATAACTTTATGGAAATAAAAATTCCGTGCCTGACCTGTCTGCCGACAGGCACGGCGGCAGGCAGGGATGGAGAAGTGATGGCCGAAGCGGACGAAGTTCTAGTTCAAAGAATTCTATCTGGAGATGAAGATTGTTTTGAGGAGCTTGTAAATCGCCACTTTAAGGGTCTTTTATTTTTAGCGCTTCAGATGCTTGATAATTTTGAGGAGGCCGAAGAAGTTGTTCAGGAAGCTTTTTTAAAGGCATATACTTCTTTGGAAAGTTACAACCCCAACTGGAGATTTTCAACGTGGTTTTATCGAATTACCACAAATAAATGCTTAAACAGGTTAAGAAGGAAAAAGTTGCGGTTTTTGTGGGAGGCAAGAGAATTGCGAAATCAAAAGCTTAAAGATGATTTTGTAAATTCACCGGAGAGAACGGTAATTTCAACGGAGCGTCAGGAAAGACTGATGAGAGCAATAAGCAAACTGCCGTCAGATTACCGGGCATTGATTATCTTTAAATACTTTCAGGAACTCAAATATGAGGAAATTGCCAAAATTTTAAATATCCCGCCCTCGACGGTGGGGACAAAGCTTTTTAGAGCCCGAATGCTTTTAAGAAAAAATTTACCGGAGGAGATATAGATGGGTTGTCCTTCATTTAAAACGCTGTCCTTTTATCTTGACGAAGAACTGCGTCCGCAGAAGATGGCAAGGATTGCTGAACATCTTGAGCGTTGTGAGCTTTGTCGGGTGAAGTTAAAAGAATTTGAGTTTGAGCAAATTAAGATGATTGAGCTCAGTAAAGAATTGGAGGGCATTGATTATTTGCCTCCCAGGGTTATGTATGAGGTCAGAAAAAAGAAGCGTGTGCGTTGTCGCATGACTGAGGGTTATGTTGCTCTGTTGTTGGGTGTAATTATTGCGATTGGAGCGCTCTTTATTCCAGTGGATAAATGTGGGGCGGTGATTAAATTGCTTGGCGAAGGATTATCGTCATTTCTTGTTTTTCTTCCCAATTCTGCCATCTTCTTTTTAATTCTGGCAATCGTTTGCGTCGGTGTTTTTAACCTTATTTTGCGGGGGATCAAGTCCAATGGTTACAAGAGCAGGTAGAATAAAATTTAAGATTGTTTTATTCATGGCTTTTTTGTTTTTGTTTGCCGTAAACAGTGATGTTTTGGCGGCCGGCAGGTTTATCGTTCCCGCCAATACCACTTTTGAAGGAGGCATAGGAGCGGGAGTTGTGCCAATTGAAGTCGATGGCCAACTCAAAGGCAACATTTTTGGATTTCCCGAAGAAGTAATCGTTCGCGGAGGTGTCGATGGAGATATAGGTGTTGATGCTACCGTGTATCTTAAACCAGGCGCGGTGGTTAACGGCGACATCTCTGCCGGTAAGCTCGTCAGAGAACTGGGGTCCGAATTTAATGGGAAGTTTACTTCTCGCTCCGAACCGTCTTCTCCGCCTTTTTATTTTATAATCCTGGAGCTCGTTCCCATTCTTATTTTTATTGGTTTGAGTTTCATCATACAGCGGTTTTTCTTTAATAGATTTGAAACGGTGGTTGAAGGCTGTAAAGGTAGAGGGGTGCTTTTATTTGGGTTGGGTTTTATGTCGATGATTCTCTGGATTGGTTTTTTGGCTATTATCAACGGGTTTTTTACCTTGTTTTTTTCAAGTGGTCAGGGTAGTGACCTTGGTTTGGAAACAGGGGGTTTCTCCGTGCCGACCATTATACTGTATTTTCTTGCGGCATCACCTCTCATCATATCCCTGGCAGTTTTCAGTAGGGTAGTTGGAAGGTTTGTTTTTAGCCGTTTTGTTGACTCGATTTATGCTCAAGTTATATTAGGTTCTTTTTTGATATTGTGGTTGATTTTTCTTAGTTCTTTCTTAAGTATTGTTGTTTTGCCTGTTTTGGCTATTCCGGCTTTAACTATATTGGGCTCTATTGTGGTAACGCGATACGGTTCTTTTTCGCTCGGGAGGCCCAACAAAAAGCAACATTTTTATCTTGTGGCAACCATTTTATTTATGGTTTTTATGATTATAATCCCTGCCTCTTTATATATTTATGTTCCTCAAGTATACGGGTTAGCCTCTCCGAATTATAGAGCAGGTCAACCATTTGAGATTAATAATTTGTCTTTTAAGAAAGACTACATTGAGATAGTTTTTTTAGAAGGGGTTGGTGTGCCCATTATGTTGGACGATAATTTGCAAGGGACGGTTGTTTTAGGCAAGGGTTATTTTAACTTTGGTCTGCCTGAGTCAAAAGAGGATGAGCGCATATCCTTTGTGATAGATAGGTGCGCTGTTTTAGTTTCAGATAAAGATAACGGTAGCTCTCTTAGCGGAAGACCTGCATCTATTTCAAAAGAGAAAGTTGACGAGGCCATGGTTAGTTTTGATTTGATGAGCAGGGATGTTATTAGAGTGCCTGCAAATATATTGGGTGTGCAATTTTTTGATTTATACAGGGTGGTAGATGTTGAAAGATTGAGAGAAACAAAGGGTTTAAATTCTTTAATTTATATGATTAGTCATGGACAAAAGATTGTCTACAAAGAAGAAAAAACTAAGCTTAATGGAAAAGAAACAACAGCGATCACTCTTTTTGCGGACGAAGGATTTTATGTCTTCCTTACGCCTGATTGCATTGGTCCTTTTGAATAAACTTTTTAAAAATCTCAGATTTATGCCCTATTGTTTTTTCGAGAGCCCCATCTTTTTGAATAAATTTCCAATTTATTGAATATTTATTGACAAATATTCAAGTTTTATGTATATTATGACGATAATATAGAAAATTTTAGGATTTTAAGGAGAACAAGATGATTAAGGTTGGAATAATAGGAGCATCTGGCTATACTGGCGCTGAGTTGATGCGGATGTTGATAAACCATCCTGATGTGGAAATATCTTATGTGACCGCAAACAAATATGCGGGGCAAAAAGTTGCTTCCCTTTATCATAATTTTTATGGCATATGCGATCTTTTGTTTGAAAAATTTGACTTAGATACGGCAAAGAAAAATGCTGAAGTGTTCTTCGTTGCTCTCCCCCATGGAACGGCCATGGATGTTGTTCCCGATCTTTTAGGAGATAACCGGAAGGTTATTGATCTAAGCGGCGACTTTCGTTTTTTTGAGAAAAGTGTTTATGAAAGTTGGTACAAGATGCCTCACAAATATCCTGAACTCCTTGGAAAAGCCGCTTATGGTCTTTGTGAGATGAATCGGGAAGAGATTAAGAAGTCTAATTTCATTTCCAATCCGGGTTGTTTTCCCACGGGGTCGGTTTTAGCGATAGCGCCTCTTTTGAAGAAAAATTTGATTTTTGGGGACGACATTGTGGTTGACGCTCTTACCGGTGTCTCTGGAGCCGGTCGCGGTGCTAAAGAAGGGACTCATTATTGTTCATGTGATGAAAATGTAAGCACATACAAAGTGGGAGGCATTCATCAGCATATTCCCGAGATGGAGCAGGAAATGGGTAAAATTTCCGGTAAAGAGGTAAAGCTCACTTTTGCTCCCCATCTTGCGTCCTTTTCAAGGGGTATTTACAGCACAATATATTCCAAGTTAAAAGAAGGTATTTTAACGGAAGAACTCTTAAAAGTCTATAATGATTTTTATAAAAACGATTATTTCGTTAAGGTTTTATCTAAAGGTATTTATCCTGAGGTTAAATCCGTTGCAGGCTCGAACTTTTGCCAAATTGGATTGGAGGTTGATAAGAGAACCAGCAGGGTGATCGTGGTTTCGGCAATCGATAATTTGGTTAAAGGGGCATCGGGCCAGGCAATTCAAAATATGAATTTAATGTGTGGATTTGATGAGAAAGAAGGTTTAGAAGTAGTGGGACTTGTGCCTTAAAATAGTGAGGAGTGGGTAGAGGAATTCAGCCCTCAGTCGCCAGTCTTCAGGGAAACCAAAAATGTTTAGATTGGCTGGAAGCTGGAGACCAGACTGTTGAATTTCGTCATTGCGAGCGACCAAAGGGAGCGTGGCAATCCCTTTACCAGCGAGATTGCTTCGGTTTGACCTCGCAATGACGCTAAAATGTACTCCTGCCTGTCGGCAGACATGGCATTTTGGCTATTATTCAACAGTCTCGAGACCGGAAGCTGGAGGCTAATATTGGAGGAAATTATGTCTAAGATGAAAATTATACAAGGAGGAGTAACCGCTCCCGCTAGCTTTAAGGCATCGGGGGTTTCGTGTGGAATAAAAGCAAGCGAAAAAAAAGATTTAGCAGTTATTCTTTCGGAGGTTCCGGCCACAACGTCCGCGGTTTTTACAACCAACAAAATGGCTGCAGCCCCCGTGCGTTTTAGCCGTTGCAATGCGCGAAATGGAATTTGCCGGGCAGTGGTCATAAATAGCGGAAATGCCAACGCTTGCACTGGTTTAAAAGGAGAAGAAGATGCTTTCGAGATGATCGATAAAACGGCGGAGGCATTAAGCATCCATCCTCAAGATGTAATCGTTGCATCCACAGGTGTAATTGGTGTTCCTCTTCCAATGGATAAGGTTGAGAAGGGAATAGTCGATGCCATCTCACTTTTAAGTAAAGAGGGGCATACAGATGCGGCTGAGGCCATCATGACAACCGATACCTACTCAAAAGAGATTGCTGTTCAGTTTGAATTTCGGGGAAAGACCGTAACAATTGGGGGAATGGCGAAGGGTTCGGGCATGATTGCGCCAAATATGGCCACAATGCTTGCCTTTTTGACTACCGATATAAATATTTGCCGCACTTGTTTAAGGGCTAGCTTAACTGAAGCTGTTAATAAATCTTTCAACATGATTACCGTTGATGGGGAAACGAGTACCAATGATATGGTTGCCGTTTTAGCAAGCGGTAAGGCAGGAAATGAAAAACTTATTCTTGGGGACGACGATTATAATGTTTTTCAAAAAGCCTTAAATTACGTGGCAACCGAACTTGCAAAAATGATAGTAAAAGATGGTGAGGGGACAACAAAATTCATTGAGATTGATATTAAAGGGGCCAAAACGGGCAAGGATGCCAAAAAGGTGGCGATGGTGATTGCCAACTCAAATTTGGTTAAGACCGCTTTCTTTGGCGAAGATGCAAATTGGGGCAGGATAATCTCCGCATTGGGGCACTCGGGGACCGAGATTGATCCCGAAACGGTAGATATTTACTTTGATGACGTTCAAATTGTAAAAAACAGCATCGCCCTTTCTTTTGATGAAAACAAGGTAAATGAGATTCTTAAAAACGATGAGATAAGGGTGATTGTGGACTTAAACATTGGTGATGGTAAGGCAAAAGTTTGGACATGCGATTTAAGTTACGATTATGTAAAGATAAATGCTTCTTATCGGACTTAGGTGATTTTAATGAAGATAAATTTGTCAAAAACTTGGAAATTGATTTTTTTAATCATTTTATTTTTGGAGCTAAGTTTTTTAGTTGGCCTTATTTTCGTCAAAGACAGTTCAATTGCCACTAAAATTGTAAGTATTTTGGTTTGCGCCGCTTATTTTATTTATATTATTAGGCGGCCCGCGCCGGATGTGTTGTGGGGTATTATTTCTTTGCCATTCGGTCTTTTAATTTTTTATAAAGCTGCGGGTTTTTCTCTTAGTTTGACGGTTTTATTATCTGTTGGCCTTGCTTTTTTAACCTTAATTTTATTACCTTGGATTCTTTACCGAGGGTAGGATGGTGAAAAGATGAATATGAACAACGTTTTACGAGCCGAAGTTCTCGTGCACGCTCTTCCTTATATAAAGGAATATTACGGGAAAACTGTGGTCATTAAATATGGCGGCAATGCCATGGTCGATGAGAAATTAAAAGAGTCTGTGGCCACGGATATTGTTTTAATGAAATATGTGGGCATAAATCCGGTGATTATTCACGGTGGCGGCCCCGAAATAACAAAAATTATGAAGAAGATGAACAAAAAAGTTCAGTTTGTTAAAGGTTTGCGAGTTACGGATAAAGAGACGATGGAACTTGTTAAGATGGTATTGGTTGGAAAAGTAAACAAGGAGATTGTTACCTTGATAAATCGACATGGTCGCATAGCGGTGGGTATCAGCGGGGATGACGCGGAATTAATTATTGCAAAGAAATTTGTTTTACCCGAGGTTGATTTGGGCTTTGTGGGCGAAGTTGAAAAAATAAATTCTGAGATTTTAAATGGATTAATCAAGGATGGATTTACTCCGATCATTGCCTCGGTTGGAGTTGGAAGTGACGGGCAAAGTTATAATATAAATGCCGACTTGGTGACCGCAAAAATTGCTTCGGCCTTAAAGGCAGATAAATTGATATTTTTAACCAATGTGGATGGACTCTATGAAGATTTTGAAAACAAGAGTTCACTTATTTCGGAGTTATCGCTGGCAAAATGTGATGAGCTTATTAAGGGAGGCAAGGTGGATGAAGGGATGCTTCCAAAGGTCAAGTCATGTGTCGCTGCGTTAAGTGATGATGTTAAAAAAGCGCACATTTTAAACGGGACGGTTCCCCACTCGCTTCTTTTGGAAATATTTACCGATGAGGGGATTGGAACGATGATAACCACCAGCCGATAGGTATGGCAGGTGGTTAGTGGGTAGTCGACAGAGGGGAGTGGGGAGTAAAAATAATCACTACCGACTCCCGCTTGCCCGGTCCTGACGGGGCCAAGAGACTACCGACTGATTGGCTGATTAGGATGGGGAAAAGAATGGATTTTGAGGATTATGTAAAAAAAGATTCACAATTTTATATGCACACGTATGCTCGTCTTCCTGTCCTTTTCGTAAAAGGAAAGGGCTGTACTTTGTGGGACATTGATGGCAAAAGCTACCTTGATTTTGTGAGTGGGCTTGGGGTCGCCAGTATCGGCCACTGCCATCCTGTGATTGTTGAGGCGGTAAAAAAGCAAGTTGAAGAGTTAATGCATGTATCTAACCTATTTTATACTATCCCACAGGTTGAGTTGGCTGAAAAGTTGATCGATGTTTCGTTTGGGGACAAATGCTTTTTTGCAAACAGCGGGGCGGAAGCAAACGAAGGCGTTGTTAAATTGGCGCGCAAATATTCCAAGACCTTTTTAGGTGAAGATAAATACGAAATTATAACGGCCCTTCGCTCTTTTCATGGTCGAACTATGAAGATGCTTGCCGCGACGGGTCAACCTGAAAAACAAAAACCCTTTGAGCCGATGCCAATTGGTTTTAAACACGTTCCCTTAAATGATTTAGATGTTCTAAAAGAGGCGATAACAGATAAAACTTGTGCGATAATGTTGGAACCAATACAAGGAGAGGGCGGCGTTTATCCGTGTGGTTTAGAATATCTTCAAGGTGTGCGCAATTTTTGTAATGAAGAGGGGTTGCTTTTAATCTTGGATGAAGTGCAAACTGGAATTGGCCGAACGGGTAAGATGTTTGCGTATGAGCATTACGGTATCGAGCCGGATATAATGAGTTTAGCCAAGGGTTTGGGTGGAGGCGTCCCGATTGGAGCAATCATTGCAAGGGATGAGGTGGCCAAGGCATTTGAGCCGGGTGATCACGGCTCGACTTTTGGCGGTGGCCCCGTCGCTTGCGCGGCGGCATTTGCGGCGTTAAAAGTTATTGAAGATGAGGAATTGGTAAAAAATTCTTACCAAATGGGGAACCTTATCGAAGAGAAGTTGCAAGAATTATCCAAAAGTTTTCCAATTAAAGATCTTAGGGGGAAGGGTTTGATGATTGGGATTGAACTAGAGGGCGAAATGGCAAAAGAAATCGTTTCCAAATGCTTGAACGAGGGATTAATTATAAATAATATTGGTAAAAAGATTATTCGTTTTCTTCCTCCTTTGTGTATAACGGAGGAAGATGTAAATAAGGCAATCAATATTTTTAAGGGAGCATTGTTGAATTAGCGTTCCTGAGGGTGAGTTAGATGATTTCATTAAAAGGAAAAGATTTTCTGTGTTTAGGGGATTTTGGGCAAGACGAAATTTATCAGATCTTAGCGAAGGCAACTGAGCTAAAACGGCTTCATCGCTTGGGTAAATCTATTCGTTTGCTTGAGGGAAAATCGGTGGCTTTGGTGTTTGAAAAGCCATCCACCCGAACCAGGGTCTCTTTTGAGGCAGGGATTACCCAGCTTGGCGCTTATCCTATAGTGCTTTATGGCAGGGATCTCCAGCTTGGTCGTGGAGAAACTATAGAAGATACGGGGCAAGTCCTTTCGCGGTATGTAGATGCAATAGTTGTGCGCACATTTAAACATGGTGATTTGGAGACTCTGGCTGAAGCTTCGAGCGTGCCGATTATAAATGGGCTAACCGATGATTTTCATCCTTGCCAAGCCCTCGCCGATTTTTTGACTATTTTGGAGAAAAAAGACAGGTTAGCGGGCTTAAAGCTTGCTTACGTTGGCGATGGAAACAATGTTTGTCATTCGCTTATTTCAGGTGCGTCTCATATTGGGTTGAATATATCGGTTGCCGTTCCTTCCGGGTATGAGCCAAAAGCGTGGGTGGTAAAAAAGGCCGAAAGCGTGCTAAGGAACATTAATCACAAGATATATGTAACAAATGATCCAAAAGAGGCTGTATCGAGAGCCGATATCGTTTATACGGATGTTTGGACGAGTATGGGCCGAGAAGAAGAAGCTAATAAGCGAAGGAAAATTTTCTTGCCTTACCAAGTGAACGGCGATCTTTTATCTCTAGCGAAGCTCGATGCGCTCGTCATGCATTGTTTGCCCGCTCATCGAGGGGAAGAGATTACGGAAGAGGTTATGAAAAGTTCCAATTGTGTCGTTTTTGATCAAGCAGAAAATAGGATGCATACCCAGAAAGCCCTGTTATCTCTTTTAATCGGTGATTAGTTATGAAAGATAAAAAAGAAAGACAGGTTATTATAAAAGAGCTTGTTAGAAAAAAAAGGATAAGAACTCAAGATGAAATAATGTTTGAGTTAAAGAAAAATGGTTGCGAAACGACCCAGGCAACAATATCGAGGGATATATCTGATTTAAATCTCGATAAAAATGAAGAAGGTTGCTATGTTTTAGCAGAAGACATATATCTTAGGAAGATGATAAAGGGGTTTGTAAACAGCATTGTTGCGGCCAACAATCTCATATTGATTAAATGTTCTGCGGGTTCGGCTCCCGGGGTCGCCGCGGCCATAGATAAGATAGAGTGGAAGGAAATTTTAGGGACAATAGCTGGCGATGATACCATTTTAATGGTTACCTCTGATGAAAAATCCGCAAAGTTAATTGAGAGTAAATTAGCGAAGCTAAAAGCGGTTTAGTTTATTTTATTTGTCTGTTTATTGCGGGCAAGGAGGGATTTTAGTGGTTAATGGAAAAGTAGTTTTGGCTTATTCGGGGGGTCTCGATACATCAGTTGCTATAAAGTGGCTTCAGGAAAAGTATAATTTGGAAGTTGTAACTTTAGCTGTGGATTTAGGTCAACCAGGGGACATGGGCGCTATCAAACAAAAAGCTTTGGATATTGGAGCGAAAGAATCGTATGTTACCGATACTAAGGAGGAGTTTGTAAAGAACTTTATACTGCCATCTCTCAAAGCAAATGCTCTTTACGAAGGCGAATATCCATTAGCTACGGCCCTTGCGCGGCCTCTTATAGCTAAACACTTGGTTGAGGTCGCCAAGAAAAGCGATGCTGATTTTGTTGCACATGGTAGTACGGGAAAAGGTAATGACCAAGTTCGATTCGAAGTTTCGGTTGCTTCTCTTGATCCCTCAATTAAAGTTATAGCCCCAATCCGGGAGTGGAGCATGACGAGGGATGAGGCAATGGAATATGCTGAAGAACACGGCATATCGGTGCCGACAACAAAAAAGAGTCCTTATAGCGTTGACGAAAACCTCTGGGGCCGAAGCTGTGAGTGCGGAGCGTTAGAAGATCCTTGGGAAGAGCCGCCCGAAGAAGCTTATAGCTGGACGAAGAGTCCAATTGAAGTTTCGGACAAAGCTGAATTTATTGAGATAGATTTTATTAAAGGTGAACCAGTTGGTTTAAATGGGCAACAAATGGATACGGTTAGCTTGATTAAAGAGCTAAATAAGCTGGGAGGAGCTTATGGGGTTGGTCGAATAGACATGGTGGAAAATCGGCTCGTTGGTATCAAATCACGGGAGATATATGAATGTCCCGCCGCCATCATTTTAATTAAAGCTCACAAAGAGCTAGAGGCCCTGACTTTGGAGAGGGACCTTTCTCATTTTAAATCTCTCTTAGAACACAAATATGCCGAACTTATCTATTATGGGCAGTGGTTTTCGCCTCTTAAAAAAGCGCTCGACTCATTTTTTGAAAAAACACAAGAGAAAGTTGCGGGAACGGTTCGAATAAAATTGTATAAAGGGTCTGTTGCTATTGTTGGCCGAAAATCGGAAGAATCGCTTTATGATCGCTCTCTTGCCACTTACGAGGCAGCTGATTCTTTTTCCCACGAGTCGGCAAAAGGTTTCATTGAACTTTTTGGATTACCGTTAAAGGTTTGGGCAAGTAGAGAAAGAAAGGGTAATGGGTAAAGTTGCATATAGCAGATGGCATATAGTAGATGGCTGAGAGAAAATAGAGTCTGGAGTGTGGGGTATGGACTATGGTAAAACCAGCAATCTGGCCAACAAACTACCGACTTCCCACCAAGAGACTACCGACTGATTAGTCTAGGGTAAAGATAAAGGGTAGAGTTATTAAAACTAACAACCGTCAATTAATAGTTAACATTATGAGGAGGCCCAATGAAACTATGGAGTGGTCGTTTTAAGAAGAGTACAAATAAATTGGTCGAAGAGTTTACATCATCGCTCCTTTTCGACCATCGTTTATATAAGCATGATATAAAGGGAAGCATCGCGCATGTAAAAATGCTTAACAAATGTAAGATAATCTCTCCAGACGAAGCGGCAAAAATTGAAGAGGGCCTAAGCGAAATTTATGGTGAAATAGAGGCGGGTAAGTTTGTTTTCGATGTTGCCGATGAAGATATTCATATGGCCATAGAGCGTGCCTTGATAGAAAAAATCGGACCGGTTGGCGGGAAATTACATACCGCTCGAAGTCGAAATGACCAAGTATCTTTGGATATACGACTTTACCTTAAAGATGAGAGTATGCTTATTATGGAATTAATTTTAAATCTACAGCGCGAATTGGTATCTTTGGCGAAAAACAATATGAACACTATTATTCCAGGTTATACTCATCTTCAGCGTGCTCAGCCAATTCTTTTACCCCACCATTTTATGGCTTATGTTTTTATGCTTAAGAGGGATTTTGAGCGGCTTAAAGATTGTTATTTACGAACAGATGTTATGACCTTGGGGGCTGGAGCCCTTGCGGGGACTTCTTTTCCAATAGATCGGGAATATGTTGCCAAAAAACTTGGATTTTCTCACGTTAGCGAAAATAGCATAGATAGCGTGAGTGATAGGGATTTTATCGTGGAGTTTTTGTCAGCGGCGTCGATAATCATGGTTCACCTTAGCCGATTTTGCGAAGAGTTGATTATATGGTCAAGTTCCGAATTTAACTTCATAAAATTGGATGATGCATTCACCACAGGAAGCAGTATAATGCCGCAGAAGAAAAATCCAGATGTTGCGGAATTAATTCGCGGAAAAAGCGGTCGGGTTTTTGGCCATCTAGTAGGATTGCTGGCAACTCTTAAAGGTCTTCCTATGGCCTACAACCGGGATTTGCAAGAGGATAAAGAAGGATTATTTGATGCGATTGATACTCTTAAGCTTAGCTTAGAGACGTTTACGGGAATGCTCAAGTCAATGAAGATAGAAAAAGATAAAATGAAAAAGGCTGCGGAGGGTGAATTTGCCAATGCAACCGATGTGGCGGATTATTTAACGACCAAGGGAATACCGTTTCGCGAAGCTCATGAAATTACAGGGAAAATGGTGGCGAGTTGCATGGATAAAAGTTGCTATTTTGGAGATATGAGTTTAGCGGATTTTAAGAAATTTTCACCCCTTTTCGATGAAGATATTTTAGATGTTATAGAAGTCGAGAATTCTGTTAACAAGAAAACTAGTTTTGGCGGAACCTCCACAAAGAGTGTCAAAAAGCAGATTGAAATTGCGGAAATGATACTTAAAAAAGAAAAAAATTGGCTTTCACGAGATTAAAATCCCTTGCGATTTTTCTTAAACAACTTGAGGGTTGCGATGGATAATCAAGACATTGCTTTCATACTCAATGAAATTGGAGAAATGCTTGAAATTCAAGGTGAACATCCTTTTAGATCACGAGCTTACCACCGCGCGGCATATGCAATTCAAGGACTAGCAGAGGACATAAACGATATTTATAAAGAAAATAATCTTGAAAAAATTCCTGGGGTTGGAAAGGGTATAGCCGAGAGAATAGTTGAGTTGCTTAAAACGGGAAAGCTTGCTTATTACGAAGAGTTACAAGAGCATGTGCCTCCAGGTCTTTTGCAATTAATTGGCATTCAAAGCGTGGGTCCAAAAAAAGCCAAGCTTTTTTATGACAAACTTGGGATCGCTGACGTTGAAGAACTTCTTAAAGCTGCGGATGAACATAGGTTAAAGGATTTGCCTGGCATGGGGCCAAAGGCGGAAGAAAATGTTCGAGCTGGAGTACTGGAGTTTCAACACTTAAGAGAGAGAATACTTTTAAGCGAAGCTTATCCCCTGGCGGAAAACATAATCAGGCAGCTTGATGAGTTTGATTTTATCCTCAGAGTAAGCGCGGCCGGAAGTTTAAGACGAATGAAGGAGACCATCGGAGATATCGATATTTTGGCGGCCAGCAATGAATTTTCTAAGACGATGGATGTTTTCTGCAATCTCTCAGAGGTGTCTCGTGTGCTTGCGAAAGGTGAGACCAAAAGCAGTGTTATCACGCAAATTGGTCTTAAAGTCGATGTAAGAGTTGTTTCACCCGAGCAATTTGGCGCCGCTCTTCAATATTTTACCGGCTCAAAAGAACACAATATTCATCTTAGAGAAATAGCAAAAAAGAAGGGGTTAAAAGTAAATGAGTACGGTGTTTTTGAAGTCAAAACGGAAAAAAGAATGGGAGGAGCAGCTGAGGAGGAGGTCTACAATTTGCTTGGAATGCAATGGGTTTACCCTGTGTTAAGGGAAAACAAGGGAGAAATCGAGGCGGCAACCCTTAATAATCTTCCAAACATTGTTAATTTATCGGATATAAAAGGGGATCTTCATGTTCACTCAAATTGGAGTGATGGATTGAACAGGATTAAAGATGTTGCCAGGGCGGCAAAAGAGCGGGGTTATGAGTATGTGGCTATAAGCGATCACGCTGAGAAGTTAAAGATTGCGGGAGGATTGACGGTTGATGATTACAGACGTCAATGGGAAGAGATTGAAGTTGCAAATAAAGAGATTGGCGGGGTAACCATCTTGCGAGGAACGGAAGTTAATATTGACAACGAGGGAAATGTAGATTTTGAAGATGATTTTTTAAGGGAGTTTGATGTTGTAACAGCATCAATTCATGGTGGATTTTCTCAGAATAAAGAACAGTTAACCAGGCGCATTTTGAGAGCAATTTATAATAAACACGTAAATGTTATCGGACATCCTACTGGCCGAATTTTAGGCAAGAGGCCACCGTATTTGCTGGACCTGAAAGCAATATTTAAAGCGGCGGCGGAAACAGGAACTTTTCTTGAGCTCAATTCTTTTCCTGACAGATTAGATTTAAAAGACGATTATCTTAAAGAAGCTAAGGATGTGGGGGTAAAATTTGTCATAAATACAGACGCTCACAGCATAGGACAACTTCGGTATATATTTTACGGATTAGCAACGGCTCAGCGGGGCTGGCTAGAAGCTGGGGATGTAATAAATACGTATTCTTTAGAAGAAATGATGAAGATGCTGGGTAAGGAATAAGGAACAAGGATTAAGTTGTACAGGTTAAGAGGTTAATTCTTATAGCTTAAAACTTATTGCTTATGGTAGAGCTATAAACGATGAACAATGAACTAAAAAATTTCCAACCAAACGATCGATGGAGCATAGAGCAGAGGGCACAGAGAAAATTCAGATTGAAAATTGCAAAATGTAAATTTTAAATTGGAAAGTGGAGAATGGAAATACTAAAACGAGATTTTTATGAGAGAAATACAAAAATAGTTGCCAGGGAGCTTTTAGGCAAGATCTTGGTTCATCGGTTACCGGAAGGTAATTTAACCGGAAAAATTGTTGAAACTGAGGCGTATTTTGGAAATGGTGATCCTGCAAGTCATGCATCCAGAGGGAAAACGCCAAGAAATTCAGTAATGTTTGGCCCGCCCGGTTATGCTTATGTCTATTTTAACTATGGCATGCATTACCTTTTCAATGTTGTAACGGATAAAGATGGTGTTCCTGGAGCGACACTGATACGGTCTCTTGAGCCACTTGAAGGTGTCAATTTTATGTTTCAAAGACGAGGGGTTAAAGAATTAAAGTTTCTCACAAATGGCCCAGCGAAACTAACCCAGGCGTTTGAAATAAATATCTCACATAACGGTTTGGACTTAACTGGAGAAGAAATTTTTATCTGCAATGACGAAACGAAAGTATCCGACATTGTATCAGCTCCAAGAATAGGGATATCCACTGGGAAAGATGAGATATTGAGATTTTATATAAAAGATAGCCAATTTGTATCAAAAAAAGCGGTTGATGTTTAATCCTGTCTCTCATTGGTGTAATATTTAAACTTAAACAAATCTGTTGACGTATATCTGTGAGAATATAAAAAGCTGTTTTATGGAGAGGGTGATTTTGTTGAAAATTAAGGAGATATATGATTTAGCGATTAAAGAAGGGATGAATGCTGACCCAAGAGGAGAAGAAGAGTTAAAACGGGTTTTAGAGAAAGCAAAGAAAGAATATGATGACTTAAAGGAAACGGAAAAGGAATTTTTCGATTTGGAAAAATTGACAAATCCGTATTCCGATACTCGTATTCTTATCGGGGATTCTGATGTTGAGGTTAAAAGCATTCTTTGCGGAATCGACATTGAGGTTGGCGAGGTATTGCTTGCGGATCGTTTAAAGGAGAAGGGGAAAGACATTGATCTTTTGCTTGCTCATCATCCTGAAGGGAAATCACTAACTGGTTTACCTGGGGTCATGAAGATGCAAGCTGATATTTGGCACAGAGAAGGTGTGCCGATAAACATCGGGGACGTTTTGATCGACAAAAGAATGAAAGAGGTTCAACGATCGCTCATGCCAGTAAATCATAATAGGGCGGTTGATGCTGCTCGAATTCTAGACATCCCTTTTATGAATATTCATACTCCGGCTGATAATATGGTTACCTCTTTTTTACAGAAGCAATTTGATGAATTGTCTCCCTACACAGTGAAGGATGTAATAGATTTCTTAAAAAAGATTCCCGAATATAAAGAGGCGGCCAAGATGGGCGCAGGCCCGATGATTCTTGTTGGGGATGGCGACAAGAGAGCAGGAAGAGTGGTTGTGGATATGACAGGGGGAACAGAGGGTCCCGAAGGAGTTTTAGAAAAGTTGGCCGATGCGGGTGTTGGCACTATCGTAGGGATGCATATGGGCAACAAACTCAGAAAAAAGGCGGATGAATATCATATAAATGTTGTTATCGCCGGGCATATTGCCAGTGATGCCGTTGGATTAAACTTATTATTGGATAAGTTCGAGAAAAAAGAGATTAATATTACACCTTGTTCAGGATTAATGCGCGTAAGCCGTTAATAAACTAGGGGCTGCTTGTCGGTTCTTCATGTGGTTCTTCTATTTCGGGCGGTTCCTCCGGGGAAGGGCCCGTGCTAACTACGATACCCACGATAGTTCCTTCTTTTGCTAAACTACCTGGGTTAAGATTTTGTCGAATAACGTAGCCGGCGGGAACCGTGCCACTGTTTTCTATAAACACGGTCGTCCCGAGCTTGGCATTTTTTATAGCTTTGATCGCTTCAGTTTGAGTTAAACCAACCACATTTGGCACTTCTATACCATTGTGAAGTGTGCATTTTTTGGTCGGCTGGGTTCCCTTGATGAAAGTTCCCACCGTTAAATGAGGACAGAATTCTGTGGGAAGAAGTCCCGTTTCCGCACAAATAGTTACTCGTATAAGCCCAGATTTTGGAACAGGGAATGCAGTTCGAGGAGTATCCTCTAACGCTTTTAGCATAAATTGTGCCCAGATTTGTGTTGGAAATGAACCGCCGGAGACACGAATTCCATGAACATTTTTCATGGGAATTTGTCCTTTAGAATAACCTACCCACACGGCCACAGAAAGGTCCGGAGTATATCCGACAAACCAGGCATCCTGATAGTTTTGGGCGGTTCCGGTTTTTCCAGCGGCAGGGCGCCCAATTTTTGCTCTGGTTCCAGTACCTCTTTTTATGACATCCTCAAGTATATTTGTAACGAGATATGCGCTGGCGGGGTTTATCGCAGCTTTGCTCTCAGTTTTGTTTTCTTTTATGATGTTACCGTGAGAATCTATGACCTTTAAGATGGCAATTGGTTTAGTGTGAATTCCCTCGTTTGCAAGGGTTCCATATGCTGAAGCCATTTCCAGCGGGCAGACTCCTGTTTGTAAACCTCCAAGAGCTATAGCGGGGTAGGGCTCGAGATGGCTCGTGATACCCATTTTTTTAGCTACCGTAACGACTTTTTCTGCTCCTACATCCATCATTAGTCTAGCGTAGACTCCGTTAACGGACTTTATCGTTCCTTGCCAGATTGTCATTGGCCCGCTACCGCCACCGGCATAGTTTGTTACCTTCCAATCTTTTCCTGGTAATTTAATTGTTGTTGGTCCAGACTCATAGACTTTGCTTGGAGAAAATCCTTCTTCAATTGCTGTTGCCAAGACAAAGGTTTTGAAGGAGGAGCCCGCTTGTCGCTTTCCCTGAACGGCTAGATTAAATTTTTGGGTATTAAAATCTCTTCCTCCAACCATTGCTCTTATGTAACCTGTTTTGGGCTCAAGCGCGACAATGGCCGCGCTTGGATCTCCTTCTCTGTTAAGAGTTTTTGTTATTGCCTCTTCGGCATATGTTTGTTTTTTTAAATCTATTGTTGTGTAAACTTTTAAACCACCCTTAAAAACGGCATTTTCACCAAATTCTTCAATTAGCAACTGTTTTACATATTCAACAAAATAGGCTGCGCGAATATTTTTTTCTTTTACGGGTTCAACCTCTACGGGAGCGGCCCTAGCGGTTTCAGCATCAGATTTGGTTATGAATCCTAACTCTAACATTTTATTTATAACGATGTTTCTTCTTGTTTTTGCTTTTTCGGGATTTACGTAAGGCGAATAATTATTTGGCGATTTGGCTGTTCCCGCCAAAAGCGCACATTCTTCAAGCGTCATATCCTTGGCCTTTTTGTTAAAGAACGTTTCCGCCGCAGTTTCCACTCCATAGCAACCTGAGCCATAATAGATTGTGTTTAAATATTTCTCTAAAATTTTGTCCTTGCTGTATTTTTGCTCGACTTGATATGCTAAAGCCATCTCTTTAATTTTTCTTTCAAAGGTTTTTTCATGAGTTAAAAAAATGTTTTTTACATACTGCTGTGTGATTGTGCTGGCTCCCTCAACGGGTTTTCCACCTGCCTTTATATCGGCGACAAGGGCGCCCAATATTCTTCTTGGGTCAAGACCGCTGTGTAGATAAAATCTTTCATCTTCAATTGCTATCGTGGCGTTTTTCATATTTGGGGGAATTTCTGAAAACGGGATTATCGTTCTATTTTGCTCTGCGTGAAAAGTTGTAATAAGCTCTCCTTCCGAAGAATAAATACTTGAGGTTTGAGCTGCCGCTGATTGTGCTTGGTCTTCAAGACGGGGAAGGTCTTTTGTTAGACCTACCACAATTCCGATTCCAACAGAAAGGGAAGCAAGCGTTGTAAAGATAATCAAAATAATAAAGATCTTCAGCGCTCGACCACTTTTTTCCCCTTTACCTTTTCTTTTTTTTCTTGCGTAAGACATAAAATCACATCTTATTATTTAAATTTCGATTAATAGTAGATTATAACATATTGTCTCCAAAAAATTGCTTCGTCAATGAGGTGGTTCTTTGTTGGACAGCCCAAAGAAAACTGTGATAAGATTTTGGCGCTTGGATTGGAGGTTTTTGAATTTATGCATGATTTTAAGGAACAAATGGAGATACTTTGCGGTGGAGCTGAGGAAGTTTTGCCATTAGATGAATTTAAGGTAAAGTTCAAACGTTCCATTGATGAAAACAGACCATTGATGGTCAAATATGGAGTGGATCCTACCTCTCCGGATCTTCATATTGGTCATGCTGTTTCATTAAGAAAATTACGACAATTTCAAAAAATGGGGCACAAGGTGATTTTGTTAATCGGTGATTTTACGGCAAGGATAGGCGACCCATCTCAGAGATCCGTTACTCGACCCCAGCTTTCCGAGGACGAAATTAAGTTAAACGCAAAGACTTATACCAAACAAGCTTTTAAGATTCTTGACGAAAAAGCCACCATCATTGACCACAATAGTAGGTGGTTTAGCATGATGAGCTTCGAAGATATTCTAAAGTTGACCGCCAATTTTACGGTTGCGCGTCTTTTGGAAAGAGATGATTTTTATAAGCGTTATCAAGAAAATTTACCCATAGGGTTACATGAATTTTTATATCCTGTTATGCAAGGATATGATTCGGTGATGCTTAAATCAGATATAGAATTGGGAGGAACCGACCAGAAATTCAACATGTTAGCCGGAAGGAACCTTCAAAAAGTTTACGGTCAGAAACCACAGGTGGTTATCACAATGCCCATTTTGGAGGGGATTGATGGTATTCAAAAGATGAGCAAAAGTCTCGGTAATCATGTGGGACTTACCGATAAACCCGATGATATGTTTGGTAAGGTTATGTCGATTCCTGATGAGCTTATGGTTAAGTACTTTAGACTAACGACAGGTCTTTCAAAGGAAGAGATAGAGACCATAAAGAAAGGTCTAAGAGACGGTTCTCTGCACCCGGCAGAGATTAAACGTCGTCTCGCTCATGAAATAGTTGCTCAGTATCATGGCAGCAAAATGGCAGATACCGCGGAGAAAGAATTTGATGCTATATTTAAAGAGCGAGCATTGCCGATGGATATACCTGAAGCTAACTTGCCTTCGGAATTATTTGAGGATGGCAAGATATGGATTGTAAGGCTATTAACTTATATTGGTTTTGCAAGGACAAATGGAGAGGCAAGAAGGTTAATTGAACAGGGTGGCGTGAAATTGAACAATGAACTTATTGAGTCAACAGAGATTAATGTTGCTGTGTATAGCGGAGATATTTTACAGGTTGGAAAGAGAAGGTTTGCCAAGCTCATTCGATTTTAGTTTGGAGGGGTGTTGAGATGATATCTCGCTGTGAAGATTGTAAATGGAATGTGGCGGGGGCAGGGACTTGTCTTCTTGGTAGAAAAGAGGAGACTTGTGATTCTCCTAAAGCAAGACGCGGAGACGATGGTTTGGCCGTGCGATTAATGGATGCTTACAAAGAGGGTCGTTTACAACTTGAGAAGATGCGCAAGCAAAATGAAGCTTCTAGTGAAAATGAGAGATAAGAGGTGCTATTTTTTTAAATGACTCAAAAAATATTGCCTAAGGTTTATGACCCTAAGGACGTTGAAGGTAAATGGTACGATTTTTGGCTGAAAAAAAATTATTTTAGGGCAGATATTGATAAGGCAAAAGAGCCGTTTACTATAATGATTCCTCCTCCAAACGTAACCGGCTCTCTTCATATGGGTCATGCTTTAAATAACACCTTGCAAGATGTATTGATTCGCAAAAAAAGAATGGAGGGCAAGAGCGTTCTTTGGCTTCCAGGAACAGATCATGCCGGAATTGCTACACAGAATGTGGTTGGGAAACAGCTGGCTAAGGAGGGGTTGAGCAAGGAGGATCTTGGTCGTGATAAATTTATTGAACGTGTTTGGGAGTGGAAAGAAAAGTATGGGAGTACAATTATAAACCAACTTAAACGTCTGGGTTGTTCTTGTGATTGGGATAGAGAACGTTTTACGATGGATGAAAATTATTCTAAAGCCGTAAAAAAGGTATTTGTAAAGCTCTACGAGGACGGTCTTATTTATAAGGGTAATAGGATTATTAACTGGTGCCCCCGCTGCTTAACAGCTCTTTCTGATATTGAGGTTGAGCATGAAGATACCGAAGGTCATTTTTGGTACATTAAGTATCCGTTTAAAGATTCTGACGATTATTTAACCGTGGCAACCACTCGTCCAGAAACGATGCTTGGCGATGTGGCGGTTGCTGTAAATCCTAACGACCCTCGTTACAAAGACTCTGTTGGGAAGATTTTAATACTCCCCGGGGCTGGCAGAGAAATACCTGTTATTGCCGATGAAGCCGTCGACCCAGAATTTGGCACAGGTGCGTTAAAAGTTACTCCGGCACATGATCCCGCCGATTTTGAAATTGGTTTACGCCATGACCTGCCTCAAGTAAATGTGTTTACACCCGATGCGAAAATTAATGAAAATGGTGGCGATTATCTTGGGATGGATAGGTACGGATGCCGCAAGGCAATAGTGATGGATTTGGAAGAAGCATGTTTAATTGAAAAAATTGAGCCCCATTTTCATACCGTTGGTCACTGCTATCGATGTCACACCGTAATTGAACCATATCTGTCTGAACAGTGGTTTGTTAAGATGAAACCGCTAGCTGAGTCGGCAATCAAAGTTGTTAAAGAAGGAAAAATAAAAATTGTGCCCAAGCGCTGGGAAAGGGTTTATTTTGATTGGATGGATAACATCAAGGATTGGTGTATCTCTCGCCAAATTTGGTGGGGACATCAGATTCCGGTCTGGTATTGCGAATGTGGCGAAGTCATCGTTACAATTGATACGCCCGAGAAATGTAATAAATGTGGCAGTAATACATTAGAACAAGAGACAGATGTTTTGGATACGTGGTTTAGCTCGGCTCTTTGGCCATTTGTTACGCTTGGCTGGCCCGATAAGACCGATGACCTTTCATATTTTTATCCGACCTCAATTTTAAGCACGGCAAGAGACATCATATATTTATGGGTTGCGAGGATGAACATGATGGGCCTGAAGTTCATGAATGACGTGCCATATCATACCGTTATAATTCATCCCACCGTTTTAACAATTGAAGGGAAGAGGATGAGCAAATCGCTGGGCACAGGGATTGATCCTCTTGAACTTATCGAGAAATATGGCACTGATGCCACAAGATTTGGTTTAATGTATCAAGCACAGGCACAAGACATGCGTTTTTCCGAGGAAAAACTCGAGATGAGCCGCAATTTTATCAACAAGATATGGAATGCTTCGAGATTTATCCTTATGAATCTCCAAGACTATTCCCCAGAAGCTGATTTTAAATATGAATTGGCTGACAAATGGATACTCTCCAGGTTCACAAAATTACTGAAAGAAGTAAATGAGGCATTCGAGGTTTATAATTTTAGCTTTTCTTGTAAACAGATATATGAGTTCTTCTGGAGTGAGTTTTGCGATTGGTATCTTGAGATTTGCAAAGATAGACTCTATGGGTTGGGTAAAGAAGGGGATGGCGAAGCCATTGTTAGACGACAAACCGCCCAACATGTGCTTTATTTTGTAATTGACAACATTTTAAGAATCCTTCATCCTTTTATGCCCTTTTCTACTGAGGAAATTTGGCAAAACTTGCCCGATACGGGAGAAAGTATAATGGTTGAGTCATGGCCAAAAGAAAATGTTTCTCTTGTGGATGAGAAATCTGAGGAGGAGTTTGGACTTATTAGAAATATAACGGTGGCGATTAGGTCGATACGTTCGACATTTTCGCTTCCTCCATCAAAGCAAATTGAGGTCGTTATGAAAGGTTCAGATGAAGCGAAAATGTTGGTATTGAAGAATAATTTGAATTATATTTCTCAGTTAACAAATATTTCAAATGTTTCGATTGGTCAAAATGTGAATAAGCCAGCCAAATCCGCAATTGCTGTGGTGCCTGGTTTTGAGATTTTTCTTTCTCTTGCTGGGTTGATAGATATTGATACGGAAAAAGATAGACTCTTAAAGAAACTTGCTAAACTAGAAAAGGATCTAAAAAATATACAAAATAAGCTTTCAAGGGGTGAATTTTTGTCAAAGGCGCCGGCAAAGGTTGTTGAAAAAGAAAGGGCTAAAGAAACTGAGTTAGTTGATGAAAAGGACAAGGTTGAGTTCCAGTTAAAACAACTTTCGCAGTAGCCTGACTGCGTATGAATTTTACAGAGGCAAATAAGTATATAAACTCATTGGGTCATAATGAAATAAACCCGGGGCTTAAGAGGGTCAAAGCTTTATGTGAGGAGTTGGGGAATCCTCAAAGCGATTTTTCCGTAATACAGATTACGGGAACAAATGGGAAAACTTCAACGGCGCGTATGATATCCTCCATTCTTTCGGCTCACGGGATTAAAACCGGTGTCTATACGTCTCCTCACCTAGATTCAATTACTGAGCGGTTTGAAATAAACGGAAAACTAATTTCCGAAGAACTTTTTGCATTTTCACTTGGCAAGATTATGCCCAAGATAAATGAAGCTAACGAGAGGTTTTATCCCGACAGGTTGAGTTACTTTGAAACGGTAACCGTTTTAGCATTTATCATATTTCAGGATGCGGGTATAGATTGCGCAGTCTTGGAGGTTGGTATGGGCGGAAGATGGGATGCCACAAGCGTTTGTAACCCAAAAATTTCGGTTATAACAAACGTTGAATTGGAACACACAGATAGATTGGGCGACACGGTTTCCCAGATTGCTTGGGAAAAGGCCCACATTATTAAGGAGGATTCGGTTGCCTTAATCGGTGAGTTATCCAATGAGTCTTTAAAAGTAGTTAAAGAGCGCTGTTTGAGTGAAAAAGTTGATTTGAGGATCTTAGGAAAAGATTTTTCTTTTCTTAGTGAAGATAAGAACAATTTCTCGGTTAAAGGACTTTATGGTTGCTACAACGACCTTTCTTTAAACCTAAAAGGAGCATATCAGCTTAAAAATGCGGTTTTAGCAATTTCCGCCTCCGAAATATTTCTTAAAAAACCTCTCTTAATTGAAAAGATAAAAGAGGGTTTTAATAAGGTGAGGTGTCCGGGAAGGTTGGAAGTTTTATCCAAAACACCTTTAGTTGTCTTGGATGGAGCCCATAATCCCGCGGGCGCCAAACAACTTGCAAGCGTTTTAAGAGATGAGTTTAAGTATAATGAGCTCATACTGATACTTGCCATACTTAAAGATAAAGATATAAAGGGAATAATTGATGAAATAGCTCCAGCCGCTTCCCTTATCGTTCTAACAGAGAATAGAAATGAGAGATGCGCGTCGTGCGATTTATTAAAAAAATATATTGTTGGTAATAGGTATATATGCACGAAAAGCATTCCTGAAGCTTTAAATTTATCATTGAAAAACGCAAAGCATTCGGATTTAATTTGTGTAACGGGCTCTTTGTCGACCGTTGCCGAAGCAAGAAATTTTCTTAAAAGAAAATTGGGAGAAAATTTTGAAGGTAAAGAGAATGGGTTATCGAAATATATTTAACGTTGGCCAAATTGTGCTATTTTTGTTTGGGTTAATGGTTTTATTCTGTCTTTTCTTTTTTGGGTTAGGTTATCTAATTGGATTATTTGTTTTATAAAAAAGAGGGTTGATAAATTGGATTTCATTACGTCAATATTGAATTTTTTTAGTTCTCCCGTATTTAAAATGGCGGCCAGGTTACTCATTTTGTTCTTGCTTATTTTATGGGCAAGCGTAATTTACTGGGTCTATCGGGACGCTGAAAAACGAGGCGCCATTGGAATATATTGGGCTGCTGTAATCCTTTTCTTTAATGTATTTGGGCTAATAGTATATTTTATTTTAAGACCCCCCGAATATGTTGCCGATGTCCAGGAAAGAGAACTTGAAATTAAGATGAAAGAGGAAATGATTAATTCGAGAAAGAGTTGTTCCGGATGTCGTCAACCTATTGAACTAGATTTTCTTGTCTGCCCATATTGTATGAAAAAACTTAAAAAAAGTTGCCCCGTTTGTAATCGTCCTTTAAATTTAAATTGGACTATATGCCCTTATTGTAAGGCTTCCTTTTAATGGTTAGAAAAAATTTCTTGATAGAATATTTAGCCTATTGTAAAATCCCTTTTAATTGTGAGTTACTTTTAGAGGAGGGTTGATTTTTCTGGAAAAAACATTTTTGATGATAAAACCAGACGGTGTAGGGAAAAAGCTTGTAGGAGAGGTTCTTGGCCGCATAGAAAGAAGAGGTCTTGTCATAGAAGAAATGAAGTTGATGCGTTTAGATAAAGAGATGGCCGAAGAACACTATGCTCAACATAGAGATCAGCCATTTTTCGATGATTTGATAAATTATGTTATCTCTGGCGCTGTTGTTGCGATGGTTGTAAGTGGCAAGAACGCTGTTTCTGTTATTAGAAAAATGATTGGGGCAACAAATCCCTTTGAGGCTGAACCAGGGACTATACGCGGGGATTTTGCCTTAGATGTCTCTGAAAACATTGTGCATGGTTCAGACTCGGCAGAAAGCGCTAAAAGGGAAATTTTACTTTTCTTCGGTGAATAAATATTCTTTAACGGAGGGGTTTTTCTGGGCATATTTGGGCAATTAAGAACTTTAAAAAAGGGGTTTGAATTCTCACACGAGTATGATTTGGTGAAAAAAGAGCTCGGGAAAAAGCCGATCGAAGAAGCATCACTGCCAGATGAAATAGTTATTCCTCTTTCACAGAATCTGGGTTCGCCATGTAAGCCATTGGTGGAAATTAAACAAAGGGTTTTGGTTGGACAAAAGATTGGTGATTCCGATGGTTTTGTATCAGCACCTGTGCATTCCAGTGTCTCGGGTGAAGTGGTTGCTATTGAGCCCCGGTTGAGCTTCTCGGGCGATAAAGTTTTAAGTGTAATTATCGCCCCCGATGGAAATCAAGAAACATCAAGTTTTAGTGGGTTTTCGGAAAGCGAAGCCAAAGATGCGGATAAGGTGCGTGTCGCCATCAGGGAAGCTGGGATTGTTGGTTTGGGAGGAGCGGCTTTTCCATCACACGTGAAACTTTCGCCCCCAAAAGATAAACCAATTACAGACGTGATCGTAAATGGGTGTGAGTGTGAACCCTACATAGCGGGAGATCATCGCAACATCCTTGAAAATGCTGAAATTATAATAGATGGATTGAAAATTATTATGCGCGTACTCGGGGCGGAGCGTGGCTATATTGCAATTGAAACAAATAAAATTGACGCCATACACCACATGAATAATTTGGTTTCTTCCGAAGGGAATATGAGAGTAGTTCCTCTAAGTGTGAAGTATCCTCAGGGAGCTGAAAAGCAACTAATTCAAGTTATCCTAGATAAAGAAGTTCCGAGTGGCGGTATTCCATGTGAAGTTTCGGCTTTAGTTCATAATGTTGGGACAACCATAGCGATATCGAAAGCGGTACGGGAAGGGAAACCTCTTTTTGAGCGCGTTCTTTCGGTTGCGGGACCTGGTATAAAAGAATCAAAAAATCTTAAAGTAAAAATAGGAACACCCGTTAACCACCTAATTGAAGAATGTGGTGGTTTTAAAGGAGAACCCGGTAAAGTAATTCTCGGTGGGCCGATGACCGGTTTTGCTCTTTTTGATTTATCTGTTCCCATCGTTAAGGGGACATCGGGCGTTGTTGTATTTCCCAGAGAGATGACGATAGCGTCAAACCCAAGGGCTTGCATACGATGTGGAAGGTGTGTCCAGGTGTGTCCGGTGCGTATAATGCCTAACTTTATCGGCCAGTATATCGAAGTAGGTATGATAGACAGGGCAGAAGATGCTGACGTAATGGATTGTATAGAGTGCGGGCTTTGTGGATACGTGTGCCCCGCTCAAAGGCCACTCATTCAACTTATAAGACACGCTAAAGCAAAAATTATAGCTGATCGAAAGAAAGGCGGGAGTTAAATGAATTCAGAATTAATAGTTTCTGCGCCGCCGCATATAAAAAGTCATGAAACAATTGGAAAGTTGATGGGGTGGACATTTCTGGCCCTTCTGCCTGTAGTGCTTTTAGATATTTATCTTTTTGGCGGTCATGCTATTCGAACAATTTCTCTATCTATGATTGCTGCAGTTTTAACGGAAGCTGCGATTCTTATGTATAGGCGAATGCCGGTTACAGTGATTGACGGCAGCGCGGCATTAACGGGTCTAATTTTGGCGCTCACATTACCTCCCAAGGTTCCTTACTGGATTCCTCTTGTTGGCGGTTTTCTTGCGATCACCTTTGGGAAGCAACTTTTTGGAGGTCTGGGGTATAACATATTTAATCCCGCCCTTGTCGGAAGGGCTATGCTTTTTGTGTCTTGGCCTGAAATATTGTCAAATAGCTGGTTTGCTCCATTAAAAGAGCTTGACGCGATCACCAGCGCCACCCCGCTTATGGCTTTGCGCGAAATAAGCGCCGGGAACCTTATTGCGGATATTTCGGTTGTTTACAAGCCGCTGCTATTTTTAAATCGCGGTGGTTGTCTGGGAGAAATATCCGCCTTGCTGCTTATATTGGGTGGCATAATTCTCGTCTCAAGAAAGGTTATTGATTGGCGCATTCCCGTTTCTTTTATCGGCACCGTTATCTTTCTTAGCTTTTTTGCAAGAACAAATATTTTAATCACCCTTCTTGGAGGGGGACTTCTATTAGGCGCCTTCTTTTTGGCTACGGATCCGGTAACTTCACCGGTTACAAGAAAGGGAAGGGTTGTTTACGGTATCGGTTGTGGATTGGCAACCATGCTTATACGGCTTTATTCCGGTTATGTAGAAGGAGTTATGTTTGCGATTTTGTTCATGAATTCGTTCGTTTCTTTAATAGATAGATACACATTACCTAAGAAATACGGGTTGGTGAAGGCCAAGTGAAAAAGGTGTTTTATTTCTTAAGGTTATCGTTAACGCTTATGCTGGTTTGCGGCATCGCCGCAGGCGCTTTGGCTGCCACTTATTCGGTAACTCAACCTGTAGTTGAAGAACAAGAAAAAAGGGAAACGATAGAGAAATATAAGGATGTATTAAAGATTTTTGAAGTTCAAGGTATTGCCCCGGTTGAAAATGTCGAAGCCCTAAAAAATGGTAAAGAGGTTGTGGAAGGTTTGGAAGCCGTTTTTGACATAGTTAAGGGGACTGAAAAAATTGGCGTTGCGATTACCACGGGGGCAAATGGTTACGGTGGTTTGGTTAAGGTTGCCGTTGCCATAAAAGCCGATGGCGCTATAGCGGGAATTAAAATTTTAGATATTTCTGGCGAGACAAAGGGAGTTGGAGACAAAGTTGTTGAGGAGCCTGGATTCATCAAGCAGTTTATAGGGAAAACCGTGAACGATCCTCTGAAAATAAGTACTGACATAGATGCGATTTCTGGAGCTTCCATAACTTCAAGAGCTGTAACTCAGGATGTTAGTGATGCGGCCAAGATCTTCAAGGAATTTGCGGGAGGCAGTTGATGAAAAGAAGCGTCTGGCGGGATTTTACCATCGGGCTAATTGAAGAAAATCCTTTGTTTGGCCTGGTAATTGGGCTTTGTGCTGCTTTGGCGGTTTCGAGTAAGGTTGAAAATGCCATCTTCATGGGCGTGGCCGCCAGCTTTGTTATGGTCGCTTCAAATATTTTAATTTCGGTGATTCGCAAAGCGGTTCCAAACGAAATAAGAATTCCCATATTTATCGTAGTTATCGCATCGTTTGTAACGATTGTGGACTTAACTATGAAAGCATTTTTCCCTGCTGTTTATGCGGCACTGGGGGTTTGGATTCCCTTAATCGTTGTAAACTGCATAATTCTTGGCAGGGCTGAAGCTTTTGCCTATAAGAATGGCGTTATTCGTTCTATCGCCGACGGGTTGGGCAAAGGGCTAGGTTATACGTTGGTTATTCTGGTTATGGCCGTTATCCGCGAGCTTGGCGGGACAGGCCAAATAGTTGCTTTTGAAAATACAATAATATCTTTGAAGGGATTTCAGCCTCCCCAAATATTGCAGAGTTTTCCGGGGGCTTTCTTTACGTTTGGCCTGTTGATGGGGTTGTTGCGCAAGCTTCAGGGGAAAGGAGAATAAATGCAACGGTTATTCTTGATATTTCTGGCCGCATTTTTAATAAATAATATCTTACTTATTAAATTTATTGGGCTCTGTCCTTTCTTAGGAGTTTCCAGCCGATTTGATACTTCTATCGGGATGAGCATGGCTGTGATTTTTGTTATGACGCTAGCTTCGATGGCGTGTTGGGGGGTTTGGAATCTCTTGCTTGACCCGCTCGGTGTTGGGGATTTTTTATATATACCTGCTTTCATTCTTGTTATAGCGGCGCTTGTGCAATTTATTGAGATGGTTATAAAAAAAGTAAGCCCCACACTATTTAAAGCGTTGGGCATTTTCTTGCCTCTTATCACAACAAACTGTGCCGTTTTAGCTGCGGCCACGGAGAGCGTTAAGCCCGGTTTCTGGAAACTTAGTCTGGAATATAATTATGGCTTAGGAGAAGCTCTGGTCTATACGATTGGCATCGCTCTGGGTTTCTCAATGGTAATTATAATGTTTGCTGCCATGAGAGAAAGGATTGAAATAGCTCCGATACCACATTCATTAAAAGGTATTCCAATAGCATTTATAGCGGCGGGGCTTTCTTCGTTGGCTTTCCTTGGATTCAAAGGATTATTTGGAATATAAGATAGATGCTTAGAGAGATGGCGACTTAGGGCATTGCAAAGAATTTTAAGAATTTGTAATTGGCAAGAATTTTTGAAGGGTGAATGATTGAAGAATGGATACAAGCATAATAATTAAAGCAGCTTTAATACTTGGCGGAACGGGACTTGTTTTAGGAGCTCTTTTGGCGGTTGCCTCGAAGATTTTCTATGTTGAAGTGGACCCGAAGGTTGAGCTCATTAGAGAGGCTCTCCCGGGCGCTAACTGCGGGGCATGTGGATATCCTGGGTGTGACGGTCTTGCCGAAGTCATTGCAAAAGGCGAAGCTCCACCTTCCGCCTGTGTTGCGGGAGGGGCGGAAATAGCAAAACAAATTGCGGCTATATTGGGAATTGAAGTGAAAGAAGAGAAAGTTGCAAAAAAAGCGCTTGTTCGTTGCGGCGGAGGGAAAAACGAAGTTGCTCATCGTTATATATATGATGGAGAGTTGGATTGTGAAATGGCTCAGCAGATAGGAAAAGGCCCGTCTCTTTGTTCTTATGGTTGTTTAGGTTTTGGAAGTTGCGCAGCAGCCTGTCCTTTTGGGGCAATTGTTATGGGCGAGGATGGGCTACCCAATATAGATTGGCATAAATGTCGAAGTTGTGGAGTTTGTGTAGAGGTTTGTCCGCGAGGAATAATTACGCTGGTGCCAGAAGACAAAAAGGTTCATGTTCTCTGTTGCTCGCAAGATAAAGGAAAGGATGTTCGCTCGATATGTAAAAAGGGTTGTATCGGGTGCAAGGCTTGCGAAAAAATCTGTGAATTTGATGCAATTCATGTTGTTGATAATCTTGCTTCCATCGATAATGATAAATGTACTCAGTGCAAAAAATGTGTAGAAAAATGTCCAACCGGATGTATTTCTGTTCTCCTCAAAGGACATCACTCGGTAGAAGAAGTTGCTGGAACCGTTTGATTTTAATCAACCCACACCTAGTTCAATTGTAAATCCCAAGAAATTAGTGTTAAATTTGTTATTCGAAAAGATATATATTGATATTCTTTAAATTTTGAGGTTATTTATGTTAACCCGTTATGATAAAGCTTTTATTGGCTCCCTGCTCTTTGTTGCCCTAGTTATTCTTATCGGCGGAGCTGGTATGTTAAATTTCTCAATGAAAAAAGGGGAAGAAGTTGTTGTTCTGGTAAATGGTCAAGAGGTTGAGCGTTGTAGGCTTGATTATGAACATCCAAAGAGAATGGAGATTGAAGGTCCTTTTGGTGAAAGCATAATAGAAGTTGCTAATGGGAAAGTGAGAATGGTTTCCTCTCCTTGTCCAAATCATAATTGTGTGGCACGGGGATGGATCAGCGCTCCAGGGGACATGATAGTATGTGTCCCAAATCAAGTAGTTGTTAAAATTATCGGGTGCGAAGCTAAGAATAAAGTTGATGTCTTTAATGGATGATGAGAATGATGGGCTCTTTTGAAATTAGAAAAATGGTAATTTTGGCTCTTCTCCTCGGGGCGGGGATAGTGCTTTACGTGATAGAGTACCTTTATTTACCAGTTTTCCCCATCCCTGGTGTTAGATTGGGATTGGCAAACATAGTTACACTTTTTTTGATTGTATTTTTCTCTTGGAAAGAGTGTTTTTTTAATGCGATAGCTCGCACGGTTGTTGGCTCGATAATAACAGGTTCTTTTTTTACCCCCGCTTTTATTTTTAGTTTAAGCGGCGCTTTCGTGAGTATCCTGATTATGTTAATTGTTTATAATTTTTTTTACGGAAAACTTAGTTTGGTTGGAGTGAGCGTAGCTGGGGCAACCTCTCACAACATAACCCAGTTGCTTTTGGCGGCAACGTTATTTGTCAAACATTGGGGTATTCTTTTTCAAGTTCCACTACTTCTTTTTGTTGCAATTGCAACAGGAACAATCAACGGGGTTATAGCAAACCTTTTTGTGAAAAAAGCTGCTCTCATCCCTATATTTGGGAAAGTTTTTGTCGCTAATGCGCGATTGCGAGAATATGATGAGTAACACCGGGTATCGCTTGACTATGAAAAAATTACCACCGGATATTCGACCTCGGGAGAGACTCCTTCGTTACGGCGCAAACGGTCTCTCTGATGTCGAGCTGTTGGCCATTATTTTGGGAACCGGGACCAAAAAGGAAACTGTTTTACAGTTGAGTCAACGTATTTTAAGTAAGTTTGAGGCCTTACATAACTTATCAACCGTCACTTTTGAAGAATTAACTGAAATTTGTGGAGTGGGCGAGGCCAAGGCATCTCAAATATTGGCGGCCATTGAGGTTGGAAAAAGGGTAAATGCTACCGCCAACCGGAAAATTTTTTTTATATCATGTCCAAATGATGTTGCGAACCTATGCATGTCCGAGATGAGGTGTTTTGAGAAAGAATGTTTTAAGGCCTTATTTTTAAATACAAAGAATCGAGTTTTAAAGGTCATTGAAATCTCTACCGGTAGTTTAAGTTCTTCCATAGTTCATCCTCGAGAGTTATTTAAGTTTGCGGTTAAGTGTAGTGCGGCTTCAGTGATAGTTGTCCATAATCATCCCAGCGGGGATCCTGCACCCAGCAAAGAGGATATCTGTTTAACCAAACGTTTAAAGGATGCGGGGAAGATTTTAGGCATAGACTTATTAGACCATGTTATAATCGGCGATGGCAACTATATTAGTTTAAAAGAGAGCGGTTTTATTTAAAGAGTTGCATCAAGGCATACGACGCTATAAACTGTTTTTTTGTTTATTGTTTTGAGGAAATTTGGTAATATTTATGAGTCTTGGTTTGTAATTGATTTTTTATAGAAAGGATGATTCGGTGTTCGATTTTATGCCGTTTGGAAAAGATATGGCAGTGGATTTAGGAACTGCGACCACCCTTGTTCATGTTAAAGGTAAAGGCATTGTGCTTATGGAGCCCTCCGTGGTTTCGATCGAAAAAGTAACCGGCAAAATACTTGCTGTGGGCGCGGAAGCGAAAAGGATGTTAGGAAGGACGCCGGGCAATATTGTTGCGATTCGGCCAATGAGAGATGGGGTAATTGCTGATTTTGAAGTAACCGAGAGCATGATTCGTTATTTTATACAAAAGGTACACAAGAGAAGATTTGTTGTTAAACCGCGCGTTGTTGTGTGTGTTCCCTCTGGAGTTACCGAGGTGGAAAAAAGAGCGGTTTTTGAAGCCACCATTCAGGCGGGAGCGAGGGCAGCGTATTTAATTGAGGAGCCAATGGCAGCAGCAATTGGAGCCGGCCTTCCAATCCACGATCCGGCGGGTAATATAATTTGTGATATCGGTGGAGGAACTACGGAGGTTGCGGTGATATCGCTCGGCGGAATTGTTTGTAGTGAGTCGATTCGTGTTGGTGGAGATGAATTTGATGAAGCCATAATTAATCATGTTAAAAAAGAAAATAATGTGATGATTGGTGAAAGGACAGCCGAAGAGATAAAAATAGAGATCGGCTCCGCCTATCCGCTTGAAGAAGAAGAAGATGTAGAAGTTCGCGGGAGGGATCTTTTGACGGGTATGCCGAAAAATGTCACGCTTTCTTCAGAAGAGATAAGAACAGCCATTGAAGAACCATTAAACGCAGTTATTTCTGCCATAAAAACCACCCTGGAAAGAACTCCACCGGAACTTTCAAGCGATATAATGGAGAGGGGACTTGTTCTTGCTGGCGGGGGCTCTCTTTTAAGAGGATTAGATGAAAGATTAAGGCAGGAAATCGGAATGCCGGTTTACTTGGCGGACGATCCAATGACTTGTGTTGTTATGGGTTCAGGAAAAGCGCTAGAAGAAATAAATGTGCTTAAAAAGATACTTATCGGAGTTCAACGCTAATTATCATTTTGTAGCGTTAAGATAATTGAGAGGTGTTATATCTTGCGGTTAAAGAGGGGTAGTTTGAATAAGCTTACCCTCGTCTTATTGATATTTACAAGTATATTAATTCTTACATTCTATCTCAGGGAAGCCGATGAAGGAGTTTTACATAGAACACAGCTTCTTACAATAAATTCTTTCGCAACTCTGCAGTCTGGGGTTTCAAAAATTGTTTCTCCTTTTAATAGTGCGTGGAAACTTATAACCAGCATAGGAAATTTGGAAGCAGAAAACCAACAGCTTAAAAAAGAGTTAGTGAAATTGAAACAACAGATTGTTTCCATAAAGAACATGGAGATGGAAAATAAACGCTTAAGGACACTGGTCGGCTTCAAAGAAAAAACTCATTATCATACCTTGCCAGCAGTTGTTGTTGGAAGATCTACAAATAATTGGCAATCGGCTTTTGTGATAGATAAAGGGTCTAAAGATGGCATAAAGAAAAATATGGTCGTTTTGGTTGGGGAAGGACTTGTTGGGCAAGTGGTTATGGTTTCTTCACATGCTTCTAAGGTTCAGCTTATAATTGATCAGAAGAGCGGGGTTGCCGCGCAATTGATGAATTCAGGGGAGACCGGTATCGTTGAAGGGCAAGTAACTGGGGAATTGGTGATGAATTATATTTCTAAAGATATTGAAATAACCAAAAATGAACCCATATTAACCTCAGGCTTGGGCGGGATTTTCCCCAAAGGTTTATTTATTGGAACGGTTAGCGAGGTTAAAGAAACTCCCTACGATTTGTATAAACAGGTACGAGTAAAAACGCACGTGAATTTTTCTGGTCTTGAAGAAGTTCTTGTCATCACGGAACTTGTGCCTGCTCCCTCTTTCTTGTCCAAAGAAGGAGAGTAATTGTGCAGTCTATTTTAACTTTCTTAACGGTTATATTTGTGGCTTTTTTAGCTCAAACAACGATTGTTCCTTATTTTAGTATCGGGAAAATTCAGCCGGATTTAGTTTTAGTCGTGGTATCAATTTATGCCTTTATCGAAGGGCCAATTCTTGGTTCATTAGCGGGTTTTACGGGTGGATTGTTGCAAGATTTGATGACAATAAGGAACATGGGCCTCGGGTCTTTATCTAAAACCGTAGCCGGTTATTTTGCGGGTTTAATGGAGAAGAATTTAATAGGTGAAAATCTTATTTTACCTATGGTTGCTGTTTTCTCAATCTCATTAATTTCTCAGATTGTTTATGTTTTACTCTCCTTTTTGGTCGGTGACATAATTGCTCTTCATGAAGTTTTTTTTAGATTGATTATTCCATGCGCTCTTTATGATGGTTTGTTGGCATTGCCGATTTATTTGCTGTTATTAAAGTTGCTGATGAGACAAAAAGATGTTTATTACCTGGAAGATAAATGTATTTCAAAAAAAAAGGGAAAGCTTAGATTGAAATAAATAGGTAGGTTAGCAATGGTAAAGCTAGATGATTCGATACAGAAAAGATTGGTGGTTTTGGAAGCGATAATCACCGTTGTGTTTAGCATACTTTTAGGTAGACTCTGGAGTCTTCAGGTGCTTGCCGGAGAAAAATATGTGGAAATGGCCGAAAGCAACAGGATAAGAACCATTACTACCAGCGCTCCCAGAGGAGTTATTTATGATAAAAACGGAGAAATCCTGGTTAATAACCGTCCAAGTTTAGCTGCTACAATCGCTCCCTCTAAATTAAAGAACAAAGATTTGATGTTGAAACTGGGCGAAATTTTAAATATGGCTCCTGATGAAATTAAGGAAAAACTAAAAGAGAAAACAGCCGACCCTTTAAAACCGCGGGTGATTAAATATGACATTGAGGAAGATGTTGCAGTTTATATCAAGGAACACTCCTTTGATCTTCCTGGAGTGGAAGTAAAACTAGAATATGTTAGAAATTATCCCACCTCTACAATAGCAGCTCATGCTCTTGGTTATCTGGGAGAAATATCTGAAGAAGAATTAGATAAAAAGGATGAGGCGGAATACGAACCTGGTGATTTGGTTGGAAAAAGCGGAATAGAAAAACAGTATGAAGGGATTCTTCGTGGCGGAAAGGGTTCCCAGGAAGTTGAAGTAGATGCCTCGGGAAAGATTATTCGAGTTTTAGACGATAAGGAGGCCATTGCCGGTAACAATCTTGAACTAACAATTGATGCTAACTTACAGGTGGCTACCGAAAAATCTTTGGTGGATGCCATTAAAGCGGCTCAAAGAGATGGTTATCCTGAGGCACAGGCGGGAGCCGCTGTTGTAGTTGATCCTAATACCGGCGAAGTGTTGGCGATGGCAAGTTATCCCGCTTACGATGCCTCAAAATTTATTGGAGGCATTTCTTCGAAAGAATGGGTCCGACTAAACGATAAATCTTCAAACTTTCCTCTCATTAACCGAACCATGATGTGCTCTTACGCGCCGGCTTCGGTTTTTAAACCCGTCACTTACTTGGCAGGATTAATGGAGGGGGTAGTGTCTTATAATAGTACTTTTAATTGTGAAGGCAAATGGACAGGGATGGGCGAGGACTGGCCCAAGCACTGTTGGAACAGGGCAGGTCATGGTCTAGTGGATTTAAGCTTAGGTATGAGCGAGTCCTGTGACGTTGTGTTCTATGAGATTGGTTATATGTTGTATAAAAAAGGAGGAGAGCTGCTGCAGAAATGGTCTCGTGAGTTTAATTTTGGGCGCCAAACGGGCATTGACTTACCATCGGAAACCAAAGGCAGAGTTCCCGACATAGCGTGGAAGAAGAGATTTAATGAAAAATATCCCGAATACCAAAAATGGGTGCCTGGGGACACGGTTAATTTAGCAATCGGGCAAGGAGATTTATTGACTTCACCGCTCCAAATTGTCAACCTGTATGGCACAATAGCCAATGGCGGGACGCTTTGGAAGCCACATTTGGTCAAGAGAGTTTTAACTGCCGAAGGGGAGCAAATTCACTTATTTAAGAAAGAAAAAATAAGGGATGTAGCTATTTCTAAAAATACCATAAAGAGATTGCAAAAAGAATTGCGTAGAGTGGTGACTGATGGAACTGCAGAAAGAGCTTTCTCCGGTTTTCCCATTGATGTGGCTGGCAAAACGGGTACTGCGGAGGTCAAGGGCAAGGATGATTTCGCATGGTTCGCTTGCTATGCTCCAGCAAATAATCCTCGTTATGTTATTGTTGTTATGGTTGAACAGGGCGGGCACGGCGGTTCTATCGCGGCCCCGGCGGCTCGTCGAATATTAGCGGCAGCGTTTGGTTTTCCCCAGACTGGACCAATGAGCGTTGTAGATAATTCCAGGTAAGGTGATTAAATGAAGAATAAGGGTTTTTTCGAATGGGTCAGGCTCATAGATTTTAGTTTGATAATTGGGACATTTTTATTGGTTGCATACGGAAATCTGATGGTTTATAGCGCGTCTTATGCCAATCAAGGAGATCCTTTTGTTTTACTAAAAAAGCAATTGATTTTCACTTTGTTAGGTGTTTTGGTCGCTGCTGGCATGGCATTCTTTAATTACAGTTGGCTTAGGCACTACATGTTGCCTTTGTATATCGGCAATGTTGTTTTATTGCTCCTCGTTTTTTTTATCGGACAAACTACACTTGGGGCTACCAGGTGGATATCGATAGGATTTTTTAATCTTCAGCCCTCGGAATTAGCAAAGATAATTTTAATTCTAACCTTGGGAGCGTTTTTGGCCGACAAAAAAGGAAATGTTCAAACATTTTCTGAATTGGTTGTGGTGTTTGCTCATGTTGGCCTGCCGCTAATTTTAATTTTAGTCCAACCGGACATGGGAACTGCTCTTGTCTTGATGGCCATAACGTTGGGAATGCTGTTTATCTCAGGATTACGTTGGCAACATGCTCTTTTAATTCTTGGGATTGGCATCATTGCAATCCTGCTTATTTTTCAATTTAATTTATTGAGGGAATATCAGATGGACAGATTGATGATCTTTATTAATCCGAGCGTGGATCCAATGGGAGCGGGTTATAATTTAATGCAATCCAAGATAGCGATTGGCTCAGGTAATTTTTTCGGCAAAGGACTTTTTTCAGGAACTCAAAGTGGCCTGAGATTTTTACCTGTGCGCCATGCAGACTTTATATTTTCGGTCGTTGGAGAAGAGCTAGGATTTTTTGGCGCGCTCATTCTTTTGGGTCTATATTTTCTTTTAATTTCAAGAGGTATAGCGATAGCAATGTCGGCAGGAAATCTCTATGGCACGTTGGTGGCTACTGGGGTTTCAGCTATGTGGTTATTTCAGGTTTTGGTAAATACCGGCATGACCATGGGGATTATGCCGATAACTGGAATACCTCTTCCGTTTTTCAGTTATGGGGGAAGCTCGATGCTGGTAAATTTTATTGGAGCAGGCCTTTTATTAAATGTTTACGCGAACAGATTTAAATAGTTGGAGGATAAGTATGAAAAAACGAAAGAAATTGCCGCTTAAAATGAGAACGATTATAAAATCATTGAAAAAAATCAAAAAGGAATCTATTTTGCCCGTGTCAATTCTGGTTGCGGGAGAAGAGGATGTTGGAAAAAACTCTTTGATTGACAGACTGGCCATTGGGTCAAACGAGGTTTTTTCCACGGTGGAATTGAGCGATAAAAATATCTTGCCAGATTTTGCTTCAAGGCTAAGGAAGGCGAATTTGATTTTGGTGGTTGTTGATGTAACGGGAAAAATAAGTAAAAGAATCAAAAATTTGCTAACTTACTTAGAAGAGAGCAAGCTACCCTTTTTGTTAGTTATTAATAAAATAGATTTGCCAAAAAATTTGGAAGCCCAACTTGAGCCTGCCAGCAATTATCTTGGCAAGTTTGTTTCAAAATTAGTCTTAATTTCCGTTAAAAAAGATATAAATATCAATAATGAATTAATTCCAGCTATCATTGATCGGTCTGGTGAAAAAAAACTTTCTTTGGCAGTTAGTCTCCCTGTTTTTAAGTTGCCCATAATAGAGGAAATAATAAAAAGCACTGCCGCGCAGAATGCTGCTATAGCAGGAATACCCATTTATCCGGGCGCCAATATGCCGATACTTACGACGAATCAAATTAAGATGATATTAAAAATCGCCGTTGTTTATGATAAAGAGATTGATGTTTCAAGGGCAAAAGAGGTTATTATGGTCGTTGGCGGAGGTTTTACATTTAGGGCCATTGCCAGAGGATTAGTATCTTTTCTGCCGGTGATAGGTCTTGTCACCAAGGCCGCAATTGCATATTGCGGGACCGTGGCTATAGGAAAAACTGCCAATAAATATTTCGAGAAGGGTATCAGTGATTTATCTGTTGATGAGACATGGGATATGGCGGCAGAAGCGGCGAGGAAGTTGAAGGTCGTAAATTGAAAAATCTTTGGCCAAAAATTGAAAAATGCCTGCCTTTTGTCGAGAAACCCGTTAGATATATAAACAATGAGTGGAACTCAAAACGAAAGATTCCCAAATCGGAAGATATAATTTTTGCCTTAGCTTATCCTGATATCTACGAGATTGGGATGTCCAATCTAGCTATTCAAATTTTATATGAAATTCTAAACGAGTGTAAGAATATTGTGTGCGAGCGTGTTTTTGCTCCCTGGGTTGATATGGAAGCGAAAATGAGGGAAGAAAACATCCCTCTTTTTACCCTTGAATCTCATTTTCCCGTAAATAACTGCGATGTTTTGGGTTTTACGCTTCAATACGAGATGATCTATACAAATGTACTCAATATGCTCGATTTAGCCCAAATTCCACTTTTTGCTAAAGATCGAGAGGAAGCATGTCCTTTGGTTATAGGCGGCGGTCCATGTGTTTTTAATCCCGAACCTCTTGCGCCCTTTTTTGATCTCTTTATTATAGGTGATGGGGAAGATTTGCTTCTTGAATTTATTGGTGAATTTAAGAAGCAAAAGAGAGCTGGCGAAAAAAGGGAAAAGATATTAGAAATTTTAGCTAAAATGCCTGGGATCTATGTTCCTTCCCTATATAAGGTCGATTATCATTCGTTGGGGCTAATAAAAAAAATTGAACCAGCGTCAAACGAGATTCCAAAAACCATTACAAAAAATTTGTTCAAAGATATAAATGAGGCAAAGTTTCCCACCGCGCCAATTATTCCTTTTACGCAAGTGGTTCACGATAGATGTTCGCTTGAAATTGCGAGAGGTTGCACCAGGGGATGCAGATTTTGTCAGGCTGGGATGATATATCGCCCCGCTAGGGAGCGTTCTAAAGAAAATCTTAAAAATTTATCCGAAACCTTGTTAAACAACACTGGTTATGAGGAAATATCGCTTCTTTCTTTGAGCAGCGGCGACCATAAAGAAATTAAAGGATTAATAACCGACATAATGATGCGAGACGAAGATAAGGGTATTGCCGTATCTTTGCCTTCTTTAAGGATGGATTCATTCTCAGTAAAGCTTGCCAAGCAAATTCAAAGAGTTAAAAAAACGGGCCTTACGTTTGCCCCCGAAGCAGGAACACAACGGCTCAGAGATGTGATTAATAAGAATTTAACCGATGAAGATATACTTTTGGCTGCGAAGTCGGCGTTTAAGAATGGATGGAGGAAACTCAAACTCTATTTTATGATTGGTTTGCCTACGGAAACGCAAGAGGATTTGCAGGGGATAGTTGAGTTGGTTAACAGGGTGGTTAGTTTGGGATTAGATATTGTTCCCCGCAATGAACGGGGAAGGTTAAAGATAAATGTTAATGCCTCTTCGTTTGTGCCCAAAGCTCATACTCCATTTCAGTGGGTTGGGCAGAATACGCTGGATCAGTTACTAGAAAAACAAGGATTTTTAAAGAAGCACTTAAGAGGCAAGAATATTTCTTTCGGTTGGCATGAGGCGAAACTTAGTGTTATTGAGGGTGTTATGGCGCGAGGAGATAGGCGACTTGCTAAGGTAATTGAAATGGCCTGGAATTCAGGCTGTAAATTTGATGCATGGATGGAATATTTTGATTTTGAAAAATGGAGAGAGGCCCTCGAAAAAACAGATCTCTCCATCGATTTCTATGCATACCGTGAGCGCTCCCTAAATGAGGTTTTCGCGTGGGATCACATAAGCGCCGGAGTTACCAAAAACTATCTTGAGATCGAGTACAATAAGGCATTAAAGAAAGAAACGACCGGTGATTGTCGATTTGGTTCTTGCAACAAATGCGGGGTATGTGGATTGACTGATAGCTGATAGTTAAAAGGGTAAAGACGGGATTAAGGAGTAAGGAGAGTAACCGTAGTGTTTATTATGAGTATCTCACCCCAGTCTTATTGGAGTGATTTTCGGATACCGATCTGACGAAAGAAATCGCCAGACCTGTCTGCCGACAGGCAGTGATGGTAAAGACATCATTGCGAGGCTTCAGCCGAAGCAATCTTGCTGGTAAGTATAGCCTCTGTATTAGAAAGAGATCACCACGCTCACTTCATTCGCTCGTGATGACGATGAAGAAGCGAGGATATCACTACGGGTTAAAGCTCTTGTGATGGCAAAAATAGGGTCATTGCGAGCCCCGATATTCATCGGGGCGCGACAATCTTATAAGCGGTAGATGATGGAGTAAAGAATTTAAGGTTAACAAAGGATACAGTTTTGGAAATGAAAAATGAAAATATGAAAATAACCAACAAACAGGTGTTGCATCGCCTAAGAATAAAATATGGCAAAAAGGATAGACTTAAATTTATATCTCATCTTGACCTTATCTCCACATTAGAAAGAGCTTTAAGGAGGGCGCGTCTCCCCTTTGTTTTAACGCAGGGGTTTAATCCCAGGGCAAAACTATCTTATGGCCCTCCTCTTCCGATTGGGATTGACAGTGAATCTGAATACGTAGATATATTTTTAAGCAAGAAGCTTGATTTAAAGGAAGTTACAAGTCGCATTAATTTAACGTTACCCGATGGCTTGCACGTTTTTCGGGCCGGATACATTCAACTTAACGAACCATCGATAACAAAATTTATCGATCGTGCTAAATATCGAATAGAAATCAAAATCTTGGCCACAGACCTTGATGATGTTCAATGTTTAATTAACAAGTTGTTGTCAAAAAAGGAGCTTAGATTTTTGAAAAGGGGAAAAGAAAAAAAAATATTTACACAAGAGGCAGTTTTTTCTATCCAAATTGTGGAGCGCAAGTTGGATAGAATTGTTTTAGAGGTTTTATTATCTATTGGAGATCAGGGGGAAATAAGGCCAGATATATTAATAGAGTTACTTTTTGATGGGTTTAAAAGCGGGATGGACTATGAAATACTGGGTATTTATCGTATTGGGATGTATGCTAAAATTGGCAATGAACTTCATTGTCCTTTGGATACGAGGTGAAACAAGGAGATTTAATGAAAACAGAAATTAAAGAGATGATGATTGCCGTGGACGAAGACGAGGTTCGGGTGGCTATTGTTGAAGATGCAAAACTTGCCGAAATTTACATAGAGCAAATTGACTCTTATTCCATAGTTGGGAACATCTATTTGGGTAGGGTAAAAAATGTGTTGCCTGGGATGGAAGCTGCCTTTGTTGATATAGGATTAAGAAAAAGCAGCTTTTTGTATGTGGATGAGGTTCTTTTCCCTGAAGAGGAACTGGATCCCGCATCTCTAAAAATTCAACACATGCTGAAAGAGGGACAAGATATTTTAGTTCAAGTTATCCGGGACCCTATGGGAACCAAAGGGGCACGGGTTACAACTTTTATAAGCTTAGCGGGCAAATATATGGTCTTGATGCCATATGGAGATAACGTAGGAGTTTCACGACGTCTTCCTGATAATGAAAAGGCGAGGCTTAAAGAACTTGGTCTAAAAATTAAACCTCGCAGCATGGGTTTAATAGTAAGAACCGCTGCGGAGGGTGCAAAGTTCGACGATTTAAAAAAGGATTTAAATTACCTCAAAGGTTTATGGAAAAACATCAAAGCAAAAACTACCCGGGCTAAACCTCCAAAACTAATTTACTCTGAAGAAGATTTGGATTTAAAAATGATAAGGGATGTATTTACATCAGATTTTAAACGTTTGATGGTCGATTCTTCTGCGAGATATAAAAAAATAATGAACTATTTAAAGAAAACAAACCCGGAGCTTAGGGAACGAGTCTATCTTTATAGAGACAGAATGCCTCTCTTTGATAAGTTTAACATCAACAATCAAATCAAGGATGCCTTAAAGAGAAAAGCTTGGCTTCGCTCGGGAGGATATATTAGCATTGATCCCACAGAAGCTCTCACGGCAATCGATGTAAATACGGGTAAATATATTGGGAAAACAAGTTTGGAAGAAACAATTCTTAAAACAAATCTTGAAGCGGCTGAAGAAGTCGTCCGTCAGATACGCCTAAGAGACATAGGTGGAATTATCGTCATCGATTTTATAGACATGACAAACCCACGGCACAAAAAGCAGGTTTCCAAAATATTAAACGAAGCTCTTGAAAAAGATAGGACTAAAAGCAGAGTTGTTGAGATATCCAAACTGGGCTTGGTTGAAATGACCAGAAAAAATGTTTCAGAGGGAATATTAGATATTTTAAGTGAGCCATGTTTATGTTGCGGCGGTATAGGAAAAATTCCCTCAAAAAGAACGGTTTTTATCGACTTAAAAAGAAAATTAACCTCGTTTTTAACATCGAATCCTGAGAGAGCTTTTTTGTTCAAATTGCATCCCGATGCGGCTGCTTTTATGGTCGGTAAAAATCAAGAAGATTTGCGAAAATTGCGTAGACGAACAGGGAAAGCGATATATATGATTGGGGATTCAGGCGTTGAGCTTGGTGAGTTTGAAATGGTTTTAAGTGGTATCAAAATGACCGTAAGAAAAGTCTTTATGGAAATGTCTAAATCTCTGGATTGACATGGAAAGAGACGTGCGTTAATATTATACGCTGTGTGAATGAAAAGGAGGAGTTTATTCTGTACGCGCTGATTAAATCCGGTGGAAAACAATATAAGGTTAAAGCGGGCGATGTGGTATTGCTTGAAAAGATTGAAGGCAAAGTTGGCGACTCACTGAACCTTAAAGATATAGTTTTTTTGTCAGATGGGAATGAAAATGTGGTTGGTTCAGAGAATTTGTCTAAGGCCAACATTAAAGGGACTATTGTTGAACAGACCAAAGGTGATAAGGTAATCGTTTATAAGCATAAAGCTAAAAAAGGTTATAGGAGAAAAAGAGGGCATCGTCAACTTATAACAAAAGTGCATATTGACGAGATTAATTTTGGTGAAAAAAGGTCTGTTCCTGTAGAAAAACCAAAGAAGGTTATCGAAAAGAAAGAAGTAAATAAAAAAGCAGAGAAGGCACCTGAAAAAAAGGAAGTAAAAAAGTCTGTGCCAAAAACTGTCAAAAAAACGACGGCGAAGGCGGCAACAAAAAAATCTTCAGGGAAATCGACCACCAAAAAGCTCGCTACGAGCAAGGTAAAAACAACTTCAAAGCCGAAGGCCAAATTGAAATCTACCAGTGAATCGAAATCTAAATAAGGTTTACGAAGTGCGTTTTATTGACAAAAACTGTATATTTTTGATATAAGTATTTTATAATAAATTTTGGGGGAATATAAATGGCGCATAAAAAAGGGTTAGGAAGCAGCCGAAACGGAAGAGATAGTAACTCGAAAAGATTGGGTGTAAAAAGATTCGGGGGTCAATTTGTTACCACCGGAAGCATCATAGTTAGGCAAAGAGGGACCAAAGTTAGACCCGGCTTAAATGTGGGGCGCGGTAGCGATGACACTCTTTTTGCTAAAGCCGATGGTGTGGTGAAGTTCTACAAAAGTAACAACAACAAAAAAGTTGATGTTGTTGTCGAAGCATAACGGTAGATATCATAGATTTGTGATTTTAAATATTAAAAAAAGTTCCGGGTAAGGGTCGGGACTTTTTTATTTTCTATTATAACGTGATTGGTGATCGTATGTTTATTGATGAAGCGAAGATATTTGTAAAAGGCGGAGATGGTGGAAACGGCTGCGTAAGTTTTCTACGTGAGAAATATAGGCCCAAAGGCGGACCAGATGGTGGCGATGGTGGCTCTGGCGGAAATATAATTTTAGAGGTCGACGAGGGTCTCCGGACATTAATTGAGTTCAGTTTCAAAAGGCATTTCAAAGCGAAAAAAGGCGAGCACGGTAAGGGCAGCAATAGACATGGAGCAAACGGTGATGAACTTGTATTAAGGGTTCCTCCGGGAACTATTGTAAAAAGTGTTGAAGGTGAAGTAATGTTTGACCTCACAGAAAAGGGTCAAAAAGAGGTTATTGCGCGAGGAGGAATGGGAGGTAGGGGTAATGTTTGTTTTGCGACGTCCGCCCGAAGGGCCCCCGGGTTTGCCGAGAAGGGCGAGAAGGGCGAAGAGAAATGGATAATATTAGAACTCAAACTTCTTGCTGATGTCGGGTTAATTGGTTATCCAAATGTTGGAAAGTCGACGTTGATAAGTCGCATATCGGCTGCAAAACCAAAGATAGCAAACTATCCGTTTACTACCAAGGTTCCCAATTTGGGTGTTGCTTATCTTGAAAATCATAAGAGCTTTGTGGCGGCGGATATCCCTGGTTTAATTGAGGGAGCGCACAAGGGGGCTGGTCTGGGTCATGCTTTCTTACGTCATATTTCACGAACAGCGATTTTGGTGCATGTTATCGATTTGGCTCAGATCGAAGGAAGGGATTTTAAGGAAGATTTTGAAAAAGTAAACAAAGAACTCAGTTTTTATGATTCCAAACTTTTGGAAAGGCCCCAAATAGTTGTAGGCAATAAAATAGACATAGAGCAGGGTAGAGATAATTTAAAGAGAGCGGAGAAGTTCTTTGGCAAGACAGGATATTCTTTTTATCCCATCTCTGCGGTAACGGGGGAAGGTGTTGATAAACTTATTTGGGCGGTTCAGAAAACTCTTGAGGAGTTTGAACCGATAGTTAAAACCGGCAAAAAAGAAATTCATCGAATTTACTCATACGAAAAAGAACGGCTCGAAGAAGGTTTTACTGTTTTGAAGGAGAATGATATTTTTGTGGTGAAAGGTAAGCGGGTTGAACGAATTGTCGAGATGACAGACCTTGATAACGAAGAAGCGGTGATTCGTCTTCAAAATAAATTTAAGACAATGGGGGTTGAAGAAAGATTAATGGAAGCTGGGGCAAAAGATGGAGATGTTGTAAAAATTGGCCCCATTACGTTTGATTTTCATCCTCTAGAATCTTAAATTAAGTGTATTTGGGAGAAAAATGAAAAAGAAGTGTTTAGGAAACGGAAAAAAAATTGTAGTTAAAATAGGTTCAAGCTTAATTACTGCGTCATCGGGCAAACTGGATTCGCGTCGGATGAAAAGTTTGGTTAATCAGGTGGCAACGCTCAAAAAGCGGGGGCATCAAGTTCTTATCGTTACTTCGGGCGCGATTGCTGCCGGGGTAGAATGCTTAGGATTAAAAACCAGACCCAAGGAAATCCCCGAGCTTCAGGCGGCTGCCTCTGTGGGGCAAGGCTTATTGATTGAGCGATACGCAAATCTTCTAGATAAACATGGTTTTAAAGTTGGTCAAGTTTTGATAACCCAGTTTGATATCATACATCGACAACAATATTTGAACGCTAGAAACACACTCAATAAGCTCTTTGCTTTAGGGGTTGTTCCAGTTGTTAATGAAAATGACACTACGGCGGTAGATGAAATAAAATTTGGCGATAATGATACTCTTGCGGCTTTAGTGGCGAGCTTAATACAGGCAGATCTTTTGATACTTCTTTCTGACATTGAAGGCCTATATACGGTGGATCCTCGTTTAAATAAAGACGCGCAACTTATTCGCGAAGTTAAAAAGATAACCCCTGAAATCGAGTTATTAGCTGGTGGAGTGGGAACGAAATTTGGCTCAGGGGGTATGGTAACCAAAATTCAGGCGGGCAAGATTACAACATTTGCCGGTGTTCGTATGGTTATAGTTGATGGAAGTAAACCCAATGTGATTCTTGATGTGGTGGAAGGGAAACCGATCGGGACAGTTTTTCTACCTAAAAATAAACGAACTTCAAGTAAAAAACTCTGGATAGCGTTTGGCCGAACATCTGAAGGCAAACTTATGGTCGATGACGGAGCAAAAAAAGCCATTGTCGAGGGTAAAAAAAGTTTGTTGCCCGCGGGTACGGTTGATTGTTATGGGAAATTTAATATCGGGGATGCGGTAGATATCATAGATTTGAATGGAGCTCCATTTGCGAAGGGTTTGACAAACTTTGATTCCGATGAAGTAAAGAAGATTAAGGGCTTGCGAAGGAACGAGGTCATAAAGAAGCTTTCGGACGGGGCGAGCGAGGAGATAATCCATAGGGATTGTTTGGTGGTTCTTCATTAGTTGTTGTGTGTATTTTAGAAACGATGAGCCAAAAGCTATTACTTGATTAGACGGGGGTTAAAATGAGCGAAGTTTTAAAGTTGGGAAAGAAAGCCAAAGAAGCGGCGATAAAACTTGCGACAGTATCGGCCGAGGTAAAAAATTCTGCTTTAAACACAATGGCCGACGCATTGGTTGCGAATGCCGATAAAATTATCGATGCAAATAAAAAAGACTTAGAAGAGGGTAAAAGAAGGAAGATTTCTAAGGCGCTTATGGATCGTTTGTTTTTAAATAAGGCGCGGATAGAAGATATGGCTCAGGATTTAAGAGAAGTTGCTTTTTTAAAAGATCCCGTTGGTGAGATTGTAAAGGGTTGGAGGTTACCCAATGAGCTTGAAATACTACAAGCGAGAGTTCCGTTGGGTGTAATTGGTTTAATCTATGAGGCGAGGCCGAATGTTACCGTGGATGCGGCGGGCCTTTGTATTAAGTCGGGCAATGTCGTGATTCTAAGAGGCGGCTCGGTTGCCATAAATTCCAATCTCGCTTTGACTAAAACAATTGCTGATGCGGCAATTAGGGCGGGGCTTCCCGAAAACTGTATTCAATCCATTGCGTCCACCGACAGGGCCGCTACAACCGAATTAATGAAAATGCGCTCACACGTTGACGTTTTAATACCGCGCGGCGGGGCATCTTTAATTCAATCGGTTATTGAAAATTCAACCATTCCTGTGATTGAAACAGGCGTGGGCAACTGTCATGTGTATTTGGATAGAGGGGCGGATTTGGATATGGCCAAAAAAATTGTTATAAACGCGAAATGTCAACGTCCCGGTGTGTGTAATGCGGCTGAGACCTTGCTAATTCATAAAAGTTTGGTGGAAAAAGGGTTTCTTCCTGAAATTCTAAATGAACTCAAAGGAAAAAATGTTGAGATATTTGGTTGCGAAGTCACTTGCTCAATTGGTTCAGATATACTTAAGGCAACCGAAGAGGATTGGAAGACGGAATATCTGGATTTCAAGATGGCTGTTAAGGTGGTTCAGTCTTTAGATGAAGCGATTGCTCATATCCAGAAATATGGAACCAAACATTCCGAAGCAATAATCACCGAGGATTATTCCGCTGCAAAGAAATTTACAGAAGAGGTTGATGCGGCGGCGGTATATGTAAATGCTTCAACTCGTTTTACCGATGGCGGGCAATATGGTTTTGGCGCTGAGATAGGAATAAGCACGCAGAAACTTCACGCAAGGGGTCCAATGGGGCTAGAGGCATTAACTACGACAAAATATATTATTCATGGCAGCGGACAAATTCGCTCTTAGATATTGGCTGGTAAAATTAAGGAGTAAGGATTAAGGAGTAAGGATTAAGGAGTAAGGAGAGTAACTGTAGGGGTCATTGACGTGCCTACCGGCAGGCAGGCGAGGAGCGATAGCGACGTGGCAATCTCAAAGAATTGGAAAGTGCAAAATGTAAATCCAGGGAAGAATATTTCTTTTATCAGGGGAAACGGATATAATAAAATTACTTTAGGTGATTACGTTGTCTCAAAAAAGGCCAATTAAAATCGGTATTATGGGTGGAACTTTTGACCCTATTCACAACGGTCATCTTGTAACCGCTGAGGAGGCTTTAATTCAGTTTGATTTGGATAAAGTAATTTTTGTTCCAGCCGGTTATCCGCCTCACAAAGAAGAAAGAAAATCTTTAGATCCTGTAGAAAGATATCTCATGACCGTTATTGCAACGGCATCCAATTCGGATTTTGAAGTGTCAAGAATTGAAGTCGATAGAAAAGGACCCTCTTATACAATTGATACCATCTCTGAATTTCGGGAGATGTATGGCGGTGGGACGGAAATATTTTTTATCACAGGAGCCGATGCGATACTTGAGATTATTACCTGGAGGGATGCCGATAAGCTTGCCGGGATGTGCAAGTTTATCGCGGCAACTCGGCCGGGTTACTGCTTGAAAAAACTTAAAGAACTTCACGTTCTTCCCTATGAGAATAAAGAGCCGGAACAGGGGAAGCCAAAAATTTACATAATGGAAATACCGGCTCTTGCCATTTCTTCAACGGATATTAGAGAGCGTGTCAAAGAAGGACTTCCCATTAGATATCTTGTTTCGGAAGGAGTGGCAAACTACGTCCTTAAGTGTGGATTCTACAGGTGATGTTTTTTTGAGCCATAGCGAGCCTAAAATTTTAAACTTACTTGCCGACTGGTTTGATAAGGAGCTTTTTGCTCACAGCTTGAGGGTAAGAGATGTCGCCAAAGAGATGGCAAAACACTTTAAAGTTGATGTAGAAAAAGCTTCTTTGGCCGGTTTGCTTCATGATTTTGGCAGGGGAATAAGAGAGGCTGATATGCTTTCTGAAGCGAAAAAGCTAAATATTCCCGTAAATTATGTTGAAAAGATTAATCCTTGTTTGCTTCATGCTCCCCTGGGAGGGAAGCTGGTAGTCTCACGCTTAGGAATTAAGGATGTCGATACAATAAATGCCATAAGTCGGCACACGGTAGGCGAACCGCAAATGTCTGATTTGGATATGGTAGTATATATAGCCGATATGATTGAACCGGCCAGATCTTTTTCTGACTTGGAAAAAATTAGAGATTTTGGGCATAAAAGATTATTGGAAGTTTTTGAATTGGCATATGTTTGCACGCTTTATCACCTTTTAAAATGGAAGAAATTTATTCATCCTAAATCTTTTGAGGTTTGGAATTGGATCCAGTCATCAAAAATAGAAGAGTAAAAATCAAAAGAGGTATCAGGTTAAGTAGACGGCTGGAGAGAAAGCGAAAGCTTAAACGCATTCTTTTAATTGTCGCTGGGATTGTGGTTCTTGTTGGCGTGTTGGCTGGAGGTTTTGGTTTTCGTTTTCTAGGTCAGTTTTCAAAATATTTAACCTCTTTGAAGCCGAAAACTGCCTCTTTAAATCGGAACGTTGAGTCGAGCGGGGCTCCTTCAAAACCTAAACTTGGCGATAAAGTCATTTTTCTTGTTATGGGTGTGCAAACCGAAGACGGAAAAGTGAGTGTAGATGAGACGTTGACGTTGTTTTGTGATTTAAAAGAGGGGATTTTAAATGGAATATCTATACCCAAAGATACGTTCATTGAAATTCCCGGGTTGGGATTCGAGAGGGTTGGAGGGATGCTTTCTTCTGGCAAGGATTCAACCGCCGTATCTGCAATCCAAAATCTTTTTGGAATTGAGCTTCATGGCTATGTTAAGCTTGACTACTTAGATCTCGAAAGAATTATGGATAAAAACGATTTTGAGAAGGTTTTTAAATTGGCAATAGACTCTGATATTTTGTCTGATCACAAAGAAAAGATATCGGAGGCGATTGAGAAGATGGATCCTCAGGAAGACATAAGTGTTGTCCCTCTTCCCGTCAAAAATCATGCCGTTGGAGAAGGCATCTATTATGAACCAGACAAAGATAGAATGGAGGAGCTGCTTGCGGTTCTTTGGGGGGTGAGGATTAAGAAAGAAGAGACCGTAAGGGCCATGGTTTTAAACGGATGCGGCGTACCCGGCATAGCAGGAGAAGTTGCGGACAAATTGATAAATATGGGATATCAAGTGGTGGGAACGAAGAATGCGGATAATTTCAGTTATGAAGAGACTCAGATATTGGTTTATGGAGAGCACAATGAGGTCTCAACCAACATTCAAAAAACATTGGGGGTTGGTATAATTGTAAACCGTTCAATCACCCAAGACTTAGCGGATATCGTTGTGGTTGTGGGGAAAGATTATGTTTCAGATGAGGGAGAATAGAGGGAGATTGTTTGCTAGATACAAAAGAGATTGTAAGAATAGCTACATATAAAGCTTATGAAAAAAAAGCTGAAAACATCATTGTTTTAGACTTAAGAAATCTGTTGAGCATCACCGATTACTTTGTAATTTGTGAAGGTAAAAATGAGCGGCAGGTTGACTACATTTCTGATTTCATCCAGGAAAAGCTACGTGAGAAGAAAGAAAAGCCAATTGGGGTTGAAGGAAAAGGGAAAAATGGGTGGATTTTGCTCGATTATGGAAGTGTGGTCATCCATGTGTTTACCACTGAGGTAAGAGACTATTATCAGATTGAGCGTCTCTGGAAAGATGCTCCTCAAATTGAGTGGGAAGAAAACCCGAAACATAAGGTTTAACCATTTTATTATCCTTTGTGCAAAAACATATCCATAAATCAATGTTTGTTTAGACAAAATGCGTTGATTAATTAAGCTGCGTTTTATATAATATTCTGGCAATTGAATATGAGGCGTTGAGAAGGAGTATTAGGTTTTAAGCTAGATTTAAGAGAGTTGGGAGGGTGCGAACCAACATCTGGCCAAATCAAACTCGCCTTGGAGCCCGAAGCTGAAAGCCAGGTTTGGTGTTAAGCGTAGCGTCTGGCGAACGTTAAGTCGCAAAAAGTGAGCAAAAGGTTTAAGTGGGGATGTAGCTCAGTGGGAGAGCGCCTCCTTGGCGTGGAGGAGGCCGAGGGTTCAATCCCCTCCATCTCCACCAATATATCTTTTGTTAAGTAGGGTGGTACCGCGAGATGGCCTTTCGTCCCTTTGGATGAAAGGTTTTTTTGTTAGTTTTGAAACCAAAAAAAGGGGTCAGGTCTTTAATCTTGACATTTTAAAAATGAAACTGTTTAATTAAATGTCAAAAAACAAGACCTGACCCCAAAGCCAAGCTTTGGAGGGGTTATGGCAAAGTATGATTTTGCAAAGATTGAGAAAAAATGGCAGAAAAAATGGGAAGAATCGAATATATATGAGATAACCGAAGATTTAAAGCTTACCAAAAAATACATCCTTGAAATGTTTCCATATCCTTCCGGAAATATCCACATGGGTCACGTAAGAAACTACTCCATAGGTGATGTCGTCGCTCGTTATGGCAGGATGAAGGGCTTCAATGTGCTTCATCCAATTGGCTATGATGCATTTGGGATGCCTGCTGAAAATGCGGCAATTAAACACGGTGTTCATCCTCGAAAGTGGACTTATGAAAATATCGACATAATGCGCGACCAACTAAAAAGCTTGGGTTTAAGTTACAACTGGGATCGTGAGGTTATAACCTGTGACCCCGATTACTATAAATGGGGGCAGTGGCTCTTCTTAAAATTTTACAAGAGAGGTTTGGTGTATCGTAAACAATCGAAAGTTAATTGGTGCAGTTCTTGTGAAACGGTTCTCGCCAATGAGCAGGTTGAAGGTGGTGGTTGCTGGAGATGTAGTACTCTCGTTGAGCAAAAAGAACTTGAACAGTGGTACTTCAAAATTACAGACTACACCGGACCCTTGCTAAACGACCTTGAAAAACTCAAAGGGTGGCCCGAAAGGGTAAAAGTTATGCAGAAAAACTGGATTGGCCGGAGCGAAGGCGCCATGGTCGATTTTATCCTTAAAGATGGAAAAACTGTCACCGTCTTTACAACCCGTCCCGACACGCTCTTCGGTTGCACTTTCTTTCTTCTTGCGCCGGAACATCTTCTTGTAGATGAGCTTGTCAAGGGAACTCCTTATGAGGAAGATATCGTAAAGTTTAGAGAAAAAGTTGCAAAGGAAACCGAAATCGACAGAACCTCAGCTGAAATTGAAAAAAACGGGTGTTTTACGGGCACATACATCATAAATCCCGTAAACGGCAGAGAAGTGCCGGTTTGGATAGCAGATTATGTTCTAATGGAATACGGAACCGGTGCGGTTATGGCGGTTCCAGCCCACGATGAGAGGGACTTTGCTTTTGCCAAGAAATACGAGCTTCCAATCGAGCTGGTTATTCAACCTGCGGGCGAGGATTTAAGCTCCGGTCTCGATAAGGCATATACTGGCGAAGGACTAATGATAAATTCAGGCAAGTTTAACGGGATGCCCAGCAAAGAAGGGGCAAAAGCGATAGCCAAATTTTTAAAAGAGCAGAACAAAGGCGAGCTTGCGGTAAATTACCGTCTTAGGGACTGGCTGATTTCGCGCCAGCGTTATTGGGGAAACCCAATTCCCATAATTTATTGTGATAAGTGTGGCATAGTTCCCGTTTCCGAAGAAGATCTGCCTGTTATACTTCCCGATGATGTAAAGATTACCGAAAAAGGCGGCTCTCCTTTGGCAAAACACGAGAGGTTTGTGAATACAGTCTGTCCAAGGTGTTCTGGGCCTGCAAGAAGAGAAACAGATACTATGGATACGTTTACCTGCTCTTCATGGTACTTTCTTCGTTATTGCAGTCCAAATGAAGGCAAATTGCCCTTTGATGGCAGTGCCGCAAATTACTGGATGCCCGTTGACCAATACATCGGCGGCATAGAACACGCCATTATGCATCTTCTTTACGCTCGTTTTTTCACTAAAGTCATAAAAGATATGGGAATGTGTGAGGTTGAAGAGCCTTTTTCCAATTTGCTAACCCAAGGGATGGTCATAAAAGATGGGGCCAAGATGTCAAAGTCCAAGGGTAATGTGGTAGACCCCAACGAAATTATCAAAACTTACGGGGCCGATACCGCCCGACTCTTCATCCTCTTTGCATCTCCGCCAGAAAAGGAGCTTGAATGGAGCGATCAAGGGATTCAAGGCTCATATAGATTTTTGAACAGAGTGTGGAGAATTGTTGTAAGAAATATCGAATCCTCCAAAAAAGGAGACGACACCGGGCTCGACGACACCGATAGAGAGCTTTTGAGATTTGTCCATAAGACGATTAAAAAAGTTACGGGCGATGTAGAGCGGTTTAACTTAAACACCGCCATAAGCGCGATAATGGAGCTGGTTAACGCAAATTATAAATATTATGACGATAAAGGCGAGGGCAAGGTTAATTCAGATCTTTTGACCGAAGTTAATGAGAAGCTGTTGCTTCTTCTTGCTCCTTTTGCACCCCACATTGCCGAGGAACTTTGGGAGACGATGGGTAAAATAGGCAGCGTTCATCTTGGTAAATGGCCAACTTTTGATGAGAAACTCGCTAAAGCGGAGGAGATAGCGCTAATAGTCCAGATTAACGGCAAGGTAAGGGACAAGATAACCGTTTCTGCTGATGTTTCTGAAGAAGAGATGAAAAAAACAGCACTTTCAAGCGAGAAGCTAAAACAGTTTACGGAAGGCAAAGAAATTGTTAAAGTGGTTGTTGTCCCCAAAAAACTTGTAAATGTAGTTGTGAGGTAGAGTGAAAAAAGAGAATATGGGTGGATTTGAGCAAGAGGATATGGAAGAAATTCCCCATTGGAAGTCAAAAACTGGTTCATTTTTATCTTTCATAAAAGAGACGGTTTTTATTGTAATTGCTGCTTTTTTAATTTCTCTTGTTATTCGTTTCTTCGTCATAGAAGCATTTACCATTCAACAGCACTCGATGGACCCGACGCTTTTTGAAGGAGAAAGGGTTCTGGTTAGCAAACTGGTTTACCGTTTTTCTCCTGTCGAATATGGTGATATCATAATTCTCAAGTCTCCGATGAGGTCTGCTGATTATGTTAAGAGGGTAATAGCCACAGAGGGTGAAACGATAGAGATTAAAGACGGCGATTTATTTATCGACGGTAAACAAGTTGATGAGCCCTATGTGAAATCGGTAGATGTGAGCAACTATGGACCAGTTAAGATTCCCTACGATAAAGTTTTTGTAGCGGGAGATAACCGCCCAAACAGTTTGGATAGCCGAATCTTTGGTCCCATCTCTGAAGACGATATTATAGGGAAGGTGTTCTTCATCTATTGGCCAATGGATAAAATTGGGTTTGTAAACTAGTTTTTTGTCTAATTAAACTTTTCTTCGAAATCCTCTTGTTTTTACATCTGCTTGTTTAGCTTAATTTTACTAGTTTATTTTTTTAGAAGACAATACTATCCCCAAAGATACCAATGGACTTGAAGGAAGATTTGGTTCGCTAAAACAACATTATCGTCAACATAGAGGACTCTCAAAATCAAGAAGGGAAGCTTACCTTTATTGGCATGCCAGGTACTGGTCTGACGATAAGTGTTGTAATAAATAAAGAAAAACCAACACTTTTTTAGTATTAACCCGAAAACAATGGACTAAAGTTAATAGAAGTGTGATTAAGCAGTATTAATGTGACGAATCATTTAAGTCTTTCTAATCCATCAACACCAACGTCTGATGAAATGTTTATTCTTTTTATCTCATAAGGATTAAAAACAAAGTCATCGAAAAAGTTAAATTTTTTAGCCTCATCACGCTTTCTGGTCCCGGAAAGCGAATTGTAACCAAGCTCTTTGGCGATGAGTCTTACTATTTCATCGGATTTACCATATGGGACTATCAAGTGGTCACAGGCGCCGAGTTTTTCTTCGATAACCTCCTTTGACTTTGTTAACTGGTATCTTATTTAATTCTTCTCTAATGTGGTTAAATCCACGTGATCATATGAATGGCTTGCTACCTCAACGATCTTGGATTCTTTCATCTCTTTTAATTGTTGCCAGGTGATTTTGTTGACTTTTGCAAGTGGTTCATATTTGCCGGGAAAATAAGCGATGGTAAACTTTATGTTGTATTTTAGCGCCAAAGGGTAGGCATACTTGTAAACACTCAGGAGGCCATCGTCGAAGGTTATGAGAATGGGTTTCTTATTTTTAAACCTTAAATCTTTGTTGTGATAAGCGAGAAGTTCATCATAGGTAATTGCTTCAAAGTTTTGAGATATGTATTTGAGGTGAGTTTCTAAATTATTTTTTGAGATATCAATGTAGCTTTTTTCCGATACAATTCCATTTTTGACGTTGTGATAAACGATTATAGGAATATTTGAGCGACTATAAAGATTCACGCAAAAGGTTGCTAAAAAGGTTGCTATAAGCGGAACCGATACACTTAATATTTTTCTTTGAAACAACTCGCCTCCCAAATTTTAAAGCTCGGTTATTTGCTGCTTATGAAATTTTTCTTTTATATTTTAACCATTTTTCCTTCTGTTTTCCAATATTTAATCTATCCAAATCTGCGGCTTACAAAACGGACTGTCAAAACTCCCAACTGATAACCTCCTCCTTTCTTTCTGCTCTTAAGTTTTCAGGATGTTGGAAACGGATAGCTAATTTTTCCCTTGCGTAACGTGCAATCTTTTGCAAAAATGGAAATTGAGACGGAAAGGTGGCTGATATGGAAAAAGTTATTTCGGCTGAGAAGATAGCTTATTCTTACAACAAAAAACTCGCGGTGGATCACATTTCTTTTCACATCGACAAGTGCGAGATTTTGGGTTTTCTTGGCCCCAATGGAGCGGGCAAAACCACCACGTTAAAAATGCTTATTGGTCTCCTAATTCCCCAGGATGGAAAAATATCAATTCTTGGAATGGATACAGCAAAAGAGCTAAATAAAATACAAGCTCAAATCGGCGTCTGCTTTGAGGAGAAAAACCTATATGAGGAGATGTCTGCCGTTGAGAATCTCAAATTCTTTGCCTCTCTCTTTGGTGTAAAAAAGCTTGATGTTGTCGCTCTCCTGGAAAAGGTAAATCTTCCTGTTGACAAAAGACAAAAGGTTGCCAGTTTTTCAAAGGGGATGAAACAGCGCTTGATGATGGCTAGGTCCCTTGTGAATCAACCCAAAGTTTTATTCCTTGATGAGCCAACCGATGGACTTGACCCTGTTTCCGCGAGAGCTGTTCGAGATGTTATTTTAAAGGAGAAGGAAAAAGGAGCCACCATATTTCTTACCACTCACGATATGTTGGAAGCGGACAAGCTCTCGGATAGGGTCGCTTTCATAAATGAAGGTAAAATTTCCGTAATTGACACGCCCGAAAACCTAAAACACGAGCACGGAAAACGAATCTTAAAAGTTCGCTATCGGTTAGACGGGGAAGTGAAAGAAGAAGAGCTTTCTCTTGAAGATAAGGATATGAGCAAACGCATCGATGAGATTAATTCCAAGCATTCCATTTTGGATATGCACACCGAAGAGGCGACTCTCGAAGACATCTTCATCAAATTTACCGGTAGGAAGTTAGAAGGATGAACCGCGTTCTTTCAATCGTCAAAAAGGATGTTACTCAGATTTTCCGCAACCGCTTTATGGCGGTTATAACTTTTCTGGCAATTTTTATCTACGCCATCGTATTCCATGTTATGCCTTCCAAAGTTGAAGAAACATATAGCATGGGTTTTTATTTTGAAAAAGGGCGAGAGGCGGTTGAAGAACAAATCTCTGAAGAAGAAGGTGTGGAAGCAGTATGGGCCGATAATGAAAAAGAGTTAAAAAAGCTTGTTGAAGATGAGGATGTTCAGGCGGGACTCTCTTTTACCCTGCCTGAAGGAAAGCCAAAAATTGTTTTATATACTTCCAGCCAAACTCCCGAAGAAATAAGGGAAGCAGGCGATGTTATTGCCAGGGAGGCCGCCTATAATCTTTCAGGCTATCCCCTTAACGTGGCATTTGACGAGGTTGTCATCGGGCCCGATTTGTTAGGGAAGCAGATTCCCGCAAGAAACAAGATGCGCATCCTCTTTGTGGTGGTGCTTCTCGCGGTTGAATTTTATGCTTTAGGTAATTTAATTTCAGAGGAGATTCGCAAAAAAACCGCCGATGCTATTCTTGTTACTCCTGTAAGTATCTCTGAGTTTATGACTGCCAAGGTGGCCACGGGCATCTTTTTAACTTTTTTCGAAGGTCTTCTGGCTGCTTTTTTATTGAATATCATTAGCATCAACACGGTGGTTCCTTTTATCGTTTTTCTCCTCCTCGGCGCTCTTCTTGTTGTTGCCTTTTCTTTTGTTTTAGGGACGATAAGCAGAAGTTTTTTAGGATTAACCGCGTACGGAACTCTCTTTATGGTTGTCTTTATGGGTCCCGCTTTTACTCTCATTTTTCCCGGTGGCTATTCCTTTTGGATTAAAGCCGTGCCTTCTTATTATTTAATTATCCCGCTGGATGGGATAGTAAATTACGGGTACGCCCTTTCCGATTATCTGTCCGAGATAGCTTATCTTGCTTCATTTGATTTGGTTATGTTGCTACTTGGGCTTTATGTTTTAAGAAGGAGGCTTACATGAGCATATCACGTATTTTCTCCATCATAAAAAGAGAAATAAGCTTGGGACCTCGCAGCCCGATACTTTTATTCGCTCTTGCTGTTCCGCTAATATTAACCGCGGTTTTTCAGTTAATTTTTGGGGGCCTGTGGCAAGAAAAGCCAGTGTTGGCTGTTTATGGTGTTGGAGATGGAATCGTTGTCTCAGAACTTGAAAAAAATAAAGCGGTAGATATTATCAATGCTGATTCAGAGGATGAAATTTTAAATTTAGTTGAAGTTAAAGAAGCGGATGTAGGTGTAATTTTTCCTCAAGATATCGAAGACATATTAAAGGAAGGTAAAGAAGTTGTCTTAAAAACTTATATTGACGGTGAGGCATACGCGAAAGATAGGGCGGTAATTGCTGCCAGCATAGTATCTGCCCTAAGGAGTATTGCCCCCGAAGGCCCTGAGGTAGATTTTGAACAAACTCTTCTTGGAGAAGAGAGGGGGCTTAACATTTTAGAGATGATGCTTCCGTTTCTCGTTTTGTACGGTGTCTTAGCGGGCGCATTCCTAGGTCCCGCGGTTCTTCTTGTTGGGGCGAAAGAAAAGAAAACCATCACAGCTCTTCTGGTTACCCCCTCAAGCAAAGCTGAGATTCTTACGGCATTCGGTCTCTTGGGAGGGGTGCTTGCCGTGATTATGGGAATAGTGATTCTTTTGTTAAATGGTGGCTGGACCCAGCCGCTTCTGATGATTCTTTTGCTCATTTTGAGTTCAATGTTTATGGTTGACTTGGGGCTCATAGCGGGCCTTGCGGTTAACGACATGAACGCGCTTTTTGCTAACATGAAGCTCTTTGGCATCTTTTTAATAGCCCCGCAACTCTTCATTTTTTTTCCAAAATGGCCGCAGTGGATTGCAAAAATTTTTCCCACTTACTATATTATGCATCCCATATTGAGAATAAGCATTTATGGAGAGGGCTTTGCCGAAATTGGCTGGGAATTATTGGTTCTGCTCGGTTTTATAATCCTCTTTTTTATCCCCATTCCTTTATTGGCCAAGAGATTGGGTAAGTAGAGAATATAGTCTGATTAAATAATCTTTAAAGCTTTAAAAAACGTACTAGTATTTTACTCAATTATGTTTTTGATTTTGTCTGTGTCGAAGTCATCTTCCCACGCTTGGTAAAAGATTAATCCACCTCCAGGCATTTCGATAAAAGCAATTTTACCTGGTGGCCAAGCGATAAAGTCGTCATCCAAAAGAGGAGCGCTGTTATAGACCTGATAATGAAAACTTTTGTTTTTTATTCGAAAAAATCCTTTCTCAACTTCTTCATTTTCTTTTCTTACCCTGTCTGCAAACATTTCAGTTTTTGCTTTTTTTCAAAAATTATGATTTCTTCATGGTGATTTAAATAATCTGATTTAATTAGGTGAAAAGAGGACGTAGCTTTTTTCCATCCTGCAGGAAAACTAAATATCAAATTATTAACCTCAATTACTTTTGCGGGCTCAGAATAGGTGCCACCAGTTCGGCAACTAATTGCCAATGTGCTTAGTGAGAAAACAAATAAACAAGCGAGGATGGAGAGCCCGACTATTTCAACCATACGGCCCTTTTTTATTTTTTTGTTGTTCTTTATTTTTCTTCCCCAATTGGCCGCGATAGTAATTAAGAAAAGTGGAAAAATAGAGGTCAGAATATTATCGATTAATCCTATAATATTTTTGGTTTCTTCCACAAAAAAAAGAAAATTTAAATTTACAAATTTTGGAGTAAAAAATGGAATAGTAATGCTAAATAAAAAATTGGAAAGTAAAAAAACGATAATTGAAAAAATGATATCCTCCCAAACACTTTTAGAGAAATGAAATCCAAAATAAAATCCTAAGAAAAGATTAGTCAGAAGTGGGAGGAAAAACATAACTCCTGTTAAAACACACACAAATAATAAGGAAGGGACTTCGCCAACTAAGCCTATACTAAAAATGATCGTTCTTAAAAGAACGCACATAAACAAAAGAGCAGATAAAACGATAGCAACAAGACTGAAGCTAATTCCTAATCCCAAACCAGGGAGCCATCTGACAAAACGCTCTTTGGTCGATTCTTTCAATCTTGTCTCCATCGAAACCTTAATGGTATTACTTATGCGTGTGCAAAATTATTTTTCCACAAACGAGTTTATTTATCAACTTTAATCTGTTTTAACTATGAAAAATAATTTAAAGGATTTCGAAAATTTTTGAGGAAATTAAGTTTTCAGTTGCTTTTGTATACGAAAGGCTGATGATTTGTGATTTTAAACAAACTAAAAGATTTGGCGGAAAAAATCTTCGATGAATTTTACTTAAACAGAGGGCAGGTTTACGCGATAGGTGGCATTGTTGTTATTTTGGTTTTAGGAAGCTGGATTTTATATTTAAGAAACAAACCCGTGACTGAGATTAAAAAAATAACGGAAGTTGAAGAATCATCGGACGCGGAGGCGGAAAAAACAAAGCAAATTTATGTTCACGTCTGCGGAGCCGTTAAAAATGCTGATGTCTATGAGTTTAAAGAAGGAGATAGGACAAAGGATGCTGTCGCTAAGGCAGGTGGAACAACCGATGAGGCAAATTTGGATGCGTTAAATCTTGCGGCAAAACTTATAGATGGTCAAAAGATTTATGTTCCAAAAGTTGGAGAAGATATCTCTTCTGAAGTAATCGGAACATCCTCAACGGGAGACCTTGTTAATCTCAACGGCGCAACATGCGAGCAGCTTGAGGAACTTCCCGGAATCGGCGAAGTGATTGCCCAAAGGATAGTTGACTATAGGCAAGAGCACGGGTCTTTTAAGTCGGCAGATGAGCTGATGAAAGTCGAAGGGATTGGTCCAAAGAAGTTTGAGAGCATAAAAGATAAGGTTGTAGTTAATTGAAAAAAGACAGCACAACTCCTTACCGGACTCCACCGATCTTTTGGCTCACGCTTTTATATGTTTTTGGTCTTATTTTAGGCAGCTTTTCCAGTCTTCAGATTTATCCTATATTGATAACCATTTTTGCTGTTCTTTTAATTCTTATTTTTGGGCATTTGAAATCTTCAAAGTTTGAGAAAGCACTTGCTCTTTTGTTGTTTTTGCTGCTCGGTTTATTTTTGTTTACATTTAATGTTAAAAGGGTCGAGAACGGTCAGCTTGTTCAATGCGCTAAAGATAAAAAGATGGTTATCGCCAAAGGGGTTATTGTTGGGGACTCCTTGAGTAAAGGCGATAAAATCGTTTTCGATTTAAAGATAAACGAGATAAATGATGGCAAAAAGATTTTTTCTGTATCGGAGAAAACCAGGGTAAATGTCCAAAGAGGTTATGATTTAAAGATTAAGTTGGGGCAATCTGTATTGATTGAAGGCACACCCTATATGCCAAGCAATATAGATTCCTTTGACTACAAAAAATATCTTTTAAGAAAAAGAGTCGGAACGTTATTTTCGGTTTATCCTAAAGGTATAACAATTTGTGGCGAGAACAAAACATATATTGCTGCGCTACGTGAAAAATTGAAGGCTCAAGCTGAAGAAGCGCTTAGCTTAGAACAGTCGGTCCTTTTGAACGGGATCTTACTGGGAGACCGTTCAGGGATTTCAGATGTTGTAAATGATGATTTTGCTAAAGCGGGAGTAGCTCACCTCTTGGCGGTATCGGGTTTACACGTTGGAATCGTTGCGGGCATTGTATTTTTGCTCTTCAGTAGAGTATCGCTTCCAGTAAGAAGTATATTTGCGATTGCAGCGGTTATTTTTTATGCAATTTTGGTTGGCAATCAACCTTCCGTTCTTAGGGCTTCGATAATGCTCATAATCGGTTATTTCGGGTGGTTGCTTGCGAAAGAAAAGGACATTTTATCGGCAATTTCTGCCGCCGCTTTAATTTTATTGGTCTACGATCCTTTCATGATTTATAGCGTTGGATTTCAATTATCTTTTCTCGCGACACTTGGAATAATATTTATAACGCCCATTATTCAGTCTGTTTTGAATTCCCCTTTTAAAAAATTAAATATGGCAATCTCTGTAACGCTGGGAGCGCAGTTGGGGGTGGTTCCTATTTCGGTTTATTACTTTCAGCGGTTGCCCTTAATGACAACCATCTCTAATTTGGTTGTCACTCCTTTTCTTGCTCCAACGTTTTTTGCGGGGATGGCGGCATCGTTTGCGGGACTGTTTTCTCGGTGCTTTGCAGCTCCTTTTTATAAACTAACAGGATTTTTTTTAAATTTTTTAAGAAGTTCTGCTGGGTTATTTGCTTCTATTCCCGGCAGTAACATAAATTTTACCCGCCCATCAATTTTATCCGTTTCTGGATATTATGGAGCACTTATTGGCGGTTTGTTTTATGTGAAGCGCAAAAAGTTTTCGTTGAATTTAAAGTGGCTTGTGGTTTTTTTCTTGCTCGTTTTATCGTTTGTTGTATGGTTTCAAGTTGGGGAAAGCACACTCCCTAAGAATTTTACAGTTAATTTTTTGGATGTTGGGCAGGGGGATTCAATTTTGATTAGAGCGCCAAAGGGGGAAACGATACTTATCGACGGCGGAGAAAGCTATAATTGCTTAAGAAACCATTTCATTCAATTTGGCATTAGGAAAATTGACTTGCTCGTTTTAACCCATCCGCATGCCGATCATGTTGGGGGACTTCCAGAGGTTGTTCGAGATTACAACGTGGGAATGGTTTTAGATGGCGGGCAATCTCACACATCTTCGCTTTATATGGATTTTCTTTCCATCATAGAAGAAAAAGGTGTTGCTTATAAGCTTGCTCGGAGTGGGCAGAAGTTTTTGATTGGGGATGAGATTCAATTAATCATACTTCATCCTCAAAAAGAATTTATTGTCGGAACGGATTCGGATTTAAACAACAACTCAGTTGTTATCAAGTTACGATATGGTGAAGTATCTTTCTTGTTTACGGGTGATATTGAGGAGGAAGCCGAAAAAGAAATAATATTGGGGGGCAAAGATTTATCGAGTGGTATTTTAAAAGTTCCGCATCACGGGAGCGCTGGCGGTTGTTATGTGGAATTTCTAAAAAATGTAAGTCCAAGGGTTGCGATAATATCTGCGGGTAAAGGAAATCGGTATGGCCATCCAGCAAACTCAACTCTTAAGAAGCTTAAAGAACTTGGGATAAAAATTTATAGAACGGATAGAGACGGGACCGTAACCATAACGTCTGATGGTAAGAAGGTTTGGGTGGAGAAGGAAAAATAGGCAAGTTGTCGGCTCCCAGCCATCAGTCTCCAGCTTAACTGGAAATTAAGTATGCAAAACTAAAAAGAAGTCATTGCGAGCGAAGCGCGGCAATCTAACTTCTCTACCTCGACGGGAGGGGTTGGGTTTGTCTGTTTCTGGCGGGGGAGGATCGTCCACGAATAACCCGCCAGAGTTTTAAAAAACCAAAATCGACAAAAACACTTTTGATTTTCCTAAAGGTTAAAACCTGGAAGATTGGTGGTCGATGCATGGCAGATGATAAAACGATGAACTGAATTTTTGTTTATGTTAATCTATTTTCAGATAAACATAAGGGGAGTTTGGCTTGAAAAAAGAGAGCGCTAAAGAGTTAAAACCAGTCTATATAATTTTTGGGGAAGAGAAGCTGCTCCTCGAAGAGGCTCTTGAGAGATTAAAGAAAAAGTTGGTCGGTGAGGTTGATTTAACCTTAAGCTATGATGAATTCAGGGGGTCTGAAGCGAATGTAGATTCAATTTTAGGAGCGGCAAATACAATGCCGTTTCTCGGCAGCAAGCGGTTAATTGTTGTGAAAGAGGCGGATAAGTTAACCGTATCTGATGGTTTAGTAGACTACATTGAGAATCCATCCGAATTTACTTATTTTATTCTAATGGCTGATAAGATTGATAAAAGAAGTCGGCTTTATAAGGGCGCGAGCAAAAAGGGGTATGTTTATGAATATAAATCGCCAAAAGGAAGGGAATTGCCGAAGTGGGTAAAGGAGAAATTTTCTAAAAGAGGCATAAAAATAAGCGATGATGCTGTCCAATACATTTGTTTAAATGTTGACAACGATTTGATGAGACTGCAAGGTGAAATAGACAAAATTTGCCTCTATCATCAAGATAAAAAATCACTTGGTTTAGACGATACAAAACCCTTAATAAAGAAGTCCGCAGAAAGCTCTATCTTTGAACTCGTTGATTTGATTGGCAGGCATAAAAAAGAGATGGCTTTTAATGTCTTAAACAATTTGGTAGAGAGCGGAGAACCTGTAACCTATTTATTTCATATGATGCTTAGGCAGTTTCGATTATTGCTCAAAACGAAGGTTCTTATGGAAGAAAGAAGGGTTTCGTATTCAAAACTAATGGAAGAGTTAAAGCTTCCTCCATTTGTAGTTAATGGCTACCATGAGCAGAGTCGTAATTTCACTATAGGTCAATTAAAAAGAGCTCATGAGCTTTGTTTGGAAGCGGAGATTAGTCTTAAAACCACCAACAAAGATCCGAATTTGATTTTGGAGATGTTAATTGCCAAAATTATTCCGTGATTTAAATCACTTTCGGAACATTTTCTTTCGGGTTTTCGTCTAATTGCTGAATAACACATTAAGACTGGAGGTATTTGGTGAAACTCAAATTTAATTGGTTTGTTATTTTGATGGCTGGTTTGATTATTGGGGGAATTATTGGGGGAATTGCTACAAATATCTCATATCAACGAAGGGCTTATGAGACTGAAGAAAGTGCCTCCAAGTTTGCAACATCAGGAGGGGAAATTGCAGGAGAAGTTGTCTCTGAGAAAATGGAGGGCGGAGATAACTTGGCGGAGAAGTCCTCTGAGCGTTTGATAATTAAGACCAAATTTCTCAGTCTAGAAACTAAGGATCTCAAAAAGATTTATACAAAAGTTGAAAATATTACGTCAAAGTATAAAGGTTTTGTAATAAGTTCCAGCATTAATTCTAATGGGTACATTATTGCTCCTCGTCCTATTGAAAAAACAATTCAAAATGAAACGGAAACCCTTTTTGGAACGATTGTTTTAAAGGTGCCCGTTAAAAATTTAGAAAAAGCGGTTAAAGAGTTGAAAGAACTTGGTAGTTTAAAATCAGAGCAGGAAAGCAGCGAAGAAGTGACCGAGCAACACATTGATTTAAGCGCTCGACTTAGAAACTTAAAGAGGCAGGAAGAAAGATATCTTGAGATTCTTAGTTCCGCAAAAACCGTTGAGGATATGCTGAAGGTTGAAGAGCAGCTATCGCGGGTAAGAGAGGAAATAGAATCGATGGAGGCCCAGGTGGATTATCTGGAAAAAAGCGCTGTCATGGCTACCATCACTTTGGAGTTATTTGAACCCTCAAAGATTGCAGAGCCGATAGTAAATTGGGGCATAAGGGATGCTTTTATAAAAGCAATAAGGAACTTTGTTGTAGTGATTAATCTTGCCATTGTGAGTGTGGGGACGATTTTACCGATTGCCGTAACTGCTATTTTAGTTTGGTTGATAGTTATTTTGTGGTGCAGGTATAAGGAAAAATAAACAGGTAACAAAAAAAAGCCGCCGAAAGGCGGCTTTTTTTACTACTTCTTATCGGTTTCCGTCTTTTTCTTGGTGGTAGTTTTTTTGGGTGTCGCTTTTTTTGTTGTTGATTTTGCCGCTGACTTTTTTATCACATCTTTTGCAGCTGTTTTTTTTGCGGTTGATTTAACAGTAGATTTCTTAACAGTAGTTTTTTTAGTTGTGGTTTTTGTTTCTGTAGTTTTCGGTTTTTCTTCTACGGTTTCCCTAATTGACTCGGGCGCTTCCTTAGCCGCTTTTTCCATTTTTTCTAAAAAAACATTAAACTTCATTGTTAGACTTGATTTTTTGTTGGCTGCATTGTTTTTATGAATTATTCCTTTTGAAGCGGCCTTGTCTAATGATTTAATCGTAATGAGTAAATTTTCCTCTGCGACTTTTTTGTCTGCCTCTTTAACGGTTTTATTAAATTTTGATATTAACGTTTTCAACTCGGATTTAACAGCTTTATTTCTTAGTTGTCTCACTTCCGCTTGTTTTACTCTTTTAATTTGCGATTTAATATTTGCCAAGTGTTTCTCCTCCTAATTTTTCAAAAACAGAGGAAGTATAGCACATCGTTTGTAAGCTGACAAGGTGATTGATGAGTATGATATAATGTGCTAATTATTAAGGGGAGTTAATTCGATGGATTCTTTTGATGAAACAAGCGCCGAGGAGATGGCGGTTTTATCGCCAATCATTCCAGAAGAAAAAAAAGTTAGCCAAACATTTTTTTTAGCGAAAGCTACTTTAATTGTAATGGTTGGTACTTTGGCTAGCCGTGTATTTGGTTTTTTAAGAGAAGTGGTTATGGCCGCCTATTTTGGCAATGGAATAGCGGCGGATGCTTATAGGGTAGCTTATGCAATTCCAAATTTACTTTTACAACTTTTGGGGAGCGCGGCCATAGGTTCTGCCTTTATTCCGATTATCACAAAATATTTAACTGACAACGATGACGAAAGTGTTAATGTTGTTGCCAGCAGTGTAACAAACTTTTTATTTTTAATTTTTACTTTCTTTATGGTGATAGGATTTATTTTTGCTCCTCAAATAGGGAAACTAATAGCCCCGGGTTTTGTCGATGACTCAGTAAAGTTTAATTTAACCGTTCAAATGACTCGAATAATGCTCCCCGCAATTCTTTTCTTGGGTATGTCGGGGTTTGTGATGGGCATGTTGCACTCATATAACCATTTCACCGCTCCGGCTCTAGCGCCGGTATTTTTCAATATATTTATTATTGGTTCAATCATAATTTTGACAAGCAATATGGGCTCGACCAGTTTGGCAATTGGTGTTGTTGGGGGTTCCTTAGCTCAGCTCTTATTTCAAGCACCCTTTTTAAAGAATCGGGGCTGGAAATATTCCCTTAAATTTGCCTGGAATCACCCAGGGGTTAAACAAATTGCGGTTCTCCTTGCTCCCGTCATTTTTACTTTGGCAAGCATTGAAATAAATGTATTTATCGATACCCGCTTTACGTCCATATTGGAATCAGGAAGTGTCGCTGCTCTTCATTATGCGCTTAGGGTGTGGAATTTGCCGATGGGATTATTTGCCATAGCCATTTCAACGGTATTTTTCCCGATGTTTTCGAGGCAAGCAGCATCAAATGATTTGTTGGGTTTAAAAGATTCGTTTTCGCTAAGCACGCGGATGGTTTTTTTGGTAATGATTCCATCTTCGGTTGGATTGATAGTTTTGGCTAATCCAATTATTAAGCTGATTTTTGAGAGAGGAGCTTTTGGCGCCGATGCCACTGTGACTACGGCTTATGCCTTGGTATTTTATACTATTGGGCTCACTTCGGCAGGGGTTCTTCATCTTGTAAACAGGGTTTTTTATTCCCTCAAGGACACCATAACTCCCACAATAGTCGCAACTATTGCAATAGTAATAAATTATTTTGGTGATTGCGCTTTGGTGGGTCCGCTGAAGCATGGCGGAGTGGCGCTTTCAACATCTATCGTTATGACCTTCAACTTTTTATGTTTACTCATCATTTTAAGAAAGCGGATTGGCAAAATGGGTGGGCGCAGAATAGCAACAACATTTTTTAAAGTTTCTCTGGCCTCTGTTGCTCTTGGGATAGGAGCTTTTTATAGCTGGAAATATGTCGATGTTCTTGTCGGCGAGTCTTCAATGGGACAGCTTATCTCGGTTGGGACCGGTATGACTGTAGGTATTCTTGCATATTTTTTAACCGCAAAGATATTAAAAGTTGACGAATTCTCCATTTTTACAGGCTTATACCGAGCCAAATTTAAAAAAGCTAAGAAAGTTAGTTAAATGATATGACCGATCCTCAAAATATCCGCAACTTTTCCATAATTGCCCACATTGATCATGGGAAATCGACCCTTGCGGATCGTTTGCTGGAGATTACCCACACCATCTCTAAGCGGGAGATGAAAGAGCAAGTCCTAGACAGGATGGATTTAGAACGGGAACGGGGCATAACCATAAAAGCTCAGGCTGTAAGGATACTTTACAAAGCTAAGGATGGCAATGAATATGCTCTAAACCTCATTGACACTCCAGGTCATGTGGATTTTACATATGAGGTATCCAGGAGTTTAGCGGCTTGCGAGGGGGCGCTTTTGGTTGTCGATGCATCCCAGGGGGTTGAGGCGCAAACCATAGCCAATGCCTGTCTTGCTTTGGAAAATGATTTAGAAGTTGTTCCTGTAATCAATAAGATAGACTTGCCGAATGCGGAACCCGAAAGAGTAAAACATGAGATGGAAGAAAGTTTAGGAATAGATGCTTCCAACGCTCTTCTGGTAAGCGCTAAAACAGGAAAGGGCGTCGATGAAGTTTTAGAGGGTATAATTTGTAAAATACCTTCTCCTGAAGGAAATTCCGAAGCTCCTTTGAAAGCACTTATTTTTGACTCGATTTACGATTCCTATAGGGGGGTAATTATTTTTGTAAGGGTTTTCGACGGAAAAATTGCTCCGGGAATGAAAATTAAGATGATGGCAACAGGCAGGGTTGCCGAAGTTGAAGATGTGGGAGTTTTTCGTCCGAACATGGTAAGTGTTTCTGAATTGTCGGTTGGTGAAGTGGGATATGTGATAGCTGGGATTAAGGATGTAAAAGAAACGAAGGCGGGAGACACCATAACCGAAGACAAAAGATCTGTTTTAAAGCCGCTTGCTGGATACAAAGAAGCAAAACCAGTTGTTTTTTGTGGACTTTACCCTATCGATGGCGGGGAATATGGAGCGCTGAGAGATGCGTTGGACAAACTCAAATTAAACGATCCTTCCTTTGTTTATGAACCAGAGACGTCGAAAGCTTTGGGTTTCGGTTTTAGATGTGGTTTTTTGGGTTTATTGCATATAGAAATAATAAAAGAGCGGCTTGAAAGGGAGTATGGGCTTAATTTGCTTGCAACTGCTCCAAACGTTGCTTATAAAGTGACCAATGTTGGGAAGGAACCGCAATTTATCAGCAATCCGGCAGATTTTCCTCCTCTTGGAGAGATAGAGAGCATCGAGGAGCCGTATGTCTCGGTCTTGGTCATACTTCCTCCCGAATTTGTTGGTGGAATTATGGAATTGTGCCAGAGCAGACGCGGAGAATTTAAAGACATGCAATATTTGAGCGCAAGCAGAATTCAACTTCACTACCACTTACCTTTAAGTGAAATGATGCTGGATTTTTACGATTCTTTAAAATCACGGACAAAAGGGTACGGTTCTATGGATTACGATCATATCGGGTACAAAGAATCGAATTTGGTTAAGCTGGATATATTGTTAGCAGGAGAGTCCGTAGATGCCCTTTCGTTCATTGTTCATAAGGATCATGCATCCTTCCGCGGGAAGGAATTTGTAGAGAGATTGAGAGAAATAATTCCGCGGCAGATGTTCGATGTTCCCATACAGGCAGCTATTGGTAGCAGGATAATATCTCGTGAAACGGTGAAAGCTAAACGTAAAGATGTTTTGGCGAAGTGCTACGGGGGAGACGTTACTCGCAAGAGAAAACTTTTGGAAAAACAAAAGGCGGGTAAAAAAAGAATGAAAAATATAGGGAAAGTGGAAGTTCCCAAGGAAGCGTTTTTGACGGTTTTAAAAGTAGATAAGAACAAATAAGTTAGTTAAAAGCGGGGTTAGGTCAATTTTAGATAATTCTCTCGGCTTGTATATTCACATCCCTTTCTGCAGGAGTAAATGTAACTATTGTGATTTTAATTCGTATTCGGGGTTGGACAATTATTTTCATTCCTATGTTGAGTTTCTTTGCTTGGAGATTGCGTCTTCGATTGAGAAATACCGTGACTTTGGAAAAGTCGTTTCAATTTATATTGGAGGCGGAACCCCCTCTGCTTTGCCGACTTCTTTAATGGATAAGGTTATTTCAACATGTTTTTCGGTTTTTTCGCCATCAAGCGAAATCGAGATGACGATTGAGGCAAACCCCGAGAACTTAACTTTTAAAAAATTAAAGAAGTTAAAGGCACTTGGTTTCAATCGCTTGAGCATTGGCGCTCAGTCTTTTAACGATGAATTGTTGAAAGTTTTAGGTAGGGGTCATTCTGCAGATGAAACTCTCAAGTGTTATTTATTTGCGAGAGAGGCGGGTTTCCAAAACATTAATTTGGATTTGATTTTTGGGATTCCCAATCAAACAGTGGGTTGTTGGATTGAAACATTGGAAATAATTGCAAAGCTCAATCCGGACCACGTTTCAGCATATTCTCTGGAAGTTCACGAAGATACTTTATTGCACAAGCAAATTTGTGATGGTTTGTTTAGCGCGACGAAAGAAGATGCTCAAGCGGATATGTATTTTGAATGCCTCAAGTATTTATCTAAAGAAGGTTTCTGCCACTACGAAATTTCCAATTTTGCCAAAGAAGGCAAAGAATGCAAACATAATTTGCTCTACTGGAAAAATGGTAATTATCTGGGTTTCGGAGCGGGGGCTCATTCGCATATAGAGAATCTAAGGTTTGAAAATGTAAATAATCCAAATGATTATATTGAAGCTTTAAGATGCGGCAAAAAGTTTTTGGAAATTTGCGAAAAACTCTCATCCGATAAGGTTTTAAGCGAAACCATCTTTTTAGGATTGCGGTTAGTTGACGGCATCAATTTAGATGAATTTAAGAGAAAATTTGACCGATCTTTAATCGACATTTACGAAAGACAAATTGAAGACCTCAAGGAAAAAGGATTGGTTGTTTGTCAAGAAAATCTTAAATTGACGGAGAAGGGTTTGTTCTTGGCTAATGAGGTTTTTATTCAGTTTATCCCCGATTGACGCTCTATATTTGAGGTGATATTGTAATTAATAGCAGTCTATTGAGGAGAGTGCTAAGATGCCGGTTCTTGATGCCCGTAAAGACTTTATTTTAAATGCCGTAGTTGAAGATTATATAAAGAATGCAGAACCTGTTGGCTCACAACGAATAATTGATGATTATGGTTTAAAGGTGAGTTCGGCAACGGTCCGGAATGAGCTTTCGCTTTTAGAAAAAACGGAGTATCTGTCTCAACCACATACATCTGCAGGAAGAGTGCCAACCGACAAGGGTTATCGGTACTATGTTGATGCGTTGTTCGAAAAAAAAGAAAGCTTAGTTTTTTTCGAGGAAAAATTTATTAATCAAATTTTCTCTACACTAAGCAAGGAGCTTGAAACTTTTGTGCGGGAAGTTTCAGCCGTATTATCTAAACTTACAAATTATACGGCATTTGTTTGTGTCCCACACCCTAAAGGAAATTATCTTAAGCATTTGGATTTAGTTTTAATTCGTCCCCAAGCGGTATTAATGGTTTTAATAACCAGCATTGGCTATATCTCCAAAAAGGTTATCAGTTTTGATTATAAAATATCCCAAGCATCTCTTCGTAATTTGGAAATTTTACTTAACGAAAAGTTTGTTAACTTGGAAGCGACAAAAATTATGGAATTCAGTCAAAATCTGATAGAATTTCCATCTGATATCAGAGATATGGCAGGGAAAACGATGACGCAAATCATAAATTGTCTTGGCGGTAAAGAACACAAAATTTTCCTTGAAGGAGTTTCGAACATATTACAGCAGTCTGAATTTCGCGATTCTGAAAAGGTACGGATGATTTTAGAAATACTTGAGCAAGGTGATATAATTGCGAATCTATCTGATGATGCAACAGAGCCTGGCTTTGCTTCCGTAAAAATCGGGCATGAAAATGATAGAGAAGAAGTTAACGAGTGCAGCATCGTGTTTGCTTCCTACGGGACTAAAGAGAAAAGTTTGGGGACGTTGGGGGTTTTGGGACCTACTCGTTTGGATTATCTTCGTACAATAAGAACAGTTGGCGGTGTTGCTAATAATCTTGGTTGTTTTTTGGAGACTTTGTATGAATAGGGGGCATTGATGGCAAAAAGAGATTATTACGAAGTATTAGGTATTGACAGAGACGCAACTGAAAAAGATATAAAAAGAGCTTACCGCCACCTTGCTCGCAGGCATCATCCGGATGTTAACGGCACTGATCCTGATGCTGAGAGAAAGTTTAAGGAAATTGCCGAAGCATACGAGGTATTATCTGATAACGAAAAGCGACATCAATATGATGCTTTCGGTCATACAAAATCAGGAATGGGATTCGATGGGTTTGGCGCTTTTGATGACCTCTTTGGGATGGTTTTTGGAGATTTTGGAGCTCGGAGTCAGACGCGTGCCACGACCGAAAGAGGATCTGATTTAATTTGTGATATCTCAATAGAGCTTGAAGATGCTTATAGGGGTGTCGAAAAAAACATAAATTTAAAGAAAGCCCTTAAATGCGAAGAGTGTAACGGCACTGGAGCTGAACCAGGAACTTCACCCATAGAGTGTTTGCTTTGTAATGGTTCGGGAGTTATACGCACAACCCAAAGAACTTTTTTTGGAAATCTTGTAAAGACACATACATGTAACAGGTGTGGGGGAAGAGGAAAAATTATTTCGTCTGTTTGTAAAGTTTGCGATGGGGAAGGAAGGATTAAAAAAGATTGCAGCATTTCTATTAAAATTCCCGCAGGGGCAACTTCGGGTTTGCGTTTTAAAATTAACGGTCAAGGAGAGGCTGGTTTTCGCGGAGGGCCTTTCGGAGATTTATTTGTAGACGTTTATGTTCAACCTCATTCGATTTTTGAAGTAAGAGGAAATGACTTGATGTGCGATTTTGCTATTAGCTTTAGCCAAGCTGCACTTGGAGCAACGATCGATATTTTTACCTTTGATGGGGATGAAAAATTAAAAATCCCCCCTGGTACTCAAGGTGGGACTATCTTTAATTTAAGAGGAAAAGGTCTTCCCTGCTTAAACAGCAGAAGAAGAGGGGATCAATTGATAAGGATTTTGGTGGCTACGCCTACTAAACTAAGTGCGGCACAAAAAGAGTTGTTTAAGCGTTTGGATGAGATCGGTGAAGAGAACTTGGGTATCAAAAAGAGATTATCCGATTAGCTTGTAAGGAACCCGTGGTTTGTGAGGAATTTTATTGAGCCGGGTTTGCCGCAACCATTCTTACCGCGCCAAAGAACCTTTATTCTAAAAAAATGTTTCGTTATGATTTAAATTTATCTTTTGGAAACCAACCCTCACTCCAGCCACGAAGGGTTGTATGATGGCATTTAAATATCACATAAAGGTGTATGGTATCGGGATGATTTGGGTATCTTATCAAAACAGCAAAAACTTGCGGAAGATATGCCAAGAAAAGGCGGCTTTAATATGAGCAGTTTTTATGAAAAAATAAATTGGTGCGTTTTAGTTGATGGTTATGGGGACTCATAGGTTTTTTGTTTTACCAGAATGTATAGGCGAATATAAAGTGAGCTTTGATGAGGAAGATTCCCATCACATAAAAAATGTCCTCCGCCTCAACGAGGGGGATGTGATTGAAGTGTGTAATGGTTTGGGGAATTTGTTTGAAGTCAAAATTACTTCAAACGAGAGAAATAGGGTTTGTGGCCGAATACTTAAGAAAGTTGAATGCAAAAAAGGCGATGATTTACGCGTAACCCTCTTTCAAGCGATTCTTAAAGGTTCAAAGATGGATTTTGTGATACAAAAAGCGACCGAGATTGGCGTAGTGAGGATAGTGCCAGTTTTCACCGAGCGCACGGTAGTTGATTTACAAAACGGAAAGGACAAAAAACGGCTATTACGTTGGAAAAAAATTACCATGGAGGCATCAAAACAATCAAAAAGGGTGACTGTGCCAAAAATAGATGATCCTATGGATTTAGTCGAATTGCCCAAAGTCCTCTCCGATTTCGATAGGATTCTAATTTTTTGGGAGGACGAGAAAGAAAGGGGCATAAGGGATGTTTTGGACTCCTTAAAATGCTCGAATGTGGCGATTATCATTGGCCCCGAGGGAGGATTTAGCGAGCGGGAAGTGAATTTGGTTAAAGGTGTTGGGGGCAAAACAGTGACACTCGGAGATAATATCCTAAGAGCGGAAACGGCGGGGTTGGTGGCTTCGGCAATAGTTCTTTATGAATTAAATGCGCTGGGAACTTAAAATGCCAAAATTTGCAGTAAAAACTTTGGGATGCAAGGTAAATCAATACGAATCGGAGTGTATTGCTCGCGGTTTTTTACAGAGAGGATTTGAGCTAGTTGATTTTTCTGAATACGCGGATGTTTATGTCATCAATACGTGTATGGTGACCAATGTCACCGAAGCAAAATCTAGAAAAATTATAAGGCGCGCAATAAAAAATAATTCTTCAGCTCTAATCGCCGTTACTGGCTGTTATGCTGAATTAAAATCTGATGATGTTAAAAGAATTAAGGGCGTTGATTTGGTTGTAGGCAATGGAGAAAAAGAGAGACTGCCTGATTTAGCGGCAAAGGCTTTATCGATTTTAAAATTTCCAGAAAAAAGGGATAAGGTTTTTGAAAAACCTGTTTTTCATACTCGCGCTTTAGTTAAAATTCAGGATGGTTGTGATCAGTTTTGTTCTTACTGTATAATTCCGCACGCAAGAGGAAATTTAAAAAGCCGAGATTTAAGAGGAATCATTTGTGAGGTTCAAGAGCTTGTTGATTGTGGAATCAAAGAGGTGGTTCTTACGGGAATTCATCTTGGTAAATTCGGTTGGGATTTAAAAGATAGAGATGCATTGAAAACATTGTTATTGGAGTTAAAAGATATTAAGGGCTTGGCAAGAATACGTTTGAGCTCGATTGAACTGAAGGAATTAACGCGGGATCTAATTTCGCTAATTGCCATGGAACCTAAAATATGCAAGCATCTTCATATACCTCTTCAAAGTGGTTCGAATACAGTCTTAAGGGCGATGGACAGAAACTATTCAAGGGAAGATTTTGTAGGTATCACAAGGGAAATCAAATCCTTCATTCCGGATATGGCGTTGACGACAGATATAATTGTGGGGTTTCCCGGAGAAACAGATGGATGTTTTCAGGAAACAGTTTCGGTGGTTAAAGAGGTGGCTTTTAGAAAGCTTCATGTATTTAGGTTCTCGCCAAGAAGCGGAACAAAAGCGGCTATGATGTCAAATCAAACTCCTGAAGCGATTAAAGAGAGCCGTTCTCACGAGCTAATTGGGGTGGGGGAGATTTTTACTAATAATTTCTTAAATCGATTTCTTGGCAGGGAATTGCATGTTTTAGTTGAAAGATTTAATGAAGATTGTAAATTGATGTCTGGCTTTACTGATAATTATATAAAAGTTAATTTTAAAGGACCTAGTAAGTCTCAGGGTCAAATTGTAGCTGTTCGAGCTCTAGATGTCCAAAATGGCGAGATTTTTGGTAATATGGTCTTTGGCGATGAGGGCAGTATTCTAGATGTTAAAAATTAAAATTTAGGGAGGAGTTTAATATGGCTGATTGTGTATTTTGTAAAATTGCTCAAGGCCAAATTCCAAGTGAAATTGTCTACGAAGACGATAACGTAGTTGCTTTTCGTGATATCAACCCTCAAGCGAAGGTTCATATTATTATAGTTCCGAAGAGGCACATCAATCCGATGAATGAAATCGATGAGAAACAGGCGAAGATAATGTCTGATATTTTTTTAGCTGCGAAAGAGATTGCTAAAAGACAAAAAATTGAACAACGTGGTTTTAGAATGATAGTAAATGTGGGCGCCGATTCTGGTCAGGAAATAGAACACTTGCATCTTCACCTGCTTGGCGGAGAAAAGTTGGGCAAATTGGTAGGATAGGGGGGCAATATGGATTTAAAAAATAAGTTACAGCTGGATATGAAGAATGCGTTAAAAGCGGCTTCAAAAAGTGATGAGGAGAAACTTAAGCTCTCCACACTAAGATTATTGATGGCCGAAATTAAGAATGTTGAAATTGCAGAGAAAAAAGAGTTATCCAACGAAGAGATAATAGAGGTTATTTCGAGACAGGTAAAGAAACAAAAAGAAGCTATTGAAAGCTATAATAAAGCCGAAAGAAAAGAATTGGCTCAAAAAGAACAGAAAGAGATGCATATCTTACAAACATATATGCCGGCTCAACTTACCGAGCAAGAGGTAAGAGAAGTTGTGGTTAGTGTCCTTAAAGATATGGGAGCAATGGGTCCTCAAGATATGGGTAAAGTTATAAAAGGGGTAATGGCTTGCCTCAAAGGACGAGCGGATGGGAAAATGGTGAATGAGCTAGTCAGAGAATTGATCGAGAAAGGTTCGTAACGGCAGATTGTTTAAGGCGGTAATTTATCGACCTTATCATTAATGGCTGGTATAATTCAAGTTAATTGGCAAACGTTTAAACGAGGAAAGTGTTGTTGAAAACAAAGCAAATTAAAATCTCGATTCCGAGCAATCAACCGATGGTTGCTCTTTTGGGACACAGGGATGAATTACTCAAACTTGTTGAGCAAAAACTTAATAGCGAGATTTTGGTAAGAGGTAATGAGATTTCAATCTCTGGCAAAGAAGAGGAGGCAGAAGCAACGGCCGGGGTTTTCAAGGAGTTGTTGAGCATATTGGAAGCTGGCAGTCAGTTAAACAAACAGAATGTCGAGCAAGTTATTGATTTGGTTTGCAACGAAGAAAATGTTTCCCCAAAAGAGATTTTTACTGACAAGATACTTACTCATCGGAGTAAGGTTATTAGACCCAAAACAGCAGGTCAGAAAGGATACATTGATTCAATCCGAAAAAATACCATAACCTTTGTGATAGGACCAGCTGGAACAGGAAAAACCTATCTGGCAATGGCTATGGCTGTAAAATCCCTAAAAGAACAGTCCGTTTCTCGCATCATCCTAACCAGGCCCGCCGTTGAGGCGGGAGAAAAATTAGGATATTTGCCGGGGACCCTCTATGAAAAAGTCGATCCCTATTTAAGACCCCTCTTCGATGCTTTGTACGATATGATGGATGCCGAGCAATTTCAAAAATTGATGGAGCAAGGAATCATTGAGGTTGCGCCTCTTGCTTATATGCGGGGGCGAACACTAAACGATGCTTTTATAATTTTAGATGAGGCACAAAATACTTCACCCGAGCAGATGAAAATGTTTTTGACTAGACTGGGTTTTGGTTCAAAAGTGGTTGTAACGGGGGATGTAACTCAAGTTGACTTACCTTACGGAAAGTATTCTGGATTGGTGGTCATTGAAGAAATTTTGAAAAAGCTTACCGATATTGTTTTCGTTCACTTAACGGCCAAGGATGTTGTTCGACACAAGTTAGTTCAAAAAATTGTCGAAGCTTATAAAGAATATAAAGACTCGAAAATTAAAAATAAGGGAAATTATTAATTGGGGGAACTTAAGTGGTTGTACGCGCTTTAAATGAAGTAAAAAAGGGATTTCAAAAGAGCGCTTTTTTGAAGAATAAAAATTTTCAGAGAATTACTTTGGGGATTGCGGTTTTTCTTATAATTACAAGCATCCTCGCTTTTGATTTTGTTCCAAAAACCGTGGACATTAAAGCGGGGGAACCCAGCGCTGAAACCATTAAGGCATCTAGAACCATAGAGTTTGTGGACAATAAGAAAACCGAAGAACAAAAAGAGGCGATTGCGTTAAGTGTTGAGGAAATATACAAGAGGGATATTACGGCAATAACGAGGGTTGAAGAAGAAATTCGGGATTTTTTCCTAAACATTAAAGATGTAAGGGCCGTGCAGCTTCAAACTGAAACGGCGGGAGAGTCTGGAACCGTTGATAAGGCGGCTGCATTAAAAGCACGTCTAGAAAAAACAAAGGAAAGGGTTGGTTCCGTTGTCTCTGACGGTACTCTTGCTGCCTGTCTTACGATAACTGATGACGAAGTTCAAAACTTGGAACAAAAAATGGTTGATGTTGTTAAACAGGTAATGAGTGGCAATATTATGGAAGGTGATCTTGCAAATAAAAGAAAAGAGCTTGGTCGGATATTTGCGGCCTTAAATTTACCCATGCCACAAATTAAAGCCGCAACTGAAATCGGAGGAGTTTTTATCGAGCCCAATTATTACTATGATGCCGAGCAAACACAAAAATTGAGAAATGAGGCAATCGCAAAGGTAAGACCCTATACGGTAAAAAAAGTTGAAGGGGAAATTATAGTTAGAGAAGGTGAGATAGTTACTGAAGAACAGGTAAAAATACTAACGGAGCTTGGATTGCTTAAGAAGAGGATAGAGGTAAACAAAATTGCCAGCATAGCCCTGTTGGTGTTGGGCATGATTTTTGTGATGGCAATTTATATTTACAAATTCCAGAAGGAAGTTTTCGAAAATGCGCATTTCTTGCTCTTGTTGGCGATACTTTTAATTTTTGTCACATTGGTGGCAAAGATTATTACCCCATTTTTTTCCAGTTATTTGATCCCCGTTGCGGCCGCTGCCATGATTGCGACCATTCTTCTTGGCAATCGTATGGGGGTAATTATCGTGTTGACATCAAGCCTGGCGACAAGCCAAATTGTCGGGAATAGTTCTCAATATTTAGCGGTTGCAATTTTAAGCGGTTTGTTTGCTGTCTATCTGGTTTCAAATATTTCACACAGGGGTGATTTAACGAGAGCGGGAATTTGGTTGAGTCTGGCTCTGGTTTATCTATGTTTTGCCGTGGGGCTCGTTTTCGATTTTAATATCGTTGGTGTCTTAAAGAATATGGGATGGGGGTTGGCCAGTGGGATATCATCGGCAATTTTAACCATTGGGGCACTGCCTTTTTTTGAAGCAGGCTTTCATATAACCACCGATATCAAATTATTGGAATTAGCAAATTCTTCTCAGCTATTATTACGTGAGCTAATGGTCAATGCTCCAGGAACGTACAATCACAGTGTTATGGTGGGCAACTTGGCTGAAGCGGCTGCTGAAGAGGTTAAAGCAAGTCCGCTTTTAGCTCGCGCGGGAAGTTACTATCATGATATTGGTAAACTAAAGCGCCCATTTTTCTTTGTTGAGAACCAGATCGGAGGAGAAAATCCTCACGACAGAACAAATCCCAGTTTGAGTTACTTAATCATTAGCGCTCATGTAAAAGATGGGGTTGAGATGGCAAAAAAACATCGGTTACCAAATGAAGTGATAAAGATCATAAATCAGCATCATGGCACAGGTTTAATAAGTTATTTTTATCATAGAGCCAAGGAGGCAAAGAGTAAACATGAGGTTTTGGAGACTCAATTTCGTTATTCAGGCGAGAAACCGGAAACTAAAGAAGCGGCAATTATTATGCTTGCCGATTCGATTGAAGCCGCTGCGAGGACAATTTCTAAATTATCTCCCTCAAGATTAGAGCAGCTTGTTAAGAAAATTATTCAAGACAAATTAGACGATGGGCAACTCGACAAAAGCAATTTAACTTTGAGTGATCTTGAAAAAATTGCAAGAGCATTTTCTCAAATGCTTTCCAGCATATATCATTCTAGAATTGAATATCCTGACTTGAAAGTCGTTTCATCTTCGAAAGGCTTACTCACTTATGGAGATTTTAATAAGCGATAGACAAAATAATCTGAAAATAGATGCCCTATCCTTAAAGGAGTTAGCGGAATTTACGCTTGTTTTTGAAGAAGTGGACAATTTGGCTGAGCTTAGTATGGTGTTTGTAGACGAAGAAGAGATTGAACGGCTTAATTCTCAATACCGAGGAGCGGAAGAACCCACGGATGTGCTTTCATTCCCCTTGTTCGACAAGGTCCCGCAGGAGAAAACAGAACACCTTTTAATGCTGGGAGACGTTGTAATATGTCCCAGTGTTGCCAGGCGAAATGCTTTAGAGATGAGGCGTTCATTAGAAAAAGAATTGAACATGCTTTTGGTTCACGGGATATTGCACTTGCTTGGATATGACCACATAGAACCGAAAGACGAGATATTGATGAAAATGAGGCAAAAAGAAATTTTAAAAAAATTTGCTCAAAGCAGGTCTGATAATAAATGAGAGAGCGCTCCCTGGTAAAAAGTTTCAACAATGCCATTGAAGGCATTATTTATGTTTTAAAAACTCAAAGAAATATAAGATTACACCTGTTGGCAGCGGTGTTAGTTTTAACTTCAAGCCTTGTTTTGGATGTTGGTCGATTTGAATTTCTCCTACTTCTTTTTGCGATAATATTGGTAATTTCCGCTGAGCTTCTAAACACCGCGATAGAGTATAGTATAGATATTGTAACTACCTCATTTGATCCATTGGCTAAAATTGCCAAAGATGTTGCCGCTGCGGCTGTTTTGGTCGCAAGCATAGGCGCTTTTTTAATTGGTTATTTTGTATTTTATTCTTGCTTAAATCGCCCTACCATATCTTTTTTTAAAAGATTGGGTGAAGCGCCCATCCATTTAACCATGATAGCGCTCCTTTTAGTTTCGATTTTGGTAATCGCGCTAAAAGCGCTAGCGGGACATAAAGATTATCTACGCGGAGGATGGCCCAGCGGACATAGCGCCCTTGCGTTTAGCGCTTTTGCCGCAATTGCTTTTATTGGAAGCAATATTATATTGATAACCTTGGCTTTGTTTATGGCTCTTATAGTTTCTCATAGTCGTATCCAAGCAGAGATTCATTCGTGGCCTCAAGTTTTGGCCGGGGCCGTTTTGGGTTTTTTAATTACTACTTTATTGTTCCAGTTATTTTATTTTTAAGATGGAGGTAATAAATTGGGGACAGAAATTTTCGTTCAATTAATTGGTTTTCTATTTTTGCTTTTTGTGTCGGCATTTTCTTCAATGGCTGAGACCGCGGTTATTTCGGTGAATCAATTGAGGATAAAGCATCTTGCCAAGGAAAAAGGCGGAAAAGCCATTGCTTTAAATAAGTTGTTGGAAAATCCAAGCAAATTTTTGGCGACCATTCTTTTTCTTAACAATATTGTAAATGTTGGAGCCGCTTCTCTTGCCACAGTGGTTGTAGCAAAATATATTCCAAGTTATACCGCTATTGTTTCAACTGGAATTGTTACTTTTTTTATTCTTGTATATGGAGAAATAACGCCGAAAACATTTGCGGCGCAAAACTCAGAAAGAATCTCATTGTTTTTAGCAAAACCATTACTTCTCTTATCTGCAATTTTATATCCCATTGCGCACATTCTCATTGCCATTGCCAATCTTTTTATTAGAGTATTCGGCGGCGAACCTATGGAGAAAGGGCCTTTTATTACAGAAGAGGAGATAAAGACCCTGGTTGCGGTTGGTGAAAAGGAGGGTGTAATTGAGGAAGAAGAGAGAGAGATGATACACAGCATATTTGAGTTCGGCGATACCATGATAAAAGAAGTAATGGTGCCAAGGATTGATATGATCAGCATAGAAAACACCGCTTCGATCAAAGAGGTGTTGGATTTAATTGTTAAAAAAGGACACTCGAGAATTCCCACTTATGAAGGAACAGTTGACAATGTGGTCGGAGTTATTTATGCAAAGGATTTACTTGCATATCCCAGCAAAGATAGACTTATGGCTCCCATTAAGGATTTGATGCGTCCGGCTTATTATGTGCCAGAAACCATGAAGCTAGATGATTTGCTAAGAGAATTACGAGATAGAAAAACGCACATGGCTATAGTTGTTGATGAGTATGGAGGTACGGCTGGCCTTGTTACCATAGAAGATATTTTGGAAGAAATAGTAGGAGAAATATTCGATGAGTATGATCTTGAAACTGCCATGATTGAGCAGATAGACGATAACAATATAAGGGTTGATGCGCGGGCGAACTTAGACGAAGTTAATGAAATCATGGGGATAGATTTACCCGATACGGATTGTGAAACAATTGGAGGGTTTGTTTATAATCTAATAGGCAAGATACCTGTGACAGGTGAAAAAGTTGATTTTAAGGTGTCTTCGGAGTGGAAATTAATTTTTATGGTGGAAAAAGTCGTAAAGAGACGGATATCAAAGATTTTAATTACCAGGAGTCGATTAGAAGAAGGGGGCGTGGGGTAATCTTGGATATGGTTAAATTGATTGATTTAGCTTTCAATGTAATGAAAAATGCGCATGCTCCATACTCTGGCTTTAAGGTTGGAGCTGTTTTGATATGCAATGATGGAAGGGTATTTACCGGTTGCAATGTCGAAAATGCTTCTTACGGGCTATCCATATGCGCGGAGAGGGTGGCTGTATTTAAGGCAATTTCTGAAGGTTATAAAGATTTTGAATTTTTGGTTTTAGTTTCAGACTCTAATGAACCTTGTTTTCCTTGCGGTGCATGCAGACAAGTTTTGTGGGAGTTTAACCCAGATTTGAAAATTATATTATCAAACAAAAGAAGAGAAACTGAGGAATTTGGTTTGAGGGGACTTTTGCCGCGTGCTTTTTTCTCCCAGAAGAAGGATAGTGCTTTTTTTGGAAGTTAGAGTTGTTAATGAGGTTGATTTTGAGCTGATAAAGGAACTTGCTCTTTTGGAAGAAGATGTTTTTGGTCGGGGAGGTCTTAATGAGTGGACACTTCCCGTTTTTGTAAGGTATGGCAAGGTTTTTTTGTTGGAAGAAAAAGGAAAAGTTGAAGGTTCGGCGGAATTCATCAAGAGTTGGAGTAATCCCAAACTTGTTTTTTTGGCAGGTTTCTCGATTCGACAAAACAAAAGAGGAAAAGGCTTGGGGAGTTTTTTCCTCGAAAAAGTGATTGGATTTTTGAGAGAAGATGGTGTAAAGAGTATAAATGCAACCGTTTCTCCATTTAACAAGAGGGCATTAGGACTATATGAAAAGATGGGTTTTGTTAGAGTGGGTTATTTAGAAAATGAGTATGGTTTAGGTGAAGATAGGCTTCTTGTTAAGTTACAGATTTAAGGGAGGAAAATCTAAATGAACGATGGTTTTAAGAGCGGATTTGTGGCTCTGGCGGGAAGGCCAAACGTAGGGAAATCTACTTTAGTTAATTCTCTCATAAAAAAGAAGGCTGTTATAACATCTGACAAACCTCAAACTACTCGTCATAAGATTAGGTGTGTTTTAAATAAACAGAATGCTCAAATCATTTTCATAGATACCCCTGGTTTACACAAACCTCACGATCTGCTGGGGGAGCGTCTCAACGAAAAAGTCAGGAGTGCTTTAAGCGAGGTGGATGCCACTCTTTTTATGGTTGACGCCTCTCAGATTATAGGAAAAGGAGATGCTTTTATTGCCAGAGAGGTTGGTAAATTTGATACCCCAACTATTTTGGTTTTAAATAAGATAGATAAAATTAACGAGAGCGATTTAAGTGCCCAAGAGGAAATTGGCCGGGACCTTGGTGAGTTCAATAACATTATTTCCATATCGGCTCTGAACGAAAACAATTTAGATACTTTGGTAAGTGAAATAATCAAACTATTGCCAACGGGGCCGAAGTATTATCCAGATGATGTTATTACGGATCAACCTGAGGGAGTCATAATTGCTGAATATGTTAGGGAGAAAATTTTGGAGTTAACCAGCGAAGAGATACCACACAGTATTGTGGTAAAGGTGGAAAATATTTCTAAAAGAAAGAATAAGGATATAGTTGACGTTGATGCTCATGTCTTTGTCGAAAGGAACTCTCAAAAGGGGATGATTATAGGAAAGGGCGGCAGGATGATCAAAAAGATCGGGCAAATGGCCAGAGTGGACATAGAGAATCTCCTGGGTAGCCAGATTTTTTTAAGTTTAAGGGTCAAGGTCAAAAAGAAATGGCGAAAGGATGATAATTTAATCCGCGATATGGGTTATTGATTAATGAGAGGTTTTTAAATTGCTGGAAGAAAGAAACGAAATCATCTTAAAAACTGTAAACAGATTGTTGACGGAAGACAAGATGTCCAAAGTAATAACGATCCTTGGACGGCTTCATCCTGCTGATGCTGCGGAGATTGTTGGATGGTTAGACGAGGAAAAAAAGAAGAAAATATTTGAAGTTTGGGCACCAGACCAATCTGCTAACACCTTATTAGAAATGCAAGAGGAAGATCAAGTTGATATCGTTGAAAATTTAAGCATTTCCGTCATCTCTGAAATTTTAAACGAAATGCCTTCTGATGATGCCGCTGATTTGATAGCAGATCTCTCGGAACAGATGTCTGAAAAGGTTCTTGAGTCAATGGATCCTGAAGTTGCCGCCGAGATAAAGGGTCTCCTCAAACACGGGGAAGAAACAGCAGGCGGCTTAATGAATCCCGATGTTGTAACCCTAAAAAAAGGCATGGGGGCACAAGAGGCAATTGACGAATTAAGGAAAAAGGCCCCTGAAGCTGAAAACATATATTATGTTTTTGTTGTCAATGATGAAAACCAGCTTGTCGGGGTGGTTTCTCTTCGAGATTTAATAATAGCTTCTCCAAACACCGCCTTAAAAGAGATTATGAACCCCGATGTTGTTTATGTTGAGGCCGGAACTGACCAGGAAGAAGCCGCAAAAATAATTTCTAAATATGATCTTTTAGCGTTGCCTGTAGTGGATCGAGAAAACAAGCTTTTGGGCATCATCACCATAGACGATGTTTTGGATGTTGTTGAAGACGAGACCACGGAGGATATGTATAAGTTGGCCGGTACAATAGATGTTGATGAAAGCGATGTGATGAGAAGCCCCTTTTCCAGAGTTGTAAGGGCAAGATTTCCCTGGTTGGCAATTGCGTTGGTCGGTGAAGTTTTAATTGTGGGAGCCATTGCGGAGCGCTTTGACTATTTGTTGGCCGTGTTGCCGGCACTTGCTATTTATTGGGCGTGCATGACCTCTGTTGGTGGCAACGTTTCGTTCCAAGCATCGACTGTGGTGGTGCGCGATTTAGCAATCGGGCATTTTGATTCAAAGACGGCGCTTATACGGATACTGAAAGAGATGAGACTGGCCATTACTATGGGAATAATTACGGCAACGGCGCTTTTTTTAATCGCGCTTGTTTGGCAAAAATATTTACCTTTGGCGACAATTGTTGCTATAGCGAATATTTTTATAATATTGTCAGGCGCTCTAACGGGGACCATTGTCCCGATTTTGTTTAACTCGTTGGGGATAGATTCCGCTATCTCTTCAAGCCCTTTTTTGGCGCTCGTTATGGATGCTATCAGTCTCCTTATATACTTCTATATAGCAGCTTTAATTTTAAAAGTATTTCCTGGTTTTTGAGGATAAAATGACACCGAAAGATTTTGCAAAATATATAGATCATACCATCTTAAAACCGCAGGCAAGCATGTGCGATGTTCTTTCCTTGTGCCATGAGGCAAGAAAATATGGTTTTGCTACTGTCTTTGTGAACTCATATTTTGTTCCTTTTGTAAGCCGCGAGCTTAAAAAAATGGGCATAAGTGTTGGAACCGTAGCAGGTTTCCCGCTAGGGGCAAGCTCCACGGCTGTAAAATGTTTTGAAGCCGCAAATGGCATATTGAACGGTGCAAGCGAAATAGATATGGTTATAAATATAGGGGCCATGAAAACGGGAAATTTAGAAGAAGTTTACCTCGACGTAGTTGCCGTTGTTGAAGCAGCACGATCGGCTGGACAAGAAATTGCTTTAGAAAATGTGATTGTAAAAGTAATAATTGAAACTTGCTATCTAAGCAATGATGAAAAGAAAAGAGCTGCAGAAATAGTAAAAAAAGCGGGGGCTGATTTTGTGAAGACCTCTACCGGTTTTGGTCCCGAAGGGGCCAAAGTTGAAGATGTGGAACTTTTGAGGAAAGTTGTCGGTAATAGCATAGGGATAAAAGCGTCGGGTGGAATAAAAACATGTGAGCAGGTCTTAGCTATGATAGAAGCAGGCGCGACTCGGATAGGGACAAGCTTCAGCGTTGAGATAATGGAGAGTTTTTTAAAGAAAGGGTAACGGGTAAAGGGTAAAAGAGCTACCAGTCCCCAGCCATCAGCTTTCAGGAAAAACAGAAGAGATGGTCTTGGGCGTCATTGCGAACGACCTACCCGCCAGCCTTGTTGCGACACAATAGGCTCGTAAGCGGGAGTGAAGCAATCTCAAGAGACTGCCGCGCCCTAGGGTTCGCAGTGACGAAAGTGAGTCCATTGCGAGGACTCCGACGTTAAGTCTCGTGTCTGGCAGCAGGTAGGGGAGGAAAAAGTAATCTCAAGATCGATGAATTGGTCAACCAATAACTCTTAATGGGTGAAAAAGTGGTGTTTCGATGTCTTTACACGAGGTCAGGGGCTCTTTATATAAGACCAAAGGCGTAGTTTTAAAATCTATTAAACTTGGAGAGGCCGATAAAATAATAACTTTTCTTACCGAATCTCACGGAAAAGTAAGCGCTGTTGCGAAAGGGGTTAGGCGAACCAAGAGCAAGTTTGGAGGTAGACTTGAGCCCTTTACGCATGTAGACCTTTTGCTTTACAAAGGAAAAAGCTTAGAT
>Ga0129302_1000022_pt1 | contig 85671 bp, 91 predicted proteins | sample BlaSprsedimmetaG_FD_94476 | JGI IMG/M metagenome (GOLD analysis project Ga0129302, IMG submission 94476) | Hot spring sediment bacterial and archeal communities from California, USA to study Microbial Dark Matter (Phase II) - Blank Spring... | ecosystem: Environmental > Aquatic > Thermal springs...
GAGGATGTGCTCCTGAAGAGCCGGATGAGGGAAAACTTCACGTCCGGTTCTGTGAGGGGGCTCATAGTCACCTCGGAGCCAGTACTCCAACAAGAGGTAGGCTATGAGCTCTACTCGACAGAAAAAAAAAAAGAGATGGGTGAATGGGCGTTCAATCGAGTTCTTTCTGCGTTCCACCAACCAGCCAGCCAGCCAGCCACCAGAGCAGCTGGCTACGCTACATCTCGGGCGTTATCAGCTCGGTCTTCACGAAACCCTCGTACGCCTCAGGACTCATGCCCTCGCCGCATTTCGGGCACCAGTAGGCTCCCGATTTACCTATATAATCACCCCGGCTGTCCTTCGTTTGGAACGAGAATCCTAAACCCTTCTTGCCACACTTCTCACAAAAACCCATCTTCTCCGTCGCGATCATCTCAAATTGGCCGAGTTTCTTCCGGTACTCTAGCGTCTCACCAGGTGTCTGCTTCCAATCAGGCGGAAATTTACCCTGTTCTGTTGCCATTTTACCTGCACCTCACCTCCTAGGTTGGCTCACGGAGCATATAAAAGGATCGCATTAGTTTAGTGCCTAACCTTTTTCTGCACGCAAGAGCTCACTCAAGCATGGTCTCCCTGATGCACGCAGACGAGCCTGAAGAGCGGTATCAGTGCGCAGAAGCGATCGTTGAGATCGCGGGCGATCTCGTGTATAAACGCCGCATTGAGAAACGGTACCGGGTGCCGAACCTGGATGAACGGCTGCGGCGGGAGCGGACGAAGAGCGAAGCAAAGCTCATCTCAGAGGCGCGACGGAACGGTGTGCCCACACCCATTGTCTTTGACGTCAACGACTATACCCTGGTCATGGAGCGCATACCCGGTACGCTGGCCAGGGACCTGATCACGGAGCAGATCAGTGAGCGCATCGGCGAGCACGTCGGAACACTGCACAGAAGCAGCATCATTCACGGCGATCTCACCACATCCAATATCATTGTGGAGCAGTCCTCCGGCCGCATTTACCTCATCGATTTCGGTCTGGCCTTCTTCGATGCGAGCACCGAAGCACGCGGTGTTGACGTTCACGTCTTCTTCCAGAGTCTTAAAGGCACGCACGAAGCCTACGAGCGTTTGCGAGCGGCGTTCATTAACGGCTACACACGCACCGCGCCACAAGCTGCGCAGGTGCTCAACCGCGTAGCGGAGATCGAGCGTCGAGGTCGCTACGTGGAGCGATCATGAGGCTCATACACCGTCGTTAACAAGCGCCATGGGCCGTGAGTGAGCACGGTAAGAGTTCCGACTCCTACTGCATTCGCTGCCTGATCGGTTCCAGCACCTCGTTGAGCGATCGCACCGCATTTAGCTTCAAATCAGACGGATGGAGCATTCCAGCGACATAATCGCGTTCCAGCGCCTCGTAACGCTCGTAGCCGACGTTGCCACCGTATTTCTCCGGTCGCTGGATCGTCACCTCGTCTTTCCGGTCCGGATTCGGGAAGATCGTATGCTTATATATCTGCAGCACCGGATTGCCATCCGCAACATTCGGCGGGCAGAACGCGCTCTTCAGCTTCTGCGCCACGCTCTCATCCGGCTCGTCGATCGCGATGAAATTCTGCTTGGATGAGGACATCTTCTCGCCGTCGAGCCCGATCAAGAGGGGCGTATGGATACAGACCGGTGCTTTGAAGCCCAGTTTCGGGAGATTGTCTCGCGCGAGCATGTGGATCTTCCGCTGGTCGATCCCGCCGATCGCAATGTCAATATTGAGATAGGAGATATCCATCGCTTGCATCAGCGGGTAGATCGTTTGCGAGACCTTACGGTCCTCCTTGCTCCGCGAGACCTCGTCCATGCTCCGTCGCGCGCGCTTCTCCGTCGTGATCGTGGCCAGCCGCAAGACATTGAGCATGTACTCCTCTTCCAGCTGATAATCGCGGCCATACACGAATTCCGTCTCCGCAGTCAAGCCCGAGGCGGCGAAACAGCGTCTATTGTACTCCGCCGTCGCGCGGATCTGCTCGAATTCGCCCTTCTCGTTCAGATACGCGTGGAGATCGGCGAGCAGAACGACGATGTGAACCCCGTTCCGCTGCAGTATGCGCAGGGTGTTCAAGAACGGCAGATGCCCGAGGTGCACGTTGCCACTCGGCTCAATACCTACGTATGCACGCGGCTGCCGCTCTGATTTACCCGCCAGAAGCGCTTCAAACTCCTCGCGAGTGATGATCTCCTCCACGTTCAGCTCCAGGCTCCGCAGGGTGTCGCGCTCTTCCATGCTGCTGCTTTCCTACCCGTCTTCCCTCTTACGCTTATAATCCGCGAGATAAAAAATGCACCCGTATTCTCTTACCCTTTGGACCGGGCTTGACAGCCGCAGCGTACGTAGTGCAAAACTAATGCGAGTGCTGTGCGGCCCTATAGACCGCAAGCGTTTGCGTGGCTATCTGGTCCCAGGTGTAATCACGTTCCACCAGGTGCCGCGATTCCTCGCCCATACGCTCCCTATCGGCACTTAATATCTCGCCGATCGCCGCTCGTATCTCCGGCACCGAGGTACCGCAGAGGAGCCCGTTCTTCCTCACAAAATACTTGTTATCGCCTACGTCGCTTGCGATCACCGGGAGACCGGAAGCCATGGCTTCGAGGAGCGCGATTGGCTGCGCTTCCAGCTTCGAGGGCAATAAGAACACATCTATCCCGCGATAGAAGGCGGGCGCATCCTCAACATAGCCCAGAACCTCGATGCGGTCGTCTTCCAGCCGTTTCACTTTGCTGTACAGCGGGCCACTGCCGGCGATTTTAAGCCGGACATGCTCGTGCTCCAGCGTCTTCACCGCCTTTATCAGATTGATCACGTTCTTCTCAGGCGAGAGACGGCCGAGATAACCTAAACAGAGCCCCCGACCACCGCGAGCAGCGGCTCGGTCATCCGGGTCTGCGGGATAAAAGCGATGGATATCTACGCCGTTGGGGATGACTACCAGTTCGGTACCGGTGCCCGTGCCGCTGAAGTTGTAGACGAAGCAGTTCTGGCGGATGTAGTCCGCGATCTCAGCACTCACCGAGATGAATTTCTTTGAGTGCCCGAAATAGAGCGTGACGAGCATCGAGATGATCGCCCGGGCTACCTCACCACTGAGGCTGTTGCCGGCCTGAATATGAAAGGTATTCACCACGTTGACGTCAGAACAGATGGTGGAGAAGGGCAGGAAATATTCCGAGAAGGTCGCGGCATGATGAATATGCAGAATATCGCAGTCCGCAACCTCGCGCTTGATCTTCCGGAGCGCGAAGTCGAACCCATAGGAAATCCCGCCGGTCGAATTGCCCAGCATCCGGGAGCCGAGTGAGAACTGGTCGATTCGCTTCACTTCGTGCCCTTGCTTCTCGAATTCGCGCGTGAGCGCTTCCACGTGCGTCTTGATGCCCCCACTGACCGTGCGATGATAGAATGCTATTCTCATGCTCGAACGTGTGCGGATAGAGCTTATTTATACGCTGTAAGGCTATAGTTCTTTCCGTCTATAAATAAGCCTATAAAGGAAGGCCACCACTAATGTTCTTTGTGATATGCCCCTGCAGAAGCTAGCGGGATTCGAGCCGCGGGAAGGTGCAGTTATCCTCGCACTCATGATCATCTTCCTCAGCGGCGCGCTCGTCAACATGGGCGCGCTGGCGATTCCCGCCGCATCTGTATGGCCGGCAAATGCCGAGGCGGTCTTTGATCTGGGCGAAGTCCAGGAGGTCAAAGAGCTCTATGTCTTTCTGAACGATGCACAGCGGACACAGTTTACGGTGTATCACGGCGCACCGCCCGATGAGTGGCGAACGCTCGCCGTCTTCGACCGGGATCCTGCGAACCACGTCCATTTCAGCTCCTGGGAGCGGCTGTCACTGCCCGCTACGAGCACCCGGTACCTGAAAATCGTCTTCACGGCGGCCTCGACTGGTGAGGTCGGCGAGATTCTGGTGATTTCAGCGGCGAATGAGATCGTGCCGGTCGCGGTTACCGGAGACAGCGGCACAGAACGATTGGCCGACGAGCACGAGCTCATTACGCTTCCGATCACGCAGAAATACGGGGCGTACTTCGACGAGATGTACTTCGTCCGTACCGCGGAAGAGCACCTCAACCTTGAGGAGCCCTATGAATGGACGCACCCGCCACTGGGGAAGCTCATCATCGCCGCAGGTATAGCGAGCTTCGGCATGAGCCCTTTCGGCTGGCGGATCCTGGGCGTCATTGCTGCCACAGCGATGATCCCGCTCATCTTCGTCTTCGGTAAACGGCTCTTCAAAAGCGCTCTAGCCGGCTTCTTCGCCGCCTTCCTCCTCACCTTCGATTTCCTCCACTTCACACTGGCGCGCCTGGCCATTGGAGAGATTTACCTCCTGCTCTTCTCCATCTTGATGTTCTATTTCGCCTTCGATTATTTCGAGAAGCGTGCGAATGCGCTCGTGACGACCGCGGAAGCGCAAAACAGCCGCGCAGCGCACTCACTCTTCCTAGCCTTACTCTGCTTCGGGCTCTGCTTCGCTGTGAAGTGGATCGCGATCTTCGGTTTGGTGGCCGTGCTCATCCTGCTGCTCATCAACAATCGGAGATTGAACCAGCCGCTACTGCGTGACGCGCGGGTCGTTCTGGCAGGGCTCTGCGCAGCCGTGGCAATTTATATCGCGGCCTATATCCCCTATATGCTCTCCGGCGAGGGCCACGGGCTCATCGATCTCCATCATTTACCGGTCTACCTCGGTTACCTCTCAGAATACCTTACTCAAGGCACGATCACCGTTCTCCCGACGGATTCCTTGACCTTCTTCGATCTCCAGCTGCGCATGTTCGGCTATCACGCGGGCATAGAGGCGACACACCCGTATTCCTCACCCTGGTGGTCCTGGCCTCTGCTGCTCAAGCCGCTCTGGCTCTATGCAAACTGGTTTGACGGCATGGTCTCGACCATAGTTCTGATGGGCAATCCTGTACTCTGGTGGGGCAGTATTCCCGCGCTCACGGCGCTGGGCATCATCCTCATACGAACCGTACTCAAACGGAGAGCAGATGAGCGGACCTTTCCGCTCCTCTTCATCCTCATCCCCTTCCTCATCCAGTGGCTCGGCTTCATCTTCATCTCGCGCATCCTGTTCATCTACCATTTCACGGCGAATCTGCCCTTTCTGGTCTTTGCCGTTACCTACTGGCTCCAGCTGCCATTCGCGCGTGAATGGCAGACGAAGAGAGCGAAGCGCATCGCACTCTGCCTCGTCGTCCTCTTTCTCGTGCTCACTGTTGTTCTCTTCTTCCTCTTCTATCCCGTCATCTCGGGATACCCGGTCTCCTACGAGTACAAGGAGAGCTTACGCTGGCTCGATGGCTGGGTATTTTAAGCAGCAGCAGCAACGCGCGGTGACCGGGGGCAGGATCGCTTAGTGAGTACCACGTACCCGTCATCACCCCCTGCTCGCTTTTAAAGCCCGGCGTGGATATATTCATTCATTCTATCACCAAACGAAAGGAAAGGAGCGAGCGAGCGCTGCTGGGCTGAGCACGCCTCTGGCATGGCAGTGTAAGCGCAGAGAGCAATGAAGGTGGGTGTTATCTCAGATACACATGACAATCTCGCGGCGATCTCCACGGCGGTGGAGGTGTTCAACCGCGAGGGTATCGATCTCCTGGTTCACGCGGGCGATTTTGTCTCCCCCTTTACGGCAAAGCCGTTTCAGCAGCTGAAGGCTCAGTTCGTGGGGATATTCGGCAATAATGACGGTGATAAGCTGCTGTTAGAGCGATATTACCGGGAGAACGGCGTGGGTGCGCTGCATGAGGATCCCTACGAGTTCGAACTCGGATCCTGGAGGATTATGGTGACGCATAAACCAGAAATCGTGAAGCCGCTGGCCGCCTCCGGCCTCTATTCCCTCGTTATTTACGGGCATACGCATCAGGCGGTCATCGACGCGCCGGTTGGTCGGACCTGGATAATCAATCCCGGGGAGTGCTGTGGCTATCTCTCGGGTCGGAAGACGGTGGCACTGCTGGATCTCGAGCGCGGTACGGCACGGCTGCTGATGCTTTAAATGCAACAACAACGTTGTTGTATAATCGCGCAAAACCGCAACATTTTTAAGGGGCCAGTTAAGAGAATCGAGTACACCAAGAAAAGGTAGACTAAACAGAGCTAGGAGGAACACTCAGAAATGGCAACTTTGAAGGAAGAAATAATGGAATGGGGCGGCGGCGTTTTCGGCGAGGAGCACATGGAGTCGCTGCTGAGCTGTGTGCAATGCGGCAAGTGTACCGGCGGCTGCCCCTCAGGGCGGATCACCGCGCTCCGGACTCGAAAGCTTTTCCGGATGGCGCAGGAGGACATGCGTGATGAGCTCTTTAATGCGCCTGAGCTGTGGTTCTGCACCACCTGCTACACCTGCTATGAGCGATGTCCCAAGGGCGTGAAGTGTACCGATATCATTCGGACGATCCGCAACCTGGCAGCGAAGGCCGGGCATATGTCCGTGCCGCACCGGATGATCGGCGTTTATGCGTTGAAGACCGGCCATGGTGTGCCCATCGGGCCTGACCAGATGAAGATACGGGAGTCGCTCGGTCTTGACTCGCAGCCACCAACGACGCAGAAACACAAGGAGCAACTGGAGCAGATCCAGATCATCTGCAAAGAGACGAAGTTCGATGAGCTGATCGACTTTGACTGGGATAAGATGGCCTTGAAGGAGGAAGAGAAAAAATGAGCGAAGAAGGACCGAAAGAGTATGCCTATTTCCTCGGCTGTATCACCCCTAACCGGTATCCGGGGATAGAGGCGGCGACGAAGAAGATCTTCAAAGAATTCGGGATCGAGACGAAGGAGATGCTCGGCGCGTCCTGCTGTCCCGCACCGGGTGTCTTCGGGTCATTCGACATGTACACCTGGCTCCCCATCGCGGCACGCAACCTCGCGATCGCGGAGGAGATGGGGCTTGAGATCTACGTGACCTGCAACGGCTGCTACGGCTCGCTCCAGGAGGCAGACCATTTACTCAAAGGGAATCCGAAGTTGAGGGCAAAGGTCAATGAGATCCTGGGCAAAGCCGGCAGGGAGTTCAAGGGCACCACGGAGGTGCATCATTCCATCTCGGTGCTGCACGATCGGATCGGCCTGGACGCGCTCAAGGAGAAGGTGACGAAGCCGATGACGGATGTGAATGTGGCCATCCACTACGGCTGCCATTTCCTCAAGCCGAGCGAGGTGCGCGGTCATGGCTCGTCCGAGACGCCGTACATCCTTGAAGATATCGTGAAGGCGATCGGAGCGAAAGAGGCGGTATACAAGGACAAGTTGATGTGCTGTGGCGCGGGCGGTGGTGTGCGAACCGCGGATACCCCAACGGCCCTGGAGTGGACACGCCAGAAGTTGGTGAACATGATCGAGGTGGGTGCGGACTGCGTGATCCATCCCTGTGCGTTCTGTCACCTGCAGCTCGACCGCGGGCAATATGAGATCAACAAGGCGTTCGGTACCAATTTCAATATGCCGGTCCTGTTTGCCTTGCAGCTCGTCGGGCTCGCCATGGGCATGAGTGTAAAAGAACTCGGCCTGGATCAGCAGACGACCACCATGTCAGAGAAACTGCTCAAGTGAGCACCTAACTGACAAAATAAGCAAATAAGTAAGTATCTAAACGCAAATAAAGGAAGAAAGAAGGATTAAACCCCTCCTTCTCTCCTCTTTTTAATTTTCGGTTGTTGGTTAAAGCCGGTAGCTGGCGGGCTAGCTACTCGTGAGCCGCCGGTTACTGAGGATCACCAGAGCTTGGTCTTTGCGGCCAGTACCGCCTTGAACTGACCCTTCGTCTGCCGCGCGGCGCGAAGGTCTTTCTCCTTCTCGGTGATCTTATTGATCAACTCAACCTTCTGCGCATCGTCCGTGGCAGCCTGGAACTCGTTCGCTAAATCGCCAATCTCCTTGATCAGTGCTGCAATTTCAGCATCCTTTTTCGCTATTTCCTCATCAGGTACCAAACCCATTCAAATCACCTCGTTCTTTCAGTATCTCGGTAATGGTATAGGATACCGGTCCGGGGGTATTTATAGTTTTCTATATTTCGCGGCCGGTACCCTCATCCCTTCAGCACAATCTCTATGTGCACGTCTTTGGGAATAGGTATGCGCATCAGTTGCCGTAGCGCCCGTTCGTCCGCTTCAAGGTCGATCAAGCGCTTATGGATGCGCATCTCCCAGTGGTCCCAGGTTGGTGAGCCTTCACCGTCCGGGCTCTTCCTGCAGGGCACGACGAGTTTCTTGGTGGGGAGCGGAATGGGCCCGGACATCCGGACGCCCGTCGTCTCGACTATCCGCTTCACCTGCAGACAGATTTCGTCCAGTTTCTTGTGATCTATGCTCGAGAGCTTTATCCGTGCTTTTTGGTTCATCTTCTTCCCGCTCTATTCCTTCTGATGACGCGCTTTGAGTGACGAGTGCCGTCGGGGGGCTATTTCATTTCTCCTTGATATCTATGACCATGCCTGCGGCTACGGTCTGCCCCATGTCCCGGATCGCGAACCGGCCGAGCTGCGGGATCTCCTTCACCTTCTCGATCACCAGTGGTCGTGTTGGCTTTACCTTGACGACTGCCGCATCGCCCGTCTTGATAAAGTCGGGATGCTCTTCCTTTGTGGCACCGGTTCGCGGATCTAACTTCTTGCTGATCTCCGTGATGGTGCAGGCAATTTGCGCGGTGTGGCAATGGAAGACGGGTGTATACCCAATGGTAATCGCCGTGGGATGCTGCAGCACAATGAGCTGTGCGGTGAACTCGTCGGCAATGGTCGGCGGTGAGTCAGTGTGGCCACAGACATCGCCCCTCCGGATATCTGTTCGGCCGACGCCACGGACGTTCCAGCCGATATTATCACCAGGAAGCGCTTCGGCTATCTCCTCATGATGCATCTCAATGGACTTCACCTCGCCGGTCTTCGCTGCCGGGTTGAAGATCACCTTATCACCTTTCTTGATCTTACCGGTTTCAACACGACCCACCGGCACCGTGCCCGCACCCGTAATGGTGTACACGTCCTGCACGGGTATGCGCAGCGGAAGATTGATCGGCTTCTCCGGTACCTTCATGAGATCCAGTGTCTGCACGAGCGTCGGCCCGTCGAACCAGGGCATCTTATCGCTCTTCTTCATGATATTCTGGCCCTCAAACGCCGATACCGGGATGAAGATTACGCTCTCTTCCTTGTAGCCCACCATCTTCAGCAGAGTCATCACCTCTTTCTTCAGCTCCTCGTAGTGCCCCTGCTCGTAGTTCACCCGGTCCATCTTATTGATCGCGATAATGAGCTGCGAGACGCCCAGCGTGCGTGCCAGGAAGACATGCTCCTTCGTCTGCGCCATGATCCCGTCCTTCGCATCCACCACCAGGACAGCCGCATCCGCCTGAGACGTGCCGGTGATCATGTTCTTGACGAAGTCCCGGTGACCCGGGCAATCGACGATGGTATAATAAAACTTTTCAGTATCAAATCTCTGATGAGCGACGTCAATGGTAATCCCTCGCTCTCGTTCATCCTTCAAACTATCCATCACCCAAGCAAACTCGAATGAGCCTTTCCCGATCGCATCTGCTTTCTTCCTGTACTCGTCGATCACGTGTGGGTCGATCACCCCCGCGTCCATAAGCAGCCGTCCCAGCAGCGTTGACTTGCCGTGGTCAATGTGGCCGATTATCGCCAAATTCATATGCTCTTTCTCTGCCATCTTTTCTTCCCTCCTTTTCTTCTATCCTATGCTTCCACGAGCCTATAAACTTTAGCTCTACATCCTATATAATTCTATCACTTTTTAACCTACCCCGGGACGCATCATCCCCTCTCCGGGTGCTCTGACCGCTGCGGTGCCATGAAGATCAAACCTGAATGTCTCGCCTGTCTGGTGGATCGCGCGCACTTTGAATGTGATCGGCTCTTCAGGGACGAGCGCGAGAAATTCGGCGCGCTCGGAGAGGTCATCAGGTTCCTCAGCACCCATCTGGAGACGGACGAGCTGCACTCACCCCCGTTTTATGGCACCGAGCGCGAACGGATATTACAGCGGCGGAGTGGCATTCGTGATCCCCATGCGGAGGCGAAACGACTGAATAACGCCCTTGCACGCAGTCTACTGCCCGCGGCAGAGCGCTTCTTCGAGGCTGCGACTGACAGGCTCGAGGCCCTGATCAGGATCGCGGCTGCGGCGAACTCGATGGAGTACGGGGTGAAAGGGTATGAGTACAGCGAAGCGCGTTTTGCGCAGATCTTCGATCGCACGCTCCACGAGCCGCTCGTGTGGAATCGTCCGGCAATTTTCACAGCGATCCGGGCGCATGAGCGGATACTATACCTGACGGATAATGCGGGCGAGATCGTTTTTGACGCCTTTGTGGTGCGGAAGCTGGCGAACCTGGGCAAGGTGATCGTGCTCTCGCCGAAGAGCGCGCCCGTCCTGAACGATGCGACGGTCGAGGATCTCAAGGAAGCAGGGATCGCGGGCTCAGAGAACGGGATCAGGATCGTGCCGAGTGGTGCGTACATCGGGCTCTCACTGGAGGAAGCGACGGAGGCGTTCCTGGACGTGTTCCGAGACGAGCGGTATCTGGTGATGGCGAAGGGCATGGGTAACTATGAGGCGATCTCGGAGTTTGAGACGCGAGCGGATCTCAGACTGAAGGGGCGACTGCTCTACATCCTGCGGGCCAAATGTGAGCCGGTAGCGCGGAGCCTGGGCGTCAACCGGGGCGATTTGGTCGCGCGTCTGATCGCGTAACCTGCCGTACTGCAGGTGACAGGTACGGATCGAACGAACAGTGAAGAGCTACTTATGGATCGGTGCGAAAATAGAAGTGGAACGAACGATGGTGGAAATCATACCTTTCACGGCGACGATCTTGAATCCCGAGCTGGAGAACAGGACAGAACTGGTATGCCCGGTATACGATACTATTGATGCGCAGCAGTACGAGCGCTACGCGGCGAGGGAGAACAACGTTATTCACTTTACCACCCGACGAGACGGTCTTGCAGAAGACGAGTTCATCGCGTCCGCGACGCGGAGCCTGGCGCGTTTTTTCCGTGAAGGGCTCTTAACGGTGCGTGCACGACCGTCTTTTTACCTCTACGGGGTGCGCTATACCGTTCCCGAGGGCATTGCAGCCCAGCTCCCGGCCGGGAAGCGAACTGAGGTATATGTATGCTTTGGCCTCGTCGCACTCGTGAAGGTGGGGCAGCGCAACGAGCCTGCGATCGTGGGACACGAGCGCACGTTTGAGGCGAAGACGCAGGAACGCGTCCATCTGATGCGGGCCTGCGGTATGAACTTCTCACCGATCGTCGCGGAATACTCGATGCCCGGGCATGAACTCAATCGACTCTTTGAGACCTATCTCGGCGTTCTCAGGCCGGATCTGAAGTTACGCGAGCAGCGGAAGCCACTGGTGGACGTCGAGGTGAACGGTGCTCACCATCTGCTCTGGGAGATTGCTGATGACTCGCTCATCGAGCGGATTCAGGAGCTCATGCGCGACAAGGAACTCATGATCCTCGACGGGCATCATCGCTACACGGCTGCGTGTCAGCTGAGCCAGGATCTGGCGGAAGGGACGGCGTATACGCTCATGACGCTCGTTGAGGGCGGTGATCGTGCGCTGCTGCTCTTGCCGTGGCATCGCTGCGTGCGAGCATGTCATATGGCTGAGCTCAGGCAGCGAATAGAAGCGTATTTCGCGGTAGAACCACTGGACCGGGATGCAGGGGAGGCCGCGCTCTATAAGCAACTCCATGAGTCTGGCGGAGGACTCGATGTCCGGTTCCTCATGTATGACGGCGACCGTTTTTATCTGTTACGCGCCGATGAGCAGCGCGTGCGGCAGCTGGCGAACGAGCGCGGCGAACGCGTGGGTCTGGACGTTATCAGCCTGCATGAGTGGCTGATCGGCCCAACGCTGATCGGCAAACCGGAGGATCTCGTGTTTACCGCGAGCCCGCGCGAGGCGGTGGATAACGTGAATAAGGGCGGCTTCCAGGTTGCTTTTATACTCAAGCCGCTTCAGATCGCTGAGGTGGAATACAAGGCGCACAGTGAGCGTAAACCGTTCCCGCAAAAGTCCACGCTCTTCCTGCCAAAGGTCGCGGAGGGCGTGGTGATGTGGCGATGGAAATGAGTACGTGTCCGGTGCAAATCGTTACCGGAAGTACAAGTCCGGATTCAAAAAAGGGATCAACGCAACGGTTAGCCCAGCCACGTAATACGCTTTCCGGCTCAGTACGCCCCGGGTGAAGAAGCCCACCGCGCCCTGTTTCTGTTTCGTGTTCTCCGCACCGGTCATCCGATCCATCACGTCCCCCAGTTCGAGACCTGTTCGTTTTACGAGTTCAGCACTGACGGCGTTCGGCAGCTCAAAGAACGGTGTGGTACCGTATCCTCTCCGTCCACAAGCGTCAATCAGGCACACGGCGCCAAAGGCGAACCAGCGCTGCCTGAGCTTCTTGATGCCACCTTCAATGCCCACAAAGAACTGCGCATGCAGGTTCAGCGCGTCGTTCAGTTCTCTCAAACGGTCCGCACGATGCTCAGCACCTTCGAACGTCTCGTCCTCGACCGGTTGAGCGGAGACGCCACTACTTACCTCGAGTGCAATGACTTCGACCGCGTCGAAGAACAATCCAAACGCCTCCTTTGTCGCATCCACCTTTACGGGATTCCGAGAGCCGACCAAAACGTTCATGGTCTGTGGTTGGTTATGCTTATCGCCTCGATGCGATCGATGGTGCGCACCAGCGAACAGTTAAATAGCGCGGGAAAAAGTTATAACTACATACACATGCGTGCTGATCTCCCTCACCGATCTACCACTATTGTCCTCATTGCGGCGCTCTGTGTCTTCAGCACGCAGTTCGGTGTTACGGTGATCGCACCGCTGCTCGGCGTATGGGTAGCGGCCTCGGCGGCGCCGTTTCTCGTTGCTGCAGTGATCTTCTCAGCGTTCACCATGGTGAGCACACCGCTCAATATCCCTGGCGGTATGCTCTCGGATCGCTGGGGGAGGAAGCCGTTGATTGTTGCGGGGCTCTCGCTCTACGCGCTCGCGTCGGCACTCTTCCCGTTCTCCACAGACCCCTACGATTGGATCTTTGTTCGCGCGATTCAGGGCGCAGGTGCAGGCTTGTTCTTCCCGGCAATCACCGCGTTACTGTCCGAGGTGACGAGTTCTGAGGAACGCGGGCGGGCGGTGGGCGTCTACAACATTGGTCTGGGGCTCGGGCTGGCGGTCGGTCCAGCATCGGGCGGCATCCTCTTTGATAACTATGGCCTCTACACGCCGTTCTTCGTCTGCGTTGTTTTCGCGCTCATCAGCGTTGTTCTCGTGGTTCTTTTTGTTGAGGAGCCCGGAGAGCGGGTGATTAGACGCGGCAGAGAGCTCGCATTACGCGAGTATGAACGTCGATTGCTGCTGCTTGCCGGTCTGGTTATTTTCTTCGGGATCGGTGTGGCCGCGATAATGGGCGCGCTCTTCTCGCCCTATGCCCTCGCGCTCGAGCATCTCAAGCTCTCAGCGGGCTTTATTGGCATTATTCTTTCGATCATGTTCCTGGTGTTCGCGGTTTTGCAGCTCGGCCTGACGAGGTTGATGCAGCGGCTGGGTGCGCTCGTGCTCGCGCTGGCGGGCTTGATCCTCTGTTCCGGTGGTCTGCTGATCCTCTATCAGGCAACCAGCGTGCTCGAACTCGTGCTTATGAGCGTCCTTCTCGGGACGGGCCTGGGCGCGGTCTCGCTGGGTACCTTGACGCTGGCCACGACCGTAGCAGGAACGGTTGAGGGCGACCAGGAACGTCGGGGGAAGGTGATGGGCATCTATTACACGGTATTTTATGCGGGCCTGGGCGGCATACCGCTCCTTTGCGGCGCGCTTTCCGAGCTCGTCGGTGCGCGTGTGCTCTTCCTGGGGTACGCGGCGCTGCTGCTCGTGGTTACGGGCGTGGCGTGGCGGCTGGGGATGGGCACGGGGACTTCACACGTGCGTGAACCCGCGTGATTCGCGCATGCCCGAGCTCAGGTATCCTCAGGCGCCTGTGCGATCTTTATCAGCGCCTCCCGCTCCATGAAATGGAGTTCACCGGGTACCACGAGCACATGCGGAAGCGCACCGAACTCGTAGCGCTTCAAGGCCGCGGGGTAATCCGCCTTCACAACCGGGTCTGCAGAGCCTGCACGCGCGATACCGACGCATACTGAGGTCTTCAGCAGTGTTCCACCTCGCGTGTCCTCAACGGTCTCCAGCAGCGCCAGCGCATCGGCTATGCGCATCGTCAGGTCGAGATAGAGCAGGGTATGCAACCCGCGCTCCTTATTGGCCTGAATCGTGTTGTACGGCACTTCCGATACGATGCCTTTATAGGGCGGCGTGACCGTTGCGGATTTCCCGAATTTATAGTTCTGGAGCCCGCAGAGCCCCGCAACCGCGGAGGCGATGGACGGCGCGTGGATCACCTGCGTCGCGATGCCCGCGTCGATCGCACGCAGTCGCAGATCCACGTGCGTGGTCGCAATCATGGCATCACCGCCGCTGAGCAAGACCACGTCACGATCTCGCGCGAGCGTCAAGATCCGCTCATCCGCGTGCTCTTCAAGGTCGCTCCGCTCCAGCAGGACGATGGGTTTATTGTACAGCGCTTCCAGCTTCGCAATCGTTTTGCCGCCCAGCGGCGAGGTATAAAACTCGGCGAAGACGCTATCTGCCGCTCGTATCGCATCCAGGCCCTTCAGGGTGATGTCCCGCTCATCGTAGAGGCCGAGGCCGACGAAGGTGAGCATACTGACCTGTAGCGCGTCTGAGCAGAAAAGGGTTCGAAGCACGGCGCAGCGCCCTAACCGCCGTTCTAACCGGCTCAAAGCTTTAAAACCGACCGGCCTCTACTACTACCACAGGTCATGTTCCTCCAGTTCAAAGAAGAAGCGAGTAACCTGCTCAAGGCGGCATTAGAAGCAGCGTCGTATGACCGTGGCGAGCTTACGGTGGATCTTGAGGAGAGCGAGCATGCCGATCTCGCATCACGAATTGCGTTTTCACTGGCGCGGTCGTACAGGAAGCCGCCCGCAGTCATCGCCGCGGAGATCGTTGCGCACGCCACTATCCCGCCGTCTTCGCTCATTAGGGAGGTCGTGGCCGTCGGACCGTATATCAACTGCTTCGTGAACGAGTCGTTCCTGGCTGCGACGTTACAGTACGTGGAGACGGGCACAGTTCCTCCGGACAAGAACGAGCGGATCATCCTCGAGCATACCTCGGCGAACCCCGACGGGCCCCTGCATATCGGCCATCTCAGAAATGCGGTCATCGGCGACACGCTGGTGCGTGTGCTGCGTCGCGCGGGCTATGAGGTGGAGCCGCAGTACTATCTGAACGATATGGGGCGGCAGATCGCGGTCGTCGTCTGGGGCGCTGAACGGATGCGATATGACGAGACGAAGAAGGTCGACCATGCCGTTGCTGACGTTTATATCGCGGCGAACCGGATGCTGGCGGAGCAGAGCGAGTACCAGGAAGAGGTGGGCGCGCTCATGCGGCGTTACGAGGCGGGCGACGAGACGGTCATGCGCAACTATGATGCCGCGGTGCAGAAATGCCTTGCGGGCATTCAAGACTCGTTCTCGCGATTGAACATCCAGCCCGTGACGTACAAATACGAGAGCGAATTTGCGCGAAGTGGCGCGGTACGAGCGGTGATCGAGGAGTTGAAGCAGAAAGGGGAGATCAAACGCGAAGGTGAGGCGGTCTTGCTCCAGCTGGCGGGCATTGAAAAAGCGCTGGTGATACAGCGATCGGACGGGACCTCGTTGTACACCACCCGGGATCTGGCCTACCACCGCTGGAAGGGCGAGCACGGTGACCGGGTGATCGATGTCTTTGGCAAGGACCATGAGCTGGTCTCGCAGCAGTTGCGTAAGGCGCTGGAGCTTCTGGGCGTGAAGGCGCCGGAGTTCGTCATCTTCGCGTTCGTCTCGCTTCCATCAGGCTCGCTCTCCACACGTGCGGGGCGCTACATAGCAGCCGACGATCTCATGGAGCAGATCGAGGAACGGTCCTTCGAAGCGGTCGCGAAACGGCGGACCGATCTGAGTGATCAGCGTAAACGCGAGATCGCACGCATGGTGGGTATCGGTGCTTTGCGGTACGATATCGTGAAGGTATCGCCTGATAAACACATCGTCTTCGATCTCGACGAGGCGCTGGACATCGAGAAGAAGGGCGCACCGTTCATTCAGTACGCGCACACCCGCGCATGCAGCATCTTGCGTGCTGCGGAGGAACAAAACTATGCGGTACCCGAGCACTACAACGGTGCGGTCCTGCAGGAGCCGAGTGAGATCGCGTTGATCAAGAAGCTGGCGAAGTTCGATTATGTGGTCGAAGCGGCCGCCACTGATTTGAAGGTGCATCAGGTTGCCAAATACGCACGTGAGCTCGCGGAGCTGTTCAACCTGTTCTATAAGGATTGTCCGGTACTTACCGCAGTAGACGAACTACGGAACGCGCGATTGGTCCTCGTGGACTGCGCACGGATCGTGCTACGGGACGTGCTGGACGTGTTGGGTATAGAAGCACCGGCTGAGATGTGACCGCGCACACACCGGTGAAAACCCTGGTTTTACTCCCGATACTTCCCGATCCGGTACTCAGCCTTGTATGGGTCACTGACCGTGTTATTCCTGTAATCGACCGAGAGTGTGATGGCCCAGTAACCATCCCGTCCCTCATCGAGCAGGATATGTATCGAGTTCGTCTTGTGCAGGCCCGTTGCGACCAAAAAGTTACTATCATACCGGCCCCAGTAGGGGTCGATGATAGCCCAATTCGAGAGTGAGCGCCAATCACCGCCCGTGTAGATCATGCCATACGTGTGCACGTCAGACGAGCCCCATGCGATCGTCTTCGGGCCCAGATATTTGTAGGCCAGGCGGCACAGATCACGGGTGTAATGGACACAGACCGCGTCATCGTTCTTCGGTGGTTCGAGGCTCGTGTACTGTTTTATCCAGGTCGTCGTACGATTGAGATCCTGCGGGTACACAACTTCGTCGAGGATCATGGTCGCGTTTTTACGCTTATCGCTCGTGTAATTGGTCATGTTCCAGACCGAGATGTTCACGGTGACCTCGTATTGGTAATTCAGCGGGATGCGGGCGGCGAAATAGTCGAAGTCCCGTTTATCACAGCGCAGGTCCGCGTTCAAATCCCAGGGGACATATCGGGTATAGCGATCGTTGAAGTGGGATTTCAAGATGAGCAGGTCGATCTGGTTGATATACCCGTCATTGTTGAAGTCAAGATCAGTGATGGCGATAACCGGCTTCTGCTGCGGCTCATCCTGCGACTGCGGCTGCGCTTCAACGATCCCGCACCCGCAGATAGCCGCACAGAGGAGGAGCAGGATCGTAATACCTGTCACCTGGTACCGTAAAAGATCACTGCACATGCCAGCTTGACCTCCTCATCAAACGTCGTCTCAATCCCATGCCACAGGTTTACAATGCGCCTATTTTTCCTTTTTCAACTTCTCATAAAGTTCATCTCCGACACACTCGCGCGCATATTTGCACCACTGAACGCAGGACTCTATATCGTTGTAAACGGTAAACCCACAATTATCACAAATTATTTGCATCTCGTCAGAAAATAGCTCTACCTCTTCGCCGCAGTTTGGGCACTTCTTTAGTATGATTGTGGGGCTTCTTATATGTGCTGCACCCGGGCATTTATCAAATAGTGCCATATCAGGACCGTATCATTGTCAGGATCATCTTGAATCTCTTTATTGCATGTAATGCATGTGGCTCATTGGCGGGCATTATAACCATCTCTCACCCCCATTCACGCGAAGAGCTCTGCCTGAGATAGTAATCTCAGCTTCGCCTTCGATAAGATATACCATGGCGTCAAACGGCGTTGTATGCTCACTCAATCCTTGCCCGTGATCAAACGCGAAAAAAGTCACGGTACCTGTCTTCTTATCAAGTATCGTCCGGCTCACTATTGATCCTTCTTGATAATCCGCTAGATCGGATAACCGTATAGTTTTCGACACGAATCTTTCCACGGGCATATCTTCTTTTTCCGCTCCACCGCTAATTCCTCTTCCTCAGGTTGCAGCTAGTGTAGAGATTAAATCCCGGGTTTAAATCATTTTACCGGTTATTGGTGGAGCATGTCTTACTTCCCCCCGAGCCACACGCTTTTAGCCGCGAAACTGCCGCCTTCCGCGCGCTCATCCTGTTCACTCACTGCAGTATCTCCGAATCTAAAACCATAGTAGGAAAACCCAAGCTGAACATCTGCTTTTCTGAGAAGAAAACGGTGAGGTGGATCTACTGCCACGGAACCCCGGATGTTTCAACGGCCTAGCACCTGATAGCTCACGGTTACCTATACGGTGGCCCTCGCTGATTTTCTCTTAGCTCTTGCAACTCGTTCGTTGCTCATCTCATAGAGCTCTATGATAAATGCCTTGAAGCTCAGTTCTTCCTTAAATAGCGTTGTCCACAACAATTGGAGCATCTGCTCATAAACAAAGTAAAAGAACCTTATTTTCATCTCTTTTGACTCCGATTTGATACGAGCTTCGTCTTGAACTCTAAATCCCGTCTCAATTCTCCATCGCCCTTTGTACGGAGGAATGATATAGTCCAGATCGATCTCTTCCTGGTTTGTGGCAAATGCCCAATCGTAAGTCTTGCCGTTTGTGGGATCTATGATCTTCTTCAATAGCGCCAATATGGTCGTGCCACGAATCACCGTTTAATCTTTTATCAGCTCGAACTCATAATGTATCTTCTTTCGCTCGGTATCCGCCATCTCGGCAAGTTCTGTCTTTACTTTTTCGTTCTTTGGAACGAGGATCATGTAGGGATACTCAGTATTTGTGAGAGTAAGCATAAGATCTTTGCTATAAAATCCCCTATCGAAGAGGATGAGTTTGATTGAACTAACCAGGGTTTGAACGAGAGAGAGACAAAAACAGACCGCCTTGGCCATATCGTGCCCTAAATGAATGGGTATCGAGATCAAAGGTATCTTTTGAGGGATATCAGAACTCACCACTGCTACGGTGAGGAACTTGAACTTTCCCATCACGGCATCTTTTCCAGTCCGCCCTTGAATCCAAAATCCCTGTACTTCTCCATAAAAATCCTCATCGGTATAGTCAACTGCAAGAACAACATCCTGCTCATCAAGTTTGAACCTTTGTCCTATGATTTTAACTGTTTTTAGGTATTCTCAGTAGAAATTCGAAGATGGAACAGCCTTTATGGCCAGATGAATGGAATCTGCTGTTGATCCCACTGTTTCGAGCTAGGTATTTGCCATTGCGGCTTTCAATAAATCCCGGTTGTACTCGAAACCAGAAAGATACGGCCCCTTTGGCTTTAGATCGAGACAGTGATTAACGAAGGTATCGAGGGTCGTTATCGTCCGAAATATCCTATCTCGATTTGGCGTCATACGATCACTAGGTAGACGGTACGACCAAGGTATTCCTTGGGACAATCGACCTTGGCGCTGTTCCCGAATTTCGTCACCTTCCGTATGAAGAACCCCTGAATCCCCTCGAGCTCAAGATGGCTCTGCGCTTGGATCGGAACCCTTTTCATAGGATATCCGTATGATATCCTAATATAAAAACCTTACTCGCGGTGAACGCTCACTACTCGTCACTGCACTTTGCAGGGAGGGAACACACCAGAAGATAATAGCAGCCGACGGTACCAACCACTAGCTCATCCTTTCGGAGATACTGTACTGACCGAAAAGCTTTTATATACACGCTTATTACCCGATCATGGTGATAAAAATGGCTGTATTATCAAAAGCACCTGTTACTAAGATCATTCGTAACGCAGGAGCCGAACGAGTGAGCGAAGATGCCACGGAAAAGCTGGCGCAGCTGCTTGAGTCCTACGGCGCCAAGGTCGCGAAGAAAGCGGTAAGCCTCGCGAAACACGCTGGCCGGAAGACGGTGAAGGCAGAGGACATCCTGAGCGCACTAGAGTAAGCTAAACGCGAAACGTAGAAAGAGGGAAAGGTAGAAAGAATCAATCGGCTCGCCCTCTTTTTTTTATTTTTGGCTTCTCGTACAGATGCACTCACCCGGTTTTTAGCCGTACGATTTTTGCCGCGAAGGTCGCGGCACCGACGCCGTTATCGATATTGACGACCGCCAATCCGGGTGCACAGCTCTGGAGCATCGCGAGCAGCGCGGCAATGCCCCCACCGCCCATACCGTAGCCCACTGACGTCGGCACGCCGATCACCGGCAAGTCCACGAGACCCGCAACGACCGAGGGCAGCGCACCCTCCATGCCCGCAATGACGATGAGTACCGAGACATTTTCGTTCACGAGCTGCACAAGTGGCTCTGCCAGCCGGTGAATGCCCGCGATGCCCACATCGTAGGCCGTGAGCACCTCGCAGCCGCAGACTTCAGCAACGACGCGCGCTTCTTCCGCCACCGGCCGGTCTGCAGTACCGGCAGCAATGAGCCCGATCGTCCCCCGGTGCTCGAATGCATGTCCCTGCCGTTTGACGAGGACCGTCCGCGCGATGGGGTTATAATCGAGCTCGAATGCATCGTTCTGCGCGGCTTCTAAATGCTTCTTGAGCTCGTCGACGTCTTCAGCGCGTGCTCGCGTGATTACCGCAAAGCCCTGGGCTGACGCGTGCGCCAGCGCGATCTCTGCAACCTCAGTGCTGCGCTTACCCTGGGCGAAGATGATCTCCGGGATGCCGGTTCGATCTCTTCTGCCCAGGTCGAGGCGTGCGAACTCTTTTAACACCTGTATACACTCGGATTTTAATGCCTTGCTCGCGGCTTCGGTGCTGAGCTCCCCACGCGCCACTTTTTGTAAGATCTCATCCATAGCACTTCTCTTTCTCGTATCACCAATAAGAAAGAAAAGCTGCAGGCAAGAAACTAACTGGATAGACAGACAGACACCTACTCGTGCGTGATGAAACTGGAAGAGCTGGGCGAACGGAGTTTAATAGAGCGAATCGTGCGGGCGTTTCCGATCGATCCCGCGCTCGTATCGGCAGGCGCGGGCGAGGACGATTGCGCCGTACTCGATCTGTCCAGCATGCAAAACGGCTACCGGTATCTTCTGGTGACCACGGACACGTTACAGGAATCGACGCACTTCCCGCGTGGTATGACGCCGTTCCAGAAGGGTTGGAGTGCCGTTGCCGTCAATCTGAGCGATATCGCCGCGATGGGTGGTTCCCCATTCGCCTTTGTCCTCGCGCTGGGCATTCCTGCGGGTACCGAGGCGTTCTTTATCGACGACCTCGTCGCGGGAATTGCGGCCTGCGCTTCGGCCTTCGAGACGGCGGTCGTTGGCGGGGACATCACGCGGAGCACCGAACTTATCTTGACGGGCACGTGCCTTGGCCTGACCAGCAAACCGCTCAAGCGATCGGGCGCCCGGGTAGGGGATGTGGTATGCGTCACCGGCTCGCTGGGCAACGCGGCACTCGCTTTGAAGCTGCTCAACGGTGAATTGCACGTATCAGAACAGCTTGAACCAGCAGCGAAATGGGCGCTCTTCCAACCGCAGCCACGCATCCGCGAGGGATTTACAATCGCGCACTCCGGCGTGGCCACTGCGATGATCGACATCAGCGACGGGCTCGCGCTCTCTATCGCGGAGATCGCGAAGATGAGTGGCGTCGGTGCCGAGCTCTTTGCGGAGCGGATACCCGTTCTGAGCGAAGAGCTACGATATGACGAGCAGCTCAAGCTATCACCACAGGAACGCACAGAGCTTGCGCTGTACTACGGCGGGGATTACGAATTGCTTTTCACGCTTGACCCGCGCGTGCTGGAAGATGCTGCACTGCTGAGCAAGCTGAAACAGGAGGTTGGTCTGAGCGTTATCGGTACGATCGTGCCGCCGGAAGAAGGGCTCTCTATCAGAACGGGCGACGATCAAGAACGGCTAGAGCTTAAGGGCTATCAGCACTTTTAGCCGTATCGCGGCGGAGTTTCCACCCCTACGATGTAGTGTGCACCGGTCCACGTCCGCTCAACGCGCGCTAAAAGAGTTCCGCAAGCTCGCGCACTATCTCTTCGGCGATGATCCGTTTCTTTCCGTTGATGTGCTTGACGTTACCTGTACCGTTTCGGAGGATGAAGACCTCGTTCTCTTCCGTGCCGATCCCGCCCTTGCCAATGTCGTTCGCCACGACCATCTGGAGGTTGAGCGCTTCCAACTTCGTCCGCGCACGCCGTATCAGTTCGTCCTCTGAGACGTTCGTCTCGGCCTTGAAGCCCACGATCACGAGCTGGGGGAATTCCTTCCGCGCCTCGCCGATCAACTTCCGCGTCGGCGCGAAGTGCAGGTGCAGATCACCGCCCGAGGCGATCTTCACGGTTGCGGGGTCAACGGTGAAATCGGCGATCGCGGCCGAGGAGATGAGCACGTCATAGCCCGTTCGCAGCTCGTTCAGGCAGGTATCGATCATCTCGTTCGCGGTCTCCACGTGCCGCTCGGTGATCCCCATCATGTTCAGCGCTTTACTGTGCACGAGCGTGACCTCGGCACCCTGCTTGTAGGCCGCCTTTGCCAGCTCCATGCCCGTTCGGCCCGAACTCCGGTTCGTCAATATTCGTATGGGGTCGATGGGCTCCGCGGTCGGGCCGCCGGTGACCAGCACGCGTTTGCCCGCGAGCTTCTTGGGTGAGAGCAGATGCTCCGTGGCAAGCACGATCTCAGCGATAGAGACGATCTTAGCGAGCCCTTCCTGGATCTTCGGGCCCAGTACCGTAACCCCGAGCTGGCGTAACTTATCCAGGTTCTCGATGATCACCGGGCTGTTGAACATTGACTCGTGCATCGCGGGCACGATGATCATGGGAATGCCGGAGCCGAAGGCGGTGGTGGCGAAGACGGTCACGGGCGTGTCGGAGACGCCGGTCGCGATCTTATTGAGGGTATTGGCGGTGCAGGGCGCGATGAGGAAGAGATCGGCCGAGCCCTCCATGCCGAGGAACTCCACGTGCTCAATATCGCCCATCAGCTTCGTGATCGCCTCGTGCCCGGTGGCATAATGGAGCGTGTAGGGATGGATGATCTCAGTTGCGGCCCTGCTCATCACGCTGTACACATCGGCACCGTGCCGTATCAGTTCGCGGGAGAGCTCGAACGCCCGGACCGCAGCGACCGATCCGGTAACGCCGAGAACGATCTTCTTGCCGAGTAGCGAATGGCTCTTCGTCCCCTTGATCCTGAGTGTGGGGTGGGGTCTGCGTTCTCTCTCAGCCATGTTGATCGTTATGAGTAATGGATGGATGGATGGATGGATGGACCGGTCGGGATTTGAACCCGAGGCCTCTCACACGCCAAGCGAGTGATCTTCCACCTGATCTACCGGCCCCTTTGTCCGTTCTTTCGGTTGTTGCTTATCTCGTCACTCAGTCCGTTCGCTCGCGTTCGATGCGTAGAGCTCTTCTCATACCCCTGCGGCTCAGAGATATCGTGAGACGTCCTCGATCATCCGTTCGCAGTAGACACACCGGAATCTGAGTGGGTGCTCGCTGATGGTGATGAACCGTGAGACCACCGGCTCGCGTTCCACATTGGAGATACAGTTCGGATTCGCACAGCGAATGATCCCCTCGATCGACGGTGGCAGGAAGACCTTGTGCTTCTCCACCACTTCCGAATCACGGATGATGTTGATCGTGGCGTTGGGCGCGATCAGGGCGATCTTATCAACCTCCTCGGGCTTCAGCTCACGATCCTCGACCTTCACGATGTCCTTCCTACCCATCTGCTTGCTCCGCACGTTCGTGGCTACACTGAGTGCGGCATCGGTGTCTGCATGGATCCCGAGGATCTTGAGCACGTTCAGTGCCTGCCCGGCCGTGATATGATCGATCACGGTACCGTTCCTGATAGGTACAACCTTGAGCTCTTTCTTCATACGCGTCGCGTCCTCAGACCCTCAGACCCGCAGTTTGATATGATAAATAGCGTGGGTGCTATTTAACTTTCCGTTCAAGTATCACGGCGCAAACAACTGTCAAACGCAGAGCTTTCACGCCCGGCTCGTCACTTCTCGGTGCCGTAGTGGTGAGACAAGAGGAGTCTGATCATATGCTGTTCTCAGCAGAAGTGATGCGCACAGGGCGTCGCACGTATCAGCTCATTTTTCCGCTTCGCTGGGCCCCTCTCCAGAGGCGAATGGGACCGCCGTGATTTGAACACGGGACAACTCGGTCTTCAGCCGAGCGCTCTCCCAGTCTGAGCTACGGTCCCTTTCTTTACGTCACTTCAGCTCTATGCTATTTCTTTCCACTTCGAAGTTATAAATATTGGCGTGTTCAAAACCAGAGTTATGGAAACGGCGATCCGACGAGCACTTGACTTTGTAACTGCACAGCACGCAACATACGCAGACATTCGGCTGGAACGCGGGCACGCAACGACACTCGATCTCCGGGACGGGGTCTTCCGGGAGCTGAGTTACGGGATCGATGAGGGCATAGGTGTCCGTGTGCTTTTCAAAGATTCCTGGGGCTTCGCCTCTGCCAATGATCTGCCGACACCTGCGATACAGGCGACCTTCGAGAACGCGCTGAACGCTGCACGTGCGCTCTCAATCTCCAAGTCGGGTAAGCAGACGGCGGCCATTAAGCTCGCCGATGCGCCCGTGACGACCGAGGAGTTCACGCTTAAGCCGCGCATCAATCCCGAGGACGTCAGTATCGAGGTGAAGAAACGCATGGTCAAGGACGCGTACGACGCGGCGAAGGCGCATTCCGAGCTCGTAACGAGCGTATCAGTTGTCTATCTGGACGGTTACGAGGAGCAGATCATTGCTAATACCGAGGGGAGTTATATCATGCTACAGCAGCCTGCCGTATTCCTGCGTGCCAGTGTGGTGGCGAAACGGGGTACTCAGCTCCAGGAGGGTCGCGAGAGTGTCGGTGCGGTTGCCGGCTTCGACTTCATCGAGGCTGAGGATCCCGCGATGATCGCCGTGCGGGCTGCGGACAAGGCGGTCCAACTCCTTGATGCGGAGCTCCCGCCGGCCGGCGAGCTGTCGGTGATCATGGACCACCGGCTAACGGGCGTCTTCATGCACGAGGCGCTCGGGCATGCTGCGGAGGCGGACCATGTGCTGTACGGAGAATCGATCCTGAAAGGTAAGGTGGGCACGGCGATCGCTTTTGATCGGTTGACGGTTGCGGACGATCCGACCATCGAGGCGTCCCATGGCTACTACCGGTACGATGACGAGGGGCTGCGCTCACGCCGGACCGAACTCATCAAGGACGGTGTGCTCGTCTCGTATCTCCACAGTCGTGAGACTGCCGGTCGGTTAGACGCGGCACCGACGGCTAACGCGCGAGCTGCGGACTATTCCGAGCTGCCGATCGTGCGGATGAGCAACACGGTAATTGAGCCTGGTGGGTGGCAGTTCGATGAGATGCGTGCGGATATCGCGTTCGGCATTTACGCGAAGGGCATGCGCGGCGGGCAGGTGGACACGGTCAAAGGCGAATTCCAGTTCAGTGCTGAGGAGGCCTTTCTGATCGAGAACGGGACGCTCACGAAGCGGTTAAAGAACGTCGCGCTCTCCGGGCGTACTCTGGACGTGCTGAAGAACATTGATGCGATCGGCACGGACAAGAAGCGCGGGACTATTGGTTTCTGCGGTAAAGACGGCCAGGATGTGCCGGTATCGGAATACGCGCCCCATGTTCGCGTCACGAAGATCCTGGTCGGGGGCTCGTCCTCCGGGTGAACCGGGACGGGACGTACGTACGTGTGGCGTTGCGCTGCGCGTATCTCTGTAGCTATCTGCTCGGGTGAATCTTCTGCGCGCCAGCGTTGCGCAGCCGGATCAGCGGTTTCGCGATATGCCGCCGTGCCGCGGGCGGAACTTCGTATAGCCCCTCATTCAGCGCTCGCGCGACGATCTCGCGTTCCTGCGAACTGCGATGTGTTCCACAGCGCTTGCAGCGGTAGCCCTGCGCTCGTCCCGCGGATTTCATGCGCTTGCCGCAGCGCTCGCACCGTGGATTGCGCGTCGCTTCAGTGTTCACGGCGCGTACCTCGATCTTCTCCAGATTCTGTGTACCGGACCCGAAAGAACCATAAGTCGTTAGCTCATCACCTGCTCGCAAGCTACGGACAATTTCGCGGAACTGCTTCGTCGGCTCGTAGGCGATACAGTCGATGCGCTCTTCCGCGGGGCGGGCGATCGCGAGCTGGAAGACGACGTGACCGCCTTTGATCGGTCGCGGTTCAGAGGCCACCGTGCCCTCGATGCGGTACGAGTGGTACTCAGAGAGCGAGCCCTCCAGTTCTTCTCCCGTGATCAGGTGCGAATCGGTGCCCTGATTCGTGATGAAGAGCGTCTCCCGCTCCACCTGCTCTGCAGTGATGAGCTCGTATGCCCGCATGATCGCATCAACACGGTCACCGCGTACACCAAAGAGGACCGGACAGGGTGAGTGCGGGGCCAACACGAGGTTCTTATTCGAATGATCCACGGTATCCCAGGTCAGCGGATACGTAGCGGCATCTGCTTGCCACACGCTTGCCGGCTCGATCACCCGGGGCGTGCCCCAGCGCGCCCGTTTCCGGTAGGCGATCAGCTCGTACGTGACATCGTACTGCGCCGGCCAGTGTTGCTGGAGCATGAAGAATGCCGTGGCAGCCAACGCCCCGATAACGCCCCGTTTCTGCTTCAGACCATAGTGCTCGATCTGCAATTCAGCCAGGAGCGCAAACGCGTGTTCAAGCGTGACCACCTCTTTCACGGCCAGCTCGTAAAACTGCTGCAAGTCCCGCAGGTGCTCGGCGGGCATGCGCAGGGCACGCTCCTCGCGAATAAACACCACACCGGGATTTGTCTCCTCCGCGTGAACCTCCGCCAGCTCATTAACCCGGGCTTTGATCAGTTCCTTGACCACTTCATCAGCGCCTGGTTGATGAAGCTTTATCTCGAAGGCGACCGCGCCATTGCCGCGTGTCTTATACGGTATGCAGGGATTCAAGCGCACCAATCGCGGAATCGAAACCTTACCGTAACACCCGAGCTCGTCCACTAAGACGGCACATAGATAGGTGGTGCACATGCCCGTTTTCGAGTCGGTATCATCAATTCCAACGATCATCGGCCCTTCTTTTTTATCAGAGCCCGTGATCACAGAAATAGGTATCACAACCTGAGGCAGCACGCTGCAAAGGGGCATGCTATCGGGCGATCTCACCGCCCGGTCCAACTTATTTATGGCTCACGGTCCTAGTGAGATACGTAGGAAGCGAACATGAACTCGTATTTCTGGATGCTGCTGGTGAATCTCTTCCTCCTTTACTGGCTCATCGTGATGTTGCTCGATAGGAAGGGCATTTTAGCGCGTTATAACATCTCAGCAGCCGGTCCCGTGCTCATGATCAGAACGAAGCGTGGTGAGCGCTTATTGGAGCTGCTCTCACGGGGGACGCTGAGGGCGCGGTTCTGGCGCGTTTATGCCACTATCGGCACCGGTTTGGTGCTCATTGCCATGGTCTTCATGTTCGTGCTCGTCATTTATGGCGCTTATAGTACCTTCATCCTGCATCCTGAGCCCACGACGATCAACGAGCCAAGAAACTGGCTGCTCATACCCGGGTTGAACCAATTCATACCGATGTGCGCATGGGTGGGCTTTGTCATTGCACTGGTGGTCCACGAGCTCTCGCACGCTGTCTTGAGCACGGTCGAGAGGATTAAGGTGAAGTCGATGGGGCTCCTCATGCTCATTGTCCCGATCGGTGCATTTGCGGAGCCGGACAGTGAGCAACTGTTCGGCGAGCGTGAGCGTAAAGAGCGGAAGAAGGGAACGGCTGGTGCTGAGGCTGAGTCCGAGTCCAGAGAACCTGAACCCAAGAAAGTGGCTACCTCACGAGAGCGCACACGCATCCTCTCAGCGGGCGTGACGAGCAATTTCTGCGTGGCCGCGATTGCCTTTACGCTCTTCTTTGCTCTGCTCTTCTCTATCCAGCCGGTGGACGAGAGCGTGCTGTACGTCTATCAGGTAGCAAAGGGCAGTCCCGCGGAGCAGGCAGGTATTACGCCCGAAGTGTTCATCACCCGCGTTGACGGCACGGCGATGACGACTGTGGAGGAGCTTACCGCGGCATTGAGCACCGAGGTGGAGCATACCGTAGTGATCCTGCAGAAAAACGGTGAGGAACGCGCGTTCGCCGTCCCTGGCGGGACCACCAACAGCACCGGGTTGTTCATCTTTGATGTCGTGGCTGGCTTACCGGCCGACCAGGCGGGTCTCACCCGGAGCATGCGCATAACGAGCATTGATGCGGTGAGCATAACGGGCTACACGGACTTCAGCGCCTTCATGAATACCACCCTACCGGGGCAGGTGATCGAGGTGCAAACCGATGCGATAACGGTCGCGGTAACGCTGACCGAGTCACCCGCGGGAGAAGAAACGGGCTACATGGGGGTGATCGTCGCCGGTACGACTGCCTCGAGCCCGCGGGGGATGCTGGTCTTCGAATTCCCGACACAGGAGTACCTTAACGGCCTGCGGGGCATTCCCGCGTCGTTCCTGACGCTCTCGCCACGTCAGTGGCTGGCAAGCTGGTTGTGGTTGACCATTATGCCGATCGCCCCGCTGCCGACGGGCTTTGGGGGCTTTACCCCGCTCCTCGCACAGCTCTTCGAGCCCGTGGGCACCGTTGCTGAACTGGGTAGCGCAGTCTTCTGGCTTGCCGATATCCTCTTCTGGATCGGCTGGATCAATTTCTATGTGGGGCTGTTCAACTGCCTGCCTGCCATACCACTCGACGGCGGCTATGTCTTTCGTGAGATGCTCTATCCCGTCGTGCGTCTGGGGATAAAGGAAGAGCAGCGCAAGGAGAAGGTTGCCCGCGGCATTGCTGCTTTATTCGCGCTCTTTATCTTCTCCGCCATTGTTATCCTGCTCGCCGGCCCCTATCTCCTGTAACCTCTTCGGTCTCGTTCGGCTTCGTTAGAGCTCGAGTGCCACTAACTAAAACTAACTGATCGCGGATCAGCAGGTCAGATGTAACGCCGCGATCGTCCGTTTCTTCTGCGCGATCTGGTTGTAGAGCTTACAGGCCTGCTCGGTTGGCTCGATGAGCAGTTCAATGTCCTTCGATTCAATATAGCGCCGCGTTTGTGCAGGCACTTTCATGACGCCGTATTTGCCCGTGCCGACGATCAGCACCTCCGGCTGCTCTTTCACGATCGCATCCACGTCAGTTAGCAAGAGCACGTGCCCGTCTTTGCGCCACCACTGGTCTTCGATTCGGTCGGGATAGATGATTACATCGCTCGTGAACGTCGTGCCGTCGATGACGATCCTCCCGAAGTTATAGGCGTCAATCATTTTCCTGCCTCCACCACCACCTGACGATCGCCTCACTCGCGGTTCTGCTCGGCTCTCCTGCGCTTGATCTTCGTGAGCCGCTCGATCTCTTTGAGCTTTATGTCTTCGGTCACGTCCACGTACCCCTTTGCACGAGCACCCTGGAGCAGTTGCTCGCCACGCTCAGTTCGCGTCAGCACGGTGGACCATCCGGGCTCCGAGCCGACGGATCCGACGGAGATATCCGCGAGTTCCGCGGTATAATCCGGGCAGGCGAAGCAGCCAGCGTTGGCGAAGCCTTCGACCGCGTCAAAGGCCACGACGTGCAAGATCCCTGCGCGGTCATAGACGTGGAATTCTTTGCCTTTAATGTCCAGCTTTTTCACCTGCTCGACCGGGAGCACGTTGTTCTGGATATACGCCAGCAGCTCTTGCGTGAACGTCTCCATACAGAACAACCCAACCAGCAGGTTGATTCGCGCCTTATCGATACGGTAGGGTTGATCGGCGGTGATAACGCGCCGTATGCCCGCGATCTGGCAGGGGGTGCCGACGAACCCGATGCGGCTGCAGCCGGCGACCGCGGCGTCAACGACCCCGATGCCTGAGGGGTAATAGGTGTATTTCGTGCCTGCACCTTGCTTGAGCTCTTGGGAACTCCGCACAACCTTCGCGCTCGGCTCCCAGGCGCGATCCGCGACGGTAATGGCTGCGCAATCAATGAGCCCTTCATCGAGCGCATAACCGAGCAATGCGGTCACCGCCCCGCCGTCCTGCGCCTGCTGCACGGTCATCTCATCCGTTGCCCGTACCGCATAGCTCGCTCTGTAGATCCCCAGGAGCTCCTCATCCGCTCGATGCCGCCCGAAGACCCGTTCTTCAACTGCGGTGTACGGGAACGTGCTCCGTATGTGCTTGTAGAGGTCGTCGAGCTTGATGGTGCCCGTGGGGCAGACGTACGCGCACGCGCCGCACCCGATGCAGACATCAGTGAGCCCGATCTCCAGCGAATCGTCGAGCGGGCCCTCGATCTGGCGGTTCACGCCGCGATTGATGAAATTGATCGCGCTCACGCCCACACGCTCCTCACAGACACGGGTGCAGAGGCCGCAGAGTATGCAGGTATCATCGCCCTGAGGGAAGCGCGGTGTACCGACCTTGTATTCCCGCGCCAGCTCCCGGAGCACCGGCACCCCAGGGCATCGAGCGAGCAACAACTCAATGAGGAGTTTACGAATCGCGATGATCTCCGGTGTGCCGGTCTCCACGACCAGGCCATCCTCAACCGGATAATTACAGGCGGTAACGATCTTGCTGCGCCCGCGTCTGGTTATTTTCACGGAGCAGAGCCGGCACGCGCCAAACGGCTCTACCAGCGGATGATAGCAGAGCGTGGGGATCGCAATCCCGAGATCGCGCGCAGCTTCCAGTATCGTCCTGCCCGCTGGCACGGTGATCTCCTGGGTATCGATCTCCAAGCGCACCTCGCTCATTCGCCCTCGCCCCCCTCTTTCAGCTCGGTCTTCTTTGGCAGCTTTCGCTCGGCCTCGAGCAGCGGTGGCGGGACCGGTTCGCCCGAGATCTTGATTACGGCGCCGAATTTCGGCGGGCACTGATAGAAACAGGAGCCACATTTCGTGCAGGTCGCCTGGTCGATCACATGGATCACTCTCTTATCGCCATCGATCGCGTTCACGGGACAGACCTTGAGGCAGAGCAAGCACGCCCTGCACCTGCTCGGCTCGATATAATAACTGATCAGCCCTTTGCAGACGAGCGCAAGGCAGCGCTTATCCCTGATGTGCGCTTCATATTCGTCCCTGAAGTACCGGAGCGTGGTCAGTACGGGATTCGCAGCGGTCGTTCCGAGCGCGCACAACGATGCGTCCTTCATCACGCCGCTGATCTCTTCCAGCAGCTCGATGTCGCCCTCCGTCCCTTCACCGGCCACGACACGGTTCAGGATCTCGCGGAGGTGCTTCAGCCCCTCGCGACAGGGCACGCACTTGCCGCAGGATTCGTCGCAGAGGAAGTCTACGAAGTATCGCGCGACGTCGACCATGCAGGTGTCCTCGTCCATGACGATCATGCCGCCGGAGCCCATCATGGAGCCGAGCTTGGTGAGCTCGTCGAAGTCCACGGGCGTATCGAGATAGTCCTCGGGGATACAGCCGCCGGACGGCCCGCCGGTCTGCACGGCCTTGAACGCTTTGTTGCCCGGTATGCCGCCGCCGATCTTGAAGATGATGTCCCGGAGCGAGGTGCCCATAGGGACCTCAACCAGGCCGGTATTGTTCACCTTCCCGACGAGCGAGAAGATCTTCGTGCCTTTGCTCTCCGCCGTCCCGATCGATGCGAACCAGTCAGCGCCCTTGTTAATGATGAGCGGCACGTTCGCCCAGGTCTCAACGTTGTTGAGATCGCTGGGTTTGTCCCAGAGCCCGCTCTCGGAGGTGTGCACGTATTTCGGTCGCGGCTCCCCCACTCTCCCCTCGATCGCGTTCATCAACGCGCTCGACTCGCCGGAGACGAAGGCGCCCGCGCCTTTGTGAATGGTGACGGTGAAGTCGAAGCCGGAACCGAGGATGTTCTTCCCGAGGAGCCCCAGCTCCTCCGCCTGCGTGATCGCGATCTTCGCATTGGTCACGGCGAGTGGATATTCCTGGCGGATATACAGGAAGCCCTCGTGCGCGCCGATCGCATAAGCGCCGAGGATCAGGCCTTCGAGGATACTGTGCGGATTCCCCTCCATGAGCGCGCGATCCATGAACGCACCGGGGTCACCCTCATCGCAGTTCACAATCACGTATTTCGGCTCGCCTGCCGCCTTTCGCGTTGATTCCCACTTCACGCCGGTGGGGAATCCGCCGCCGCCGCGCCCGCGCAGTTTCGAGCGCTTGATCTCCTCGATCACCTGCTCGGGCGTGTACTCGAAGAGCACCGTACTGAGCGCCCGATATCCACCGATGGCGAGGTAATCCTCGATGCGTTTGGGGTCGATCGTGATATTATCGCCGATGAGTAGCCGTTTCTGGTACTTGTAGAACGGGATCTCAGATTCGTGGACCGCTTTCTCGCCGGTCTCGGGATCGGTATAGAGCAATCGCTCGACGACCTTCTTCCCTTTGATCGTTTCGGTAATGATCTCGGGGACGTCTTCAGGCTGCACCTGGAGATAGCAGATCTCTTCGGGATAGATGACCACGATCGGGCCCCGCTCGCAGAAACCGGGACAACCGGTCTCTCGCAGGTCCACCGTGTCGCCGAGACCCTGCTCACGCAAGCCCTCTTTGAATGCGGTGATCACCTTCTTCACACCGAGTGCGAGGCAGCCTGTGCCCGCGCAGATAGCGATACGGGGCTTCTCAGGGTCTCGTTGCGCCTGTATCTCGTTCCTCAGGCCCTCCAATTCCGCAGGGGATTTCAATCGTGCCATAACAAATGCTCCACTCTATTCGTAGCGTGACAGGATACCTTGCACATCACCGGGATTCAACTTACCATGGTAATCCTCATCAACCACCATCACCGGCCCGAGCGCGCAACAGCCGATGCAATTCACCCGCTTGACCGTGAACTTCATGTCCGCGGTCGTCCCGTCCGCTTTCACGCCGAGCATATCCTCGACCTTCTCCAGGATCCGCGGGCCGCCGCGCACATGACAGGCCGTGCCCAGACAGACCTGGATCACGTGCCGGCCGATCGGCTCCAGGCTCAGCACCTTATAGAAACTAACAACGCGATAAATGCGAGTCAACGGGATCTTAAGCCGGGTGCTTATACGCTCCATTGCTTCTCGGGGTATCCAGTTGAGCTCATTCTGGAGCTCCAGAAGCAGTTGAATTAAAACACCCTCTTTTCCTTCATAACGATCAATAATCGCATCGATCCGCTCTTCAGCTACCATCTCGCGCACCTCTCGACCTCTGTCCCACACGGACCGTTGTGGCCGAAGCAGCCTTTACATTCCCTAATCGAGCGCGAGCAAATAAATAGCACTTGCTTCTTCCGACGCTACGCGCCCCGGTCGTTGGCGATTCGCTCTCGTTGCTGCACGAATCCAGCGCAGAACCTCTACCTCTCGCGATCATATTTGTTACCGTTCATTACCCTGAGACGCCTTTGAGAACGGGGAAATGCACGGAACGAGCTGATTGAACCAGGCAATTCGTGCGCATCTCGAGCCCAAAGAGCATCTGCGGCGCCCACGAGGTGCGGCCTTCAATCCTAAACCAGATGCGGGCAGAACCGATCAGACCGCATCCTCCCACCGATACCTTCTTCCATCTGCTGCTTCAGCAGCTGCCGGAATTCAGGCTTCTCCAGCAGGGTCATGAAGATTATCGCAGCGGATCCCTCCTCATCGGTCCTGTTAATCCCATCGAGCATCAAAAGCTGTCGTTTCGCATATTCGAGCCTGTACTTCCTAAGCTCGAGCCCACGATGGAGATAATGGTTGATCGCCTGCGAGCGTCTATCCCAGAGCCCCTCTTCCACCTCTTTATCGATCTCCTGCATCAGCTGCGAACGTATCGAGATTGAAAACGTCTCCTTACCGCCGCCCCTTTTCCTTCTTCGCGCGTCGCTTCCGCGCTGCTCCGCCTCGCCTTCTTCCATTTCCTTTCACCTCGCCACCAACATTCACACTATGTGCTTAAATATAGTGCTTAAAAACAGGAGTATACCATTCAGGTACCACCATTCCGTTTGCCGATAGTTTTATATACTCAACCCACCTGGGCGCTATTGCGGTTTAAGACGAAAGGTGTATTGTTATGGCACGCGGCGATGAAGAAATCGAGTCAACGCCGGCATGCGCTGGCGTGGAAGTGACTGAGCGAGATGAGGGGCGTGCAGCTCGTTCTGCTTCAGAGCTCTCCGAGTCCTCATCTGAGGAGCCTTTGAGCCCAGCTTCACGGCTGGCATTGGAACGATTTGTTGAGAAATGGCGACCCTATATTGAAGAGCCCTACCTCCTGGATCAGCCGGTGCGGATGATCGCGCAGTGCATCAGGGAAATTGCGGTAGAGGAGGGTTTGATCCGCGAATGACCGAGATCGTTGCGCGAACGCCGCTGCGCTGCTCGCGGATCAGGGACATCGTGACGACCAAGGACGGCGAGGTCACCGAAGAACGCACCGTATGGCTCGAGAACGACGCGCTCTCCGTCACGCTAAAAGGGCAGCCCGGCAAACTGCGCTTCGTCGAGGGCGAAGAGTACAGCGCCGAATTCCGCTCCTCCTAGCGCCTGCCCTTTTTGGCTGAGGCCGTCGAGAGCAAGCAGGCGGAAGCGACCGATATGGAAGGTGATATAGAAGGACTGAGAATATGCTCATTTATTCTTCCGCAGAACCGATAAGAACTCCAGAGCCCTCATCCCATTTCAGATAATCAATGCTATCTATGTTCTATTAAAATTAAGTAAGAACTCGCCCGGGCCTCTACCAGTCAGAATCTTCCACCGTGTTACGTGTTCGTCTCATGCATCGCGGACCACGTATTGATCATCTTTGCTCCATGATCGGTCGTACACGTCCTCGGTCGTGCCCGGCACCACGGTACTCTTAACGACCACCAGATGGAACACATCCTTCTGCTTGATGGCGTCCCCGGTACTCTCAGCGGTTAACCGCACGTAAGCAAGATCGATCCACCAGCCTCTCTAGAACCGATCAGACAGCAGTATCACTTTATTCCAGTCCAACCCAAATGCTGCCCTCATCCACGCGCGTCGGGTAAACCGTCAGGGCCTTTTTCCGCGAGAGGATACTCAGGACCTTGCCCGCAACGGGTGGCCACGGGCTCCATTCCTTAACATCTCCGGTGCGTATGTCAAAGGCGCTGTGGTGCCAGGGACAGATAATTGCTCCATCGGGGCTGATTCTGCCTTTGACCAGCCGGCCGCCCATGTGCGGGCATTTGCTGTTCATGGCGTACACTTCGCCCTCGTGGTGGAGGAGCAGGATCGACTTGCCCTCCACTTCGACCACCTTACGGTCGCCCTCAGGTAATTCCTGCTCTGAAAGAACACGTATCCAGTTCATATCTTCCCTCCATTATTTATGCCACCCAGCGGGTTAATCTAATGCCGCAAGAGCATGAGCTGCGGTATAAACGCTCCCAACGCCACAGACGTACTGGGTAACTCTCAACACTTCTGTGATCTCTTCATTGGTAGCGCCGGCTTGCATAGCGGCCTGAGCTAATGCTTTTACCCCTTCGGTAGCTCCGTTTGATGCGTCCAAAGCCAGAGCGATAAGGAGCTTAAACTTTGTAGGGAGAGCACCGTCAGCAAGCGCGAACTCACGTGTTTCGGCAACGAGCGCGAGCAGCTCGGGATCACGTTTCTCAAATATCTTCAAGGGATTTTCAGCCATCTCTTACCACCTCCTGTAATAGTGGTTAGAAATTGTTATAGAAAAACGATTAGCTTACACCCTCTCTCCGCCCCTTCGCCAGTCCAGCATCCTCGCTATGCAGCCCCTTTCCGTGCCGAGTGCAACAGCCATTGCGTTCGCGTAGACAAAGAACAGCGCCCCTCTTCACCTCCCGAAAGGCTCACTAGCCGCCACCTGCAGAGTCACCGGTACCCCTTGGGGACTGAAGCTGAAGCTTTACGTGTTCAATCAGCATTAGCTATTGCGGAATCAGAGGCGGTGCTGAGGAACGATGGCGTTGCAAGTATTCCAAAACTCACCGGGATGATCTATGCACTGATCGCGTTTCCCATCTTACTTTACCTGCTCTATAGTAACAACTACACCAAAAAATCGGCTATCTGTTCTTAATCCTCTCGATACTCATGGGCTTTTTAGTGTTTGTACCCTTGTTTCTCTATCAATTTCAGATGCTTATTACCGGAAATACCAACCAACATGGTGGACCACTGCCAATAGTTATCCTGAGTCTGATACTCTTCTTCATCCTCACGCTGGTATTCGGCAGAATATTTCTTGGCTTTATCTGCCCTATTGGAACGCTTCAGGAGCCGGCTTATCAACTTCCAACCAAAAAACCGAAGATAGTCAACAAAACTCTGGCGGTTGTTCTTCATCTACTCTTCATCCTTTTTTCTCGTCTCGTGCCCCTCGGCGTGCTCTTCTCTATAGGAATCCTTACGTTTCTTGGCGTGCGTGATTTCTTTTATCTCGCTGCAGGGTCGGTATTCTTCTTTGTATTTCTTGCTTTCGTGCTGCTCTCCATCGTTCTGTACCGACCTTTCTGCCGCTTCTTCTGCCCGTACGGGCTGCTGCTTCCGCTGGTAGCCTTCACGAGCGTCTGTAAAGTAAACTACGGCGAACCTCCCGTTGCACGATGTGTGGCAAATGCGAGGACGTTCGCTCTACCAAGAAGGCGGGCAAAACGGAGTTAACGCGAAAATGTTATCTTTGTAATTGCTGCAGATATGTTTGTTCTGCCGATGCACTTGCCATGGACGAACGTGGAAAAATAGGGGGAATAGAAAAACGAAATGGATCATGATAACGAGCAGATGGACACGGAAAAGCTTCTCGCGCGCGCGATCCGAGTAGCTGACCTGGTGGATTACCAGGAGGGCGCGGTGGTGAGCCGAACGCTCATTGACAAGAAGACCGGGACGGTCACCTTGTTCGCCTTCGCGGAGGGACAAGGATTGAGCGAGCATACCGCACCATTTGATGCCCTGGTTCAGATCATCGATGGCGAAGCGAAGATCGTCATCTCGGGCACATCGCTCCGGGTACAGAAAGGCGAGCTGGTGATCATGCCGGCGAATGAGCCCCATGCGCTAAAAGCCGTAAAGCCATTCAAGATGCTGCTGACCATGATACGGTCGTGATATGCGCGCGCGGATGCGGCAGCAGCTCAGTCTGCACCGTTTTTGCGGTTTGTCCTGCGCACAGAGGGGGACACAAGCAGTTATTCAATTTAAGGACGCGTGCCCTAAGAAATCATCAGCCATGAGGCGGCAACATGAAGAAAGTAAAACGAAAAATAATCAGGATTGATGAGGATTTATGTGACGGCTGCGGAATTTGTATTCCCTCGTGCGCCGAACAGGCAATCCAGCTTGTTGATACTCCTGCAGGTAAGAAAGCGAGGTTGGTGAAAGAGTTTTACTGTGATGGGCTGGGTGCGTGTCTTGGTTCCTGTCCCACAGGGGCACTAACCGTTGAAGAACGAGAGGCGGAACCTTACGATGAAGCGGCAACACTCGCTCGAATTAGAAGAACAGCTCCTGAGCTGCTCGAAGAGCAGGTGAAACATCCTGAGGAACATGCACAGGAATTCTCCGAACAGCACGCACAGAAACTGCCGGGAGGTGTATCTTCATGTCCTTCCGTCCAGATGCTTCGGTGGGCAGGTAAGGGGGAGGACGTAGCTCAAGAATCCGTGAAATCCCACTCGGCGTTACGGCATTGGCCTATACAACTGCACTTAGTCCACCCATCCGCGCCTTATTATCGGGATGCGGACCTGGTTATAGCTGCGGATTGCGTTCCTTTTGCCTACGCCAAGTTCCATGAGGATTTTCTGAAGGGTAAGGTGCTCGCTATTGGCTGTCCGAAACTTGACGATATTGACGCTTATAGAGTAAAACTTAAGCAACTGATCGAAACAGCACATCCCAGGAGTATAACAATCGTACACATGGAAGTCCCCTGCTGTTCTGGTTTTGTAAACCTTGTTCGGCAAGCACTGCGAGAATCCCGGATGAATGTTCCGCTTGAAGAAATAGTAATACGTATAACGGGCGAAAAGATGTAAGGAAAAACTCTCTCCCGCAGATGCACTTGCTTCTTGCTTTGATCGTGGGCGAACTCCCGGCTAACAAGAGCGAACGAAACAGTCAAGCTGGTTTTCGTCTTCACCGGGAGGACCTGTATCAGCTCCTGAAGAAGACGAATCGAACTCGAGCTACTTCCGAAGAGACGCCCGATGCGTTTACGAACGTCGAATTGGTCGTGTTCCCGCACGACCACATATAGGCCGCATCACTGCTGGTCGTATTTCTGCTTTAGAACCAGGTATGAGAGTCCGAAACCAATAAAGAATCCGAGGAGTGAGAGCACGGCGGCGAATGCGAAGCCTGCACTATTGCCGGCCCAGCTTTTGCCGAGCGTAAAACCGCCGAATAAGCCGGTGATAGTAAGTGCCGCGATAAGCAGTGCAAAGGGAAGGGCACGGAAAAAAATATTGCCCTTGATCTTCTCTTTTAGGTTTACCCACCCGTGCATTTTACAGTTGCTTGCCTGGCGTTCAGCGAACAAAGCGGCTATATCTTTGTCCAGAGCATGAACGCGATCAAAAGCCCATAGATAGCGATAGCTTCTGCAAGAGCGACGAAGATCAACACTCTTCCAGAGACTTCAGGCTTCTCTGCTGTCGCGCCCGCGGCTGCGACGCCCGTGGTTGCAATGGCCCAACCTGCAGCGAAAGCCGAGCCGATCATGGTGGCAGCGGTTGCCAGTGCGATCCAGGCGCCCTCGGTCATGCCACCGCCTTGGGGGGCTTCTTCCTGTGCCCCTGCCAGGCCCACGCTCAATCCGGTGAGGAGCAAGAGCAAGCAAAGCGTAAATGCAAACCGGTGTCTCGTTTTTAGGTCCATCTCTCTTTCACCTCTTCATATCTCGAGTTTAGGTATCTGAAGGAGACATACTTGCCACGGCTATATAAAGGAATTGGTTTTTGGATGAAACGGTCGTTAAACCAGCGCTTTGGAAGACCCGAACAGGAGCGGGCCATCTGCTCGTACGTATTACGAGTCCGGGCAGTCGGGACGGTGCCGCTCACTACACCCGCCTACCGTACGTTCCTGGGCTGCGATTGTGGCTGCAGCACGATAAGCAGCACCTGGTACGTCTTGTCGTACACCTGATCGTGCATCATCAACCTGCCCTTACTGATTCGGCCGCCATCGTAGTCTTTTGTGGTCATAGTCAGCTCGCCGACCCTCGTCGTCTCACTGGACTCGGGAATTAGCGGAGGAGCCCTGACTGAGGCCACGATGATCGTTTGGTTCTCGTCCGTTCCCGTCGTTGCATTCACGCTGATGTTCTCGAGTCGGTAATTGTGGTTATCGATGCGCAGATAGCCCTTATAGAGCTGCTCGCTCTCCTGCGCCATGAGCTCTGCTTTTATCTCCGTGACGGTCTTCTCAGACTCGAGCAGCTCGCGCACCTCAGCCGGCTGCACGCTTCTCACCTGCACGATCTGGACCCGGAGCAAATGGAACTCACCACTCGACTCGTTCAGGGCGAACCCGGTTCCCTGGTGAAAAAGGGCAATCGGCGCCTCGAGTGCGGCATCCGGTGGAACATTTGCTACCGTACTGGTCGCTCCGTTCAGATGCTGCGCCTGCAGCGGTATCGCGCCGATCGTGCCCAGGAGCCCGAGCGAGAGCACGAGCAGTACTGCGACGGCCGCATAGAGTAGCTTCCGCTTTCCGCTTCTCACTTTCTCCTTTCCTCTATTAGTATCTTCTGAGTGAACTATTTTAAATAACACACCCTTCGAGTCGTCCCCAAAAGCCGGTTATTACGTTTTTTCACCTCCATTTCCTGATAAGAACCATTCAGTGAGTTCGATAACGTTCTTCCGTCTGCCTGCATTCTTCTTGATGATCTGTCCGCGTTCAAGCGCGCGGAGGATACTGTTAAGCGAAGATTTCGGGATCTCCGTCTCGTGTCTGAGATCAGACTGCGTCATCTCGCCGTTATGCTTCAGCAACGCGTTTACAATGGCGCGCTCGCGATCCGTGAGCGTCTCCATGGTGCGTGCCATCGCCGGCGTTTGCTTTATTTTCATGCTCCTCACGCGTGGCTTTTCCACCGGACCGGGCTCGCTTCCCAACCGCACCATAAGGAAGCCGACGCTCAGCATGAGGGAAACGATGGCGAGCAGCACGATGAGAATAACATAGCCCGGATCGAAGGCGTTGACGCCCGTCGCTTCGGAGGGCGTGGTCAGCGGCTGCTGGTACGCGATCCACACACCTGGTCCCTGTACTTCGTAGCCGTGGAATTCCACCACGAGTGACTCGTTCGCGGTTGACACGAGATATTCGAGCTGATCCGAGCAGGTAATTCTACCCAAACTGATCGCGGGGGGCAGATAGAAGACGGCCTGATAGGTGGAATAGTTAGCCGTGGTGGTGAAGGTGAGCATCCATCGCTCTCCTGACTTCTCGGTGAGCGCATGCGTGATGGCGTAGAGCTGCTGTGTCTCAATCTCATAGATATAGTCCGCGGTCTGGAGGAACGGGAGACTCTCAGGATCATTGACATAACCGATCACGAGCGCTTTACCGGTCTCGTCAACATAGATATCAAGAATGAGCTGGCTGGAGTAGCTTCCCGTATCGTTAAAGGCAAAGGAAAACCCGTCACTGGCAAGACCCGGGGTCGGGGTCGCTATGGCTGTGAACAAAAGAACCAGGTACAGTATTCCTGCCGTTTTCATCTTGTCCTCTTACCGGCTAGCGGTCCTCAACCACTCTCGTAGCTCTGAAGTTAGATTGGTGTGAGAGATACGTAAACTTTACTCCTGGTCGGTACTTCACACAGTCATTCGTATCGCAGCGCATCCACCGGCTTGAGCTTTGAGGCGCGATGGGCTGGAATCACCCCTGCGGCTACGCCAATGCCGACGGCCAGGAGGATCGCGTATACCAGCAGCATCGGGGTGATCTTCGTGGTCAGTTCGCCACCCATTCCCATCATCCGCATACCGAGCATCGGCAGTAATGACGAAATAGCAGCACCGAGGCAAATCCCTATGACGCCCCCGATGAGGCCGACTATTGCCGCATTTAAGAGGAAGATCATCATAATGTCACCGTTCTTCGCACCGATGGATTTCATGATCCCAATCTCCTTCGTCTTCTCCAGCACGGACGTGAACATCGTGTTTGCGATACCCACGGACCCGACGAGCAACGAAACCGCGGCAATGGCCTCTAAGAACAAGCTCATTGTCTGTGTGACATCACTCATGGTCGCCTGCATAGCTTTTGCGGACGTCATCCTGAAATCTTCTTTACCTTCCGCAAGGTGCCGGAAGATCCGTAACTTCTCCTTTGCTTCTTCCATGATCTGCTCGACATCATCAGTGTTCGCGACCTTGATGGTAATCGTATCAAATTCAGCATCGCTAACGTCGTCCAGGACGTCTCGTGCAGCGTCAATGGGCATGATTATGGTACGGTCATTCCCATCAAAACCGCCACTTTCTTCTAAGATGCCCACGATCTTGAATGATTTGCCCTCGATAGTGAGTACCCGGTTTACGGTAAGTGGTTGTTTGAACGTGTCTACGGCTATGCTGCTGCCAAGGATGACGGCGTTATAGTCCGAGGCCCCGAGTAATCGGCCCGATGCCAGTTTAGCGGTGGTGATCTCTTTCCAGACCAGCGGGTCAACGCCTTCGATCGAAATGGTGGTCTTTTCACCGAGGTAATAGACCTCACCGGAGCCGGAAACGGTGCCGTGAATAGCGGCAATGCCGTCAATAGTCCGGAGTACCTGCACGTCTTTTTTCGTCAGGTCTTTGGCATCAGTAGCAGCAGCGGTTTCACCGCCTCCCGGCCCACCACCCGGCGGGCCACGGAACCCCGCAGCAGCACGCCCGCCGCCGGGAGAGATGGTGATGAGGTCCGCGCCGAGCCCGCCAAGGTGACTCTCGACATTCGCCTGCATGCCCTCACCGATGGACACGATGGCAACGACGGCCGCGATCCCGATGACGATCCCGAGAATCGTCAGCCAGCTACGCAGCTTACTGTGGGCGATGATATTGAGCGCTAATTTGAGTGACTTGCTCGGTTTCATCGTTTCACTCGTTCGTTATTCTCGCGTGCAGATCTGATCAAGACCGCGTTCTTCGCTTTTCGTTTTTTTTTTATATACCGGAAAAAGAGCACGCCGGCACTGATGATCGCAACGAGCGCGAGTGCACCGATAACCGTGGTACTGTTCACGGCGCTCTGGTGCTGCCCTTGCGGGTACCTGCCGCCGGTGCCTGTAGCCGAAGTAGTCGTATCGGTACTCGCCGCCCGGAGCTGAACTGGCACGGCCTTCTCGAGTGTTTGCCGTACGCCGGTCGTGTCGGTGTACTCGATAGCGACCATCAGGTTAGGGCTCGTCGAGCTGTTTCGTGGCGAAAACTCCGCTCTCAGTCTCTCCCGGTCTTCCCCCGGGAATTCTGCCAGTTGGCTGTCTTCTGTGGTGCCCGGGATCCCGAACGCGGACGGGCCTGCGGCCGTTACCGCGAACGAGACGATCGTATAGTCTCCCTTGTCGAGGTTGCCAACGATCGAGGCGGCGCTACCCTGGGCGGTGAACTGATCTTGCGCAAGGATTTTCACGGTCACGGAATACGCAGGATTATTACCGGTATTCGCAACGTAGAGCGAGACCTGACTACTTGAACTCTCGGAGACGATGATCTCAAAATCGGTACTGCCGCCGATGACGATGCCCGCGGTCGTGCTCATCGATCTCGAGCCACCGCGCTCGTCCTCGAACTCCAGGGCCAGGTCTAACCGGTACAGGCCGGCATCGGCACCCACATCGACGGCAACCAGATACTCGACGACGATGGATTCGCCGACGTCGATGTAGCGGATGTGCTTCGTATTGTCGGAATGAACCGGCAGTATGACGCCGTTTGCTTCGGTCCATGAGAAGACCATATTCTCCAGGTGATACGAACCGATATTAGCGACGGTAAACCGGAGCGCAGTCAACTCCCCGGGCTTCAGCTCGGTCGGGGCGATGTCAGCGATATGGATGATCGCGCCCTGCGTTACCGTGAGCATGAGCGAGTAGGCGACTTCGGGCATGGCCTCAGTAACCGTTTCCCCACCCGTGCTATAGGATTGACTATACGAGCAGGAGACCGGAATGGCATGGGACCCACTTGGCGCGCCCTTCGCGACACGAACGGTGACGGGCACGTCTCTGGAGCACCACCCGGAGATCGAGCCGGCATAGATGCTTGACGAGCCAACGACCGAGATATACTGACTTTCCTCGAAATTAAGCGTTACGTGCTTTGCATCGCAGGAACCTCCGTTCTTGAGGGTAACGGTCAGCGTTTTCGTCTCGCCGGGCAGGAGTTCTGTAGGCTTGACGTTTGTTATAACAACGTTTGCATCAGTGCCCGCGCTTAGTGGAGCAACGAGAGACGCGAGTATTGCCACGATACCACACAAAGCCAGTACCCTTTTCATGTTTTTTCTAGATACTAATTTCGTTATCATTTACCTTTTACCTCCTTTTATATTACTAATTCAGCTAATTCTTCGGGTGTTCTGCCAGATACCTTCTTTATTGTATAGTCCGCTAATTTCAACCCATCGTTCTTATCTAGGTCTGGATAATACAGCACCCGAATCGCTTCTCTTATAGTATCAGCGGCGTTATGCAGGTTATCACTCCCATTTGGTTTGTTTTTCTGTATCTGCATATCGTAGCAGTGCGCTTTGTTTCCACAAAGTTCACACAACCCGTACCGTATCGGATAGCTACTCACCGGACACCCCAGGAAGTAATTAACGCAATCTTCACAAATCAGCATGGTTCTCACCTCAGTTGTTCGTATGGTTATGCTCGATGCGCTCGATTTGTCCGTCTTTGAGGTACACCACCCGTTCCGCACGCGTAACCAGGTAGAAATCGTGCGTGACCAGAATGATCGTTTTACTATCGTTCCCGTGTACCTCGCTCAACAAATGCATGATGAATTCGCCGGTCTTGCTGTCCAGATTACCGGTAGGCTCGTCGGCGAGTATGATGTCAGGATCAACGGCCAGAGCACGCGAGATGGCCACACGCTGCTGCTGCCCGCCTGAGAGTTGAGCGGGCAGGTGGTGCACGCGATCGCCCAATCCAACCAGCTCGAGCAGCTCGAACGCGGTCTCCCGTGCCTCTGCGGAGTCGACATCCTGGAATTCCAGGGGCAGCATCACATTCTCGAGCGCGGTTAACGTCGGTATCAGGTTGAACTGCTGGAATACGAATCCGATCTTCTTGCCACGTATCTGCGCCAATTGCGACTCGTGGAACCGCGCGATATCAGCACCGTCCAGCCGTATTGTACCCTTACTCGGCAGATCCAGACAGCCAATGAGGTTCATCATCGTGCTCTTGCCGCTGCCACTGACACCGGCGATGGCGAGGAATTCGCCGCGCTCTATCGTCAGATCAATGCCCCGGAGCGCCTGCACCTGAACGTCACCCATCTGATAGATTTTCCAGACTGCTTCCAGCTGGATGACCGCATCAGTACCCGGGGTGCTCATAGCCCACCTCCGAGCGGAGCTGCACGCACGCCGCGATGACCATGAGCGCCTCGACACGAGGTGGTGAACTGCGGTGCTCCCATCGGTGCTCTTTCAGCAGTTGCTGCTGCGTTCGCTTTCATCTTCGCTTCACGTTTTTTTCCCGGCTCTTTTTTTTCAGCTATCTTCGGTGCTGTTTCCCAGAGGGGGATTAGAAATAAACTATACATAAGTCTTCCTTTTTTACCAATTTCCACCCAAATCTGTACCAAATTCGCGGAACCTCCGTTTCACTCGATCATGTAGGCCACGGCTTCACCGATCGTCGTAACGTTACATGCTCAGACCGTCACTAACGCCATACGCATCCGTCGCGTATTGCTGCCGGTAAGCGTTGTACGAGGCAGATGTCGAGACGAGCAAGAGTATAGCGAGTACAGCAATGATTACGTTTTTACGGTCCATTTAGTTCCATTACCTCCATTCGTTTCTTTTTATTTCGTGTGTCTCCACGAGTACCAGTATAGAATAAGCTAATCATAAGCGCTTCTTTTTTACCAATTTCCACCCAAATCGTTCACAAATTCGTTTGCAACTGTTTAGTAAGCGTTAGTAAGCACGTTTCAGAGCGCAGCTAGTCGGGTTTCAGGCTGATATAGAGCAGAATAGCTAGTGCCGCAAATTCGAACCATTGGGACACGATCTTGAGCAAGCCCAGGGCATTGAGGCGGTGAAAACCCCACACCAGATGGATAAACGGGTGCGAGGTGACCGCTTGCACCAGCAGGAGAATAACGAAGCCGATCAAGCCGAGCGCGAACTTCGATTTGATCTGCTCGTAGTTCTTGATATAAAGGGCGAGCAGACACAGTAACAGTATGACGTTCCCGAGCGTAATCAGCGCATGAAAATCGATAATCACTGTCTCTGGCGGCGGCATAGGCATTGGTGACATTGTTCCCCCCTCGGTCTGCACGTATCTATTACCCGCAGCATACTTAAAACACTCCTCCATCCCCTGGTTCTCATCATCGTCGTCGTGCTAATACCACGTCACGTAAAAGCGGAAAAAAGGGTGCGTGGGAGCGAGCAGAGGAGAACCCACGCACCATACTCCTTTTCTCCCTTATGGCGACTATACTATACTGTCTCTGTTCACCTATTCCTCCAGATCTGGAGAGTTGAACGGGCCCTCCAGCTCTGGAGAGTTGAACGGGCATTCACCGAATCCCGGTCCGCGTTGGAATCCCAGCATCTGTCGGCCCACAGGTCCGCGCGGACCGTGGCCACCGTCACCCGCGAATTGGGGCCCTGCTGGACATGAGATACCGTACTGCTCGAACAGTTCCTGGTGGAATTCCTGTATCTGCTGCTGTATTGCTTCGCGCTCTTCATCCGTCAGGTTGGCACCGCAGTGTCTCGGGAACCCCGGTCTCCCCTCGTCCGGCAAGTCGATACCGTACTGCTCAGCCAGTTCGAGCCGGAACTGTTGCATTTTCTGCTGCAGTTCCTGTCGCTCCTCGTCTGTCAGGGCGATGCCGTACTGCTGGGCGAGTTCCTGCTGGAACTGCTGCAGTTCCTGTCGTTGCTCCTGTTGCTTCTCCCGGAGTCGGTTCTGCATCTCCTGTCTTTCTTCGTCCGTCAGGGTGACGCCGTACTGCTCAGCCAGCTGCAGCCGGAACTGCTCCATCTGCTGGTGCATCCCTTGCCGCTCCTCGTCTGTCAACTGCCCCAGTCCACAGTGACCGCCGAACCATCCGCCTTTTTCCCGTAATGCGGTATCCTCGTTTGTAATCTGTGCGGAGACCATGGCGAAGGCTGTTGCGATGAGTGCCAGCGCCAGAATACCTGCGATCAGTTTTCGTTTCATCTTCGTGCGTTGCACCTCCTATTTTTTCGTTTCACGATGTGTTGCCACGGTTATTAGATCCAAATAACTAGACATAAGCATTTGTTCTTTCCCAAATTCCACCCGATTGTGGCCCAAATTCAGCCAGAAAGTCGTGTTGCCCGGCCTGTAAGTTAGTCAGTCAGTCGGGCTTGAGGCTGATGTACAGCAGTACCGCCAGTGCCACGAATTCGAAGAGATCAGGCACGATGGTGAGCAGGCCCATAGCGTGAATATGGCGGAAGCCCCGCACGGCGGGCAGGAAGGGATTGGTGGTGAAGGCCTGCACGATGAGCAGGACGACAAAGGCGATCAAGCCGAGCGCGAACTTCGATTTGATCTGCTCGTAGTTCCTCGCGTAGATGAACAGCAACGCGAGCAGGAGGAGCACGTTGCCCAGCGCGATGAGCGCCTGGAGATACATGAGCCACAGGTGTGGCACCGGTTGTGGTGGCATCCTCTTCCCTTCACCTCTTACTCCTTCTCGCCCCTGCTCTTAAATTTGTTCCATACCTTGTCCAGATACTCTTTAAAGACCTCATACTCGCTCTCCATGCCTTCGGACAGGAAATATGCCGTGCCATAGCCGCCTCCTGCTTCGGTGATCACTTTGTTCTCCAGCAGGACCTTGAGATGGTGGCGCACCGTTTTGTAATCCAGATCCAGTATTTCTGAGAGCTGATTGGCGTTGTACGGTCGTTCATTCAAGGCGCGTAGTATCCGTGCACGATTCACCCCGCCTTTCGTACCCACGATCAGCCACCAGATTACCCGTCGCATCGTTCAAACGTAGTAAAAGCTTTAGGCGCCGCAGATATTAAGAGTCCTGAAGGTTATTCGTCCTGCACAACGGCCACTTTTCAGGCTCTTACGCGTCGCACAGTGCGCTATACACGCGTTTTTCCAAACCGCTTTGTCAGGTACTTCTCGAGCTCGATGATAAAGAAGATGGGGAGCGCGATCGCGAACATAGTGAGCCAGTATTCAGCGGGCAGCGGTGCGGTGCCCAGAGGGTTGATGCCGATGACAGGTGGTGCATAAATGACCGTGAACTGTAGAAAGAGCGTGAGTGCGACGCCGATGAGCACCCACTTGTTGGAGACGGGGCTGAAGGAGAACGCGGATTCCGAGATCGAGCGAGCGGTAAAGAGATAGCAGATATGGACGATCATGACGGTGGTGAAGACTGCGGTCTGAGCCTTCATCAGCACCTCAGGGTCGCCGACCCAGCTATTGATCGCAAAGAAGTACATGAAGAAACCGGTAAGGGTCGTGAAGAGCGAGACGACCCCGACTTTCCGAAGGAACGGTGGATCGGTGATCCGCTCTTTGGGGTCGCGTGGTGGCCGGAGGAGCAATCCTTTCTCCTTTGGCTCCTTGATTATCGGGAGCGCGAGCGCGATGGCAGCGAGGAGATTGATCCAGAGGATCTGAACGGGCGCGATCGGGAGACCCCCGCCGAGGTGCGGATTGAAGATGGCAATGAATGGCGCAAGCAGAATGGCGCCCAGGATCAGGAGTGCCTGGCCGCCATTGGTGGGCAGCAAGTACAGAATAACCTTCCGGATGTTGTCGTAAACGTATCGGCCCTCTTCGACGGCGGCCACGATGCTGGCGAAGTTATCGTCGGTGAGAATGATGTCGGCCGCGCCCTTGCTCACTTCAGTACCGCTGATACCCATGGCGATCCCGATGTCCGCAGCTTTGAGCGCGGGCGCATCGTTGACGCCATCGCCGGTGACGGCGGTGATATGGCCAAGCAGCTGCAACTGCCGGGTGATCCGGAACTTGTGCTCGGGCGCGGCCCTGGCATAGATGGAGACGGAACCCACGAGCTCGAAGAGCTCATCATCGCTTATTCGCTCGAGCTCTGCACCGGTCAAGACGCGATCTGATTCGGTGGCGATGCCGATCTGCTGCGCAATCGCTTTCGCGGTCTGCGCATGGTCACCGGTGATCATAACGACGCGAATGCCCGCGCGTTTGCATGCGGCCACGGCATCGATGACCTCATCCCGAGGTGGATCACTCATCCCCTGAAGTCCGAGGAAGGTCAGTCCCGTCACGTCCTGAGGCTCGAGCACCTTCTTCTCTCGCGGCACGCGTTTATACGCCATGCCCAGAACGCGCAAGGCGTTGCCGGCGAACTCCTCAGCCGCACGCGCTATTTCATCACGACGCAGCGGCCGCTCCCTATCCTCGATCAGTTGATTCTCGCACATGGCGAGGATCCGTTCTGGCGCGCCTTTGACGTAGATGTGGTTACCGTCAGTGCCTTCCTGCAAGGTGGCCATGTACTGCTGCTCGGATGAGAAGGGTATCTCGTCCAGTTTCGCACGCTCCGTGGCGAGTCCAGCTTTCCGCGCTGAGACGACCAGGGCGCCTTCGGTGGGATCGCCGATGATACTGTACCGCTTGGTTTCGCGGTCATACTCGAGCCCGGCATTATTGCAGAGGTAGCCTGCTTTCAGGGTTTCGCGTAACTCATCATGCCCTTTTTTGGGCTCAATGGTACAATCTTCGCACAAGAACTCGCCTTTAGGCTCGTAGCCACTACCCGTTACGCTGAACCGCCCTCCCCCGGCGTAGATGCGGGAGACCGTCATCTGGTTCCGGGTGAGTGTGCCGGTCTTATCAGAGCATATGACGGTGGTAACGCCGAGTGTCTCGGCTGCGGGCAGGTTCTTGACGAGCGCGTGCCGGCGTGCCATGGTCATAGCGCCGAAGGCCAGCGTGATCGTGAGAATAGCGGGTAAACCCTCGGGAATGGCGGCGACCGCGAGCGATACGGAGGCGAGGAAGGAATAGACGGGCGGGAACCCGAAGATGACGGCCAGTATGAAGTTGAGCGCGGCAATGGTGAGGATGGTGATGACCAGCAAGCGGGTGAAGTGCGCCATCTTGCGGGTGAGTGGCGTGGCCAACTCTTCGGTCTCCTGTGTCAATTCCGCGATACGACCGATCTCAGCATCCTTACCGGTACCCACGACAATCCCCCGTCCCGAGCCGCGGGTGATGAACGTGCTGCTGAAGGCCATGCAGCGCTGATCCGCGGGTGGTAGACCTGGCCGGGCGATGGGTTCGGTGGTTTTCGAGACGGGAACGGACTCGCCGGTGAGCGTCGCTTCGTCTGCATAGAGGTTTTTGGAGCGGAAGAGCCGGAGATCCGCGGGGACTTTATCTCCCTCCTCGAGCAGCACGATATCGCCCGGCACCAACTCGCGTGCAGGAATGCGCATTTCCCTGCGGCCGCGGATCACCCTGCATTCGAGCGACATCAACTTCCTGAGCGCCTCAGCGGCTGCATCTGCTTTCTTCTCCTGAATGAAGCCGATGATCGTATTGGCGAAGACGACTGCAAGGATGACCACGGTGTCCATCAGCATATCGAGGAAGGTGGTGGTGAGCGCAGCAGCGAGCAGTACGTAGATAAGCGAGTTGTGGAACTGCAAAATGAACTTGGTGAACGAGCTGCGTTTCTTGATGGGCAATTCGTTATACCCGTACTGCTGGAGCCGTGCCTGCGCCTCAGCGGCTGTAAGCCCCTCGGGATTCGCTGCTAGTTGCTCAAAAACCTGCTCGACCGTCTGCTGATACCAGCTCTTATCGTGTGACACCGCGAACTCCCCTCTCTCACCACCCATCCATATATAATCGCAGGACGTGGTTAAATAGTGCTTTTCCGGCCGCGCGACCGCCTTTTTCGTATCCCGGAATCCAGGGCTTACTTACTTACACCGTGTCGAGGCCGGCATTAAGAAATGATACAATGGCATGGTAAAAGGCCGTGGGGTTATCGTGAAACGGGAAGTGATTGCTTGCGGGGATCTCCCCGAGCGCGCAGCCGCGTTCAGTCAACCGGGGCAGGTAGGATAGCGACCGATTCTCAGCGCCGTAGATAAAGAGCTTCGGGACATCCAGTGCGCAGTACCGATCCAGGAGCTCACCGGTATCTGAATACTCGACGAGCGAGGGGCTGTAGTCATAGTACGCCTTTTTATCGGCTTTTTCCAGGTCCGCCGCGTACTCCCGAAAGCCGCTGTTCTCCGCGTGCTTCATGCGGTCCTTGAGTTCCGTGAATACGGTGCGGGTGAACCCGGAGAAGTCGGATTGCGCGACGCGCCGCGAGAAGAAGCAATCTTCGGCAGATAGGTTACCCTCGACGTTGATGAAGCCCCGTACGTTGTTACGAAAGCGTTCTGTGTAAAGGAGCGCGACGAGCCCACCCATACTGTGGCCGACGAGTATGATTTCTTTTACCTGCAGCGCGGAGAGCACCAGGTGCGTGATCTCGACCAGGTCGTCAATGTCCAGTGCTAGGGTTTCCGGGTAGGGTGAATCGCCACAGCCGGGTAAATCGAAGGTGAGGAGCGTGTATTCAGTCAACGCCGGGTATTCGAAGGCCGCCTGAAAGTCGCGCTTCGAGCAGCCGAGACCGTGGAGGAATACCACTGCCACTCCTTGAGTGCGGCGAAGCGAATAGGCGATCTGCACTTTAGACCCTTTATACGTCAGCTGTACTTTTTCAGGTTGCATTGCATGAATGGTTTCCTCGTTACAGCTACCAGAGTCCTGGTATTAGCCGGTATCGTACGGTATGAGCATACTCAGCATAGCCCGGCAGCTCGTTTTGAAGCGTACGGTCTTCCAGGGCGGTGCGGATAATGAGCAACAGGACGACGAGTGCAGCGGGAACCAGTGCCCAGAGTGAGCCCAGCGCCACGGCGGTACTCAGTGCCATAAGAATACCGGCGACGTAGCCCGGATGCCGAACGTACCGATAGGGGCCATCCTGTACCACTTGCTGGTCTCGATCAGTCTGGATACGGACCGTGCTGGAGAACCACTGGTTCACCCACATCGCCCAGGAATAGAGATAAATCGAATAGCCGTACCCGAGATAGCTCGTTATATAAACAGCCAGAGGCAATTCAGGTGACCACCGAAATCGTCCGGCGTCCAGGCAGGCGATAATAACGATGGCGAAGAAGAGCGGGCCGTAGAGCGCCAGGAGGAGCTTGTCCCACCATTTCGTGCCGGGCCCGGGTTTGAACCGTTCCCGGGCGAGCTCGGTTTTTCCAGCGAACACGAGGAGTTGAGCCGTCACGAGCAGCACCGTCACGATGCTGAATACCCAGCCCTGCCAGTAGCTGAGCCGACCCGCCAGGATAAAGATAATGGCGATGATGATCAGGAGCGCGAAGAAGCCCTTAACGACGATTTTAAGATATTGGGAGAATTCCGTAGTGGTGCCGTTATTATTTACCATGTCCTCACCATCACGTTTACTGTACTCTAAGCTCCTGCCTGTTTAAAACCAGAGGGGTAGGAACTTTAGCCCCTCAGTTACAGGACCCTGTCGGCATAGGGGATTCTACGTACGACGAAATGGCTGAGCAAGAAGCAGAGGCTCACCCCCAGGAACGACACCAGCGCGAATTTCAGCAGCGGAAAGATCAGCAGGCCACGAATGGCGTATGATACAGCGACAATGACCGGGGCATGAATGATGAATACCGTGTATGCATTATCCGATAGGTTCTTTGTAAACGACGTATGTGTGTTATACTTTCGACGCAAACTGACAAAGATACCGGTGATAAGGCCAGTGCCCACAAAAGCTTCCCAGGTGGAATAGAACAGCGATTGCCAATGCACTCCACCAATAAACGGCGCTGTATCCTCAAGCGCGCCGCCCATAACACCAATTACAGGGAAGAGCAGAATAGCAGCTACTGCGAGTTTCAGCCATCGCATGCCAACTGAATCACTGAACGTATCAAACCTTTTGTTGTTATAGGCGATGATGCCAACGATGAACAGACTGATATAGCCGTGGAAGAAGCCAAATTGCAGGTTGGAGAAGCTCGCGCCAATCGGCCACCAGATTCGTACAAGAAACTTAGCCAGTGAGAGCATAAGAACGAAGAGGACGAGCTCCCTGCTCTTCGGCGGTTGCTTCACTTCACGCGGTCGTCCCGGGACGAACAACTTCCACAGGGTATACCCGCAGCAAAAGATCAGTAAGGTCTGCAGAAACCAGAGCGGACCAGATCCGAAATAATCCAGGAAGGATACCGAGTACCCCATCGACCTGACATAGAGCGCATACGCGATAAGCGGATTGATTACGAAGAAATAGATCACGAGCGGGATGCCTAACCGGATGAATCGGTCCTTCAGATATATTCTCGCCCCCTTTCGGGAAAAGGATCCGGGGGTGAAGTAGCCGGAGATCATAAAGAAGAAACCCAGCACAAAGGCCTGCACCACGCTATTGAAGAGCGTGAGCAGAACAGCAGAGAGCACGTCCTCGGTGTGCTCATAAGTAATACCAGCTGCCACTAGCGCCATAGGTAATGGCGATATGGAGCATGAGGATGAGCGTGATCAGCAGTGTTCTCAGGTTATTGACGTAGAGTAATTGTGGTCTGCTCTGGTGCGCCATCGTACAGCTTAACGCCTCTCTGGTTGTATCTTATATCAGCCAAATCGTGTACCATGCGCGTACTCGACCGTCCCCGGTGCTCGACACGACGCGAAGATCATGGTGGCGAACGATGAAAGAGCATTTAAATAGCCCGCCCCTCCTATTCTACTATTGGATACCGCAATCGAGCAACAAATACTTGACCGGCTTCTTCGGATAGAAAAGGAGCTGGTTGAGATCCGAGAACACGTGGTGGATATTGATACGCTTCTGAGTAACGAGGAAAAGAAGTTGCTGGACGAAAGTGTGGAGCGAGAAGCACGCGGTGAGCTGAGTTCGTTAGAAGATATAGAGCATTCTTTACCGGATAAATTACACAGAACAGCGTATTGTTGTTGTGAAAATTGATCACAGAGAAAGAGTGTATTAAAAGAGCCGAACCCTTCACCTATTCTCTCTTGTATCATCTCTATACAAACCGTGTCCCGTAGATCTTTCGGGGGAACTCGCCCTGCGCGTACTCGACTGTATGTTTTCTGTGCACCACCGTGTCATCTGCGTACGCTTCGAGCACTTCACCAACGAACAGGTTCTTATCACCGGTTTCTACCTCTTGCTGCACGGTGCATTCCATCCACGCGACGCACTCAGCGATGATGGGCGCTTTTACCTGTCGTGCGGGCAGCGGTGTCAAGCCAGTAGCTTTGAATTTATCGACGTGCGCGCCGGAATGATACCCGCAGTAGTAGACCTTCGGCTCGAGCACTCTGGTCGGCACGTTCACGATAAATTCCTGCGTGCGCTCGATGAGGTTCAGTGAATGGGCGCTTCGGCCGATAGCGCAGGCGATGAGCGGTGGCGTTTTGGAGACGGGCATGCAGAAGCTAACCGCGATGATGTTCGCTTCTTCTTTAACGTCGCCGCAGGTGATCAGATAGTGCCGCATCGGCCATAAATACTCCAGATATTCGACGTCGATATTCATGTTCAGGTCTTTTATACTGGCACTGCTTCCCGGGGAATCCGACCTGCTGAATTGTAACTGTGGAGGGATAGATATTGTGTACTCCGTATGTACTTCTCTATATACACTCATTGAGGATAAACGTTGCGGTAGTGCTTTTCAGTATTCGGTGCATGCACTTTGTGAAGGCGCGTCGGACCATGTAAGAAGCAGGAACGCCACTATCTCGTTTCCAGCCTAAGACATAATATCGCACAGGGTGTTTATTTAAAGCAGGAACCGCGTCTTACAAACGAGAGCATTATGAACTCCAGCTTTGCTGTCACGCTCGACGAGGAATTCAGGCCAGCATCGCAGTTGCGAACACTCTACTACATCTATCTGCTCCTCGGCGTCCTCATTGGTGTGCTGCCCTGGTTCGTCCCGCTCGTGCTCTACATGCCACAAGTATCGGATAATGTGCGCTTATTCATCATCTTCTTGCTTTTGCTCCCGCTGCTCGTCGTGCTCGGCTTTATCGGTTACTGGATTTACCGGTATTACGGGACGATCAGGTACAAACTGACGAATGATGAAGTGGAATGGCGGCGGGGCGTGTGGTTCCAGCAGTCGGGGATCGCGCCGTACAACCGGATCACCAATATCGACACGATCCAGGGCCCGATCTCGAGGATGCTCGGCATCGCGGCGCTTCGCATTCATACCGCGGGCTATTCAGCACAGCAGGCCCAGGCTGAGATCAGGATGAACGGGATCGAGCACTTTGAGCCGCTGCGGGCGCTCATCATGGCGTACATCAAAAAGAAGAAACCCACGGCCGTGGAGACCTACGCAGCCGAGGAGATAGAAGCACCAACGGGCACCGGGGCGATCGTCCAGGAACTGGTGCGAATACGGGAGCTGCTCGAGCGCTCCGAGCGTAAATGAGTAGCACGCGCGATACTGCACAGACTTTGATATGATATAAGTCAAACCTTGGAAGGTATCAGATCGAAATTAAGTTCTCTTGGTAAAGCTTTTCTTATAAAGAAAAGGTTTCCGTACGTGCTCTCTGAGCGTGCAGTCAAGAAGGTATGGGTTCCGCCGAAGGGCGTATCCTGCCTGCCTCGGAAGGCGCGCAGTAAAGTCCCGCGGGCATATCAATACTGGCATGCCGAGGAGCCTGCGAAGCGGCGCGCAATCCGGGATGAGTTGCTGCAGCAGCCCCGAAAAAGGCAATCACGAGCATACGTGCAAGCACAGAGGATATACAGCGTACGCTGTGCGAACTGCAGGAGCTGGATGACGTGTTAGGTCCGGTGCAGTTCAAGCTGCTGAAGCAGATCTGGAAAGGCCAGAAGGTGATACGTGAGGGGCCTTCCCGTGCAATATTCTGGGTCGTGCTCAAACGCGGTAACCAATGCATCGAATATGGTTTGGACTCCGACCCGATCCATAACAGCCGTGTCGCGTGCCTGCCTTTCGTACAAAAAGGCATCATCCAGCTCTGGAAAACTGAGGGCGAAGTGCCCCCGCGTTCGCTACTCAACACCACGAAGAATACGCCCTCCACGATCTCCGTGCTCGATCAGGGTGCAGCCATTGTAAGGGACGGCCTCTCGTCGACGCACTTAGAACTTCGGCTCAAAGGCGAAAAACTTCAGGGCGTCTGGGTCGTAGCGAAGCAGAAAGACTCGAAGTTATGGACGTTCGTGCGTATAGACGGCACGCAGTGGCCATGATGCTCTACTCAACCATCCAAAACGGTAGGACCGGCTATGTCTTCTCGCCTGACGAGGGCAAAGCGTACTTCATACCCGCAACCGAACTACAAGCACTGCTATGCGGTCACATCGGGAAGAAAAAGAAAAGCGAACCGAGTTAATATGAATGAGTGAAGATGAAGGGGGATCCGATTCATTTGTAGCTCAACGTCCTCAATGCGCTGAGATGCCCTTTGAAAACGCCAAGGTTCCGAAAAGCTTTAATATGCTTGTTCAAAAATAATAAGTATGCCATTTTCAGAACGGATAAAACAAGAAGCTAGAAAGAAAGCAGCTTTTCAGTGCTGCATTTGCAAAAGATCCGGTTTGAGTTTAGAAGTGCATCACATTATTCCCGAAAGTCCAGATGGCCCTTCAGACATAGAAAACGCAATAGTTTTATGTTCGAGTTGCCACGCAATTTATGGAGCAAATCCAGAAAAGCGAAAAATGATGAAACAGTGTAGGGATGATTGGTATGATAAGGTTGATAGAATGTACGGACAACAAGCAATTGATATATTTTCCTCAGCTTTTGAAATTCATGAGCAACAACTATCTAATTTATCTTCTGAAGTAAATGATTTAAAGACTCGTTTACGAGAATATATGAATCAGTCGATTAATGAAATGGAAATCACCCCAGAGACAGTTCTGGTCACAGTATCAGAGTTCATCAACGCATCAACATTATATCAACCTAAATCAGATCGTTGTGTAAAATGCGGCTATATGTTAAGAAAAACTGATTTATACTGCCCCCATTGCGGGGAACCTACGTCATTATAATGTTACCCTGCTCATCCTTTATGCGGCGGAAGCGTTCTCTCAACGCTATGAGGTGCCACCTAGAAAACGCTAGGAATGAGTAGGTAATTGCTAAAGAGAATTAGAATGCTTCTTCTTTCACTCAAAGGCTTCAGAATAGGATCTTTTGAGGAGGTTTGTTAGGAAATCTGCTTTGTTAGTAACGTCAGACTTTGACAATCTAATGCGATACCGTCCCCATTTATCATAATCCATTAAATCTAGCCCACTTTCAGTAATTTCATTTTTAAGTTCTTCAGATTTTTTCATTCTTACTTCTAATCTCAAAGCATTTTTTTGGGGCCTGAAAACAACAAAATTTTTTGGTTGTCGTTCCTGTGATAACCCAATATAAAATTTGGTGTAATTAAGATCAAAATCTGGAGCAAAAGTGTGAATATAATCTAGTAGCTTGTCGACCAGAGCGACTGTCTCCTTTGTCCCTCTCTTTTTCTCCCAATAGTTTCTATCGACAAGTTCTTTTTCTTCATCTTCTTCTTCATATCCTAGTGTCATTTGATCCAATACTGTTGTGAATATCAGAGAAATTTTTTCTTCATATCTTACTGCTTTCATTTGTATAGCGATAAGTGGGATAAATCCGTTGAACAGGCTTATGACGTTGAGAAATCTGCTAGTTATGTCCTCTGCAATTAATACGGCCGTATGGTCATAATTAGGATACCTTTTTCTTTCGATGTCCCAATACTCTATTGTACGAATTATGTGACTCTCGTCTGTGCTCCCTAACTGTACTTCAACTTCGTATCTTCTAAATGAATCAGGATCCTGTAGTAGAAGGTCGAGGCGACCAGCTCTAGGGAAAATCCTTTCCCTATCTTTTAGCAGCAAATCACCGAGTCCGAGAATGGATGGATCTTCCGAGATTTTATCCTGAACCCATGATTCATTATAGGTCGGATGATTCTTAAGTGAGACGTTTTCAAACTTGATATATTTTTCGGACATTGCTAAGAACCCCCTCAAAACCCCCTCTTTTAATCAAATTATCTGCAATCAGAATTATCTTCTTCTTTATATTTAAATTTTCGCCTCAAACCCACCCTATTTTCGGCTTCCTTAAGCGCGTTGCTGTTTTTCGTCTTCTCAGTGAAGACCAGCAATGGCTCTTGAAGAAGAAGCCGAACTCGATGCACTCTTGCAGGCCTTAGCCCGGCCCGGAGCGGATGGCGAATACCCGCTGCCCGAAGAGAAGCCGATCAAGTATACGAACGTTGACGTCGTTGTGCTTCCGCACGGCTACAAATCAGAGTATCCGAAGCCCGAGCAGAAAGACGAGGACGCTACGGCGGAGAACGATTCAATCGCGCAGTTCACCGACTCGTTCGCGCTGAAACTCGACGAGGCGACCGAAGAAGACGGGACGCTCCGCGTGCCCGCAACCATCGCGCATTCCAAGCACGTCTATGGCTACAACGACGGCGCGATCAAAGCGGTGAAGCCGTTCAGCGAGCTCGAAGCCGCCGCGCGGTTCGCTAACGGCATACCGGTCACGCGCGACCATCCGAAGGCGGGGATCGTGACCATGCGCGACCAGGTGCTCGGATTCCTGCGCGATCCGCGTGCAGAAAGCGACGTGCTCACCGGCATACTCGAAATATCAGACAAAGATCTGATCGCGGACATCAAGGCAGAGAAGCTCAGCGACGTCTCGCCCGGGTACTTCTGCACGCTCGATACGAGCGACGAAGCGCGCGGATCGCTCGGCGACGGCAAGGAATACAACGCGGTACAGCGCGAGATCTTCCTCAATCACGTCGCAGTCTGCGCGGAAGGCCGGTGCTCGTCGCGGGACGGCTGCGGGCTCAATATCGTGCCCACCACCACAACCGAAAGCGCAGAGCAACCTGCAGAACAGCCCGATCAGTCCGCTACAGTCTCGCAGCTCCAGGAAGCGAAGGACGCGGTCGCGCGGTTGAAGCGCGAGCGCGCGGAAGCAGCGGCGCAGCGTGACGAAGCGGTCGCGCAGCGTGACGCATTGCAGCAGAAGCTCGCCGAGCTCGTGCAAGCGGAGAAGGACGCGCTCGTTGCAGAGCTCACCACGCTGCAGGACACGAAGACTGAATCAGATCTGCAGGCGCTCGATCTTGACGCGCTAACGAAAGAGCTCGATATGGTCAAAGGCCTGCGCACTGCGCGGTTAGCCGCGCCACGGAGCGAAGTTAAGGGCAGAGCACGCATCGATGAGGTGTATGGAAAGATAGGAGGTACAGGATAGCTGTATTCCGTGAATGCACAATATCATTCATCGGCATTGCCGGTTGGGATCTTGTGGAGAAAGAAGGATGAGGACGGGTTCTACGCGCGGTACGACCCCGTGCTTCTGTGCCGCACAACCAGAAGCCAAGACGGAAGAAGAAATCGCTTCGCCGCGGGCCCGCTTCGCGGGGGCGTGCACTACATTTTTTCTGGCCGAGCTGCGCGACGTTTACGGTGCGCTATAAATTAGCTCAGTTAGCAGTCAAAAAGCGTACCGGACTCTTATTATTGGTTTCTGTGAGCGGTCAAAACGTGGGCCTCCTTAAACGCGGGTAGGTTCGTGAGCACAAACATGATGCTCATGGCAAGGTCAAAAGGCGATGCCGGGGCGGATATGCGGTGGGTCGAACGGAAGGTGATCGATGGCAATCAGGTATGGTATCGCAGCGCCTTCGCGGCTGTTTCGCTTTCGCCTGGGCGATTGCTGCTACCGAAACACCGGCACGCGCCCGTTAGGGTGGGTGCGCGCAGATGAGTGCGGACTGCGCAGCGGCACGCGCCGGTGGAGCGGTAATTCCGGTAAGGAAGAGCAAGAAGCCGGTTCGGGACCACAGGACGATCGTGATCTCGAAGGATGCGTATGCGGTGTTGACGCGGCGTGCGGAAGAAGCGGGAAGTGACCGTAAGACAATCGCGTCAAAAGCGATCACCACGTACACCACAGAAAACGAAGTACTCAACGGGTTACAGCGCGCCATTGCGGATAACAATGACCTTACTAGAGCTATTCAAAGCGCGCTGATGGAGAAGCTCAAGCCAGGCGCTCCTGAACTCAGCGGTGAGGAACTCAAGGAAATCGTACACGCGCATAGGGAAATCGCGCAGACGATCAAGGAAACAGCGCATGCGCTCAAGGAGCTGGAGAGCATACGTCCAGCGAGAAGCACAGACGAGCACATCTCTTACCGGTGGCTCGACGATTGCTATCCCCCCGAGCAGTCCCGGAAGCAGCAGGATGGGGATAGCAGTGTGCCTGCGGGTGGTGTGAGCGAGGAATGAGGTTCGAGGTCCAGCTCCCGGGAGAGCAGCGCGGTCTCGACCTCTTCCGCTTCGCCAGCAGGATTTTAGGGTACTCGCGGCTGGCGGAGGATCCGCATCATGCCTGGTGCAACGAGCTGGATCGCAGGCATACACGCTCGCTCTGGCTGGAGCCGCGGCATACGTACAAATCAACGATCTTTACCAAGTCATACCCCATCTGGCGGTTGCTCGGTGATCCGAATCTCAGGATACTGATTGTGAACGCGACTGCGGGAAATGCCGAGGCCTTCCTCAACGAGATCGTGGGCCAGTATCTCCGGAACGAGAAGCTCATCAGCCTCTATTGGAGTTGCTTCAATACCGTGCCACTCGATCCCCGGTCAGCAAAGACAAAAGCCATCGTGCTCAATACGCGCACGCGCAGCTACAGCCAACCCAGCATCGCCACCGTCGGCGCGCTCGGCAATCTCGTCTCCGCGCACTACGATCTCATCATCGTGGATGACCTGTGCAACATTGAGGATCGCGAAAGCCCCTCGATCCGTGAAAAGAAGAAGCGGTGGTTCAATGATCTCGTATCCGTGCTCACGCCGGAGAGTGAGCTCGTGGTCGTGGGCACGCACTGGCATTTTGATGATGTCTACTCATATATCATCAACGAGATCGATCCGAGGCTCCCTGAAGAATACCGGTACTACATCCAGTGTGAGTCATGCTACGACGAGGATGGATCCACGCCACGGTTCCCCTTCGTGCTTCCAGCTCAAAAACTCCACGCGCTCAAGGTAGAGAAGGGCACCTTATTGTTCGCCTGCCAGTACCTGAACCGCCCGATCCCCGAAGAAGATCAGGTCTTCAAGCTCGAAGCGCTGCAGAAGATCGCGAAGTCCGAGATCGATCTGCAGCGTGCGGAGGCGTTCGCGTTCTGCGACCCAGCGCTGGGCGCCAACGATTATTCCGCGATCGTCACCCTCCTGAACTACAAGGATTCGTGGGTCGTATTCCACTGCGACCTCTCGAGAGCGGCGCATTCAAAGCTCATTGACAAGCTCATCGAGCTGCAGGGCTTCTTCAATTACAAGCAGGTCGGGATCGAGGCGAACTCGCTCGATAAAGCCAAATCAGACCCCAACCCCTGCAGCTTCGAGCTCGTGCTGCGCGAACGGCAACACGTTGCCCGGGTCACTGTCCCGTACAAACTCGTCTGGCATACCACGCCGAAGCTCGCCCGCATTCAGGCGATCGAGCCGTACTACTCTTACGGGCAGCTGCTCTCTCTCGACACCTGGAACCAGGATTATCCCGAGCTCGTGGAGCAGCTGGTCCATTATCCGCTTGCAGCGCACGATGACGGGCCCGATGCGCTCGCGGGCGCTATTTCGATGATACTCGCAAATGAGAAAGCACGGCGGCAGGTGCTTATACCGCGTGCGCGATAGCCTACGAACGCCCATACCTGTCTTGTCCGCGCAACCGTGCTCTCGTTTTCGCAAAAGGTCGCCATTGCAGCAAACAAGCACCCGCTCTGATTTCGAGATCCGCGGCACGTGCTTGTTCGCTCCTAAACCTAGGGAATAAGAGCAGGCCTCGCTCGCGTGGCTCAAAATCGTTTCGGCAATGCGCGTTCATGCAACTTCACCGCGAGGATGAGGAAGAGTGCGGAAAAGCTGAGCAAGGCCGCGAAATCCACCGTGAGCGGATAATAGGCCACGCCCTGCAGGGCGAACCGTGCCAGATCGGTGAAATAGGTTAGTGGTGAGAGTGAGGCCACCGCGACACCCCAGCCCGGCATCTGCTCGATCGGGATAAAGATGCCGCTGATGAAGATCACGGGGAACTTCACAAAGGTGGAGAGCATCACGATGTTGGAGACTAAACTCGTCGGCGGGCTGGAGAAGAGCGAGCCGAGCGAGGAGAAGCAGAACGCGGCCAGAAAGATCGCCGCGAGTAAAATGACCGGACTCTGAACGCCGACACCCAGCGCAACGCCCACAGCAACGGGCACGGCGGAGATGCAGACGCCGAATATGAAACTGGCGAGGATATCGCCCAGGATCAGCGTTCGCATCGTGATGGGACAGGAGATGAGCCGCTCAAGCGTTCGCATTTGCGTCTCCCACGGCATGACCACCGGCGAGACCGAGGTCGCCGTGAAGAAGAGGGTCATGGCCGTGAGCCCGGGAATGAGGAACGCCGCGGGTAAGTTGCGACCGATGGAGAAGGCGAAGAAGAGAAAGAGGGGGAACAATACCCCGAAGACGATCACGGGCCCTTTATAGTAGTAGAGCTGGATGTCCTTCCTGGTGATCGCCAGGACCTTCCAGATCATTCCGATGCACCTCCTGTTAGCTTCACAAAGACGTCCTCCAGCGAGGGTGTTTGCACGTTTACACTGAGGAGCTTCAACCCATTACGCGTGGCGAAGTCCACGATCGCGCTGATCACTTCGTGCGGGTCCGTGGTATACATCCGGTAAGCGTCACCCACACGCTCGGCACCAGGTAAGGGGCTGCTGAGTGGTCGGTCAAAGCTGCACTCCACGGCTACCGTACCACCGAGCCGGCGCCGCAACATCTCAGGACTTTCAAGGGCAACCAGCTTGCCGTGGTTGATGATCCCCACACGATCGCAGAGCAGGCTCACCTCCTGCATGTTATGGGACGTGAGGAAGACGGTCCGCCCTTCATCCCGGAGCTTCAGTATCTTCTGCCTGATCGATCTCGCGCTCTGGACATCGAGGCCGCTCGTCGGCTCGTCCAGAAAGAGCACTGCAGGATCGCTCACGAGCGCCATAGCGAGCATGAGCCGCTGCTTCATACCCTTCGAGAAGCTCTTCGCCTTGCTCGCGCGCCGCTCATAGAGCTCGAATTCACTGAGCAGCGTGGCTGCTCGCTGCGCCGCGTCATGCCGGGGGATGCCGTATAACGAAGCGATGAGCATGAGGTTACCCCACGCCGTCAGATCCACATAGGCATTCGCCGTCTCGGGGACAACGCTCTGAACGGCCTTGGCCTTCGCGGTATCCTTCTGGAGATCATGCCCCAGCACCCGCGCCTCGCCGGCGTCAGGCTTGATCACGCCGGTGAGCATGCGTACCGTCGTTGTCTTTCCCGCGCCATTCGGGCCAAGGAAGCCGAAAACCTCGCCGCTCTGCACGGTGAAGGTCACACGGTCAACTGCCGTGAGCCCGTTATACCTCTTGCTTAGGTCCGTTACTTCGATTGCGTCCATCTGCCCCCTCCAGCAGGTCTATCACGATACGACGTGATTTCAAGCTCCAGACCTTCTCAGGAGCGCCGCCGCCTTCCTCCTTGTATCCTGAAACCGCAAGTATACCCGCTTTCTTCAGTTCCGCGAGATGGTAATACAGGCAGGGCGCCGTCATGTCTTCCTCATGTTCCCGTAAGCACTCCTGTATCTCCTTCGTGCTCTTTGCACCGTCGCCAATGCACTCGATGATCACCCACCGTGTGGAGCAATGCAGAGCCCGCAGAAGCGTACGCAATCGCTCACCCTGACCCTCGTTGCCACGGCACACACGCTTCATACCTCTGCATATCTCAGTGCTATAGTTAAATATTCAAGTAATACATTTTGATGATGCGATGGGACGCTTAGGGATGTCCCAGCTCGTGGTACAATGAACAGGAAATGTGGACGGTGCATTCTTGCGGTGGTAGCCATTCTTGTTGCTACGCTGTTTGTTCCGGGCTGCGTGGAGGAAGCTCCGTCCGCTACGTACACCAATTCCATCGGTATGGAGTTCGTACTGATCCCCGCAGGCGCGTTTGAGATAGGCTCGCCCATGAACGAAGCGGGTAGAGACGATGACGAAGGTTCCCTCCACCGGGTAGCGTTTCAGCATGCGTTCTACATGGGTGCTTATGAAGTTACGCAGGCGCAATGGCGTGCGGTGATGGGCTCAGATCCCGCGTCGTTCTTCGCGAGTGACGACAACCTGCCGGTTGAGATGGTCTCGTGGGAAGACGTGCAGGAGTTCATAACGAAGCTCAACGCGAAAGAAGGCACGGATACGTACCGGCTGCCCTCAGAGGCCGAATGGGAATACGCCTGCCGCGCGGGCACCACCACACGCTATTCGTCCGGCGATTCTGCTGTAGAACTCGACGAGTACGCGTGGTACGCTGATAATTCAGGCACTGAAACGCATCCGGTGGGTGAGAAAAAGCCGAACCCCTGGGGGCTTTATGATCTGCACGGCAACGTCTGGGAATGGGTGCAGGATCTTTACCATGAAGGCTATAACGGCGCGCCGACCGACGGTAGCGCCTGGGAGGGTGAATCCAGCTCGCTTCGGGTTTACCGTGGCGGTAGCTGGCGCACCGTCGCTGCTTACTGCCGTTCCGCGTCCCGCGGCTGCGCCAGCCCGACCATCCACTGCGACGACATAGGCTTTCGCATCGTGCGCGCGGTGTAACGGGTTACTGCGTTACCACGATACTGCGTGCGCTAGGCGAAGTGGCGCGCAAAGCAAAAAAGGGATCACCACGTTACTTACGATCGACGTTAGGAGAATACAGTAACGCGTGCGAACTGTAACTCCCGTCCTCGCTTTAACAGCAACTATAGTACCGATGCCTTTTGTGAAACTTATCATGAGCCAACAAATAGTACTGCCAACAATCGTTGCGACAATTACCGCAGTGGTAGTCTGGCTGCTGTTAGATTATTTCACGGGCGGTACGGTATTTTTAGTAGGAACGGTATTGAAAGCGGTGTTATTTGCGGTGGTTTTTGGGATCACGTATGTATGGTGGTCTCACATCTTCGCTCGGCGCCTGCGGTGAAGAACAGCGCGTCGCTTCGTGCGTCGTTCGCGGTTCGGGAAGGCGTAGTCATCCTTGCGCTCCGCGAACGTGCGGACAATCCTCGACGCTCAGCTTCATACCGCTGGCTCGAGGACCGGCGTTACCCACTACCAGCCGGGCGCAAGCACTCGCAGTCCTCCCAGTATGACCCGCCAGCCAGTTCTTTTATGCTCGGATGTCTCAAGCTAAATGATAGCTGCGACAGGTGTGGATCTCACGATGAATGACGCGATCAGAGCGGACTTTCCTATTCTGCGTGACCTGATTTATTTCGATAATGCCGCCACGAGCCTCACGCCTGAGCCCGTTTTGCAGGCGGTCTTGAGCTACTACCGGGAGTATAAGGCGAATGTGGGCCGGAGTTCGCATCGGCTGGCGCATGAGGCGACCCAGCGGTATAATGACGCACACCGAAAGGTCGCGGAGTTCATTGGCGCGGGCGGCGAGGGCGAGGTGATTTTCACGAAGAATACGACGGAAGCGATCAATATGGTCGCCTACGGCCTGCCCTGGAAACGGGGTGACGAGGTGATTACGACGCTCCTCGAGCACCATTCCAATTTCCTCCCCTGGCTGCGGTTGAAAGAGCGCGGCGTGGTCCTGAAACTTGTAGAGCCGACGAAGGAGGGCACGTTCGAGCTCGCGGATTTCGAGCGCGCCATGAGTGAGCGCACGCGCCTGGTTGCGGTCACGCATGTCTCAAACGTGCTGGGTGCCATCTCGCCCGTCAAAGAGATCGCGGCGATTTGTAGAGCGCACGGGATCGGTAACGGCGCGTTGTTGCTCGTTGATGGCGCGCAGTCCGTTCCACACCTTCCTATCGCGGTGAACGAGCTCGGGTGTGACTTTCTTGCCTTCGCCGGTCATAAAATGCTCGGCCCTACAGGTACCGGCGTCCTCTGGCTCAAGGATCCGCAGAAGTTAGAGCCCACCTTCTTCGGCGGCGGGATGATCGAAACGGTCTCCCGGGATGCGTTTACTCCGATCGCCGGTTACGAGCGCTTTGAAGCAGGAACGCCGCATATCGCGGGCGGGATCGGCCTGGGTCGTGCGGTCGATTACCTCACGGCGATCGGGTCTGAAAAACTCTGCGCGTACGAGGCACGGCTAACCGAACGCCTCGTGGAGGGCTTGCTCGCGATCGAGAAGGTGCAGGTTTACGGCCCCCTGAACTTACGCGATCGGCTAGGCGTGGTTTCTTTCTCGATTGACGGCCTGCATCCGCAAGATGTCGCATTCATGCTCGACAAGACGGCGAGCGTTATGGTGCGGGCCGGTTATCACTGCTGCATGCCGCTGATGACCCATTTGGGGCTGAAAAATGGGACGGTCAGAGCATCGCTCTATCTTTACAATACCGCTGAGGAGCTCGATACCTTTTTAGAGACGATTGCAGGGATCACGAAGGTCATGTAAAGCACAATGAGGTCAACTGCAACGTGAAGAGCGGATTGGTGATTGGTATCTACGATCATCCTCCGGGGGTGGTGGCGTTATGACAAATGAAGCGGGATTAGTGGAAGTATTGAGGGCGGTAGGATATTCAGCGAAGGTCGTGGACTATTACCTGAAGAAGCTTAATGTTGGTGTAATTGAGGGTGTCGAGGGCGTGGATTCCTTTGGGGGTCCCTGTGGCGATAGTATGAGGATATACCTGAAGGTTGAGGATGGTATCATAACAGATGCTAAATTTGAAGCCCAGGGGTCTGCAGGAACATTCGCATCAGGCTCTGCGGTCACGGAGATGATTAAGGGAAAGACGCTGCGACAAGCCAGGAAGATAACAGAGAACACTGTGCTCGAGGATATAGGGGAACTTCCGGTGCAGTGGCATTTGGGCCCCCACCTGGCTATAGACGCGCTCAGAAAGGCCATTGAACGGTTACAATACAGTACACAGTGGGATAACGTAGGTGAGCGATTTGAGAAGCACTAATTTGGACGTGGCAGGATAAATAAAAACTGAAAAATAACTGGGGATATAAGACTGAGTCACCATAGAAATAAGCTTGTAAACTTTACAATTGACTATTATTCTGCTAAATTTAATGTTATATTTTTGATCATTTAAACGAAATGATTGAAATTGCTAAACCATTATTAGAGCCAATTTTTGATTTAATCCCCAATAAAGGCGGTTATATCCTGGATACTGGAACAGGTCCTGGTACAATACCCTTTGCTTTCATTAAGATGCAGAACCTCAAAGATGACATGAGAATGGTGGGAACAGGTCCATCTCAGCCTGCTATTAACTTTGCAAATCAGATGGCAATCAAATTAGAAGTTGAGATTTTTGTCAATTTCAGACTAAGGACCTTTGAGGATATCCCGTTTCCAGATAATACTTTTGATGTCGTAATTTCAAATGCCTTGGACTTATACGAGCTGCTCTATGCAGAGGATTCGATACGGCACATCCTCATGCGGCCTGAGCAGTGCGGCCCACGCGGCTGGCGGCTATGCGCGTGGAGCCGCGCGCAGGGTATTCTACGCGACGAGCGCCGCTCCGCACAGAAGAGAAAAGTAACGCCAGCCGTGAAGGCGGTAGCGTGCACGTAAAGCGCGCTTTCATAAAATTGCTGAAAAAGAGTAACCTTTTTATGAGCACCTACTGACAGAACCAAAAGAGGTTTTAGAAAATGAGGATCGGGATAGTGGTGTACTCTAACGACCCAGAAAGTGTATGGAACGCATTTCGGTTTGGTAATTTTGCTTTGGGCTCGGGAGATGAAGTAAAAGTGTTCTTGCTCGGCAAAGGCGTTGAGTGTGAATCCATTGACACGGAGAAATTTAAGGTGACGGACCAGATGCGGACGTTTATTGCTAGCGGTGGCTGTATCCTCGCCTGCGGCTCGTGTCTTAAAATTCGGAACTCCGAAGGATCAGAAATGTGTCCTTTAACAACGATGAAGGATTTATATGAGATCGTAACGGGTTGCGATAAAATCGTTACCTTTTAAAAAACGCAGCAGAAAAGCGTGTAGTCCGTTTGCCTGCGTTTTATGCGGGGCTGCAACGCATGCGCGGCCTCCAAGACGAGGGCGCATGCAGGGTAAGCACCCGTGAGAGTAGCCCTTCTACGCGCAGGACCTAACAGCAGGGAGAAGCTCTTGTAATCGGGCCAGGGCCGCTTTGCTCGTGGAGTCCGAAAGGTATATTTTTGATGAGTACTGACGTTTAGTGTAAGGTAACCCGTCTTGGTGGGCGGTCCGAAATTCCGAACCCTCGCTATAGGCGGATAAAAAACATGAATAGGGAAGAACTATTCGAAAAAATCGCCAGTCTCCTTAAAGGTCATGGGGTGCAAAAGGTGGCTGTCTTTGGCTCTTATGTCCGAGGTGAGGAAAAACCGGGAAGTGATATAGATATTATTGTGGAGTTTTCAGAGAGAAAAAGCCTTCTTCAACTCGTGAAAATAGAACGAGAGTTGTCTGAGGAGTTGGGAATAAAAGTGGATTTGGTAACAGAGAAATCCATAAGTCCCTATTTAATCGATACGATAAAAAGAGAGATGAAGACGATTTACGGATGAAAAAAGAAGACATTGTATATTTGAAGCATATTTTAGATGCTATAGTCAGAATAGAAAAGTAGACACCGTCGAGAATGATATCCCTGTATTGAAAAGCAAATTGAAAGATCTCATTGAAAAAAGGGATATATAAATTGGGTTCGGACTCTCGTGATCTTTCGGATCGCTCGGTGCTAAAGCGGTCACACCGCCTTTCAAAGGGTGGACTGAATCTTACTCGACCCTCCCCGTGCGGCATGCAGCGAGCCGGGCACGAGTTAACGCGGCTGAAGAGGATATAGCAACGATATGTTTCTATCCTTCCTCGTCTTGCTCCTCAGCAATCAGTGACAGGGGCGGCACGAATTAGTCGGATGCCCAAGTGCGTGAACCAGAGTACTCTCTTCAGTGCCGCCGAAACCCTCTTCAGGAGGTTATCGATCGCTTGGACATCGTCTGGTTGCTCAGAGCGCACACGGTGCTCATCTTACTTATCCACTCAATCTTCCAGCGTCGAGATATCGCCGATGTCCATACCGAGCTCCTGCGCCTTGAGCACGCGTCGCATGATCTTCCCGCTTCGCGTCTTCGGCAGCGAGTCCACAATCTCCAGTTCATCAGGCACTGCCAATGAGCCCAGCTCGCGACGCACGTGGAGCTTGATATCAGGGATCAACTTCTCGGAGTTGTTCTGCCCCTCTTTGATGATGAGAAAGCCCTTGATGCTCTCGCCTTTGAGCTCGTGCGGCTTCCCGATGACCGCTGCTTCCGCGACCGCAGGGTGCGAGACCAGAGCACTTTCGACCTCCGCGGTCCCGATACGGTGTCCTGAGACCGTGAGCACGTCGTCCGCGCGCCCGAGTATCATGATATATCCGTCCTCGTCTTTCGTCGCCAGATCGCCCGCGAGATAGTACGGTGCGATCGTGTTCCAGTACTTTTCGTAGCGTTCCGGCTCGTTCCAGCAGGTTCTGAGCCCGGACGGCCAGGGCTCCTTGATCACGAGATGCCCGACAGTGTTGGGCTCGATCGAGCACCCTTTTTTATCGACCACATCGGCCACGACGCCGAAGAAGGGCTTGCCCGCCTTGCCCGGCTTCGCTCGGTACGAGGGGATCGTGGTGACCATGTGCCCGCCGGTCTCGGTCTGCCACCAGGTATCGACCAGTGCGCAGTTCTTGCTGCCGATGTGCTCGTAGAACCAGACCCATGCTTCCGGGTTCAAGGGCTCGCCCACACTGCCCAGAATCCGCAGTGACGAGAGATCGTACTTCCGCGGCCACGTCTCGCCGTATTTCATGAACAGCCGTATTGCCGTCGGAGCGGAATAAAAGACGTTCACTCTGTACCGGTCTATGATTGACCACCATACGCCCGGGTTCGGGAAGTCAGGTGCGCCCTCGAAGAGTACCGAAGTGACGCCCACGGAGAGCGGGCCGTAGACCAGATAGCTGTGCCCCGTGATCCAGCCGGGATCTGCGGTGCACCAGTAAATGTCATTCTCATGGAGATCGAAGACGATCTTGGTGGTGTAATGCGTGAAGAGGTTGTAGCCGCCGATTGTGTGGAGCACGCCCTTGGGTTTGCCGGTCGTGCCGGACGTATACAGGATAAACAGGGGATCCTCGGCATCCATCACCTCAGCATCGCAGCAGGGCGAGTGGCGCTGTAACAGCTCATGGAAGTCGATCTCCTTCTCCACAAGCTCGTAATCGTCTGCCTCGCGCTGGACGACGATCACCTTTTCCACGAAGGGTAAATTCTCAACCGCCTCATCAACGTTCATCTTATAATTGATCTTCTTCCCGCGCCGTTTCGTCCACGTCGCGGTAATCACGACTTTCGCACCTGCCTCCTTGATCCGCATCCGCAGTGCAGAAGCGCTGAACCCACCAAAAACGACTGAATGGAGCGCGCCGATACGCGCGCAGGCGAGCATCGCCACAACCTGCTCGATGATCTGGGGCATATAGATCGCCACTCGGTCGCCCTTATTCACCCCGAGCGTCTTGAGACCGTTGGCCAAGCGGCAGACCTTATCCAGGAGCTCGCCGTACGTTACCTTCACCTCATCACCGTCCTCGTTCGTGCAGATATAGGCCAGTTTGTTCCGCCTGCCCGACTTGATATGCCGGTCAAGGCAGTTGTAGGTGATGTTCAGCTTACCGTTGACAAACCACCGGAAGTTCGGGTGCTCGCCCGTACGCACCACCGCCCATCGCTGGAACCAGTACAGCTCGTCCTCCGCGATCCGTGCCCAGAACCGCTCAGGATCCTGTATTGATTCTTCATAGAGCGATTCGTACTCTTCAGGTTGGATATACGCCGCGGCCACCACGTGCCGTGGCGGATTGTACACCTGGTTCACCTTAAGCAAGATCTCATTCTTCTCGGTAGCCATCGTTCATTCACCACGTTCTACTCTCACACATACTAATATCCCTGATATAAAAAGTCCAATTCCTGCTTTTAAGGCCGTTTAAGAACGTTTCACAACCGGTATGAACCGCTGTACTCGCTCTTGTACTTCGCTCTCCGCGGGTGTGTGTCAAGCCCCGTAACCGTGTGTTACTGGTATTGAGCGCGTTTTTCTTCCAGCACAGCCTTCTTCACCAGCAATCGCGCGGTATGCTCGCCCTCCTCACGTATCTCGCTCTCCTTGATAACGAGTCGCTTGTTGAAAAGCGGGCCGTCGAGCACCAGCGATTCGAATTCGCCGCCTTCGCCCGCGATGTTCAGGCCTGCTGTCCGCCGTCCGTATTTCGTGAGCTGCTCGTTCAACGCTACCAGACGGTCGACGTCAGCCGTTGTTATCCGCCGCCCCAGCCAGCTGCTGTCCAGTCCGTAGGCACTGACCGCCGTGAAGATCACCGCGAACGTGTTGATGACGAGCCGCAGCTCGGTCTCCTGGTGTATATGCCAGAGCGGTGAGAAGACTCTGAGTTGCTCTTCTCCTGCTATGCGCTCGATGCGGTCCTTCTGATACGTGCTCCATAACGCGCCGGTGACGACACCCTCGATGCCGTAGCGCTGCTTCGCTGCTCTCAACGCGGTACACAGATCCTCGAGCTCTTGCTCCTCTTCGCCCGCGGTCTCCTGCGTTATCAGCGGCATGCCCATCGCCTCTGCCTGCAGATCACTCAGCTCCACGGCAGGCGTGTGGAACATATAGGACTCGGGATTTTGGCTCTTGATCGTGATCAGGCACTCGACGGGATAGCCTGCCTTCTGCATGAGCCAGAGCGCGAATGTGCTGTCCTTGCCCGAGCTGAAGAGCGCGCCCAGCCGCAGGTTACGCGCAGGGAAGAACGTGCGCAGGTAATCGCGCGTGTACCGGAAACCGGCCTGTTTCGCCAGCTTCGCCAGCGCCTTCATTACGTTCGCGCCATACTGCACCGCGCGTTTCTTTCTGTTCGCCGCCTCTGCCAGGCCGAGGTCGCGTGCGATCGCGCGCAGAATGGCCTTGTCCTCGCCGGCAGCCAGTTTATATGCCGCAGGGATTCGTAACGCGTAGGCGACGAGCTCAGGCGCCAGGAAGGGTGCACGCAGTGAGATGCCCTGCGCGTTCGCCATCACGTCGTCGCGGTAAAGGTCGCGTTCATGCATCAGCAGCAGCCCCGAGCGGCATTCCCGATTCACCGCCTCTGGTCGCACGTGTCTATGACGCTCGTAGCCTGCGAAGAGCTCTTCAGTGCCCAGCCCGTAGAGCACCGTCGCCACACCGTCCTTCTTCGCCTGCTCAGCGGCCGCGTACAGGGGCAGTGCGACACTCACCTTGATGCCGTCCAGATCGTCAAGCAGCGGGACTACCTTCTGCAGGAGGGTATCCAGCTGCTCAAGCTCGATCTTCGTTATGGTCAGAGGCACGCCCAAATCCGCGGCGATTCGGGTCGCGTACCGCAGATCCTCCGCCGGTTTCCATGCTGGGTCGTCTACCACCGCGGTGTAGCAGACGAAATCAGCGTATTGTTCCTTGCAGAGGTACGCGAGGAGCGTGGAATCCACACCGCCGGAGAAGAGCACGCCGACCTTCTCATCCTGCGGTACCCGTCTCGCGATACTCGCGCGCAGCATGCGCAACACGTTCTCTTTGAGGTGCTGTTCAGGCCCCGTGAGTTCAGGCGTCACGGGAAAATCTCCTTGGGTGAGGAACTGCAACCGGTCTCCTTTTAAACGGTACCGCAGCCGTATCCGCGGCTCGAGCTCAACGGCGTGGGGAAAGCCCATCGCCTCGAGCACTTTCTTCTCGGAGGCGAATGCGAACCCTCCATGGGCATGCGCGAAACAGAGCGGCCGCAAGCCCAGGAGATCCCGGAGAAGATAGAGCGCTTCTTCGTCCGCAGCGGTACGGGTCCAGAACGCACATGCATACGCACCATCGATCATATGTGCATTGAGCTGTGCTCTCTCGAGCAGTTCCTGGAGCACGGCGTTGCTCGTTTCGCCTTCGAGCTGATACCGCTCTTTGAGTTCAGGCATGTTGTAGAGTTCGGCATCGGCAACGAGCCGATTTACGCCCGTTATGCGTGAATGAACTGGCTGGCGTGAGGCGCAGGCAATGCAATGCAGGGTACCCGGTAACGCCTTCGCCTCTTGTTCGCGCAGTTCGCGCAGTTCGCGTGCCATTACAGCTCTCTCGTCGGTGCAGAGCCAGAAATGGGCGTTATCGCGATCCTGCAGCACGCTCAGGCCCCGTACCACAAGCTCGACCGCGCATGCGGTATTGAAAACGCCCAGTATCCTGGTCATTCACACTTCTCTCGGTTTCCGTTTCGTGCTCATTTGTAACTCATACGGTATCGTTTATCTACTTCATTTCGGGTGTCTGGCTAACTGCGCGTGATTTTTCCGCTCTTTCTTAGTCGGGCGCATTCAGACTTGTTTATCGGGGGAGAAAATAAAATCTCGCAGAAGCGCGTGCTAAGCAAGAAAAAGAGCGCGAAAGAGCGAGATAGAACGAAAAAAAAGAGAAAGGATCGAAGCAGAGTCGTCCTTCCAAGCATCTCCACCGGCTTGAGGACGCATGCCTCGAATACCCTTCACCCGTGGGTGGAGGGAGTAAAAAGGAAGATAACTCTTCCCTATCCTGGTCGTGTCTTTCTTATTTATATCTTCTTCAGCTCGGAAATAACCGTATTAACTTTGTCGGTTACCCAGTACTTCCGGATCGCCTTGTTCTTCGACTTCGGCTGTTCGGAGATCTCGTACCTGCTATCCACGAATCCATACTCCTCCAGCGTCAGCAGATGGTAAGAGACGAGTCGCCGCTCTTCGCCCATCGCTTTGCTAATCCTGTTTATGTGCATGGGGTTGTCCGCAAGCAGCTCCACAATCCTGAACCGTATAGGATGGAGGAGCACGTGCGCGTCCTTCACTATAGTATCTTCCATTGTTATCACGTGCTTATCTCTAACCGCTGTATATAAAAAGATTGCTTATTTCAGGTAACATTTCCCGATGAGCGCGGCATCTGAAATTGGCCCGCTCGCTTCTGCTGTCACGGACGTCGTCAGAGCGTACGGACCGGACCATCTGTCACTCAACAGGGACGTGCGCTACACCATGAGGAGGTTAGGGTGCACCTCTCGCATGGGCTGGCTGGCTACAACGGGAGGGTTGACTGGCACAGCGAAACCTTTTATTTCCTTCTATCTTATCTTTATATGCGCTCTTCTCTATTCTCTATTCACTCAAGACAGCAGCGCTGAGTGAGCGAAAGCGGGGTAGGGTAGTTAGGATATCCCGTCGGGCTCATAACCCGGAGATCGGTGGTTCGAATCCATCCCCCGCTATTGATCTGAATGATTCTTACTGCCGATCTGCACATCCATTCGCGGTATTCAATGGCTACTTCTCCGCAGATGGATTTACCAACGATTGCAGCACAGGCGTTAAAGAAGGGAATCCAGCTCATTGGCACGGGCGACTGTCTCCATCCGCGGTGGTTGGCTGAGCTCAAGCAGTTAGAGGAAGATGACGGCTTCTTTCATCTCACGAGCGACGCCAATGGCCCGGCCACGCGGTTCGTGCTCACTGTGGAGGTCGAGGATCTGCGGCGGGTGCACCATCTGCTTATCGTGCCGACGATCGCAAAGGCCGAGGAGCTGTTTGAGGTTTTCAGGACACACTCGCCTGATATCGAGACTGACGGCCGGCCCACGCTTCGATTGACCGGCACGGAGATCGCCGCGTACGCGCGTGATGCGGAAGCATTGATCGGGCCGTGTCATGCATTCACACCGTGGACTGCGCTGTACGCCTATCATAATTCGCTTTTGGCATGCTACGGTGATATGATGGAGTATCTCTCGTTTGTTGAGCTGGGCTTGAGTGCTGATTCGTCCTACGCGGACAGAATAACCGAATTACGCGATCTTACGTTCCTCACGAACTCGGATGCCCATTCGCCCTACCCGATTCGGCTGGCACGCGAGTTCAACCGCTTTTCTGTCCAGGGGTCGGGTTTCGAGGAGCTCAAAGCAGCGATCAAGCGTGAGCGCGGTCGGGAGCCGGTGCTCAATGTGGGCTTCCCACCGGCTGCGGGCAAATACAATGAGAGCGCGTGCACACGGTGCTATGCGCACTATTCGCTGAGGGATGCAATAGCATGCCGCTGGCGCTGCGCCTGCGGCGGCCTGATAAAGAAAGGCGTGCGAGACCGTGTGAACGAGCTCGCGGATTGCGACGGTCTGCATCCGGAGCACCGACCTTCGTATGTGCATCTGATCCCGCTGGCAGAGGTCATCGGCCTGGCGGTCGGAAAAGCACCGAATTCCAAAGCGGTGCAGGATATCTGGGCGGCATTCCTCGCGGAATTCGGCTCGGAGATCTCCGTTCTGGTTGACGCGCCTGTTGCGGCACTCGAAGCGCTACCCGGTGGTATCACTGCTGATACCATAAGCAAGGTCGTGGCGGCAATACAAGCCTTCCGGGACGGGACCCTCGTTATTATGCCCGGTGGTGGCGGCAAATACGGCGTTATTCAGCTCAAACCAGAACCGCAGGCGCAGCTGCACGAAGGCTTCGGAGCGTACGAGGTTGATTCAGCGCCGATGCCAGTAGCGAAGCGGCAGCTCTCGCTGCTCGATTTTTCCTGAGCTTTCGTGCTTCTCTCTCTCTCTTTCTCCCGCTCATGGTTCGATCCGTTCGTTACATTTGTGCAGATCAGAGGATCGTGAAGGAGGCAAGACCCCCTTAACCTTTAAGTAACCGTGGGATTAAGGTATTGTGGGGCCGGTAGCTCAGTAAGGTAGAGCAGCAGGCTCTTAACCTGCCCGCCGGGGGTTCAAATCCCTCCCGGCCCGTTGCGTGCCCGAGAGATGACGCGAGATTTTTATGATGTTATCATAGTGGGAGCAGGCCCGGCAGGGCTCTTTGCCGCGCATGAGTTTGCCGCGCAGTGGATGGGCGAGGGCGGCTCGAGCAAGCGGATCCTGGTGATCGAGAAAGGCAAGGACGTTGACGAGCGCCGCTGCTTCATCGAGGAAGTGGGCTACTGCAGTCATTGTAAAGAATGCAACATCATGTGCGGCGTTGGCGGTGCGGGCACCTTCTCGGACGGCACACTCAATCTGCGACCGGACGTGGGCGGAGATCTCGCGGAATTCTGTGATCACGAGACCGCATGGCAGTTAGTGAAGGAGGTTGACCGCATCTTTCTCGAATACGGCGCCCCGAAGAAGCTGTACGGCGGTACCGATGAGCAAGTGGAGGATTTACAGCGTCGCGCGGCCTCGGTCGGCGCCAGCTTCATCGAGATACAGCAGCGACATATCGGCTCAGACAGGACGAAAGCAGTGATCAGAGCTTTTAAAGCTGATTTAGAAGCGCACGGCATCGAGTTCCTGCTCAATGCGAAAGTGAGCGACTTGCTGATCGAGGAGGCGCAGGGAGGTCGCATCTGTCGGGGCGTGCTCCTTGAGACGGGCGAGTTGATCAAGGGTGAGTGCGTGCTTCTCGCGCCCGGGCGAATTGGTGCGACCTGGGTCGATGCGCTCATTAAAAAGCACCAGATCGCAGCGGAATACGCGGCGATCGACGTCGGTGTCCGGGTCGAGGTGCCGGCAATCACCATGAATCCTGTGACCCGGATCAACCGCGATCCGAAGTTCCATATCAGAACGAAGCGTTATGACGATTTCGCACGCACATTCTGCACCAATGAGCGCGGATTTGTGGTGAAGGAGGATTATACCGACTTTATTGGTGTTAATGGTCATTCGATGAAGAGCAAGAAGTCGAAGAATACGAATTTCGCGTTCCTCGTGCGGGTCGCGCTGACTGAACCGGTGGAGAATACTACGCGGTATGGCCGCTCGATTGCGAAACTGGCGACGACCATCGGCGGTGGCAAGCCAATCCTGCAACGCATGGGCGACCTGAGACGGGGGCGGCGGTCAACCTGGGATCGAATCAGGCGGAATCTGGTACGCAATACGCTGACTGATGTCACGCCCGGTGATATCTCCATGGCACTGCCGCACCGGATCACGATGGACATCATCGAGGGTCTGGAGAAGCTGAACGAGATCATACCTGGGGTTGCGTCGGACTCGACCCTGCTCTATGCGCCCGAGATCAAGTTCTATGCAATGCGGATGCAGGTAGACGAGAACATGGAGACCGAGGTGAAGAACCTCTTTGCTGCGGGCGACGGCACGGGTTTATCGCGAGACATTGTGAACGCCGCTGCTACCGGCATCCTCGCCGCGCGAGGTGTGATGAACGTCTGTGAGTGATCGCCTGATACGTACGTACGTACGTACTCCGTATCAATCAGTTAAGTGGTTTGTTCTTATTCGGTGGAGCTGTGGTACCAGTACATGATCTCAGGCGGCAGCCCGAAGCCGTCCTTCTGCAAATTCGCGACGAGCAAGAGCGGCAGCGGACTGAGCAGGAAGGCAGCGCGCATATAAAACTGTGTCACCGGGCTCTCCAGGATCATGCTCTGGGTGGCCTCAGAGAGCGCGGATCTATTCCCGACGACCGAGAAGGTATCGGCGCCCGTGGCCCGGTACTCTTTATGCCACGCGATGAGCGGTTTGTTCTCGCCACTCCAGGAAACGAGCAAGAGGCAGTCGCCGCGGCGCGGTTTGGGCGCTAATTCGCCGCTCAGATACGCTTGATCGCCCATAGCACGTTTCACATGCTGCAATCTGATTACCGTCATCTCGGCGACGTTCTTCGCGGGGCCGCCACCGCCGACGGTGACATGACCGCGCGTGCTCATGCTCCTCGCCAGGGTCCGGTACACCTCGGAATTGACGTATTCGTCAATGAGCCGGCCCACCATGGTCATCTCGCGGTTGATCTCGCTAATCACCCACTGGTAATCGCGGCCGTCGTTGATCGCCTCCTTGATCTTCTGAAAGAGTACCATACTGGCAAGCTCGTAGACGTCATTCATGATACCGCGTATGAGCACCCGGTTTGTCTTCTCCGCTTTGCTCTTAGCACCGCTGAGCTTGAGGAGCGTGCCGTATTTCCGCCCGATCCGGCCAATGGACGACCGCGGCTTGGAGGTAACGACATCGATGCTGAACTGCCCATTAGCGTCGTGCTTGCTGATATAGCCCGCCATATCGTGCGCGATCGAGGTGGGCGTGGTGGTCTTTCCGCTGCTGGTGTTGATCACCAGGCTAATTTTATTGTACCGCTCGGCGAGCACGGGTGCTGCGACCAGGATGTTGCGACCCGGGAAGTCGAGGTCCTCCACCATCTTCACTTCCTTGTGGATCTGCCCGATGCCGATCCGAAGTGCGGCCTTTGAACGCCCTTCAGCAGTGAGCACGAGGCAATCCGCATCCTGGAGATGCTCGAAGAGTCTTCTGACCTCGTCCTCACCAATGCTGAGGACGTTCTCTGCCGTCTCGTTTATATAAGGATAATGACAAATGTCCACGATGCTCGAACCATCCCTCTTCCTTACGTTACGTACCGATTAACACCTATCGGTTGATAGGTGCAACATAAAACCTTATTTCTTCTTCTGCGTGGCCCGCGTATGCTCGCGCCAGGAGCTCACCTGCTGACTTTCCGCTTATGCCTATTATCAGCCGCGCTTGCATAAATACCCGTGCATCTCCAGGACCGCGTAATTTCTCGTTGCCTGCTGTTCTGGACACCGCATTGCCCAAGATTTAACTACTGTGGACGGATAGATAGGATAGTACGTCCTGAAAGGAGAGACCAAGAGAGACCGATGAAACTCATCACGCTCGGGTTCCTGATCGTTCTGATCGGCATACTGGTAATCATCGCGGGTATGTTCAGCACGGTCTATCAGTCGTGGAAGACCGGCGCAGAAGTCGGCGAGGAGAAGCCGGCTGTGCGCGGTGGCGGCGTGATCATGATCGGGCCGATCCCCCTCATCTTCGGCTCTGATGCAGGTGCGGTGAAGGTAGCAGTGATCCTGGCGATCGTGGTGATGCTTCTGGCGTTCGCGCTCTTCTATTTACCGCGGTGGCTGGTATAACCGACCGAACTGAGATCACTCTTTCAGTATCAGAAGAAACCACGTATTGGGATACCTGCGCGATAATTCATCCTCCCAATATCGCGCGATCTTCTTCGTCTTCTCTGCGGCTATGCCGGTGTACTGTTCGGGATTGAAGACCTTATCACGCTGGCCGTCCGTGAACTTAGTGAGATAGGGTTGGATCTCCGTATCGGTGTGAACGAGCTCTTTGAGCGTTTTCCGCTCGTTATACGCCCGGAAGGTCATTCGCCGCACGCACTCGTGCGCATCAGGATGCCCGTAATACGAAAGCAGGATATACAGCGGCTCAGCAATAATCGTGTCCTGTGCCCGCAGGAAATTCGTACGCATCATCTCACGGTCAACCGCGAGCCGCTCCGCGATTTGTGAGAGGCGCCGTACGCAGTAATCGAATACAACGAGCAGCTCCTGGATGTAGCGTTGTGAGGCGGAATTCGTGAGGTCGCGCTGATGCTCGGAGATCTGGTCGAGGTGCATGGTTATGGTTTGCGGCATGAACTTTTTCCAGAGGCTCTTCACGTTCTCAAAGCCGATCGGGTTGCGTTTATGGGGCATGGTGGAGGAGCCGACCTGCTCGGCTGCGACGCGTTCCATGACCTCGCTGATCTCGCTCCGCTGCAGGTGCCGCATATCGTCGCAGAAGTTAGCGAGTACGGAGAAGCTGCTGATAATGGTGTGGACGAACTCGGCCATCGGCTCGGGCGGCACGATCTGTGTGGAGATCGCCGCGGGTTTCATACCCAATTCGGTAAGAACTGCGGTCTCGAACGCTTCGGGATCCTCAACGAGTACTGAGGTCGCGTTATAGGCGCCGACCGCACCGGAGAACTTACCGACCAGTTCCTCAGCGGCTTCCTGTACCCTGATGATCTGGCAGCCCCAGCGGTTCACGTACTGCGCGAGCGCGAACCCGAAGGTGATGGGCTCGGCGTGCTGCCCGTGCGTTCTGCCGATCTGGAGCGTGTCCTTTTCGTGCCATGCCAGCTCGATCAGTGTACGCTCCAGGGCGAGCATATCCGGGATGATGACCTTCAGCACGGCATCTTTGTACCTGAGCGCGTTGGCGGTATCCACAACGTCGTAGGAGGTGGCGCCGAGATGTACGAACGGTCTCGCTTCTTTGCTGACTCTGCGCTGCAGCACATTGACGAGCGCGCGGATATCGTGTTTCGTTTTCTGCTCCTCGGCATCGACCTCTTCTGCCGTCAGGTCTGCGGCCGCAGCGGCGATCTCGTCGCTTAGCTCCTGCTTCAACAGGCCGCGGCTCGCGAACACGGCTGCGAGTGCGACCTCAACCTTCGCTTTGTACCGTACGTACGCCTCGTCGGAGAGATACGCACGCAGATCATCCACCGCGTAGCGATAGTCGGTGGGCGAGAATGCGGAGAAATCGATCTCGTTCGTCATTTTCTACCGGTCTGACTGAATGAATCACATATTATTCGCTCTCCGTATAAAACCGTTTCCCGAATTCTGGTACCAGCGCGACCGTTCGTTCGCACACAGGCTGCTGGTGGTCATGCTGCGAGCGCAAAGCTTTCTTTCTTTGCGCGCTCCCTTCATTAATGAGGTACGGTGCGTAAGATGAAGTTCACAGGCTCACTCGCGGCAGCAGACCGTGACAAGGCATGGTATGAGCTGGTGGGTGTGCCCTTTGACGGCAATGCAGGCATCAAAGGCGCGCGGTTTGGGCCCGCGGCGATCCGAAGTGCCTCACAGCGGTTGGAAACGTTCCTGTGGGATCGTAAATTAGAGCTCTCTGATCTGCTCTATTTTGATCGTGGTGACGTAACACTCGAACACTACCGAAAGGGCCGGAGCGATCGTGTGCCAGAGTTTGAGCGGGCCAGTCGGAAGATGATCTTCATGGGCGGGGACCATTCCATCTCCTATCCGCTCGTGAAACATCTTTTCGAGCACGGTGACCTGGATAACGTGATCGTTATTGATGCGCACGCGGATTTCAGAGATTCATACAAGCGTAACCGGTACTCGAACGCGAGCGTGATGCGGCGCATCGCAGAGCTCGTGGGGTTCGAGCATGTCCTCGAGATCGGTGTCAGATCCTCGTCTGAAGAGGAGTACTGGACGTTGCAGGATCGCATAACGGTCTGCGATGCCCGGGCGGTGAGGGAGAACGGATTACCCACGCTCATGCAAGAGCTGGGTGGAGAAGCGGAAGCGGGGAAGACATACCTATCGATCGATATTGACGTGCTCGATCCGGGCATTGCGCCCGCCGTGGAGCATCCCGAGCCGGACGGTCTGGGGCTTGCGGAATTGCTCGCTTTACTGCACGTGATTTCGGCATGCAGAGACATCGTGGCCAGTGACGTGGTGGAGCTGAACCCGCGCCTGGACGGTATGAACGGTCTCACGAGCCTGCACGCGGCACGTGTGATCTTTGAGCTCCTGGCCTGCTTCGGTGCGCGCGAAAAGCGTTATTAACACGGAAGACTTAGTTCTTTACGGCAGAGCTCGGAAAGCATCTTGACATAACCTGTCGTGTGGGGCCGTGTGGTAGCGGACTATCCCGTCGGGCTTCGGACCCGGCGACCTGGGTTCAAATCCCAGCGGCTCCGTTCCCTTCCGTTCCCTTCCGTTCCCTTCCCTTTCCTCATCCTTCTTCTTCTCTTGTTTCACCTGGTCGAGTCGACCGGGAAGGACTCACGTAGATCGAACAATTCGGTGGCGGTGGTCGGTGCCGAAATGAGCGTTTTCATGCGTTCGTTTGCCCCTGCGGATGACCACACACGCGCGTCGTTTAGCTCCGGCACGGTACGTGCTCGTGAGCGGCAGGTGTTTTTAAAGCCTTATATGTAATACCGCTCAAGGTAGAGAGTAAAAAGGCAGTTTGTAAAAGAGGAGAGATAAGGAGGTACTCGTAAGGATGGAATATATATACGCTGCATTACTCCTGCACAATGCTGACAAGGAGATCACTGAGGAGGGCGTGACGGCGGTCATGGCGGCCGCGGGGCTTACACCGGATCAGGGCAGAGTGAAGGCGTTGATTTCCGCACTGAGCGGTGTGGACATTGAGGAAGCGATGGCGCAAGCGCAGCCGGCGTATGCACCTGTAGCGGTGGCGGCGGCACCGGCACCGGCAGCAGCAGCGGCACCGGCAGCAGCGAAGGAAGAGAAGAAGACGGAAGAAGAGACCGAGGAAGAGAAAGAAGAAGCAGAAGAGGCAGGAATGGAAGGGCTCTCGGCACTGTTCGGGTAGATAAGGCTGCTCGAACGGTCGACCACGGGAGGCCTTCTCCCATTCTCTCTTTTCTTACTTTTCGGTTCTCGCGTTCATCGATTCGATTCGTTTCGATTCGCAACGTGCTAACTACGCTCAACGCAGTAAAGCAGAGTAAAGCAACGAGAAACAGGAGTGCGATTTTTTAGCCTGTTGGTGAGAACGACGATCTTCATGCTCCGGTAGTGTAGCTCGGCCAATCATCTCGGCCTTTCGAGCCAAGGACTCGGGTTCAAATCCCGACCGGAGCACTATTTTACCATATATGGTAGTTCTATCTTTGCTCTGATAGTACAGCGGTATCGCCGGTAGTATCCACCCCCTTCCGTGCCGCTCGCCGCTCGGTCTAAGAACTCCGAGCAAGGCAGCTATTTCCTGCCATTTGCCTTGACGTCCACGAACTCTCTCGAGGCGGCATTCCCCAAAAAGATAAAATAAAAAGGGGAAAGAGGATTAGCGCCTCTTTCTTCCCGTTATCGTTACAGCTGCTATGGTCGCTAGCAAGCTAACAAGTGCAATGAGGCCAATGGGCGTCATCACGGGCACTTGCGCCCGCTGTGGTGCGGCACTCACGATTAATTCGGTGGGGTCATCAGGTGGTACTGTAGCAGGATCATCAGTAAGCTTCTGGGCATCGTTGATTCTATCGCAATTACTGTCGTAGTTCACCGTTCCCTGGTTCGAAATGTTGGTTCCTGGAGACACGTTGGTAGCAACGGTGACACAGAAGGTAAGTTCGACAGAGCCATTCGCAGGAATAGCGCCGTTCCAAATAATCATGTTTGTCGAGTCGTTGTACTCGATGGTACCAGAACTTGCGTTGGCTGAACCATTGATATAAGTTGTGTAATCCGGAATAGAATCCTCAAATTCGTTCCCCGGATTATCCGCTGAGCTGCAATTGCCCGTACTGTTGATCCATACGGTATAGCAAATAACTTCTCCGGGCAATAATGGAGCCCCGTTCACATCCACCGCAACTTTAGTAGCAGTAACATTGGCTTTGATCGGGCACTCGGCCAGTGGATTACTATCTGAATTTTGTGCAGCCCCTGGTATGTTGTACGGTACTGTCGTTCCGTCCCAATCATCCCAGAAGTTCCCGGTCCAGTTGTTCGTTTGATTTATTTCCATGTCTATCGCTTGCGGGGTGTTGTTGAAGAAGCAGTTCAGGTGGAGCTCGTTGTAGAAAGAATTAGCATCGACGTGCGCCCCGGTTAAAAGAGCGGTATTATTCACGATCAGGTTATAGATAACCGTAGTGTTGCTTGAATTGTCCAAGTGTATCCCATGGTCATTGTCATGAACATAGTTGCACGAGATCGTGAAGTTATCGGTATCGTTCACATAGATACCATACTCGGCATTCGAAATCGTATTTCCGTCGACCAGTAACGCGCCAACCGTGAAGGTCGCAGCATCGGCTAGAGTTACCCAGAAATTGTTAAGGTAGAAATAGATGCCGTAACCGATGCCGCGGCTCGTGATAATATTGCAATTAAAAGTAATATTCCCCATCGTAAGTGAGGAGTTGCCCTCGAGGGGCGCTCTCACCGCGTCCCAATCGGAATTGTTAACGTAAATGCCACTTCCGTTACAGGTTATGCCATTGTTGTTCACCTGAACATCGCCAATAACCACCGAGGAATTGTCATTCAGCGCGTCACAATCGTTGCCTCCATACATGTTTTGCAGGTAGATACCATCTCCGCCCGCAATGATGAGGTTGCCGTTGATCTGGAAGTGCCCGAAGATGGCAGTCGAATTGCCGTACATCTGATCGCCCACATCGTACAGGACATTGGAGAAGTACATCCCGTCGCCGGTGGCGTTGATGATGTTATTATTGACCTCGATCTCGCCGAAGTGCACCGTGGCGGAATCGTCCATGTCACCAGCCAGAACGTAAGCGAAATATTCGGTGAAATTCATGCCGATTCCGCTTGCCGTGATGTCATTGTTGTTGATCTGGAAGTGCCCAAAGGTGGCAGTCGAGTTGCCACTCATAGTTCTGCCCACATCGTACAGGACTCTATGGAAGAATATCCCGTCACCGCCGGTGGCGTGGATGATGTTGTTATCGACTTCGATATCGCCGAACTGCACCTGAGAGAAATCGTCCATATAACGGGCCAGTTGATAGGCGAATCGATCGCTGAAATTCATGCCGATTCCGCTTGCCGTAATGTCGTTGTCGTTGATCTGGAAGTGCCCGAAGGTGGCAGTCGAGTTGCCACTCATAGTTCTGCCCACATAGTTCAGGACCTCGTCGAAGAACATTCCGTCACCGCCGGTGGCGTTGATAGTGTTGTTATTGACCCCGATCTCGCCGAACTGTACCTGAGAAGAATTGTGCATATTATAGGCCACCCTCCAAGCGAACCGGCCTAAGCCGCCGAAACCGAAATTCATGCCGAGTCCGCCTGCATCTATGTCGTTATCATTGATCTGGAAATGCGAGAAGGTGGCATTCGAGTTGCCGTACATATAGTAGGCCACATAATACAGGACCTCGTTGAAGAACATCCCGTCGCCGGTGGTGGCATTGATGGTGTTGTTATTGACCTCGATCTCGCCGAACTGCACCTGGGAGGAATTGTACATTTCTACGGCTAATTCGTAGCCGAAAGCACTGAAATTCATGCCGATTCCACCTGTTGCAGTGATGTTGTTGTCGTTAATCTGGAAGTGCCCGAGGGTGGCATTCGAGTCGCCTCTCATAATTCTGCCCACCTTGTACAGGACATAGTTGAAGAACATCCCGCCGCCGGTGGCGTTAATGGTGTTGTTATTGACCTCGATCTCGCCGAACTGCACCGTGGCGGAATCTTCCATCTCACAGGCCAGCTCGCGGGCGAATCGACTGGAGAAATCAAAGCCGATTCCGCCTGCCGTGATGGTGTTGTCGTTGATCTGGAAGTCCCCGAAGGTGGCATTCGCGTTGCCGGACATATCGTAGCCCGCCTGGTATAGGACCCAGATGAAACGCATCCCGTCGCCGGAGGATCTGATGTTGTTCTCGTTGATGAGGACAGTGCCCATGATTGCCGTGGTAGTTCCATACATCTCATAGCCCCATCGATTAAAGTCATCCAAATACATGCCTACAGAGCCTGATTCTATCTGGTTACGGCAGAACTCGATGTTACCCCTGACGAACGATGAATTGTCAGACATGTCACTGCCATGGTTTGTCAGCCCACCGTTGTGGATGCCATAATTGTTGCCTGAACTGATATTGTTATCGTTAACGAGCACAGTGCCCGTAATTGCACTGGCATTCCCAGACATGCGGTATCCCCATTCATCAAAGTCATCCAAATACAGGCCGTAAGAGCCTGATTCTATCTGGTTACGGCAGAACCCGATGTTACCTCTGACGAACGATGAATTGTCAGACATATCACGGCCATGGTTTTCCAGCCCACCGTGGTAGATACCGCGATCGCCCGAACTGATATTGTTATCATTAACGAGCACATCGCCACAGGTAGCATTGGCATTATCATACATCATATATCCCCAGTAATTGAAGTTATTAAAATACATACCCCGATCGTTGCTGCTAATGTTATTCTCATTCACCATAAAGCCGTCCCAGGAGCAGTTAGCATTGTCGTACATCTCAGCGCCTATATAGCGCAGTTGCGGGACGTATATGCCGTAACGGCAGTTGATGATATTATTCCGTGATGTCCTGCAAACCGTGACTTTTATATACGCCTGATCTAATAATTTACTCCATGGCAGGAGCAAATTCAAAAGACCAGATATGTTTGAATCCGGATTGTCCGGACTACCGAAAGAGAAA
>Ga0129302_1000023_pt1 | contig 84516 bp, 82 predicted proteins | sample BlaSprsedimmetaG_FD_94476 | JGI IMG/M metagenome (GOLD analysis project Ga0129302, IMG submission 94476) | Hot spring sediment bacterial and archeal communities from California, USA to study Microbial Dark Matter (Phase II) - Blank Spring... | ecosystem: Environmental > Aquatic > Thermal springs...
ACTCGGTTTCCAGTGCTCTTTCCAGAAGGGCCTTGGTCAACTGTTTCAACAATCCGCTTCCTCCGATCAGATCATCGGGTTTTTTATAGTCAGCAAGCAGGCGGTCAAGTAGATCTTTTTCAACGGCCATATGAGCTCCTTTTAATGGGTGGGGTCACGGTGCACCCCTGAATGGCCATTTACACAATCTTTTTTACACCCTCGAAATTGAGTAGGGCGAGGCAGGATGAAAAGAACACTCTTCATTGATTGGAATTTTTTCCCTTGGAACCCGGCCAAAAACCTCTGATGAAGAACAAACATGAATAACAGGATCTAATCCCTCATAATTACGCAACACTTCCAACAGTCTCGCCGTTCCGAGGATGTTGGTGTCGTAAGTCAAAAAAGGAGAAGTAAAACTGGTCAAAGGGTAACTTTACGCAGCCAAGTGAAAAACAAAATCCGGACAACTTTCCGCCACCGCATTCTGTAAAGAGAGGAAATCAGTTAAACCACCATCGGTAAAAATCAATCTATCCTTTCGATTGGCCCGATCGAGCAGATGCTTGACATTGTCCAAAGAGCTTCGCCAGCGACACATCCCATAAATATCCCAGTCGGTACTGGCAAGCAGATAATCAACCAGATGCGAGCCGACCATACCCGTTATCCCGGTAATAAGTGCAACTTTCCTAATCCCCATCCTGATCACCTTTCAACGATTGGCCATCACCAGAATGCCACATAAAATCGTCGATGTCACGGCAGCCATGGTTTAATGCCGCCAGATTGCGCCTGACTTGCGCTTTCTTTTCCATGCTTAAACCAGCCAATGCCGACAAACGAACAAGTCTCTCGATAGCAAAATCCTTTTTCCCCTGCAAGGCGGCCAAAACTGCAAGGTTATTAGCCGCCGTAAAGTTATCCGGATCCATCGCCAGAGCGCGACGAAAAAAAATCATGGTCTGTTGCGGCAGGCGCAAACTCCCGTTTTTATCGCGTGTCGCGAAATGGATACCAAGGGCGCCAGTGACCGCAAACAAGCGGGCAAGCTCTTGATTACCGGGCACTTCTAAACGCTGGCCATGCAGCGAGGCAAACTCTCGCGGCTTTGTATACAACTTTAACAAGCGATCAAATTCCTGGGCGGCAACGGCGGATTGAGAGCGTTCAAGACTGTCCTCACGGTGCAAATAAAGTCCGATCGGCTGTGATAAATGAAAGGCAGTAAATCCCGCTACGGCAAAACGGAAAACCCAGTCACGATCTCCGCAAACCACCATCTTATCGTCAAAATAACCAATCTTCTCAAACAACTCACGTCGCACCATGAGAGCATGCGAGGTCACCTGTAAATAAAACAGCAACGGGGAATAAAAATCAGGGTAGCGATGCAAAGTTTTCGTGGCACTCGGAACCAAAGAATCGTTTTCAGTCACGGTATAATACCAGTCTCCGTAGACCGCTCCCAATTCTTGCCGTTTTTCCAAAACTTCGACTAACCTTTCCAGACCGTCCTCTACAAAAAGATCATCGGAGTTGGCATTAATAAAATATTGCCCCCGAGATAGATTCACCCCCCGATTCCATGAAGCATACACGGTTTCCCTTGTTTGGCATCGATAATAGCGAATGCCCAGATTATTTAGGGCGAAATCTCTGACAATAGAGCTCTCGCCTTCCTGCGAAGCCGCATCAATCACTATGATCTCTAATTGACCTTTCCGAAATAAGGACTGGGCCAATAAATTACGCAAGCGACCTTCAATAAAACGCTCGGCGTTATAGGTTGAAACCACTGCGCTAACCAGCATAAGTTAAATTCTTTTCAACACTTGCATAGGGGGATTGGCTATGATATAGAAACATCAACCTATTTATTTGCGAATATAACATCGCCGTTCAAACAAGGTCAACATCATTATGGCTACGTCCTGTATCCAAGTAAATGAAACGAAATCAGCAGCTCAATGACATCAGGTTTGCAATTTACCGGCCATCAATATTTTAACCTCGAAAATGTATCAGAACAGCTCAACTTAATAGCCTCAAAAAAGGGATCCGCATATGTCGAAAAATACTATCGAACTGTTTTTCAATGAAAGCGAAGCTCTCGCTGCTGCCGGCAATCTCGATGAGGCCGGTCGCATATTGGCGGATTTCATTAGTAAGGAGAAATTTCTGAGAGCAAGAGCCCACAATGATTATGGGGTAATTGCCTGGCGCAAAGGCAAGAAGGAAGAAGCCTTAAACCATTATCGTCTAGCAGTGGGACTTGATCCGACAGAAGTGGTTTACCGAAAAAATCTTGCGGATTTATTATATTTTGCCAAAGGTGAAGCAGAAAATGCTTTAGTCCATTACCGTCAAATCCTTGTCGAAAACCCAAAAGATTTTGACGCAATCTTGGCTATGGGGCGCATCTGCGCAGATCTGGGAGGTCATTTTACAAGAGAAGCCACTGCTTTTTTTGATTTAGCGAAACAAATAAATCCTGAAAATAATAATCTGAAGGAAGAAATAAAAAAACTTTCCGACAGACAATCGCCTTCCTTCTCGCCCGACACAGATAACGATACCGAACGGGTCTTAGAAGTTTTCACAGGTGATCCATCTGAAACATATAAACGCATAGCCGCAGATTTCGTTGCGGGTAATAACTCCGATACGGAAAAAAAAATCTCTGCTTTTATTACTTCTTGCCCCGGCTTCGCTCTGGCCCATAATGATCTTGGCGTCATTTCCCATCAGCTGGAAAAACTCGACCAAGCCGAGGCCAACTACCGGGAGGCTGTCCGCCTAGCCCCTCAGAATATCACCTTTCGCAAAAACCTGGCCGACTTTCTTTTTGTTGTTCGTCAGCAGCCGGAAGAAGCCATGCAGCACTATCACGAGGTGTTGAAAAGCGCGCCCAAAGATCTTGAAGCCCTGATGATGATCGGCAACATTTGCCTGGCTCTTAACGCTCCGGAAGAGGCCCGCTCTTTCTTCAACCTGGTCCTTGATATCGAGCCCTGGAATCAGGATGCGAGCCGCAGCCTGGAAATGCTCGACAAACATGAGGCGACCGGGGCATGAAAGACACCCTTCCACCCCGGACGCGGTGATCACTCAATAAATCTGAGCGTCTGCCTGATTGGCCGCAATGAAGCCGCCTGGCTGCACGGCTGCCTGCAAAGTGTCAAGACGGTCGCAGATGAAATCATTTACGTCGACACCGGCTCATATGATTCCAGTTGCGAGATTGCTGAAAGTTTTGACGCCCGGGTTTTTTCTTTTCCGTGGCGGGATGATTTTGCCGCGGCCCGCAATTTTTCCCTGGAACAGGCCCGAGGCCGCTGGATTCTAGTAATTGACCCGGATGAACTGATCGCCCCCGACGACCTGCATAAATTAAAAGAAATTGTCACTTCACCAATAAAGCGTCTTCGGGCGTTTCAGCTTCTGACCCGCAATTACATAAGCCGCAACGACATCGTCGGCGCCCGCGCCAATAGCGGCAGTTACCCAGAAAACGAACGGGGCCGAGCCTGGCTGCCCAGCCTGAAGACCCGGCTTTGGACCCGAGACCAACGAATCCGTTTCTCATTCCCGATTCATGAACTGCTTGAACCATCCCTGGAAAAGCTTGCAATAACACCCGAACCCTGCGAGATCATTATTCATCATTACGGCAAGCTTGATCAGGCCGCCGATCGAGCCAAGGGAGAAAAATATTTAGAGCTGGGCTTATGTAAACTACAAGAAATGGGAGATACGCCCCTGGCCCTGCGAGAACTTGCCATTCAGGCCGGCATGCTGGATAAACACCGGGAAGCAATCGAACTCTGGCGGCGTTTTCTCAAACAGGAAAAGAATAACGCGGAAGCCTGGCTGAATCTGGGCAGCGCCCTGTTTGCCGTGGGCCGCACCAAAGAGGCACTGGCCGCCGCCGAACAAGCCTGCCGGTTGCAACCGTTGATGAAAGAGCCCTATTTTAACCGCTCCCTCTATGAACTTCACCTGGGATATCCGGCGGCTCCGGCGGCTGACCGTCTGAAAAAACTTTTAGCGCAGGTACCGGAATATCAAGCCGCCCGGGTTCTCCACGCCGCCGCGATCTGCCTACGCGATGGAGTCAACCTCGGCAAAAAAGCCTTCACAGATCTTTACGACGACAATCTGACCCCGGAGGTTATCGCGATCGCCGGCCGCGAGCTGGCCGCCACTCTGAAGAACAACCACCGCGCTCAAGCGGCGAAAAAAATCAAAAAAGCGACTTCAATGGGGCCCGATTCCTCAGATTGAAGTCGCTTTTGGACAGCTACAGGATAATTTCATATCTCAAGTCTAGGCCGCCTGGGGCCGTTCCCGCAAACCGGCCGCGATATTCCGATTGATATTGATTAAAATATTCAGTTTTTCAGACGCTGGATAAGCGATGGTCTCCAGGGATCTTTTATCGATAAAAGCACTTAGCCGTAAAAGATTTGCGCGCAATTCCTTGGGTAGAGGATTATCCACAGACGCCAACTCACTTTGAAAGATACTCCAGATCAGCTGATTGAATTTGATTGACTCATCAAGCTTCTTATCGCGGTCGCTACTGTTCCAATGCTGCTGGCACTCCTGCAATTTTTCCGCGGCCTTAATCAGTACCGCAGCCTCAATCTCCCGGCCAGACAGGGTATCTTTCACAATCTTTTTGTAAGCGTTAATGGGGTTTGACACGGCTTAACACCTCCTTCTCATAATCAATCAATTCCCAGGACCGACGCAGGGCCTGGTAATAATCACCCGCTACCAGATGTTCACTGACGCGATCCAGATATTTTGTCATACTAGGGGCGGCCGCGAGCACATCTTCCACCAGACGCCAGTAATTCTGGAAATAACTTTTCAGGTTAGCCTCATCCAGATACATCAGTTGAACCACAAAATAAATCCGCCGACATGGGGTATCAGCATCCTCATCTCGCATCAGATCCTTCTCCCGCAGAATCGGGACCTTGTTTTCAATCACCAGATCGCTGCGCTTACCCCCATTTTTGATTACGGCACCTGCAACGACGATTTTCTCATGCGGACGCAGGCTGATTTTTAAAGCCATCGCCAAGGACCAATCTATTCCTGCCAATCGATATACAGCAGATCAACATGCATTCCGGTTTCCTGCCGCCCCAGAGAAAAAGCGACCTCGCCGATACGCTTCCCCACCCGAAGACTCATTTCATCATACAGTGACGCATCGCTCTCCGACCCATCACCACCGCTCAGCGTCTTCTGCAAGGTAAGACGCCGGTCGGCAAGAATCGCTTCGGCTCTTGTCAGATCATCAATCAGCGGCACCAGCTCATCATCCTCAAGCTCATTCAGCGGCGCCGCCGGTTCCATCAGGGCCAGGCCTTCCTCGCCGGGCACCACCGCAAAGCCTTGATAATCAACCGGCAACAAGTCGCTGCCGTTCATGATCTGGGCCGCGCTTTCATTATCCGGAGGGAAGGTCAGCCTGTCAATCTGCGCCCGCAGGGAACGATAGCTGTTTAAAAGCTCGACTCGTTCATCACTATCCCGCGGATAGGGCGGAAACATCTTGACGATTTTCGTCAAATCGGCTTTGGCTTCCCCCAGCCGTTCACCGATCTCAACCATGGCCTGGTCGGCCCCGCGAACCCCATACGAAAGCTCGACATTCTCCCGCCATTCCCGGGTTGCCACCCGGCCGACCGCACTCCGAACCAGTCTATCACTATCACTTTTCACTTCGTCCGCGAAAGTTTTTTCTGCAGCCTGTTCCCCTCCGCCGGCTCCACGAACCGCAATTCTAGACGCTCGGGACGACGAACCGAGGCTTGAAGACCGTAGAGAACCGTAATCAGAGGCAAGACTCTGTACAGTTAGGTTAACAGCCTTCATCTTCACAACCTCCTCTCTCTCCTTCGCTAGCGGCAGGCGCCGGAAAGCGTTCCATATCCTTCCGGCGCCTTTCCTGTCTTATCCCTTGGTAAAACCAGCTCTACCGAAGGCTATAAATTCAGACTACCGTTGTCTAGAAGAGTCTCAGAACCGATTGGGCCGCCTGCGAAGCCATGCTCAAAGAAGAGGTTCCCAAACCCTGCCGAGTCTGCAGCATCAGCATATTGGCCCCTTCTTCGTTCATATCGGCCAGGGTCAGATTATCAGCCCCGTCTTCAAGGGTTCTGATCATGTTGGAGGTGAAATCCTGCCGAATCGTGATTGTTGAAAGATTGTTGGCCAGCTTCTTGGACTCATCACGCAGCGTCGATCTGGCACTATCGAGACGGTCAAGTGCTTCATTCAGATTTGACTTATCACCCTTTGCGTCGACGGCGCCGGCGGTGCCGCCGTCTACCCAGGAACCTTCGGTAATGGTCGTCAGAGAAAGCCCTTCATGCGAAGCATCAAATCCGGTCAGCGTCACCGACGCATCGCCTTTTTCATCGAAGGAAACCTTCAGTTCGTCATCGGTACCGTCAAGCAGATTAATCCCCTTATAACCCGAATCAAGCGCCAATTCGTCAATCTGAGTCATCAGGATATTGTACTGGGACTCAAGGCTCTTGATATCGGCCGAAGAATCCGCCGACAGGGCCGAATTGACCAGCGATTTGGCTGAAGCCACCAGATCGACCAACGACTCAATGCCGATGTTGCCGGCTTTCACGGTCTGCACCGCTTCACCCATTTCATCCTTACGGGCGGTGAGGTCGCTGGCTCTCTGACGATGACCTTCGGCGGCAAAATAGTTAATCGGATCATCCAGAGCGGTTTCAACCTTCTTTCCGGAACTTAAACGACCCGCGGTCTGATCCATCAACTGCGCCGTACTCTGCAAACTGTAAAGATTCTGCCGCATGCCAGCGGTTAACGAAATATTTCTCATTACACTCTCCTTTTCTAGGTTTGTTCCCGGCACTTCTTGCCGGGGTTAAATTGCCGGTGAACCTTTTCCTTCTTATCAATTATAACAAAACCATTTACCTGCCTTTTTCAGCCCCCCCTTTCCTTCATCGACAGGCTCTTCTATTTCGGTCTTATTCTGTTTATCTCTACAATCAACTAGCTTTTCGTCATCTTTCCCTGAAACTTTAGAAAAAAATCACTGCGGACGCATTACTTATTTCTATGCCATACCATAACCATTCAGCCCACCCGGATATTCCGGCGGGTATTCCGAGGAGATGACCTAATTTCCACAGGAAATCGGGATCGTTTCCCCAGAATATCCGGATTTCTATAAATCAATAGAGGTCTGAGCTGAATAGCACTCACAGACCTCTATTGCGGCCACTCCAGTGAAAGCCACCAGCCTTTGAGCCGGCTTACCTGGAAATTACAAATAATCAAGAATCGACGTATTGATTACCCGGGTGGTCGAAGCCAGGGTTGCTTCATAGTAATTCTGGGCCGCGTAATACTTCATGATCGCTTCCGCCATATTTACGGTTTCGAGGTTATCGATGGCGTCCTTCAGATTACCGGAGCGGACATCCAGACTTGTCTGACTTGATTCAATATGATTGCGGCGGGCGGCCACCGCGGCCCGTTCACTGGTGAAATGAGTGAGATAACCGGTCATCTCCGTCAATCTCTGATCAAGTACACTGCTGGTTTCATGTCGATTCAGACCCCCATTGACGGACAAACCCAAGGTTTCCGTCAAAGCCCCGGCAGAAACTTCCCGCACCACGAAAGTTTCTGCGGATTCCAGGGTCACGGCCCCGTTGTTACTGCTGTAGACATTGCCATGACCGACAACCTCCGCCGCCGTGTTTTCGGCATCCCCCAAGGCCCCAGGATGATAGTCCACGCTTCCTGCGGCCGAACCCAAACCGGTTTGCAGATGGGCGTCGTTATTCAGTTCGATCCTGAGACTTTCACCATCGGCCTGATTAGCCGTCAAAACCAGACTGTATTCGTGGGGGTACGAGGTATCACTTTCAGGAACATAGGTGGCCCAGACTCCGGTTTCATCGCTTTTTGAATTAATCGCGCTCGCCAAGGCACGGATATTCTGCAAGGCCGCGTTGTTTCCGGCCTCGACATCGCTGTTCGAAACCTCGGCAAAGGTAACCGCCCCGATTTCGACATCATTGATTTTCAGATCACCGGCCGCCAGCACCAGTGAATCACCCATGGTAAAATTGGGCACCGCCGCGGCCGCCGTCACCTCGGCTCGCAGGTGAGCCGTCACCGACGTACCCGCATCATTGATATTCCAGGCATTATAAGAAGCGGCCTCGGCGCCAGCTGCGGCCCCGGTATGGGTGGCCGGAATGGCCGTGGCTGAGCCATCGGCCGCGACCACTTCAAGTTCTCCCGCCGCCAGATTGCGCAGCGTTGTCAACGGATATTCACTGGCAGTCAAATAGCGCTCATTGCTGCCATCTTCCATGCCGGCAATCAGACGGGAAAAAAGCTCAAAAACATCACGGGCATCACTGTCCCGGGTTTTTTCCTGACTGAAAAAACCCTCTATCTGCCGACCATCCAGGGTATAGCCGCCGCCGACCACGTTCAACTGCAGGGTCTGCTTAATACCGACCTCCATGGCAATCGTGCCGCCGTCACCGTTATAAACCGCGCCCAGATGAAAATCAGAGGTCGAAATCTTACTGTAGGTTTCTTCCGCTCGCCGCTGATAACCGGCAAACAGTGAGCCTCCGTTGTTAATCGTATTGGCCAGACCGTAAAGCTGGTCCTCAAACTGGCGCAGCTGCTGAATGATGGTCTGCTGCTGACCCTCGTCCTGAGTACTCGACCAGGCGGTCGTCGCGCTTTTGGCATTGTAAAGCATGCCATGCACCTCGTCGGCCACCGTGCCGGCCGCCATCAGCTGAATATCCCCCTGCACCAGATTACGTCCCAATTGACTGATTTTGACCTCTTCCGCCTTATAGGTCAACACCGCCGTGGCACTGACCGGAGTCTCGGAAACCTTGCTGAAATTTTTACCCGTTGAAATCTGCTGCAGATAGCGATCGCGTTCCTCCATAATCCGAGAAAGATTGCTGTCGACACTCATGAAAAAATGGTTTTGCGTCGTCCGAATCATAATTCATACCTCATCGCCCAGGCTCCCCTGAATCAGAGCATATCATTAAGAACCTGCATCAATTCATCGATCACGGTCACCATCCGCGCCGTGGCCTTATAACCCTGCTGGAATTTGATCAGGTTGACCATCTCCTCGTCAATCGAAACCCCGGAAACGGCTTCCTCCCGAATTTTAAGCTGCTGCAGAACCATTTCCGACTGGCTCTGCCGCGACTGGGCCGTATAGGAGGCCGAGCCCACCCGACTGACCAGACCGGTATAATATTCGCTGAAAGTATAACTGCCCTCAATAATTCGTTGATGCTGTAATTGGGCGATTTCCAGGGCGACCTTGTTATTGCCCGGCACCTCAAAATAATTATCGGAAATGGCGATTTTGTCGGGATTTTTCAGATCCTGATTGAATTCGATCGTGCAGGCCGCGTTACCGGAAAAGGAAAGGGAGAAGGTATCACCGGCCCGAGGCGCGGTATCAGAACCAAAATCAAGTTCCAGATGATAACCTTTATCCGGAGCAAGCGCCGTATCGGTACTGTCGTTAAAGCTGATGACCAGACGGCCGCTTGCGGCATTGCTCTCATCAATCGAGTACGAGGCGGCATCCAGCTCCACTCCGGTCGTCGTATTAACGACAACGAACTCATCGGCACCGCCGCCACTGACGTAATCGGCCGTGAAACGAATTTCGAAATCATCGTAATTGGCCAAGCTCGCCCAGGCGATACCCTCCGGCGCCGTGGCGCTGGTTGCATCGACGAAGAAAGAAATACGGGCGGCACCCACATTGTCATTGCCGGCATTCAATTCGATCGCGTGCTCAAAAAAGGTCAGACCCTTTTCACCATCCAGATTATAAGCTTGAAAATGCGCCTGATTAACTGAGAAAATCAGGGCCCCGGCCATTTGATCAAGCCCGTCCTGAGCTGCGGCCAACTCGCTTCTTCCATCCATCCAGCCTTTTAACTTTCCACTGCCGATCAGATCATCAATCGGAACCCCTTCGTTTCCGAAATAGGCATGAACATCACCCTCGTCATCGAGTCGACTCTGCAGATGAAAAACCTCGCTACCCAACACCAACGGTTTTCCCCCGGCCAGCATGATGTTCATCTGCCCGCTGTTATCCTCGTTATAATCAATGTCGACCAGCTCCGAAAGATCGGAAAGCAGAGCCAGACGTTTATCCCGCAGGTCATTGGCCTGACCGCCGTTGATTTCGGTGTTGAGAATGGCCCGATTCAGATCCTTAAGACCGTCGGCAAGACCATTGATGTCACTGATGCCGGTCTCTATGTAGCGGTTCACAACCTGCCGCTGAAAAGCCAAATCCTCACCCATGGAGTTCATAGTCGCGGCCACAACCTGACTTTTACCAGCCAGCGTGGCGCGTTCGATGCTGCCTTCCGGCTGATTGGCGAGATCTTCCCAGGCTCCCCAGAATTCGGCCATCTGGGCCGCCAGACCATTATCATCCAGATCGGTGAACACCCGTTCGACACTGTCGAGACTGCCGGCCAGGGCTTCCCAGCGTCCCTGATTCGCGGTTTCATAACTGATCTGGCGAAAAAGAAAACGATCATAGAGGGATTCAATCCGACTGACTTGCACCCCGGTACCCCGAGGTCCCTCGGCGCTGGGTATCGGATTGGTGGTTTCAAGCGTGGCCACCTGACGGCGATAGTCAGGGTTATTGACATTGGCGATATTATGCCCGACGATATCAATCGAGGTCATATTCGCCATCAAACCGACCTTGGCCGTATTCAAAGCATTGGAAAGACCGACTACCATCTCAGGCAAAGCCTCCGAAAATCAATAAAATAGCCGCTAACAGTCAGATCATGCCACAATAGTTTAAACCGCTACAGGGAATCGTCTTGCCGGACACCTGGCCACGCCCCTGATAGCCGATCGCCGCCGGGCATAGCTGCTGAAAAAAATCAAGCCGCCGCCGGTTAATCATTTGCAAGGCATCCAGCGAACCGCGAATCTTTCGGCTGCTTTCTTCGATCCTGCGCCGTAAACGAACCAGTTCAGACCCCAGGTTACCGATTAGTTGGCGGATCTTAAACGGAGTCTCCACAATCAACAAATCCCTCAGCGCGCCAACTTGGGAAGCCTCCAGAAAAAGGCGTTTTTCTTCTTTTATCCGAGCCAGGCTATCAATTGAAGCAGCCCCACCGGCAAGCAACTCGGACACCTCCGGTAAGGCACCCTCAGCCAGACCGGCAGCCAGAGTTTCATAAAACACCGCCACCCGACTGAAAGCTTCCAGTTCTTTTTCCAACAGTCGCACCAGGCTCTGATAGTGAATTTGCATTTCCCCCTCCGGAAAGATCATAAAATAAACTTAATCCACAGATTAACGGGAGTGTGCGGACAAACAGTCAGCCAACAAAAAACCCGAGCAGAAACCGCTCGGGCCGACAGAAAGAACTTGCTAACAAACGAGTAAAATTTACCCAGGTACCATTCAGAACAGAGACTCGAGACTCATTTCCTGAAACATCTTAGCCGCCAGTTCACGGCTGTCAACCCTGAGCGACCCATTTTCAAGAGAACTCTTCAATGCGGCGACCCGGGCACCATCTACTTCGGGAGCGGCCTTGCTTAACTCCACCAAGCGTCCGAGATCGCTGCCTCGGGATGAGATGGTAACCTTGTCACCCTCATCCGGAGAACCGGCGCTGATTGCCGCCTCGGTCTTCTTTGCCTCAGCGCCTTTGCGGGCAGCCTCAAGCGCCCGCGCCGCATTCGCATAGAGAGCCGAACCTACATTGGTAATACTCATTTTTACACCTCGCTGAAATCGACGGGAAAAACCATTCGCCTTCTTTTATCGACTCCGCGAGAAAAAACTTTAGTTTTTTTTGCCTTATCTAAAGTTTTTATCGCCCTCCATCTCTCGAAGCTGCTGATAAAGCATTTTCGCCACCCCCATCTCCTGTCGAGAAGCCAGGGACTCAGCTAACTGATTGTCAAAGAGCTGCCGCCAGGTTCGCATCGCGCTGCTGGTCGGCAGAATCCCGTCATCGGTAAGGCTTTTTCGCATCTCCTGCAGAATCGTATTCAAAAAGATAGCCTCAAAACCCTGACAGGCATTCTTCAGCTTGGCCTGCCGCTCGACTCCTCGCTTCACGGTCGCAGCGCTTTCCAGTCGATTCACGATATTTTCTGATTCCGCATTACTCGGCGAAAACGCCGGGAGCAGCCTGGTAGGCATTTTTTTCCTCCTTCAGGAACTCCTGAATTGTATTTTGCAACCCTTATGCCAACAACAAACCGGGGTCCGAAATAGTCTTTGCCTCGAAACCAACCCCGACCTAAATAACTTCAAGCTCGGCATGCAGCGATCCGGAAGCCTTGATGGCCTGAAAGATGGCAATCAAATCACGCGGCGACACGCCAAGAGCGTTCAGGGCCTTGACCAGATCATCAATATTGACCCCACGAGAGACGGTTATCAGCTTGCCGGTTTTTTCTTCAACCTTTGTGTCCTTCTCCAGCGCGACCACGGTTTTCCCTTCGGAAAGCATCGACGGCTGAGAAACCACCGGCATCGAGGTAATCTGAATACTTAAATCACCGTGGGCCACCGCGACCGCATCCAGCATCACATTGCGTCCAACCACCACGGTCCCGGTCCGCTCATCAATCACCACCCGGGCACGACTGTCGGGAGCTACCTGAAGATTTTCGACAAAGGCAAGAAATGGAATCAGGATCTGACTCTCGCGGCTCGGAGGAACTATTTCTATGGTTCCGGCATCAACCGGAACGGCGATATCCTTCTCAAAGGTTTCATTCACGGTTTTCGCAACCCGGGCAACCGTCATAAAATCGGGCTGGTTCAGGGTCAGGACAATTTTACCATCGATGAACATAGTCGAAGGTGGTTCGCGCTCAACTATGGCACCATTAGCGATGCGACCAACCGTCGGATGATTTTTCGCCTGTCGTCCACCGCCGCCCCCCAAGCTGAAGCCTCCCACTGAAATCGGCCCTTGAGCCATGGCATAGACCTGGCCGTCAGGACCGCGCAGCGGGGTCAACATCAGAGTCCCCCCCTGAAGGCTCTCGGCATCGCCGATTGATGAAATCAAAACATCAAGCCGAGAACCATTACGGGCAAAGGGCGGCAGTTCCGCGGTTAACATCACGGCCGCCGCATTGTCCAGGTCGATAGTCGCAGCATCCACGGAAATTCCAAATTTATCCAGCATATTAGCCATCGCTTCACTGGCAAACTTCCCCTTTTTGGTATCATCACCGGTGCCACCGAGCCCTACTACCAGACCGTAACCGACTAACTGGTTACTGCGCACTCCCTTGATATGAGAAATATCCTTCAGTCGAGCAGACCAGCCATTCGCCCAGAAAAGAAGAACCAGCAAAAAACCAATCAGCAACCGCCCGGTAAAATTTCGCATTCCGGCAAAACTCCTTGTTGTTTTCAGCCGTTAAAAAGGCCAGACCACATCCATGATTCTAGTGCCCCAGCCGACGCCCTGCTTGGTGCCGATGGTGCCGTTGCCGCTGTACTCAATCCGCGCCTCGGCAATCGCGGAAGAAAGAATATAGTTGTCCGCCGAAATATCCGTAGGCCTGATAATGCCGCTTACCGTGACAAAATGATCTTCATGGTTAACCTGAGTAAAATGAGTCCCCATGATACGAAAATCACCATTTGGCAGAACCTCGGTCACCCGGGCCGCAATCCTCGCGGTCAGCTTATTACTGCGACTGGTGGCCCCGGCACCCGAAGTTTGATTACTGCGTTCGGTTTCCAGCCAATCATCCGTCTGGCCCAGATCTCCGAGGTATTTTTTTAACGCGAAAAGTCCGGGAACCGAATACTTCGTGCTGTTTTTTCCGTCACTGGAAGTTGTGGCCGTTCCGCTTCCTTTGAACTCCTCGTTAACCAGAACATAAACAATATCATCGACGCAGCGCGCTCGACGGGAACTAAAAATATGCACGAATTCATCCCGGCCACCGGCATTCAGGTTAACCAGGGATCCGTTCTGATAGGAGGATTCCGTCGCCCCACGGGAATGCGAACTCGGCAAAGGCTCCTGAGGGCGGACCACCGGCACCACGCCTGGCCGCAGACCCTGATCATGACCGCAGGCCCCCAGCAGCAAGCCGAAAATCAACCCCAAGCCCCCCAGCACCAGACTCAATTTTATCCTCGCCATAACTTTACACCTATCTGAAACGGTTTCTGAGCCATCCTGTTTTTTTTTGCGATTATCAAGCCTTCTTGCAAGTTCATTTTATTTCAGCCAGAATAAAGGCTGTCATTAAAACCTGAAAACGAACTGTAAGAGAGCGATAAAACCACCAGGCCCTAATAAACTACCGTGACCTCACCCGAGCCCACAACCCGAGCCTGATAGAGCTTCAGCGATGCGGGATTTTTAACCGGAATAACCTCCTGCAGGGTGCCGTTTTTCATGGCGACGCCCTTGGTTCTGATTCTAACTCCGCCATCTTCCAGAACAACCTGAACCAGCTCGCCCCGCTTGATCAAGATAAACGGCCTCAGTTGCCGGGCCAGCAGAGGCTCTCCGGTCCGCAAACCCACGGCCAGCTGATAAAACATTCCTCCCGGCAGATTATTAACCGCTTCCATCTTGATATCTTGGCAATCAATCAACCGGGATTCAAAATCAGAACTTTGCACCGGCTCACCGCGCACCAGATTGCGCCCAGCCAGCAAGACCGGCTCTTTTCCTTTAATGCCTATTTTCAGCCAACGACGCCTGGAACCATTCTTCGCTCCAGCTTCCAGCTGTACCGGAAGCAGACCGTTTCTCCGATTCCAGCAACCGACCTGACTGAGGGTAAAAAATTCAACATCCTGATTTTCAGTCAACCAGGCCGCGAGTTCGTCTGCCTCAGCGACCTGAAGCTGCTCTATCCCGGGATTAACCTTTGCCACCTCAGCCAAAATCTCACTTTCCAGGCGCGACCTGATTTCCGCGGAAATTCCCTCCCCGGCCTCCGCCCAGGACGCAAAGACCAACAGCAGACTGAAACACAACCACCCCAGACGCCGCGAAAGGCCGACGAAAAAATCAATCCCATCCATAACACACCCCTCGTTAAAAATACCTTAGCGCTTCAGCGTCCCTGCGGTTTTGAGCATTTCATCACAGGTCTGAATCGATTTGGAGTTGGCCTCATAAGCGCGCTGACCAACAATCATATTGACCATTTCTTCAACTACTGACACATTTGACATCTCCAGAAAGCCTTGACTGATAGTGCCCAGGCCATCGGCTCCCGGAGTTCCGGTTGTCGAAACTCCGGAAGCATCGGTTTCGCGAAATAGATTGCGACCGATGGCATCAAGCCCGGAAGGGTTGGGAAAACTGGCGAGTTCAACATTACCGACCTGGCTCGAAGTCTCCTGACCGGCCTGAATCACGGATACCGTACCGTCGGCGGTAATCGTGATTTGGGTCGTATCACTGGGAATATTGATCGCCGGTTGCATGGGGTAGCCATCTGAAGTCACCAGATTGCCGGTGCTGTCCAGTTTAAACGCCCCGGCTCGGGTATAGCCGGTTGTTCCATCGGAAAGCAACACCTGGAAGAAACCATCACCTTCAATCGCCATATCCAGTTCGTTACCGGACTCCTGATAATTGCCTTGGGTAAAAATTTTGTACACTGCCGCCGGTTTGGTCCCCAAACCGACCTGGACCCCGGTCGGAATTTCCTCTCCGGTAGCAGAGGTCGTTCCGGCCCGCACCATGGTCTGGTACATCAAATCCTGAAAATCAGCCCGGCTTTTCTTAAATCCGGCGGTGTTGACGTTGGCCAGATTATTAGCGATCACATCAATATTGAGCTGCTGAGCCGTCATCCCGGTAGACGATGTAAATAACCCTCTAATCATATCTCCCCCAATTCGGTATAACCAATTTTTATTTTACCAAGCTTTGCCAGGTGACCCGGATCAGGCCGCGACAATCCCCTTGGCCGCCAGCTTGTTGATTTCGTCCAGACTGATAATTATTTTTTGCTGATTTTCATACTGCCGGGCAACTTCGATCATACTGACCATTTCTTCGATCAGATTGACATTGGACAGTTCACGTACCCCCTGCCTGACCACCAGCTTATCGGCCGGTAGCGGCTCTCCTGAAAACGATGTTTCGAGAAAACCGCAATCCCCCAGCTTTTCCAGACACTGCAGATTAGCAAAGGTAACCAGACGCAAGGCACCAATCGGCTCCCCGGCCAACACCAGGTCACCCAACTTGCCGAACTTCAGATCCCCCGGTTGAAAATTTTCTTTGGCCACAACCAACGGTTCATCCCCTTCCCCGGCCGCCAGAACCTGATCGCCATTCATGGCAACCAGTTCCTGCTTCTCATTAAGACGAAAGTGACCATCCCGACCATAATAAATTTTGCCATCGGAAGCTCGCTTGAACGCAAAAAAACCCTCTCCATCCAGGGCCACATCCAGAGAACTGCCGGTTTCCAGCATGTTTCCGGTCTGAAAATCAATCCAGCTGCCGTCATATACGGCAAAACTGTTATATTCGAGCGTTTCCCGCCCGCTCGGCAGGACGGCCGGGCCGCTGATCCGATCGTAGACCGTGGCAAACAAAGGCACATCACGTCGAAAACCACCGCTGCTGACGTTAGCCAGATTATTCGCTATGATCTCCTGACGCCTCTCGTTGCTTAATGCCCCGCTCAAAGCCGAATACATCTCATGGTTCATCGGGTTCTCCAAGGACGGCACATGATGAGGTTAAAAGATTACCTGAACAGAGTTTTGCAGTTATTCCCCTTCGGTAAAACATTAAAAAAACTCTACGCCCAAAGGCAGAAAATACCGACTTCAAGCCGCCATCTCAATACACAGCAATTACCATACCATGACCAGAGAGGATATAAAGCGTAAATCCGCAGCAATAATTTGACAAATTCGACCCGGGAAACTATACGACTTATGTAAGACTAAGAAACTTAAGCGAGGCCCTGACAAGCAGAAAGGAGCACGGCCATGAGCAACCAGGAAGAGCAGGAAGGGTTGACGTCAAACATGGAGGATTACCTTGAAACCATCTTGAACATCCAAAAAGAACAACGAGTTGCGCGGGTCAAGGATGTCGCCAGGCAGCTTCGCGTAAAGATGCCGAGCGTCACCGGGGCAATGAAAGGGCTGGCCGAAAAAGGCTTGGTCAATTACGAACGCTACAGCTTTCTGACCCTGACGGAGGCCGGAGAAAAGATCGCCCGGGAGATTGGCGAACGTCATAAAACTTTCTATAATTTCCTGACACGAGTTCTCGATCTGGATCACGAAACCGCTGAACTTGATGCCTGCCGCCTCGAACATGCCACCAGCCGCAAAACCTTTATCCGCATCAAGGATTTTACCGACCACTACCAACCACCGGGAAATAAAACTAAACCCAGCTGACTGTTCCGATCGAATCACGGCAGCAACTTCAGCAAAACCTCTTTTCCGGCCATACGATCCAGTCTGGTCCCGGCCGGAACCAACAAAGTCACGACCCGGTCTTCAAGACCATCCGGACCCTGGGTCATCCGGCGCTGGTCACGCGGTTGCCGCCGGTTAACCCCGCCGTAAGGCATCGGTGAATAGCGGCGCGGCCGAATTCGACCGCTGCGAACATTCAGGATACGCCCCCTGACATCCGCGTCCCGATTGGGGATTCTGGTTTCAGCTCTCATTTTCTCAGCCGCCACCACCGGAGGCAGGACCATTTGAGAAATTGAATTCTTAACTTCATACATAAAAAAACCTCCCAAACAAGCTTTAATTTATGCCTCCGCTTCTACCCCATGCCCCTGCCACTCTCCACGTAGTTTTCGGCAAAAGTAAAAAAAACTTTAACCCTTACATTGACCGTCCCCACTCCTTAAGACGATACTCAATTTTTCTCACGCTGATCCCCAGTTCACGGGCCGCCTGGGTCTTCGTCGGACAGCGCTCCAAAGCGGCGAGAATCATTCTTTTCTCCATCTCCTTAAGACTCAGACCAACCAGAGTAAATTTTTCACCGGGCTCCTCGGAACCTCCCTCTTTTTTTTGAACATAACGGTTTTCCTGTAAATAGAGAGGCAGATCATCGACTCCAATCGGACGATCCTTAGCATAGATGAAAGCCCTCTCCATGACATTTTCCAGCTCTCTGACATTACCCGGCCACGGAGCATTTTCAAGCAGGCGCATGGCTTCGCTTTCCGGATAAAGCAAGGGGCGCTGATCACGACGGGAAATTTTCTCGCAGAAATATTTTACCAGCATGACAATGTCTCCGGAACGGTCACGCAAAGGAGGCAAAATAAACTGAACCACGTTAAGACGATAATAAAGATCTTCTCGAAAACGGCCGGCAGCGACTTCGGCCCGCAAGTCCTTATTGGTCGCCGCCAGAACCCGAACATCAACATAGTGAGTCTTTTCGCCGCCAACCTGCTGGAATTCACCTGAAACCAAAACCCGCAAGAGCTTGGCCTGCACCGACATGGCCATATCCCCGATTTCATCGAGGAAAATGGTCCCCCCGTCCGCCAACGCAAATTTCCCCAGCTTATTGCGCACGGCCCCGGTAAAGGCGCCCTTGACATGACCAAACAATTCACTCTCCAGGAGACCTTCATGCAGGGCCGCGCAGTTAATCGTAATCAATGGTTTTTCCGAACGTAAACCAGAACGGTGCAATGATCTGGCGACAAGTTCCTTACCCGTCCCGGTTTCTCCTTCAATCAGAACACTGGCCATGGTCGGCGCCACATCACGAATAGCTCGGAAAATTTTTTCCATGGCCGGGCTGCTACCAATAAAATCGAACTCCGTACTGCCCCTCAAGGCCGCCTCCCGCAGAAGCCGGTTCTGGGCCAGGAGCTCTCTTTTTTCCCGAATCCGGGCTATCGTAATCTCAAGCTCCTCAAGGTTAATCGGCTTGATCAGATAATCATCCGCTCCGGCTTTCATCGCGGCCACAGCATCCCTGACGCCTCCCTGACCAGTTATCATCACCACGCTTAGACCAGGATCTACGGCCCGAACCAGACGAAGAAGTTCAAGCCCATCGACTTCCGGCATCCTGAGATCAGTCAGCAGCAGATCAACCGGATGCCGCCGCACATGATCCAGAGCGGCCTGGGGTCGGCTATAACCATCAACCACGAATCCTTCCAGGCGCAGGAGCTCTACCAACCCGGTTACGGCCCGTTCCTCATCGTCAACCACCACGATACAAAATTGCCCAGCTTTATTCATGGATTTGCCCCCACGGGAAGCACTACCTTAAAAACCGTACCCTGATCATCACTGACAAAGCTGATTTCACCATCATGGGCCCGAATGATATCGCGACAAAGATGAAGACCGATCCCGGTACCACACGTTTTCGTCGTATAAAAAAGGTCGAAGATTCGAGCCTGCCGGGAAAAAGGAATTCCGGGACCATTGTCGGCAAAGCTCAGAGACACCAGGCGGTCGTCATAATAACCCTTGATTTCAAGAAAGGCATCAGCCGTTTCACTCTCGCTTAAAGCTTCGACCGCATTTTTCATCAAGTTCATGAAGGCTTGCCGGAGTTTATCCCGATCGGCCCGTAAACATGGCCCCTCACCTTCAAAAGACAAACGGATATCAATCCGGACGCGGCGGGCTTCTTCCGCCAGCAGTTCGGCCACCCCGGCCACCTCAACAAAAGGATTACAGTCCTCCAGACGCAGGCACCGACTCTTCTGCATCTTAAGAAAATCTCCGGCCAAGGTGTTAAGGCGATCACTTTCCGCCCGTACAACTTCCACCACACGCAAAAAAGAGGCTGCCGTTTCGGAATCAAGACGTCCCGCCATTTTTTGCAAAAGCGACATTTGAATGGCAATTGAATTTAAAGGATTGCGAATCTCATGACTCAGCTCAGCGCTGTATTCGCCCATAGCGGCAAGTCCCTGCAAACGGGAAATCTCGGAAAAAAGATCGGCCGCCTCGGTTTTGTCAACGCAAACGGCCACGACATAATCAACCACCCCAAGATAACCCGCGCAGGGATAGTGGCTTAATGCATAAACATGATTGCGACCATCGGTGTCAAGCAAGGTAAAGTTGGAAACCCTGGCTTCCCTACCGGCAAACACCTCCTCAAAAGAACAGAAAGGACAACGACCATGGTTTTCGAAAAGCGCCTGGTGACAGCGCTTGCCGAGCGCGTTATCAGCCTTACAGCCAAACTTGGCCATCGCCGCCGGATTCAGATAAACCAAACGCAAATCCCGGTTTACAACCCAGACCGGGTCACTGAAAAGTTCAAAAAAAGAGCGAAAGTGCTCGACTGTAAAAAATTCCGCCATAAAAAAGTAACCGCCTCAACCAAAAAAAGGTGAGAGCTGCGGCAACCTTTGTCACCTTCAGCCCTCACCTTCAATCTTGTTCACGGACAGCGGAAAGAAACTCAACCGCCAAATATTTTTTCCAGTTTTTCCTGCATGGTTTCGGCCGTAAAAGGCTTGATGATATAATTACTGACTCCGGATTTAACGGCCTCAATAATATTTTCCTTCAGAGCTTCGGCGGTAACCATGAGAACCGGAATATGTTTCAGGTCCTCATCATTACGAATATTCTTGAGCAACTCCAGTCCCGACATTTTCGGCATATTCCAATCCGTGATGACAAGATCAAAATTCTCCGCCTGAATTTTAGGCCAGGCCGTCGCTCCATCATCAGCCTCCTGAACATTGTTGAAACCAAGCTGACGAAGAATATTTTTAATAATCCGCCTCATTGTCGAAAAATCATCAACAATGATGATTTTCATATTCTTATCCATAGACCCCTCTGAAACTTTTTACCTTAACAATTCATTTTCAGTTTGAGAAAACAAGTAAATGAACGGTTAAGAACACTTATCCGCGGGCCGATAGTCCGCTTGGGCTGCGGAATACACACCCGCAACTGATTTCCGGAAGGCGAGATTCAGACCAACCAAACCTTGCTAGCCGAATTGCAATTTAGCTTGTAACCGAAAATTTTTTGCGGCGCAAGTTTTTTATCCGGTTACGTAAACGGATTATCGCCTGGGTCCGCATCTGACAAACCCGGGACTCACTGACCTCGAGAACCAGACCAATTTCCTTCAGATTCAGCTCTTCAAAGTAATAAAGCTGCAAAACCAACCGATCCCGCTCGCCCAAACTGTCAATCGCCAACGCGAGCATTTCCTGGGCTTCCCGGTCCCGACATAAAACATAAGGATCTTCATTCTCAATCAGCGAGATCAGTTCCAAAGGGTCGCGCGGATTATTGACGGCCGGTGAACTCAGGTCTTCGAAATTGACCAGGGAAATCCCCCGGGCCCGACCCAACAGTTTATGGAACTCCTCCAAACTCAGACCCATGGCCGCAGCGACCTCATGATCTTCAGCCGGTCGCCCTAACCTATGCTCCAGTTCTGCGTAGGCGTTTTCCAGAGCGTTGCTCTCCTGGCGCAAACCTCGCGTCGCCCAGTCCTGACTCCGCAGATCGTCAAGCATGGCCCCGCGAATGCGAAACTCGGCATAGATTTTAAACTGAACCTCGCGAGTCCGGTCATATTTGCCAACGGCGTCCAGCAAACCGATAACCCCGCTGTTAATCAGATCGTCAACCTCTATATTTTCCGGGAGACGAGAAGCCAGACGATAGGCCAAACGACGCACCAGAGGCAGATATTCTTTCAGCAGAACATCATCGGACAAAACAAGATTTTCTGTTTCAAAGTCACTCACGACTTTCGCCACCGAGCAAACGTTGCCAGAAATAACTAAGCCCGCCGCCCCTAACCTTGAACGGCAAACGTTTAAGCCGGCGAGCGACCTCGACAAAAGCCCGACTGGCGGCCGCTTCCGGCTTGTAGATAACCACCGCCTGCTGCCGACAGACCGCCATGGGCACGGCCTTGTCCTTGGGCACGTATCCCAAAAAGACCAAGGTTATGTCAAGGAATTTCTCCCCAACCCGACTCAACTGGGAATACACCTGACGAGCCTGAGCTTCATCCGAAACCTGATTCAAAAGCAGATAAAATTTCTTCTCTCCATAGCGATTCCAGAGCACTTTCATCAAGGCATAGGCATCCGTCATCGAGGTCGGCTCCGGGGTGGCCACAATCAGAGCCACATCGGCGGCCATGACAAAACTGGTAACCATATCCGAGATTCCGGCGGCGGCGTCAATCAGCAGGAAATCGATCTGGTCGGCATACTGATTCAGCTGCTCCATCAGAATCCGCTGTTCCCGGGTACCGCCACGAGTAACCTCCTGGATTCCGGAAGCCGCCGGAATAATTTTGACCCCATGCGGACCTTCAACGATGATTTCAGCCAATTTTTTTTCGCCGGCAAAAAGATGCTGCAAATTGTATTGGGGCGCCAAACCCAACATGACATCAAGATTACCAAGACCAAGATCGGCGTCAAGCACCATCACACGGGCCCCTTCCGCCGCCAGAGAAGCGGCCACATTGATTACCGTATTGGTTTTTCCCACCCCCCCCTTGCCGCTGGCAACGGCAATAACCTTGACCTGCTTACCAGAACCTTGCAATGCCGAGGCCTGATCCATAACTATATCCTCTCTCGTCGTCTTCATAACTTGCTTTAGCAACCGTCAATCATCTGCAACCAGATCAAGTAACAGATTCGCCAGGCGCTCAGGGCTGGCTTCTTCGAAGTCATCCGGGACCCTCTGCCCATCGGTAAAAAAACTCAAGGGCAGCCGAGCATAGCTCAAACCATTTAAAATAGAGCCGTAACAACTGGTTTCATCCAGTTTTGTGAAAAGCAAGGCCCGAATGAGAAAAGGACGAAAACGCACCAGGTTTTCCAGTAGATCCTCCTCCTGCAGAGAAGCCGGCAGCACCAGCAAGGTGTCGCCGGCAAGCCCCTTCAGAAAACGATGCAGGGTCGCCAGCCCTTCGTGGTCACGGGAACTCCGCCCCATAGTATCAAGCAAAATTCGATCATGACCGGCAAATCGGCGCAGGGCCTCAGACAATTGCGATCGATTCGTGACTACGGCAACCGGCATTTCCAGCCGTCTACCATATTCCTGAATCTGTTCGGCCGCTCCCAGGCGATAAGTATCGAGCGAGAGCAGGGCCGGGCGTTCTCCCCGCGAGCGCAGAAAAGCCGCTAGTTTTGCCAAAGTTGTGGTTTTGCCGACTCCGGTCGGCCCCAGTAACGTCAGCACCCGCGCCATCTCCGTAACCGGCAGAACCTTGACTTTACGCATCAGACGTTGAGCCAGGGCGGCCTTGAGCTCCGCCACGATCCAAAGGGCGTTCTTCTTCCGGGACAACAGGTTCGCACTCGCCGACCAAGTTTCAGAGAGCAACTTATGAGCCAGCTCATAAGTTACCTTGCGTGCCAGCAAAACGGCCATCAATTCAGCGCAAGCGGGGTCATCCCAGTCTTCGTCCAGACCACTGCCGGCCACCAACCGATCCATTACCCGTTTTACCGATGAAAGTTCTCGCCGCAAAAGCTCATACTCCGCTTTCCCGACAAAACCATCCCTAAAATCGCAGCGGTCCTGTTCCCGGCCGGATCGAGCCCCGACGACGCCCGACGCCTTCCGGCCACCGGCGGAGAAAAGCATGGACGCCGCGTTTTCACCCGCAAGCGACACTTCATCCTTTTTCCTGATAATCTTCAGAGTCGGATCATAATCAATCGCCGCCAGTATTTCAATTTGGACCTCTGGCTTCGCTTCCGGCCTTCTCGTCGTTTCTAAAACAACCGCCTCCTCGCCAAAAGCCAGCTTGACGGCGTTCATGGCCGCGGCGCTGTCCCGACCATAAAATCGTTTAACCCGCACCCTCGCCTCCGGACTTCAGTCCTATCCGGCCCAGAGCCTGAACTATGACCTGCGCCGGGATTTCATTATGGGAGAGCACCACCAGCCCCGGAATAAAGCGTTCCAAAAGTCGACGTAAATGAAAACGGACAATCGGCACGCAAAGAAGAATCGGCCGGGCCGAAACATTATCGAATTTTTCGTGCAACTTGCGAAGCTGGTCGACCAGAGCATAAACCACACCCGGATCCAGAGTGAGAAACGCTCCATGGTCAGTTCTCTGAATTGAAGCATTGACCTGCTCTTCGAGCGCGGGTTCAAGGGTCACCACATACAAACGACTTTTGTCGGCAAGATAATTCCCCACAATCGTTCGGGCCAGATTCTGACGCACATACTCGGTCAAAACATCAATATCACGAACCTGAGTCGAGTAGTCGGCCATCGTTTCAAGAATGGTCATCAGATCCCGAATGGAAACCTGCTCCCGCAACAGATTCTGCAGAAGCTTCTGCAAGGTCCCCCAAGGCACCACTGCCGGCACCAGATCATCAACCACCTTGGGATAGCGCTGGCCCAGATTTTCAACCAACTTCTGCACATCCTGACGACCGAGCAGTTCATGCAAATGGAGTTTAATCTTTTCCACCAGATGAGTGGCCACCACGGTCGAGGGATCAACCACCGTATAACCTGCCAGCTGAGCCCGCTCCCGCTGGCGTTCCTCAATCCATAACGCAGGCAGGCCGAAAGCCGGTTCCGTGGTCGCAATGCCGCGGAGCTCGGAAGTCATCCCTTCTCCTCCCATAGCCAGGCAATAACCGATCATAACCTCGCCTTCGGCCACCACACTGCCCTTGATTTTAAAAGAATAGGCGTTCGGTTTAAGCTGCAGATTATCACGAATATGAATTGAAGGCATGACCATTCCCAGATCCAGCGCAAACTGGCGGCGAATCAATTTTATTCTTTCGAGCAGATCACCACCCTGAGTCTCGTCGACCAGGGCGATCAGAGCGTAACCCACCTCCAGCTCCATAGTATCCATAACCAGCAGTTTCTCGACCGCTTCCGGCGTGGCCTTGCCGGCCGCCACCGCCTGTTCCTGCTCACGCTCCTGCAATACTATCTGGGCCTGTTTCACGGCAGCCTGCTGCCGATGAAGCAGAAAAGAAATAAATCCGACCAGCAGGGCCAGAGAAAAAAACGAAAGTTTAGGCAGGCCCGGAATCAGTGCGAAGATAAAAAGCGCCAGCGCCGCCAGGCTCAGAACCTTGGGATAGGCGGTCACCTGGCGGACCAGATCGCTGCCCATGCTGCCTTCCGCAGCCGAGCGTGAAACCATGATGCCGGACGCCGTCGAAATAATCAGGGCCGGAATCTGACTGACCAGGCCGTCGCCAACCGTCAAGGTGGTATAGGTAGCGGCGGACTCGGCCATAGACATCCCCTGCTGCATAACTCCGATCACAAACCCGGCCATGATATTGATCAACGTGATCACGATACCGGCGATGGCATCACCGCTGACAAATTTAGCGGCCCCGTCCATGGCCCCAAAGAAATCTGCCTCACGGCGAATCTCCAAACGCCGCGCTCGGGCTTCGGTTTCACTGATCATTCCGGCGTTAAGATCGGCATCGATCGCCATCTGTTTCCCGGGCATGGCATCCAGGGTGAAGCGGGCGGTAACTTCGGCGATTCTCCCGGAACCCTTGGTGATAACCATGAAATTGATAATCACCAAGATTGCAAAGATAATGGTTCCGACGACATAGTTGCCCCCCACCACAAATTGCCCGAAAGCCTTGATCACCTGCCCGGCGGCATCGGTTCCCTGATCCCCGTTCAGCAGAATAAGGCGGGTCGAGGCGACGTTCAGGGAAAGTCGAAACAGGGTGGTCACCAGAAGCAGAGCGGGGAAGATCGAGAATTCGAGAACCTTCAGCAGATACATCGAAATCAACAGGATGATAATGGATACGCTGATGTTCATCGCCAGCAGCGCATCCAGCATGATCGTCGGCAGGGGCACAATCATGACCATCAGAATAGCGATTACCGCCAAGGCCATGATCGCGTCGCGACCCATAAAAAGGTTCAAAAAAGTTGATTTCTCAGCTGTGTCCGCCATAAAATTCACTTCGGCCGAAGGCCTGAATACCATTGATGGGTTCGTGTTCTAAAACAAGTTTCAGGTATGCGCCCGGGCCGCCCCGTCGCGGCGATAAATATAGGCAAGCACTTCGGCGACAGCCTGATAAAGGGTTTCCGGAATCATCTGATTGAGATCGACGGTTTTAAAAAGAAGCCGGGCCAAAGCCCGGTTTTCAATCACCGGAACGCCGTGTTCTCGGGCAATTTTTTTGATTTTTTCCGCAATCAACCCGGCTCCTTTAGCCACCACCACCGGGGCCTCCGAATGCTCCTGATCGTAAATCAGAGCAACGGCAATATGGGTCGGATTGGTAATTACGACATCGGCCCGAGGAACCTCCCGCATCATCCGCTGCCGGGCCGCACTCATCTGCATACTGCGAATCCGGGACTTGACCTGAGGATCACCCTCCTGCTGTTTCATTTCGTCTTTGATATCCTGCTTGCTCATCTTCTGATTTTCCATGAAATCCCAACGCTGATAGAGATAATCAAAAAAAGCCAGCAGGAGCATCAGCAAACCACAACGCCACAGAATCTGAAATGAAATCCGAGCTATAAAACCCAGAATAACACTGACCGGCTGGTTTAACAGCTCAAAAAAACCGAGAAAGTTCTGCCTGTAAACAACATAGGCGATATAACCGAGAAGGCCGATCTTAAGGCATGATTTAACTAGTTCAACCAACGGCCGCAGGGAAAGAAAACGGCTTTTAAACCCGCTTACCGGATTCAGTTTGGATAGTTTTGGTTTTAAGACCTTTGGTGTTATCTTAAAGCCCACCTGCATAAGATTGGCGGCCAGACCGGCAACCAGCAGGAGAATGAGCAGCGGCGCAAGCAGCAGAAACATCTGTCGAATGGTCATGAGCAACAGATTATAAACCATGGCCGGAGTCAGCTCAAAAAGCAGGGCATCGCCCAGAATATAGCGCATCAGCTCGGCCGGGGACGATAAAAAACCCCCTCCCGCGAAAAAGAAGAACGCCAGCCCCACCAGAAGAATAAAAGCCGACGCCACTTCCTGACTCTTGGCAACCTGCCCTTCTTCCCGAGCCTTGCCCAGCTTTTTCCCGGTCGGCTTTTCTGTTTTACTGGGGTCTTTCGCCATGGTCAGAGTCCCCGTGCCGCGCTCAAGAGCAACATAATATCATTAAACAGCAAGCGATATAAATCAGCCAGCAGATTTGCCAGATAAGGAAAAAAAAAGCCGATCAAAAACATTCCCAATAGAATTTTCAGAGGCATCCCGACAATAAAAATATTCATCTGCGGCGCGGTTCTGGCCACCACTCCGAGGCTGACATCACTAAGAAGCAGGGCCGCCATCAGCGGGGCGGAGATTTTAACCGCCGTGGCAAAAATAGCACTTGAATAACGCAGCACCAGCTCCAGCAAGCCCTCTCCCGGTCTGAAACCAGCCAGCGGAATCAAAGAAAAACTTTCCGCCAGCGCCTTGAAAATCCAGCGGTGCGCTCCAAAGGCCAGAAACAACAGCATCGCCAACATATAATAAAACTGGGCCATCAACGGAACCTGCAGACTGGTCACCGGATCAACCACATTGGCGACCGCAAAGCTCATCTGAAAGCCAACCATTTGACCAGCGGTCTGGACTGCGGCAAAAACCAGTTCGGCGAGCAAGCCGACCAGCATACCGATGACCATCTCGCTCAACAGGACCAGTGCAATTTCCGGCAGGCCCCTGGCAAAGAGCGGTTCTCCGCGAAGGGGCGGCACCAGGTTAAAAAAAAGCAGCGCCAGCAACAAAGAAAAGGCAATCTTCAAGCGCGAGGGCACGGCCTGATTACTTAACACCGGAAAGAAAAAAAGCAACGCCGCGATCCTGGTCAACAACAGAAAGAAATGGCTGAGCTCGACAACCGTTATAATCGGAGAGAAATTCATTTAGGACCGAATTCAACTGGTTTATAATTCAATGAATAACCGCTGGAATCGAAATTATGAGCCGGGTGGTGAAGTCAACCATATACTGCAGCATCCACGGGAAAAAATAGATAACCGCCAGAAAAACAATCACAATTTTCGGGACAAAGGTCAACGTCATTTCCTGAATCGAGGTCACAGTCTGAAAAATGCTGATCAGTAAACCGACTGCCAGCCCGGTCCCCAGCATCGGCGCACAGATCAAAAGGGTGGTCTCCATCGAACTTTTGGCCAGAGCGACAATAAATTCAGGGGTCATTTTTGATTTCCTTTAATTTTTTCCGATCCGTTTTCCCGCCGCCGGAGGCGGCGCGTCAAAAACTCTGCATCAGAGAACCAACCATCAGGCGCCAGCCATCGGCCATGACAAAAAGAATCAACTTGAAAGGCAGAGAAATCATGACCGGCGGCAACATCATCATCCCCATCGACAACAGAACGCTGGCAACCACCATATCAAGCATTAAAAAAGGAATATAAATAAGAAAACCGATCTGAAAAGCGGTTTTCAGCTCACTGACAATAAACGAAGGAATCAGCACGTGAGTGGGAATATCAGCTACCGTCCGCGGTCTCTCCACCCTGGCCATGGCAATAAACATGGCCAGGTCGTCTTCATGAGTCTGTTTAAACATAAACTGGCGCAACGGCTCCAGGGCCAAGGAGAAAGCCTCCTCCTGACCAATAGTCTCAGCTATATAAGGTTGAAAGGCTTCCCGATTGATCCGTTCAAAAACCGGATACATGATAAAAAAAGTCAAAAACAGACTGAGGCCGACAATCACCTGATTGGGCGGCATGGTCTGAGTCCCGACGGCCTGGCGAAGAAAATGAAAAACAATCACCAAACGGGTGAAGGAAGTCATCAGAATAAGGATTGACGGCGCCAGGGCCAGCACCGTCAATAGCAGCAGAACCTGAATGGCAACCGATACCTGAGCGGGCTCCGTACTCGAACCAACCCCGATCTGCAGAGTTGGAATTGCAATTTCCGCAGCCGCCGCGGCGTTAAGCGGCAACCAGAACAAGGCCGGAAAAACACCCAGGAAGGTCAACCGAAACAACTTGCCAAATCGCTTCATCCTCGCCGACTCCGCTCTCCATTATTATCCTGAAGACGATTTTTTATCTGGCTGACGACCTCGCGGTAATTATCCGGTAATTCCACCTCTTTCATCTCATCTGCCACCGTCATCATGGCCGTTTTCCCCTGAACAACACTGCCACCGGTGCCTTCGGAAGGAGGAATATCATTACCAGAAGAATCATTACCTTTCCGCAGGAAACCTTCCAGGTAGCTGCCGAAGCGCCGGACCCGATCTTGTTCGGCCCGCAGCAGTCGCAATTCCTCGATCTTTTCCGCATCTTTGATCGTCGTCAGGATCGTCATCCGATCTCCGTTTGTGCCCACCACGAGAACCTCTCCCAGCAGCTCCAGAAACATAATCTGCTGTTTTCCGGAAATGACTTCAATCCCAAGAATTTTTATCAAGCGGGACCGACCGGAAACCCCGCGCCCACGACGAAAACGTTTCAGCAATCCGACCATTGCCACAACCATAAAAACAACCACCAGCAACGCCAGCAGACTTCTCAAACTCGACTTCAGTAAAGAAGGCGGAGCATCCACCTCCCGAGAAGGGACCAAAGCAGACGCAGGCTGGCGATCCTCGCCGGCAAGCAGTATTTGTAGACGCGCCATTTTAACCTTGCCGGCATCATCCGGATCCATGACCGGGCTTGCCGCCAAAGTTTCCTTCCAGGGACGGTACTCTTTTAAAAGAACTATCTGCAAGTTTGTCGGCAGGCGCTCCAAGGCAAGAAAAGCTTTCATTTTTAATTCCGGATCGCGTTTCCTCAGATAGCAGTATGAGTCGCCCGCCTTCCTAACCACGCCAAATCCCGTCACCCAATCATCATCAAGAACAATTTCCTGAGTTTCCCCGATCAACCCCGAATCGGGCAAGGGCAAAACAATCAGCGCCCCCTGCTCCGCGAACAAGGCGTTTACCGGCGGAGCAGCTTCTTCATAAGGAAGTGTGAAAATCATCCTTTTTTCAGCTTCGGAGAAGGTCAGCTCGGCGGCGGCGGCGGCTGAACGAGTCAGGCCTTCTTTCTGAAGATCGAGACCAAGGATACAGACGAACAGAAAAAAAATTAAGCAAACCTGAGACAAAGCACTTTTTTCAAAGCAGGATGCCTGTCCCGAGTATTCCGCCCGCCTGGTCAAGACCCAGGATAACGGTTGCTTTATACTGGTCATAACAATCAACCAAACACCTCTTCTTTTCGATCTATTTTAGCTGTTCTATCCGTTCGGTCGGACTGATAATATCCGTCAAACGAATGCCGAATTTTTCATTGACAACCACCACCTCGCCCCGGGCAATCAACTTGTTGTTAACCAGGACATCAAAAGGTTCTCCGGCCAGTTTTTCAAGCTCAATCACCGACCCCTGACCCAATTGCAGAAGATCATTGATGATCATCCGGGTTCGCCCAATTTCCACTGAAAGTTGCAATGGAATATCCAGGATGAAACCGATATTGGCGGGTAGCTGACGCCGCTGTTCACTATTCAGAGTTGAGAGCAGACCCTCGTCGTCGCTCTGCCGACCTTTATCAGCAGCAGAGCCCACGGAAGCCTTAGCGGCTGCTTCGCCCTTGATCAGGGAGCGCTGTTCTTCGAGCTCACCGGCCACATCATCCCAGGAAATATCATCAATCAGATCCTGGTTGCTGGGAGCCACGCTCTTTTTCGCCGCCGGAGAGTGTTCCAGATCGCCACTCTCCTCGAGTTCTTTTTTTACCTGATCAAAAAGATCATCCATCTAGCACCTCTCATCTTCTCACTTTCTGCTTTAACATTATCGCCTTGGAACCTTTTGAGGTTCCGGCCAGGGCTCGATATTTGAGATGCCCCTCAACAAAGACCTGCATCAATTCAGTCGCATCCTGACGCAAGGGAACGATATCTCCGACTTTCATCGCCATGAGCTGGCGCGCGGTTATTTCCGTCGTCCCCAGGGTCACCGAAAGCCCGACATCGACCGCCAACAGACGATTTACCAGACGCCGTAACCATGCGACATCGACCTCCAAGCGCTCACTCTGAAAACCGGTATAAAGTTTATTACGCAAAGGTTCAACCAGGGAATAGGGGATACAAATCGTAATCGCCCCGGAAAACTCCTCCATTTCCAGGGTAAAGGTAGAAAGGATTACCACATCACTAGGAGGAACGATCGTCACAAACTGAGGATTTATCTCGGAGCGAATAAAGCTGAAACGGATATCCTCGATCGGACTCCAGGAGTCCTCCATACAAACCAGCGCGGCCTCAACCACCTTCCGCACGACCCGTTCTTCAATTGCCGTGAAATCGCGGCCTTCGACCTTGACGGTATCCCGGCCACCTCCACCAAAGAACATGTCAATCAGGGAAAAAACCAATTTACTTTCGACAATCACCAGGGCCATGCCCCGCAAAGGTTCCATCTTGAAAAGATGAATGCTGGCCGGCACCGGAATCGTTTTGAGAAATTCACCGAACTTCATCATATCCGAGACCAGAGGAGAGACATCGATAACTTTATGAAGAAGGGTCGAAAGTGAAGTCCTGAAGGTCCTGGCAAAACGCTGGTTGATAATCTCCAGCGTGGGCATGCGGCCGCGAATAATCCGCTCCTGACTGGTCAGATCATAAGACCTGAACTCATCTTCAGCCAGAGGCTGATCAGTTTCGGTTTCAACCTCTCCGTCACCTACGCCCTGCAAGAGAGCATCAATTTCTTCCTGCGAAAGAACCTGACCCATACATTTCCACCCGAAGCTGTCCGCGACCGCCTTGCCGAAATTCACATTCCGGCCATTTTCTCACCGTTGCTAAAGTAGCTTAACCCCTCATTACCTAACAAGCTAGAGCCAGCCGATACAGCACAGCCTTTCCTCTACAAGGCAATAATCCTTGCTTGACAGCTGTTACTTGAGCGGCGGACAACCACTTGCCTTACTGAACTACAAACTCTTCCCAGTACACCTTGGTGACCTGTCCACTAACCAGATACACATTAACCCGCTTGATAATATCCTGACGCAACAGGAATTTACCCTCCATCGTGCTGATTTCAGCAGCGGTCTTGGAGCTCAACAGGGTCAGGATCACGTCCCTGATCTGAGCCTGCCGCTTATCCACTTCTTCGAGCAAAACCTCATCACTCAATTCGAGCTTCATGGTTACCTTCAGATAACGCCGCGACTTTTTGTCAGCCAGATTAACGACAAACGGCTTCAGAGCAAAAACCGGTAGAATTTTAGGTTCGTTTTTCTTGGCGGCCTCAAGCTCCGCCAGCTCCTCCGCCGTTGGCACCGGAGTCCGTAAAAAGAACCACCACGCGCCGAAGCCTCCGCCACCAAGCAAAAAAAACAGCAGCAGAATAATTATCAGAAGCCCTTTTTTTGATTTTTTACCTTCACTGACCGCTTCCGTATTTTCAGAATTATTTATGGCCACTTCATCTCCTCCCCCAAACTGATATTTCAATCAATATTTCATTTTTCCCCATCCGACGCGGCCAGCCATTCAGGCAAATAAAAAACAACCCTTCGGTTACGTCGCCGATGCTCCGGAGTATCATTGGCAACTAAACCCCGGTCCGAACCATATGCCACCAGTGAAAAACGCTCCGGTTTAAAACCTGCGTGGATCAGATACTCCGTCAGGCGACCGCCCCGTGCGGCGGCCAGCACCTTGTTGTCGGGAAACCGTACGGTCTGCAAAGGGAAATTATCCGTATAAACTTCAATTTCGATGGGGCCAGCCCACGTCCGGAAAAATTTCTCAAGATAACGCAAAGCGACCTTGCCCTGGCTTTTCAGATCATCATCCAGGGTACCGAAAAGCTGATCACTGGCAAGCTCCAGCCGAAGTCCCTGATCGACAACTTCCACCGCCAAACCCGTCTTTCCAAGTTGATTTTCCAGTTGATCCAAAAGACGGGAAAGTGGTTCGGAAAGCTTTTCGTAATAGTTCAGGTCGCGCACCCTCGACAAACCGTGAATCTCTGCTACCGGAACATCCAGATTAAGACTTGTGCCTCGATTCAAAACCCCCGAAGCCGCGGGCAGCAGACCACCAAAAACCTTTTGCAGCAAGTCCTTATCAAAAGATGACATGGAGATCAGGAGCACAAAAAAAGTCAGCAACAAGAGGAGCATGTCCGATAGAGTCACCATCCAGCCATCACCAGCACAAGGTTCACGCGAAATCAAGCTTCCGGTTCCTCGCCTCAGCCGCCCCATCTTTACAGCTCCTTAAAAAGTGAAATCTCCAACCCGAAGCTTAGCGGGCCGACCATCCATGCCATAAGCCGGCACACCGCCAATCACCCTGATCCGCAGAGTATCTCCGGGCAAGCTCCCGGCGCTCTCCCCGGCAACCGGGGCCACACGCCCGAAAGCCAGCACCCGAGCAGCCGGCCACCCTCCCTGAATCGTCATCAGATTATAGACCCTGCCTGCCCGTAGCGCCGCCAAGGACAACTGTCGCGAAACCTCTGCAGAGCCTCCCCCGGGAGCGGTAAAATCGTACAGTTCGAAGCGAACCTGGGTCAGTCCCCTTAGAAATTCCGCGATTTTCAGCAATAAGGCTGTTCCCGTTTCGCTAAGACGATCGCTTTGTTCATGGAAAAGCAATGCATGCGGCAAATTAATCATGATGCCCTGATCTTCGGCAAAGACATCTACCGCTCCGCTCCGCAAAGCCCGACGATGCAAAAAACTGTCTATTTTAGCTCTAAGATCAGAACTTCTCTCCTCCAGCAACGAGGCATCCAGCAACCGGGCTTCCGGGCTTACCGGCTCCTGACTATTAAAACCACCGTCAATACCTCCAAAACTTCCTTGCAGAGAACCTACTGCGGCTGCCCTCTTGCTTTCGTCAATCGCCGTCATCGAATAAAAAAGAATATAAAACGCAATCAGAATAAGGCTCAACGAGGCCATCAACGGCGCCAGGATAGGATTGTTCCCGTTATCTGAACCCGCCGAAAACCGTGTTTTAATCATCTGCGAACCTAGACTTACACCTTAACGACACGAGATTTACGCCAGGTAGGTGGTAAGAAGGCTTCAAGACGGTACTGTAAAATCTGGGGATTATCACCCCGGGCGATGGCCACCAGACCTTCAGCAATCAATCGGCGTGAAAAAAGTTCCCGCTGACTGCGCCGCCGCAGCTTACCGGCTAAAGGCAGAAAAATAAAATTGGCCAGCACCGCCCCGTAAAAAGTGGTAAGCAGGGCCACGGCCATGGCTGGTCCGATAGTTTCGGGGTCATTCATTCTTTGCAACATCTGCACAAGTCCGATCAGAGTTCCCACCAGCCCCATGGCCGGCGCGATGGTCCCCATCGTGGTAAAAATATTGGCCCCGAGTTCATGCCGTTCACGCATACTGTCAATATCAAGCGAGAGGATTTCCTCGATCATGTCCGCCTTCAGACCATCTACGAGCAGAACCAGTCCCTGGCGCATAAAGGGATCCAACGTAACATCATTGCTGTGATTTTCAAGCGCAAGGATACCATCCTTGCGCGAGTCTCTAACTAATTGAACGAGAAACTCAATATCCTCACTTAAAGGCATTCGATCTGTAAAAAGAGCGTTTTTGAGGTAACGTAAAAGATTGGCAAACTCAACCAGAGGATAATTAATCAAAGTCGCCCCGAAGGTGCCGCCGATAACAATCAACAACGAGGGCAGGTTCCAGAAAACCAGCAAACCACCGTCACCGGCAATCGCTGCAAGCACCAGGGAAAAAGCTGAGAACACTCCCAAAATTGTAGCGAAATCCATGGACTCCCTTTTTCCTGAAAGATTCCGGGCCAAGCCTGTTCTGTTAACTCAAGAGTATGCTTAACTCAACCAAGAGCGCAGCAATGATCATGCCATCTATCTGAAAAGCAATTCCCTGCCCAAAACAGTATCATTAACCCGGGAAAAAAGAAAATAAATTTTCTCACGACCGGAACCGGGTGTCAAGACCTTGACAGTTGTCATAAAATCATGCCGATAAGCAAAAAAAAGGCGGCCCTCAGCCCAGGGTCCGCCTTAAAAATCTTTGTCGCGACTTGCGTAAACTATGGATGGACAACCGCCAGAATCCGTGCGGTTGTCCCGCCATGACACTGGACCCGATGCGGAATCATTGAGTCATAATAAATACAGTCACCCTCATCCAACACATCAGTATGATCTCCCAGAGTTACATCTATCCGCCCTTCGAGAACATAGATAAACTCTTCCCCCTCATGCCCGTAACACTTATCATTTTTAATGGTCGCAGGTTCCAGCGTGACAATGAACGGCTCCATGCGCCGGTCTTTTTTACCAGCCCCCAAAGACTGATAAGTATAACCGTAGCGCACCCCCTCCTTGGAGGCAAAGCGGGAAACAATATGTTCCTCCCCTTTACGAATCAGGGTGAAGGGCTCGGTCTCATGCTGACCGAAAAAGGTACCGATGCTGACCCCCATGGCCTTGGCCAGATGAACCAACACCCCCAGCGAAGGTGAAACCAGATGATTTTCAATCTGCGAAAGCACTGCCGTGGAATAACCACTCTTTTCCGCAAGCTCCTGCAAAGAAATTTTCGCCTTCTGACGCAGTGATTTTATTTTTTCTCCGACCTTTACTTCTTCCATGCATATCACCTCAACAAATTACCGGTCCCGCTCCGTTGACTGAAGAGCTACCGCTCAGGCGACCGCAGCGGCGCCGGCTTCGATGGCCTTTTGATTGGCTGGAATCATTTTATGATATTTAGGATTCAGGGCATCCGCCAAAGCCGCCGTCACCGAGGCCACGGCCACGACCCCGCTTTTCTGGACATAGGCCCCTAAAGCCACCATATTGGCAAGCCGGTTATTGCCCGCCGCAGCTTCAGAAAGGGCATTGAGATCCAGAGCCAGTAAATCGATATCATCGCGTTCCGAGGCATCAGGGGAAACCAAGGTCTGATTCAAGATGACAATCCCTCCGGCTTTGATTCGGGACTCGAACTTAATCAGGGAAGGGCGATTCATGATAATCAGCGACATCGGCCTCCCGACCACCGGCGAGCCAATCGGACGTTCATCAATCACCACCGAGCAATTCGCGGTGCCGCCCCGCATTTCAACCCCATAGGAGGGCAGAAAGGTAACATTTTTATCCTCATGAATAGCCGCATAGGCCAGCAGGTTACCAATCAACATGATTCCTTGGCCGCCGAAACCAGCCATGATTACATCATTATACATAATATCCTAACCTGTCTCTAATGCGGGAATAAGCCCCGCAACCCAAGCGGCCTTGTCAGCCCGCACCTGACGGCGCTACCGATGGTCGCAAATAAGTACTTTCATCAGTTCATTTTCTTGTTTTTTTCAAACCGAAAATGAACTGTCAGGCACTAAAGAACGTCAACAACATCTTTCTGTTTCAAGATACCCAGAGGGAAATAAGGAATCATCTCCTCGGCAATCCGTTTATTGGCTGCCTGCGGAGTCATCCCCCAGTTGGTCGGGCAGGTGGAAAGGACCTCGACAAAGGAAAAACCTCGACCCTCAATCTGCATCTGAAAAGCCTGGCGTATGATCTTCCGGGCTTTTTTGACATTTCCGGGAGTATTGACCGCAACCCTGGCAACCAACGAGGGGCCTTCTAGAGCGGCCAGCATTTCCGTCATCTTGATCGGATAGCCATCGCGATTGTTGTCGCGGCCATAGGGCGAGGTCGTACTGCGCTGGCCCAGCATGGTCGTAGGAGCCATCTGTCCCCCTGTCATCCCATAAATCCCGTTGTTGACAAAGATGATAGTGATATTATCGCCACGATTGGCCGCATGGATCACCTCGGCCGTCCCAATCGCGGCAAGATCGCCATCCCCCTGATAAGTAAAAACGATATTCTCCTTGAGAACCCTTTTGGTGCCGGCGGCCACCGCCGCAGCCCGACCATGGGGGGCCTCGATCACATCAACATCGAAATAGTCATAGAGAAAGACTGAACAACCGACAGAAGCAATTCCAACCGTTTTTTCGCGCAGGGAAAAATGGTCCAAAGCCTCAGCCACCAGCCGGTGAACAATGCCGTGATGACATCCCGGACAAAAATGAAACGGTTTATCCGTCATCGACCGGGGTCGTTTGAAAATCTGCTTCATGATTAGCTTTCCTGTTTATTTTTTTCGCAAGTTTCACGAATTTTGACGTAGAGGTCCTCCGGCGTCGGCACTGAACCTCCGGGACGTCCATAGAAATCCACCTTGCAATCCCCCGGTAAAGAGAGCCGGACATCCTCAACCATTTGCCCGGTGTTCATCTCGGCAACAAGAAATTTTTTGACCCGGCCACCGGTCCGAAACAAGACCCGGCGGGGAAAAGGAAAGAGCGTGATCGGCCGAACTAAACCCACCTTCATACCTTCGGCCCGAGCCTGAGCCACGGCGGTCTTGACAATTCGCGCGACACTGCCAAAGGCGACCACCACCAGTTCTGCATCCTCGGTATCAAGTTCCTCGACCATGACATCGTCGCGCTCCAGGAGCTCATATTTGGCCTGCAAATGCCAGTTGTGCTTTTCCATTTCCCCGTCGGCAAGAAACAAGGATTTGATCAAACGGGCCGGACGCCCTTTGGCGCCGGTAATCAACCAATCACGATCCTCTCCTCCGCTGGTCTTTTCCGGCAACCAGGGAATAATCGGTTCCTTGATCTGGCCCAAAATCGCGTCCCCTAAAATCAAGGTCAGCATCCGATATTTCTCAGCCAACTCAAAGGCCCTGATCGTCAGATCGTAAAGCTCCTGCCCGGTGTGAGGAGCCAGGACGATCAGTTTATAATCTCCGTGCCCACCTCCTTTAACCGACTGAAAATAATCTCCCTGCGTCGCGTTAATACCACCCAGCCCCGGTCCCTGACGGCTCATATTGACCACTACGGCGGGCAGTTCGTTCCCGGCAAAATAGGAAAAACCTTCCTGCATCAAAGAAATCCCCGGGCCGCTTGACGAAGTCATAACCCGTGCCCCGGTGGCCGCTGCCCCTATTAACATATTGATTGACGCTATTTCACTTTCAGCCTGCAGAAATTCACCGCCGACCGCCGGAAGATGCTCCGCCATATATTCAGGGATCTCGTTCTGCGGGGTAATCGGATAGCCGAAATAATAAAAACACCCGGCATTGATCGCGGCCATCGCAATCGCTTCATTACCTTTCGCAAAAACCTTCTTCGGCTTGTTCATCTAACCCTCTTACCTCCAGACAGCTATCGCCACATCAGGACACATTTCAGCGCAACGGCAGCAACCGACACAGGCTTCCGGCCGCATCGCCACCACATACTGATAACCTCCCAGATTAATCCCTGCTCCAATTTCTAGAATTGCCTCCGGGCAGACCTCAACACAGAGCCCGCAACTTTTACAGCGCTCGATATCAATCTCAATTTTCGCCATAACCTTTTATTTCTCCAGGGAACCGGCGTTTTTGACTTCCGCGCAAGCTCAGCGGCGCCGCAGGTTTCTCCCGCAACTCCTGGTCGCTCCTACGCATTTTAAGCCCTGCGCTCAGTTCAAAAACAAACCTGTCACTACTGTTTTACCACTCAGATAAGGAAACTTTATAATGGCTTACTTCAATACTTGTCAATCTAAAAAATCCGCCTTCAAACCGGCTCAGACAAAGGTATAAAAGGAAAAATCGTCCGTGCCGACATCCGTCGGAATTTTCGAGAAAAAGTCAGCCGCCGCCGCCAAAAATTCCAGATATTCGGCAAAGCCCTGAGGATCACTGACCTTTTCGATCTCACAACCGTAACAGTAGTAACCATCGGGACGCCCGGACTTGACATTTTTGAGGCGGCATTGAATCTGCAAACGACTATCGGCGGCCAGACTCATTTCCAGAAGAAAATTACGCGGAACCCGGTGCCGACTCAGAATTCCGACACCCTGCGGACCAATATCCACCACGTAAGAACATGGCGACAAGAGCACTTTGTAACCATCCTTGTGCATACCACTCAGAGTTACCGGCGTGTAACTCTGATAACGGGGGGCACTCCAGATTTTGACCTGTTTGATCTCTCGCAGTTCGGGTGTTTTCAAGCAAAGGTGATAAAATGGAATATAACTGACCTTGAGAACCGAGGTTTTGAACTGATAGCTGAAACCTTTGTGTTCATAATTTAAGTAAAGAAGATTATTAACATAAACCGAGTCGAAATAGCGCCAACCACCGCTTTTGGCCTGACGCTTGGGGCGGTCTATGATAATGGTATCCCCAACCCTGGTCAGCAAATGACTTTGATATTTTTCGCCGGCCAGGATTTTGGCGACTTCCACTAGCTGGTAGGGGGCAAACGGCAAGCTCTCTGGCATTTCTCAGGGAACCTCCTGTTCCAGAAAAGTTCCACCGCGAACGAGCTGCTCCAGACAACAGCAACCGCGGCTGGATTAAACGAAATCATGGTCGCCCCGCTTGCGCCAGCCTTTCTTTAAGAAGCCAAGCGACCCTCCTGAAGATCATTCCAGATCTTCGCAACCTGTTTTTTGGTATACGCAAGATCTCCTGTATTATCAACCACAAAATCGGCAAATTGCAATTTTTCATCAATCGGCAGCTGCGCCTTAAGAATGTTTGCGGCTTCAGCCTCACTGATTCCATCACGCTGCGCCAGGCGCTCAACCTGAATCTGAGCCGGCACATGAATAACCAGAATCTTATCGAAAAGATACTGCAGATTCAGCTCTATCAAAAGAGGTACGGCTACCTGAATAACGGCGTCCGGGTTCCTGGCCGCAATGGCAGCAGTCTGACGAAAAAATTCCTCGTAAATAGGCGGGTGGGTAAAACTTTCTAGTTTTTTGCGTTTTTCCATATCCCCGAAAACGATATCGGAAAGTTTTTTACGATCCAGGCTGCCGTCCTCCGCCAGCACTTGACGCCCAAAATAATCGACAATCCGGGCCAGACCCGAGGTCCCAGGTTCAACCACTTGGCGGGCAATCAGATCAAAGTCAATCAAGGGTGAACCCAGCTCGCCAAGCATCTTCGAAACCGTACTTTTGCCACTGGCGATCCCCCCGGTAACCCCGAGAAGAAAATGCCGTCCGTCACCTTTGACCTTTTTCATCATCTCTTCCAGCCCGAGATATGCCGGCGGGAAGACTGAAGTCAAATCACAACTGGCTCCAGCAAAACTGATCGGATAACGCACCCCCCGGCGATAAAGAGCTTCAAGACCGGACAAAGCTTTCTCCATCAGAGCGGCTGGCAGAGCCATCACCAGTTCGTCATCCTGAGTGTGACCGTAACAACGCTCGCCGTAACAAGGCAAAGCCAGCGAGGCTTTCTGGTCCCGATAACAGCGCACAATCGCATCGGCGCAGGAAGACTCGCCGACACAAAAAAACTGCATAACCTCGTAATCGACAAATTGCAGAGCGTTGACCAACAACATCATCTGGGCCGGATTAGCGTAAATCAAAACGATATCCGGATCAAACGGATTATACACCAGCGGCGCCATGGCCAGCGCCTGATAACGACCAACCGGCAGCCTGGGAATCGACCGTTCAAACTTACGGCCGTCCTCTTTGGTGGCAACCCAGACAATGTTGCGAAAGGTTCCATCCCGATGACTTTCGGGCAACTCCTGCAGACCCAGAATGGAAGAACAGGAGGCAAAAAGAAAATCCTTGATTTCAGCTCCGACACTCCAGTCAAAGTTGCGCACCAGATTAATCATCTGACACATGGTCATTTTATTCTGTGGCCGACGCAGAAAAGGGATAACCTCTAGTTCTTTTCGGCTTTCCAGCATTTTAAAGGCTACAGGGAATGATTTCAAGCGCAACAACCGCTCAAAACGCCTAACTATTCTTTCCCAATCCTTTTCAGTTTTCATAATCCATAGTCCTTAAAAATCATCTCCGGCCCAAATCCCGGCGCCCCCGGGCTCTTTAAGCAGGTCGGAAACTGATTGGCCGGATGCAGGCTCAATATCCTACCAAGCCTGAATCCGGCTATCCCTTCAGAGTTTCAATGTTTCAATAATCAACGAAAGCTGACCGGACGACAGTCAGCCTGTTTCAAAACCGCGAGCAGATCCTCCTCATTCCTGAGCCTCCGCGTAAAGGCGGTAGCATAGATGCCTACCGATGATACATCATGCGCGTCACTGCCGCCGATCGCCGGCAACCCCAGACCCAAAGCAACCTCCCGGGCCAGATTATTCTCGGTGGCCGTAACCTTGCCATTCATGGTTTCCACCGCGTCCACCCACTTAAACATCTCCCGGGTCATGGCTTTTTCCGGGGTCAAACCGACATCGTCAGCCCCAAAGGTCAGAAAACCACGAAAAGGATGAGCGGCCACGATAAACCCGCCCACGGTCGCAACCCGTTTCTTAAGCTCAGCCAAACGAATAATACCCTGAATATCCTCGTAAAAACCATAAACCAGCATGTCTCCCTGCTCGGTTACGATCTCATTAGCCCGCAAAACCAGAAAATCATGTTTTCGGCGCAGACTTGCGATTTCTTCCGCAGACCAGAGAAAATTATGATCACTCAGACAAATTCCGTTGAGCCCGATGCGCTTGGCCTCGATAATCATCTCATCGACACTATCTGAAGCACAAGGCGAGGCCGGCGAGGTATGCACATGCAGGTCAACCACAAACGACGCCGCGTCCGCCTTTGGCGACGTGGCAAGAATCTTTGCCTGGCTAGATTTTTGTTCAGAGCTGCAGTTTTCCGCGTCGGCCCCGAAAGCCAGGGAAGTCGTCCCCTTTGAACCATCCCCTGTGCACGCTCCGGTTTCCGAATTCAGCCTAAACTGTCGAAAAGTCAGCTCCGGATCATGCTCCCGGGCCGCCTCCCACTGCAACAGCTTAACGGTTTCCCGCAGGGCCCCGGCACAGTCGATAAAAAGGTTAGCAAAATGGCGACAAGCCCGGCGACCGATGGTCTTGTGAATTGTATTATCGATCCCCTCCGCCAGACAAAAACCTTCGGCCTCATCCAGAAAATTGAGCGCCCTGGGACATTCCGGCGTCGTCCAGCGCAGCCAGCGCCCTTCGATCTCGAAACAGACCAGATCGCTGATCCTGGCCTTGAAATTGAGCTCCAGGCTGTAGATTGAATCATCCAGAACTCCATGTACAGCCAGGGTTTCCTGATCCAGACGAGCAACATTCACAATCTTGTTGCGCATAAATTTCAACATCAGCCCTGCCCTCCCGCCGATTCCGCCTCAAGCTCGGCCACCAACGGCGTCCCTTTGGCAAAAGCTGCACAGCGATCGTAAAGACGAATGTTTTTTTTGACCATTTCCGAGTAAAAAACGATCTTGCCGGCCTCGTCGTCAGGCGCCTTGAGCAGTACCTTCTTGGTCAAGGTCAGAATAATCCCATGACAACATTCCTCGACCATATAGACCAGCTCGTCGCAGTTTTTATCTTCTCCCAGCAGACCCTTGATGATTTTCAGCATGCCGGTACCCACTCGCACCCCCAGGACCTTTTGTAGCCGCTGATCCAGATCGGCTATTTCATCATGATATGCGTGCGTATAATGACCAGAGATGCCGACAATTTCAAGATCCGGCATTTTCACCTCAAGCCTGACCTCGGCATCGGTCAGAGTATCACGTAAGCGACAAACCGAAAGTAAATCATTTTCATTTATTTTCTCGACGCTGGTGCCGCGATTCATGGAATATTTAAGAATATTATTGGCCATGGATTACTTTACCTGCTCGCTCAGCGTGAATTTCCAGGCACAAAACCACTCCTGCGGATGTTTGTCCGGCGGACAACCAAGACACTCGGTTGCGATCCGGGAATCGATCGTCCGAGCGAAATAGGGGTATTCAACCATCCCGGCCGATTTGCAGGGATAATCTTCCAGTCCCTTGCGCTGCCGGGCGACCTGAACCCGGCATTCATTCATGCGAAAAATAATCGTGTTCGCATCAACATCCTCAATCGACTGTTTATTGATCAAGGCATACATACGAAATGCCAAGGCCTGTTTCAAAGCAGGAATGCCGCCGTTATCCGGCAAACCGAGAAGTTCCTTAACACGCTCCGCCTCATAAGGGGAATAGCGGGTCCAGCAGGTGTCATTGCAGCGTTTGGCATCAATCATGCCAAACTCACTTTCAACCGCCTGAAACCAGATGCCATCGTTCGCCAGCCAGTTGACCCCCAGATTCTTCAACAGATCAATCAAAGCTTCCCGGGAAAGTCCGGACAAGTGGGCCGGCACCCCGTCTTTGAGTTCGAACCCAAAAATCTTGGCCAGACGACTGAGCTGATTACTGAAACTGCCTGCCCAGGCTTTCTTTTCCACCGCCAGAGCCTTTTCCATTCCAAGCTGATGTTCAACCTCGGCAAACCAGCAACCGTAGTGAACCATGGTCCGACGAAAGGAATCAATCACCATTTTGACCAGCAACGCATCGTCAGCTTCGTTGATAATTTTACTCATGTCGTTCATCGCCAACCTCCCTTTACTTTTAAAGAAATATTACTTTTGCAAGCCTTTGATTATCTGTTTGCCAAAACATTTTTACTCCGGTTCAAGCACGCATAATCAGCCCCGGGCTGCGCCTCGGTCCCAAAATCAAGTACGGCTTTCCAATCGGTATTTATGGCCCGCCAAAACCAAAAAAAAGACGCCCTCATCTTCCCGCAACAGCTCTGCCAGACGAAAATGGGCCGTCGGCAGACAACGGGCGGCAAAACGATCATTCTTCACCCGCGCCCGCAGAGCCCCTGAATCATCCAGCGCCAAAGTCGACGGAACGAGGATTTCCCGGGTGCCGTCATCCAAAACCAGGATGATTTCAAGCGGGTCGCCCTCACCATTTCTTTTCACCTCGATATCATGAATGAAGAAAGGGGTTTTCTCAACCCTGACCGGAGCTCGCTTACCCTTATAATCAATAAAATAATTGCCGCCGGCCGGATCGACAATCAGCGAAGACTTAAAGAGAGCAAGAACCTCAGGATGAATAATCTGATTGCCTTCATACCACCATTGTCCCTGACCATCGATCAAGATATAATCCTCTGTCTGTTCCATGCTGACCTTCTTGAGTTAATATATATAAATCCCGCAAAGCACAACCCTAATTAAACTGGGCAAGATCTATCAATCAACTAATTTTAAAGATTGAAGAACGAAAAGTTACTATTCAGCCAATCCGGAAAATCAGGGGGGACGATCCCGATTCCTTCCCGATTTTTTGCAGAGATCAGGACATGTCCCCGATTTTCCTGATGTTCACGTCTCAACACAAGCTGAAACTATCTGCGCTGAATAGCGCCCTAAGACCGCTACCGCGGCCACACATTAGGGCCAGCGACAAAGCGCTCAACGCACAGGACAGCTATCTTAGTCAATTTATTGATTGGCTTTGATAGCAACGGGGTTACATGGCCGTTAATTGAAAATTTTCAGTATATAAGCAACTGCGAACGCAAATTAACCTTTCGGTTTACCAGCCCGATTTTTTTCTGATATTAAGGGTGTTGCATGGGGGAAAATTACCAGACTTTTACCAGTATTGCAACATAATTTATCAGGTTTTTCAGGTATCACACTCTAAAAAACCGGCACCTCGCAATCCGATATCCGGATACTTCGCGGCCCCGCCGAGGAACGCCCAGTCGATGGGGCGAGAAAACGCCAAAAACGAAACAAGGGGTTAAGCGTTGATTTCGCCTAACCCCTTTGATTTTACTGAAGCCGATGCGCGGACTCGAACCGCGGACCTACTGATTACGAATCAGTTGCTCTACCACCTGAGCTACACCGGCAGGAAACCAATCATTCTGCTGCACCCGGTCACAGTCAACCCACCTGAACCTGATCCGTATCAAAAAAACAGAAGGCGGACTGTATCCGTGCTCAGGGGCGATTTTCTAGTTGGTTTCCGGCAAAAATGCAAGCTAAAAGTAAAATCCTCCTGCGCGCCGCGCGAAAATCGCGGTTATTCATTTCTCTTGACGCCGACAATGTGTTATGAAGAGCGCCTCTCTTGGATTTTCCGCCAACCCCTCAAACGATTGTTTTTTTGTGTCGAAAACCATACCCATGCCGACAACCATGAGCGACCAGGAAGTTCGCCAAACTATCTGCCTTTTTCTGGTCGCCTGGGAAAAACAACCGCAACCGTTGACGCCGAGCTTCGAAAACTTTCTCCGCCTGGGGAAAAAGAATCTCAACCCACCCCAGAGAACCATGGCCACCAACCTGATCGCCGGGGTTGTGCGCGAGCGTTTGCGCCTTGATCATTTCATTGCCCGGCTGAGCCGCACCGGCGGCGCCAACCAGCCGGGCATGCAGAACCTCCTGCGCCTGGCGCTCTTTGAACTCGAGGCTCAGGGAGCGCGGCCCCGCCCATCATTCGCCATCGTGTCGGAAGCGGTCAACCTGTGCAAAATCATAGCCCCGGGCCGGGAAGGTTATGTCAACGCGATCCTGCGCAACTTCCTGCGCCGGGGCAGCGCCGAACTACTCCCGGAAGACAACGACCTGGCCGCAAACCTCTCTCTGCACTATTCCCTGCCGTTGTGGCTGGTCGAAAAATGGCAACAAGAATTCGGCCTAAAACCATGCCGCCGGCTCTGCCGCCAGGCCAATATCTTTGCCGGCACCACTTTTCGGGTTAACCAGCTCAAAATTTCACGCGCGGAGCTGTTAGACCGGCTGGTCGCTGCAGGCCCCAGCGGGCTGCGCCGCGGTTCCTGCAGCGCAGGCGCTTTCAGCACCACGCAGGCCTCCGCCCTGATCGACTCACCCTGGTTTAAAGAGGGATTTATCAGTGTGCAGGACGAGGGGGCCCAGCTCATCGGCGAACTGGTCAACCCGAAACCCGGAGAAACCATTCTCGACGCCTGCGCCGCTCCCGGCGGCAAAAGCGCCCATCTGGCGGAACTCAGCCGGGACCAAAGCCATATTTTCGCGGCCGATCGAGACCGGAAACGCCTGCGCCTGATTTCAGAAAACAACCTGCGTCTGCAGCTCTCGTCCATCACGCCGGCGGCCCTTGATCTGACTCAACCGTTGCCGGCCGCATGGCCGCAAAGCTATGACGCCATCTTACTTGACACCCCCTGTTCCGGCCTGGGCGTCATCCGCCGGCGCGCCGATCTGCGCTGGCGCAAAAGTCCTCGGGAAATCGCCGAACTGGCCGTAATTCAATTGCAAATTCTGGAAAATTGTTCTAGATATCTGCGCCCCGGAGGGCGTTTGATCTATGCCACCTGTACCGTCAGCCAGCCGGAGAACCAGGATAATCTGAAGAGATTTTTAGCTCGCAACCCCGCTTTTCGACTGCAGAGCCGCGATGAAATTGAGCCGGCCCACCTGCGTCGGCTGATCAGCCGGCAGGGTTTTCTTGAAACCAGCTTTCTCGACGAAGAAAGCATGGACGGTTTTTTTGCCGCCCGGCTGATCAGAACCTGCTAAAACCAGACTTCAAGGTAAAAACTATGCGCATGATCGCCCCTTCTATATTATCGGCCGACTTCAGTCGTTTGGGCGAGGAAATTCGGGCCCTCGACCAGGCCGGAGCGGATCTGATCCATATCGATGTCATGGACGGCCATTTCGTCCCCAATCTGACCATCGGCGCCGGGGTCGTCAAAGCTTTACGCCCCCACAGCAAACTTCTCTTCGACGTGCACCTGATGATCTCCGAGCCAGAGCGTTACATCGATGACTTCGCGGCGGCCGGAGCCGACATTCTCACGGTCCATCAGGAATCCGGGGTTCATCTGCACCGGCTGCTGCAAATGATAAAAGCCCACCAGCTCAAAGCCGGAGTTTCACTGAACCCGGCGACTCCGGCCGTCATGCTGGAGGATGTCATCGCCGAAATCGACCTGGTCCTGGTGATGACCGTCAATCCGGGCTTTGGCGGCCAGCAGATGATTCCCGCCGCCCTCAACAAAATTTCCCGGCTCAGAAAACTGGCCGAGAACCGGGAGAAGCCCCTATTGATCGAGGTTGACGGCGGCATCAACGCCGAAAATATCGCTCGGGCCGAAGCCGCCGGCGCCGATATTTTCGTCGCCGGTTCCGCAGTTTTCAGCTCTCCTGATTACGAAACCAATATCGCCAAACTAAAAAAAGCCGGGTTGTAAACCCCAGCCTTTTATAGTTTGGCCTTCTCCTTTAACAGGCTACCCCATATAATCGACCCCAAACCGTTAAGCTGAAAACGTTGGGTTGGCCTGCGGATAGAACTCAATCCCTTGGTCATCCACGCGGAAGACGCTGCCCTCGCAGCCACCGACCAGACTAATACTCCAGGAAACCACGCAGTTTGCGGCTGCGGCTGGGATGCCTGAGTTTACGCAGCGCCTTGGCCTCGATCTGACGAATCCGCTCCCGCGTCACCTCAAAATCCTGGCCCACCTCTTCCAGGGTGTGATCGCAACGTTCACCGATACCGAAACGCAGGCGCAAAACCTTTTCCTCCCTTGAAGTCAGGCTGCCCAAAACCTGCTGGGTCTGCGTCGCGAGATCCCCTCTGACCACCGAATCCAGAGGGTTGATCGCCTTTTTATCCTCGATGAAATCACCCAGATGGCTATCCTCTTCCTCCCCGATCGGGGTTTCCAGGGAAATCGGCTCCTTGGCGATTTTCAGGACTTTTTTAACCTTGTCAATGGCGATATCCATACGTTCGGCGATTTCCTCCGGAGTCGGTTCCCGGCCCAGTTCCTGCAGCAGAACCCGGGAGGTCCGAATCAATTTATTAATCGTCTCAATCATATGGACGGGAATCCGGATGGTGCGCGCCTGATCGGCAATAGCCCTGGTAATGGCCTGACGAATCCACCAGGTGGCGTAGGTGCTGAATTTGTAGCCCCGCTGGTACTCAAATTTATCAACCGCTTTCATCAGGCCGACATTACCCTCCTGAATCAGATCCAGAAATTGCAGACCGCGGTTAGTATACTTCTTGGCAATACTGACTACCAGTCGCAGGTTGGCTTTAATCAGCTGGTTTTTGGCATTTTCCGCCTTGCGTTCCCCCACCGAAATCTGCTGATCCACCCGCTTCAGATCTGCCAGGCTCAAACCGGTTTCGTCGCTGATTCTTTTCAGTTTGGCACTGAGATTATCGATCCTGAACCAGAGATCATCAAAACTGTCCGCATCCAGCTTGTACTGCCGGCAAAAAGACTGGCGTTGGCTTTCGTCCTTAAGACAATTGCGGCACAGAATCCGCAGGTTACGTAAACGCGTCTGATAGCGGGCTTCAAGCCGATCAATCATTTTCTCCAGATTACGCCCCATGTCGACATAACTCTTGAGGCTGGCAATAATATCTTCAATCACCGCGGGCCTGAGCTTGATGGCGTAAAACTGGGCCATAATCTCACGCTCATTGGCTTTCAAACGCCCTCGAATTGAGCTTCTCTGCACGGAATAACGCAGATCTCCATCCGGATGTTTCAGACGATTACGCAGACTGCGATTCTCATAGAAAAGCTCCGTTATGCTCTCAATCCCGCTGATAATTCTCTGAGCCAGACTTTCATCATCCTGATCAGCTTCATTTTCCGAAGCAATCAGTTCGGCGACCCCTTTTTGTTCTTCGAGAGCTTCATCATCGTCGGTCGTGACCGTGCTGTCACCATCAACTTCCTCGTCATCAAGCGAGACCATCACATCAAGGTCTTCTTCGATTTCCACTTCCTCTTCGATATCACGACTGATTGATTTGACACTGATTTTCTCCGCTTTAAGCAACTCACCAAAATACTTGAGGCTGTTCACCGTCAGTACGGATTTCAGCAGGGCTTTGATTACCTCTCTTTCGCCTTCATCAATCTTTTTGGCAATATCCACTTCACCTTCGCGGGTCAGAAGCGGCACCGAGCCCATTTCCCAAAGGTACATGCGCACCGGATCATGATGACGCTCCGACGAGCCGTCGGAGCCCGAATCCGAGTTTCCGACACCCAGCTCATTTTTACCTTCACGGTCTCCGGCCTCCAAGAGCTTTGGAGACTTTTCTCCATCGATAATCTCAATACCCATCTCCGCAAAGAGCATCAGCATTTCGTCAATCTTTTCCGGGGACACGGCTTCAGGCGGAAGAACATCATTGATCTGGGCATAGGAAAGAAAACCATTCTCCTTGCCTTGGATGATTAAGTTTCTGATATCATCCGAATTAATAATCGTCTCCGAACCCTTCGCCTTACCGGCAAGCGCTACGGCGCCTTTTAATATTACCGACATTTTCACCTCACCAACATGGTTGATAATCTGCTTCGAGAAAGCGGCGCCCGAATTAGATTTAACAGGAAATCATTTTTCAGCAAACCTGCAGGTTCAAGCCCCAAATCCCAAAATAAATTCAGGCCCTGGATTAAAAATCACCTCAAACCTTGGAAGCCTGTTCCCAGCAGGTTTTTTTCAACTCCATTTTACGGCGCAGAAGGGCGAACATCTGCTCTTCGTCCCGACAACCGAGCAACTCACGATCAAGCGAACGCCCCGTATCCCGGGCCAAACGCCGCCGCATACTGTAAAAACAGTCTGCCACAACCTTGCGGGCCATTTCCGCGTCTTCGGCCTGAACCGGAAGATGTACCAACCGGGCATACAGAGAGCCCAGCTCATCATCTTCACCCTCAGCCGCCAGTCGCCCGAGCCAATCAGCATTTTCGCGATCGTCTTCATAATCAGCCAGGACCTTAAAAAAACGACGACACGGCTGATTTTCCACAATTTCCAGATATTCTCCGGCGACCTCCTGCCGAAGCTGCGGGTAACGCAACAAGGCGGCGAGAATTTCCTCCTCGGGCAAAACCGCTGTCTTTAGGCGGATCGCGGCAAGGTTCGAGCCCCGGCCACCCGATACGGCGCTCTCCCCTGCGGCCCCGAAAGGATCAGCCCCGGGAAACGGCCGCTTCTGCCTGATTCGACGATATTCGTCAAGCACAATCTCTTCGGCTATCCGCAATTTCTCCGCCACGGTCCGCAAAGCCATCCCCCGCAACGAGTTATCCGGCAGCCGCATAATCATCTCCAGAACCTGAGTCAGAAACTGCAAGCGGTCATTATAAGCATTCAGCGCCGCCCCTTTTTCCTCAAGATAAAGATCAAAGAGGGAACTCCGGCAATCAAGGGCCCTGATCAACCCGGAGACATCCCGTCCCCGGGCGAGCTGATCCGGGTCCTTGATACCTTCCGGCAACAGCACAATCTCGGGCATGATACCGACCCCCATAAACAGAGGCAGAGCCCGGTATGCCGCCGCCCGGCCGGCTTTATCATTGTCAAAAAACACCGCCACCCGACCGGTATAACGTTTTACCGCGGCGACGTTCTCCTCCGACAAGGCCGTGCCCAACGTCGCCACGACATTATCAATCCCCCGCAGGTAGAGGGAAAGGGCATCCATGTAACCTTCGACGAGAAAGGCCATGCCCTGCGTGGCGATCCCCGAACGAGCGTGGTGCAGGTCATAAAGCAGACGCCGCTTGTTAAACAACGGAGACTCCGGACTGTTAAGGTATTTAGGCTCGGCATCACCCAAAGAACGCCCGCCAAAACCGATAACCTGTCCGGAAACATCCCGAATCGGGAACATCAAACGATCACGAAAACGATCGTAACTATGGCTGCCGCCCTCCTTGAGCACCAAAAGTCCGGCCCTGACGGCGACCGCTTCCGCAACCTTGCGCCGACGCAGCTCATCTTTCAATCCCGACCAGGTATCCGGGGCAAAACCCAGCCCGAAGTTTTTCGCCTGAGCTGGGGTAATACCTCGCTTCACCAGATAATGCCCGGCCTTGCCGGATAAATTATCCTGCAGCTGACGAACAAAAAAAGCGTGGGCCGCGGCCACGGCCTGGCTCAGTTTTTCCCGTTCACTACGAGCCCGGGCCTGTTCTTCGGCGCTGCCTCTGCGCTGCTCATAAACGGAAATATCAATCCCGGTCCGAGTCGCCAGCCGCACCAGGGTTTCGGGATAGGAGAGATTTTCAATCCTTTTCAGAAAAGCAATGGCGTCGCCTCCCACCCCGCACCCGAAACAATGAAAGATCCCTTTTCCCTGATGGACTGTGAAGGAGGGTGTTTTTTCGCTGTGAAAGGGGCACAACCCTTTAAAATTGACTCCGGCCTGAGTCAAAGCCACGTAGTCCCTGATCAGCTCGACAATATCAATGCGAGCCCTGAGATCATTGACAAATTCAGGTGGAAAAAAATATGACGTCATTATTGAAAAATCCGGCGCTGCAACTCACGCTTCCGGTTCGAGTGAAGGAAAATCAGCCGGCGTAATCCGGCCCCGCCGCATGGCCAGTTCCAGGTTGAGTCCGGCCAGCAGACGATAAGCCTTAAGATAATCGGGAAACTGCCGCCGCAAGGCTTCCAGATGAGCCCTAATCGTGGCGTCGTCACCCCGCACAATCGGTCCGGTCAGAGCCTCGGCCGGAGAAACCCGCTCCAGATTTTCAAAACTGCCGCGAATCAGGGGCAACAGCATCCGTCTGGCGGTATTTTCATCAACCCCGATCCCGGCCATCATGCTGATGGCCATGCCTTCAAGAGCGATAAAAAAATTAGATGAAACCACCGCCGCGGCATGATAAAGAACCTTATCCTCGGCCGCCAGGCGCACCAAGTGACCGGAAAGCGCGCGCACCAGTTCCTCCGCCAGCGGCAAAGCCCGTTCGTCACCTTCAAAGGAAAAAAAACTTCCCGGCAACGCCTTGATCGCGCCGGCGGGATCCGCCAGACTCTGCAGGGGATGCAGAGAAAAGGTCGAAGCCCCCAGAGCCTGCAGGGAGGAAAGCTCAAGCGAGGTCAAGGCCCCACTGAGATGAGCAAAAAAGATTCCGGAGAAATTCGCGGCCGGTTGCGAGGCCGCCAAAGCCAGCGCCAACGGTTTGATATTGCGATCCTGCACCGCCAGAAACACCAGGGAACTTTCCGCCACTGCGGCGGCCGGGCTGCCGCAGTGCACCGGGACCCCTTCTATCCACCGGTTCAGAAGCTGTACTTTCTCAGGATTGCGATCGTAAACCCGCAGCGCGGTCCAACCCTGACGCCACAATAAGACCGCCAATGCCAGGCCCACCCGCCCTAATCCGATGATCGCGATTGATTTCAAGCTTCAGCCGCCATGAAATACTTACTAAGCATAAAAAACAAGAGCCGCCGGCCTTGCCGACGGCTGATGGTAATCCGTGATCCTTCATCCCCAATAAAATCAGGCAAGGAAGCTCCCTTGTACAATAATTTTACGGATTCATGAAGCGCGAACCCGCGGACCGAGTTTGATCTTCAAGGTTAAAACTGAGTATAAGATAACCGGCCAGCATCAGACTGTCAAGCTGCGGAACGCAAAATATTTACAAATCGCTACTGCGGGAATAATCCCGCAACCCAAAATGTCCTTCACGGCCCGTACCAAAAGGTATTTCCTTTGGTCACAATGAAGTGCTCTTATCTGGCCCAGCAGAGCTGGATAAGTTTCTTGTTGTTGTGGTTGAAAAAATGTCGAAAAAAACAAGAAAACAACCTGTAAGGTAGTGATCTAAAAACATCGCTTCTTCCCGGTCGGTCGCCAGACCCGCGGGCACAAAAAAAAGGTACCGAAGCCTACGCTTCGGTACCTTTTTTGATTACTCCGCCCTCTAAAAGGCGGCGCCCCTTCACTAGAAACGGAAGGTCAGCCCGGCATTGACCAGAAGCAGGTCGCCGCTGGTATCGTAAAGATAGGGCTCGTCATCATTGTAATCAGTGTAGGAGGCATTAAGATTAAGGGTCAGCCGTTCATTGAAATCATAGGAACAACCCAGATAGTACTCAACCTCTTTGATTTTAAGATCGCTGTTGTCTTCCCAGACGCTGAAAGCCAGGCCGTGATCATAGCCAAAGGTCGCCGGCTGTTTGCCTTCGAAATAGGCGGCGCTGAGATTGTCCATCTCGGCCTCGCCCCAGTTGAAGATAATTCCGCCATTGAACTTCAGCTTTTTGCTGGCTTCAAAATCGGCGCCGAACAGCAGGGTGTGAACGTTGGTCTTGTACTCCATATCCGACAGTGTGTACCCAAAACTTGGGGACGCGAAGGAGCCCGCTCAGCCGCCATAGGCCACCGCCGAGAGAAAGGCCTGGTCCTCCATATCCATGTAATTGTAGGCAATCGTAAAAGTCAGATTGTCAAGCGGAGCGAAAAAGAGATCGGCTCCCAAAGCGTACATTTCCTTGTCGAAGTTATCACCATGTCCGGGAACGGCCATTTTGACCTCTTCCAGGGTATAGTGCGCATGCCCGCTGAGCGTGATCTTCGGGCTGAGATTGTAGGTCAGATGAGCCTTCAGTTTATGCGCGCTCTCCGGCTCGGAAGTCAGGTCCAGACTACGGCTGTTGTACATGACATAGTATTCCGCCGATTTCGGCGAACCGGAAAGAGCCATGTTCGGCACCGAACAGGTCGTCGGCGTACAACCCACCGGATCGACGTTGGCTTTCAGCCAGGCGATCATCGCCACCGGATCGGCGTACGCGGCATGCTCGTGCATAAAGGGATCGTCAATATTCTCATATTCATACTTCAGACGCAGGCTCAGATTCTTGACGGCCCGACTGTTCAAAGCCAGCGAATAGGTATCCGTGGTGGTTTTCCACTCGGCGTCGCGATCATCGACCACCCGCTCCCACCCGGCCACCAGATTGGTGCGCTTAAAGAGTTTAAACTTGAATTCCGCCCCATAGGTATCGGTGTCACGCGACAAGGTCGATTCCCGGGTCCAGGGCCAGCCGTCATGCTCCTGTGAATAACCATGCAGACCATAGAGGGTGGGATCGACCGCCTGGGAATCGGCCCCCAGAGGATCGTAACTGCTGTCGTCGTAGCTGATAACCACGTCGTCGGCATCCAGATCTTCATGCCGATATTTGAACGACATGGTCATAAAGGACACCGGCGACGAGGTCAGACGTAAGGCGTAGGCATCGTAATCGTAACTGGGGTCGTCACTGATCGCCAGATCCTCACCAACGACATTGTCGGTAGCCGTGTTATTGTCGATCTGGGTATGCACATAGCTGCCGAAGAGGGTGGTGTTCAGCGGCAGAGCCACCTGGGCCTTGACGATATGCGAATCCTTTTCCGAATCCGGGGTCGACGAATAAACCATATCGCCTTCATTCCCGAAGTAGGTAAACTTTGAATCCATGGCGCCGACGGTCACATACTGATTAACCGGCGGAGCCGAATTCTCGTCAAAGGTCCGACGCAGAAAGGTGTAATCGAGGGTGACCAGACCTAAGTGAGCCGTCGCCCCGATGGAAAAATCCTGGGTTTTTTCATCGATCTTGTGTTTGTCGGCCGCCAGATGACAGCCGCCACATTTACTACTCGTGCGGGTCTGCTCGTAGCCTTTGCGCTGTTCCATCCGGTATTTGGCATGAATCTTGATGAACTCGGCCCCGGGAATCAGGAACTCGTTCTCGGACACCAGCTCTTCCCGGGTCACGTACAGATCATCGCCCCAGGATTCGTTCCTGACCACGGCGACGTTGGCCCCCATCTTGGTCGGAGCCCCATAAGCCGCCTTCGTCCCGGCCGCCGTGTACAACGGCTGAGTCAGCGACATCCCGGTCGGAAAGGTAAAATCCGGGTCGACATTGTAGTTGACCATGTCATCGTTTTCGAGCCAGTGAATAAACTTCTGGTAGCTGTTCTTGGTGCGGAAATAGCGCTTCAAATCGAGATCCACCCGTCCGCCGAGATCATCCTCATGCAGATAGTTGATTCCGAAATCGTACTTGATACCGCTCTGATTGCCGTTAATCGACATCTCGAAGGTGGCATTGCCGCCCTGATCCGCCGTCAGGTACTCGGCCGCACCTTCCCGCGAGTCGTCGATATCAACCCCCTGAATCCCGATCCCGACGCTGCCCGTAGTCTGTCCCGCCCACGAGAGAACCGGTACCAGCGCCAGGCAGAGGGCCAGAATCGTGCATTGTGCAAAACGTTTCATGATCTCTCCTTCCGTCATATTATCTGGTTAAAGCCCGACCTTGTCCGGGAACTGTCTGGGATGGCAGATCACTACCGTGAACCTGGGAATGACACTGCGTACATTTGGTCGCGTAAGCCTGGGCCCAGAGATTCTTATTGCCATTGAAGGTCGCATCCGCATCCACCGGATTGCCCATCCAGTCAGTAATCATACCCGACGGACTCGAGGTCCGACCGGCGTGGAAATGCGGCTCATGACACTGCAGGCAAAGATAAGGTTCATTGGCTTTCTTGAGATTATTGGAAACCGTGCCATGCGGATCATGACAGATGGTACAGTCATCGGAAACCGGGGAATGCTCAAAAACAAAGGGTCCCTGATAACGGGCATGGCAATTGAGGCAAAGATCGTTGAGCCGCTCATCGGTCTTCAGATTCTTGACCATCGAACCGTGATTGGCATGGCAGTCGCTGCAGACCATCTTGCCCTCCTTGACCGGATGGTGGGAAGGATAGTACATTTTTGCCCGCTCCAGGGCATGACATTCATAGCAGAGTTCGGGTTCGGCTTTTTCAAGCAGATTCTCGGCCACGGCGGGAGCATGAATCTTATGACAGCTGAGACAACCAACATCGTTCATCGGATGCGCCGTACCGGCCCAGTCAAAATGAGCGCCATCGCTGTGGCAGCGCAAACAAACCGCAGACGCCGTTCCAGGCTCCAGCTCCTTAAAAGAAATAATCTGGCCCGGATCTTCGGATTCAGTGTGCAGACTGGCCGGGCCATGACAGGTTTCACAACCCTTCATGCCGATTGCCGTCTCTTTCGCCAGAATTCGATCATGGATCGAGCCGCTGAAAGCTGCCGCCAGTTGATCATGGCAGTCAGCACAAGACTCGCTACCGGCAAACTGCGCCCCGTCAACGGGCACCGGCAGTTTGAGAACGCTGGCTCTTTGATTACTCAAAGTAGTACAGGCGGCAAAGCTCATGACCAAGGCCATCAGCAGTCCTGCACCCAGCAGAATCCAATGCTTTCTCATGTTCATAACCTCTCTCTTCCTCCTTCGTTAGAAAAAAAATTCCCGCCCGCTTCGCGAAACAGGCCTGTCCGAAACCGATTTCCCTCCCGGAAATCTTCGGCAGCATACAGCAGGACCCGTCACCTCCTTTCAGAATAAAATTAACTGGAATACATTTTATTTTTTCTCGACCAGCCGCTGCGAACCATACATTATAAATGCATGACAAATACATCTCAGACAGGCGTCACACAGCTGAATATCATTGCAAAAGCTTCCGCTTCGTCATCGGCCGCACCGATTGTATTAAATTATTTTATACCTTCTGTCAATCACTAAAATTAGTCTGATCTTAATCTTGTTGTGAATTTTTTTTCACTACAACATCTTTATATTCAAATATTTACACTACGCTATAGACTCGTCGCCACCAACTGCCGGCCACCCCAAGGGGCTCAAAACACCACTGCAACCGCTTCGCAGTCAAAGGCCGTTCGCTCCTTTCGGGACCGCCATCCCCTGATCATACAAGTCAACCTTTCGCTTGTATTCCCCGTCTATTTTTGCTAAGAGGCTCGTTCGATCTAGCCTCTGGGGTAGTTTTTATAGTCAGCTCGCGGCTTTGCTTCTTCAGGCCAAAGTTCCTTACGTCGCCGCCGCAGCAGCCGGAAAGCCCTGACTCCCGAAACAACCGCAAGCCATCTTCGGAATAGAATAGAAATGACTGGCGACGCCGACCGGGCTTCGAACCGCATTTGAAAACCGCAACCCGACACGCGCAAAAAACGTAAGAGGTGAAAAAGTATGGGTCTAAAAATTATTGTTACGGTCAAGCAGGTACCCGACACCCACAATGTCTCGGGCAGCGCCATGAAAGAGGACGGCACCGTCAATCGCGGAGCCTTACCGACAATTTTCAATCCGGAAGATCTCAACGCCCTGGAAGAAGCCCTGAAAATCAGGGAATCAACCGGTGGTTCCGTCACCTGCCTAACCATGGGGCCACCCAATGCAGTTGAGGTTCTCAAGGAATGTCTTTACCGGGGAGCTGACGATGTCATCCTGATCTCCGATCGGAGATTTGCCGGCGCCGACACTCTGGCCACCTCCTACGCCCTGAAGTGTGCCATCGAAACTATCGGCCGCTACGATCTGATCCTTTGCGGCCGACAGGCCATTGATGGCGACACGGCCCAGGTCGGCCCCCAGATCGCCGAAAAGCTGAACCTGAATCAGCTTACCTGCGTCGCGGAGGTCAAAACCGTCGACCTACAGTCAATCACCGTTACCCGGGAGGTTGAAGACGGATTTGAGATTGTCAAAAGCAAGCTCCCGGTACTGCTCACCATCACCGGAACCGCAAATCAACCCCGGACCGCCAATGCCAAAAAAGTCATGGCCTATAAAAACATCGGTAAGGAGATCTGCAGCACCTCTTACGATGAAAGTTATCTGAGCGCCGAGAGCGGCGCGATTCTGAGCCACATCAAGGAATGGAACGTTGAAACCATCGGCGCCGATCCGCTGCAATGCGGCCTTTCCGGCTCTCCGACCAAAGTTAAGAAGATTCAGAATGTCGTACTGACCGCCGGCGAAAGCCGACAGATCAACAACAGCGATGCCGGCGTCAGAGAGCTGATTCTGGAACTCAGCCGGGATAATATCATCGGATAACCAGCCCTTGAGCAAACAGAATCAAGGTCCCCTGAAAAATGACGGCCGCGACCATCTTGGCAAGCTCTCGCGCGCCAAGATAAAAACTCTATGAAACCAAGGAGTTAATCAGGCATGGACAGCAGAAAAAATGTTATGGTTTTCATTGAATCACGCTCCGGCGCGATTGCCGACGTCAGCCTCGAACTGATCAGCGCGGCCGGCACCCTGGCCCAGGATCTCGGCGGCCGGGTCGAAGCCGTGGCCCTGGGGCACAACATCGAACAGAGCTTGCGCGAACTGGGCCCCTACGGCTGCAAAGAAGTCTACTACATCGACGATCCCCGCCTGGCTCATTTTACCTCGGTGCCTTACGCCAAAAGCGTGATCAGAACAATCCAGACTCACAAACCAGGAGTCGTGCTTTTCGGTGCCACAACCATGGGTCGCGACCTAGCTCCGAGGGTTGCTTCCGCTCTCAGATGCGGCCTGACCGCCGACTGCACCGACCTTAACATCGGTGAGCACCAGATCAAAGACCAGGTTTTTCCCCAGACCCTGCTGCAGATCCGGCCGGCCTTTGGGGGCAATATCGTCGCCACGATTGTCTCACCGGATTCATTCCCCAGTATGGCGACCGTACGTGAAGGGGTCATGAAAATCGGCCGGCCCGATCCTCAATTACAGATTGAGATCACCAGAGAACCCTGCATCCTGGCGGACGATGATTTTCTCACCGAAGTCATCGACGTGGTTCACAAGGTGAAAAAGGTCAATCTCAAGGCCGCCCAGATCATCGTTTCAGCGGGCATGGGCGCCTGCGACCCGGAATCGATCAGACTGGCTGGCGAATTGGCCCGGTCCCTGGGGGGAGAACTCGGCTGCTCCCGCCCGGTGGTTGATGCCGGCATTCTCGACAAGGATCATCAGGTCGGCCAGACCGGCATCACGGTACGCCCCAACCTTTATATTGCCTGCGGAATTTCGGGTCAGATTCAGCATCGCGCCGGCATGTCCGAAGCTAAACGGATTATCGCGATCAACAAGGACCCACAGGCTCCTATTTTTGCCCTCGCGCATTACGCCATTGTGGGCGATGTCAAGGATGTGCTGGCAAAAATGATCAAAGCTTACAAAGAAAAGGTATAGGAGTATTGGTTATGGCCAATTTTTATCGTGACAACGACGACATTCTTTTCCATCTGCGCAGTCTGGATTTAAGCCGGGTCATCGACCTTAAAGAAGACAGCTTCAGTGAACGGGCCGACTTTCCTTACGCTCCCAAAGACCAGACGGATGCCCGTGAAAATTACAATCGGGTGCTTGAAATAGTCGGCGAAATAGCAGGTGATTTCGCCGACCCCAGAGCTCGCGAAGTTGACGAGGAAGGGGCCCGTTTCATTGATGGAGAAGTGATCTATCCCAAAGGAATTCGGGAAGCCGTGGCCCGCATCAATCAGGCCGACCTCGCCGGTTTCACCTCCCCGCGCCGCTATGGCGGCATCAACATGCCGATCACCATTTTTTCCGCCGCGATCGAAATTATCTCCCGGGCCGACGCTTCCCTGATGCTGGTTTTCGGACTGCAGGGCTTAAGCGACACGATCCGCCGATTTGGTTCAGAGGAGCAGAAACAACGCTACCTGCCCCGCTTCGCCAGCGGCGAGATTATGGGCTCGATGGCCCTGACCGAACCCGATTCCGGCTCCGACCTGCAATCAGCCATGCTTCGGGCCCATCAGGATGACGACGGCATCTGGCGCCTGAATGGCGTCAAACGCTTTATCACCAATGGCTGTGGGCAGCTTTCGTTGGTCATGGCCCGCTCGGAAGAGAATTCCAGTAGCGGCCGCGGTCTCTCCCTGTTCATTTACGAACGCGATGATTCCATGAAAATCCGCCGCATCGAACACAAACTCGGAATCACCGGTTCACCCACCTGCGAACTCCAGTTCAACAACGCCCGGGCCGAACTTCTCGGCAAACGCAAACTGGGCCTGGTGAAATATACGATTTACCTGATGAACGGCGCCCGCCTGGCCGTCGCCGCGCAATCTCTCGGCATTGCCGAAGCCGCCTACCGCAAAGCTTATCGTTACGCCAACGATCGCATTCAGTTCAAACAGCCCGTCAGGGATTTCGCCGCCATTTACGAAATGCTGACCGACATGAAGATCAACCTCGAGGCAGCCCGCGCCCTGGTCTACGAAACCTCAGTTATCGTTGACATCAAAGAAGGGATTGAGGAAAGAATCGAAAAACATCCGGAACGCGAAGCTGACCTTAAGGACGACGGCAAACGATACGCTCGCTTCGCCGCGTTGTTCACTCCACTGGCCAAAAGTTGTGCCGCGGAGATGGCCAATAAAGTATGCTATGACGCCATCCAGATTCATGGCGGGGTTGGTTTCACCAAAGAATTTGATGTCGAGCGCCATTATCGAGACGCCCGCATTACCAATATTTACGAAGGTACAACCCAACTCCAGGTCGTCGCGGCGGCAGGGGGCATTATCGCCGGAGTAGTCTCGGAACGCTTGGGTGAATACGAAGAAAATAATGCTTTTGAAAAGCTTGGCGATCTTTTCACCACGATTAAAAAGATGCGCTCTCATCTGGAAATGGCGATCTCCTACATCAAGGAGAAAGGCGGCGGCGCGGTTCAGGAATTTCACGCAAGCCGACTGGTTAACATGGCAACCGCTGTGATAAATGCCTACCTGCTCTGCCGTTGCGCCCTGGTCTCCGAGCGCAAATACAAGGTAGCCAGGATTTTTATCGGCAAAGCCGGAATCAGAGTCCGCGCGACCCTGGATTACATCATGACCGATGACCGCAGCCTGATGGAGGATCACGGCGCCATACTGGACCAGACAGAAAAATTTAGTGGCGACTAAAATCAAAGCATGCCGACAAATAACGCCGGCAATTTTTAATCTTGACAACCGTACAGCATAGATATAGAATACTTGCCTTTTTGTATTCACAACGAGAGCTTCATACTTTCCTTAAAGGATTAACGGGAGAAAACAACCATGGCTGTCCCCAAAAGAAGAACTTCCAAAACCAAAAAGAGACAACGCCGGTCGCACCTGGCTTTAACCGTTCCGCAAGCCGGCAGCTGTCCGAACTGCCAGGCGATTACCGTACAGCACCGGGTATGTGCAACCTGCGGCACCTACAAGGGCGAAAAAATTATTGATGTCGACTGATAACCTTCTCCCTTTTTGTGATTGATGGCCGGCGTTCCCAGATGAAAATAGCTGTTGACGCCATGGGCGGAGATCGAGCCCCGCAGGAAATCGTCGCCGGGGCCGTTGACGCAGCCAGGGAGTTAAATCTGCAGATTGTTCTCGTCGGCATTCAGGACACCGTAGAGAAAGAACTCGAAAAGCACAACATCAGCAACCTCCCGATATTCATCCAGCCGGCGACGGAAGTTGTTGCCATGGATGAATCCCCGGGCAAAGCTATGCGCCGGCGGAAATCTTCGATTGCGGTCGGCCTCAGGCTGGTACGCGACGGTCGGGCCCAGGGTTTTCTCTCTGCCGGCAACTCCGGAGCGGTCATGGCCACGGCCATGGTCATCCTGAAGAAATTAAAGGGAATTGATCGGCCTGCCATTGTCACCTGCCTGCCCACGCTTAAAGACCCGGTTACCATCCTCGATGTCGGCGGCAATGTAGACTGCAGCCCCCTGCATCTGGCTCAATTCGCCATCATGGGCAGTGTCTACGCCCAGAGAGTTCTGGATCGCAACCATCCGAGAATCGGACTGCTTAGCAACGGCGAGGAGGAAGGCAAGGGCAACGAACTGACGCGCGCAACCCATGAGCTGCTGAAAAACAGTCCGCTCAACTATCTAGGAGCCGTGGAAGGACGCGACATCTTCACCGGCGAGGTTGATGTGATCGTTTGCGACGGTTTTGTCGGCAATATTGTTTTGAAAACCGCTGAAGGCCTGGCCTTGGCCGTGACCACCATTCTCCGGGAAGAGCTGAGCGCCAGTCCGATTCGCAAGCTCGGCGCGTGGATCTGCCGGCAGGGGCTGCGTCGCCTAAAACAAAGAGTTGATTATGCCGAGTACGGAGGGGCGCCCCTGCTGGGAATCAACGGCAACTGTTTTATCGCCCACGGCTCTTCCTGCCGCAAGGCTCTAAAAAACGGTATTCGCTTATGCGCAGAATTCTCCGAGCAGAGGGTTAACGACTATCTCCTTAACGAATTAGACAAAAACCATGAAATTCAGAGCTTGCTGCCGAAGAAAAAACTTTGGAAACAAATCAAGGAACGCATCATCATCACCAAGGACGCGGATACAGATGCGGGCGACAACCTCGAAGGCTGAGTCACAGGTTCCTAACCAACTTACACAAGCGCCGTCCCTCCTGAATCGAAGAGCGCCACATACCAGAATTGATTAATTTATTTTGTTTTCATTGACATTGATCAGGCAAAACTTCTATAGTAAACGGTACTATTCAGTCATCATCTGCAGACCTACTTAAGCGAGTTCAAATAACTGGTTTTCGCGACCGGGCCGCAAAAATATTTCCCCAAAAGACACGACGGCGGCCGGCCGGCCACGTAGCGGCGCGGGAAAGCGTAACTGCCGGCTGAATTTCAAAATAGATCTGCAGTAATTTTCCAGAGGAGATTTACGGTGAGCAGCCAAGCAAAAAGTGCCTTTATTTTCCCCGGCCAAGGCTCACAGCACATTGGCATGGGGAAAGAGCTCTATGACTGTTTCTCTGAAGCTCGCGAAACCTTTGCCGAAGCCAGTGAAGCCTTAGGGGAAGATTTGAGCCGACTCTGTTTTTCCGGATCACCGGAAGAGCTCAACCAGACCGCCAATACGCAACCCGCCATTTTGACCGTCAGTGTGGCCGCCTACCGCGTACTTAAACGTAATCTCAACATTGAGCCGGTCTTGACTGCGGGCCACAGTCTGGGAGAATATTCGGCCCTGGTCGCGGCCAAGGCCATCTCATTTTTCGACGCCGTGCGCATAGTTCGAGCCCGGGGAAAATTCATGCAGAACGCAGTCCCCGCCGGACTCGGAACGATGGCGGCGATCATGGGCATGCCGAATCAGCAGGTTGTCGATATCTGTAATCGCGCCAGCTGTCGTAAAAACCGTTTGATTGTCGAACCGGCTAATTTTAACTGCCCCGGTCAGATTGTCATCTCCGGCCATACTCAGGCCATTTCCACGGCTGGCGAGCAAGCTCAGCAGGCTGGGGCCAGCCGCGTGGTCAAATTGCCGGTCAGCGCCCCCTTTCATTGTTCCCTGATGCGGCCGGCGGCTGAAAAGCTGGCTGAACATTTCGCCGACGTCAAGGTCAGCGAACCGGAAATTCCCATCATTTCAAATGTCGACGCCGAAACCAACTATCATGCCGGCACGGTCCGTGACCTGTTGATTCAGCAGGTCAGCAGCGCGGTTCGCTGGGAGGAATCCATGCAGCTGGCGGTCCGCCAGGGGGTCAGCCAGATGATCGAGATCGGTCCCGGGCGAGTCCTCTCAGGGCTGCTGCGACGGATTAACCGCAACGTACAACCTTTTAATGTGGGCTGCCCGCAAGATCTTGAACGGGTAGCTGAAAGCTATGCCCAATGATCCAGACCGATCCTTTTCATTTCACTGACAAAGTCGCCCTGGTAACCGGGGGCAGTCGCGGCATCGGCCGGGAACTGACGGAAAGGTTGGCCCAGCAGGGGGCGATAGTTCATTTCTGCGGCACCAATCCCGAATCGGGCAACACAACCGCCGAACAACTCAACCGCGCGCTGTCCGGATCCGGCAAGGCGATCTTCCATGAAGCCAATGTCGCCCAGTCGCATGACTGCAACAAAATGGTTGCCGATATCCTGCAAACCAGCGGCAAGATTGATTTCCTGATCAATAATGCCGGCATCACTCGCGACAATCTGCTGATGCGCATGAAAGAAAGTGACTGGGATGAAGTCATGGCCGTTAACCTCAAGGGCTGTTTTAATTGCTGCAAGGCGGTCTCCCGCAGCATGCTCAAAAACCGTTACGGTCGCATTCTCTTTATATCTTCCGTAATCGGTTTAATGGGGAACAGCGGCCAAGCCAATTATGCCGCCGCCAAGGCCGGAATCATTGGCTTCGGCCGAAGTCTAGCCCGGGAATTGGCCTCCAGAAACATTACCAGCAACATCATCGCTCCGGGCTATATTCAGACTGAAATGACCGACGCCCTCGCCCCGCAGGCTCGCGAGAATATCAGCGCCCTGATCCCCGCTGGCCGCCTGGGCACCGTCATGGATATCGGTAACGCCGCTCTTTTTCTGCTCTCGCCTCTGGCGGACTATATAACCGGCCAGGTTCTGCAGGTCGACGGGGGCATGCTCATGGCTTAAACCGGATCAGCTCCGGAAAAGATAACTCAATTTTGAAAAAAAATGTTTCGACTTTCAACGCCTGAGGCTGACAGAACAAGACTGTCCAGCCGATCATAAATGTCAAAAAGGAGAATCCGACATGTCCATCGAACTAAAAATTAAAGAAATTATCGCCGAAAAGCTGGGGCTCAAAGACGCCAATGAAATCAATAACGATGCTTCCTTTATTGATGATCTGGGGGCCGACTCCCTGGATACGGTTGAGTTGGTGATGGCTTTCGAAGAAGAGTATGGCATTGAAATTTCTGATGAAGAAGCCGAGAAAATCAGAACCGTTCAGAACGCCATTGATTTTGTCAAACAACACACCAGCTGATAACCAACCCCTTACCTCTGGTTGCGCCGAAAGGTGCCCGTGAAACGCCTCCACTGATCTCAGGGAGGCGTTTTTTTCTTTACAATTAGACTAAGAGCCTATAGAAAGTACCACTTAAAAAAATTGCGGTGACGATATTGGCCCGCCACGACAAAAAGTATATCTGAAAAAAGGTCCGTTCTTTCCCACCCGTGCCCTATAAATCGGCCCGGCAGGAGATTAACCAGCAACCTTTGGAGATTGAGGTTAGAAAGTGAAACGCAGAGTCGTCATAACCGGGGTCGGCCTGGTGACCCCTCTGGGAACCGGAGTTGAGAAAAACTGGCAGCGTCTGCTGGCAGGAGAGTCAGGCATCAGCCCAATCAGATATTTCGATGCGGAGAAATTCGCCACCCGCATTGCCGGGCAGGTGACTGACTTTGAAGTCACGGATTTCATTGACAGCAAAGAAGCAAAAAAGATGGATGCCTTCATCCATTTCGCCATGGCGGCCGCCGATATGGCAATGAGCATGGCCAGGCTTGAAGTCACTCCATCCCTGAGTCCTCGTTTCGGGGTTGCCGTCGGCGCCGGCCTGGGAGGGCTGCCCTCTCTTGAGTATTACCATAAGGTTCTACTCGAAAAAGGACCTCGGCGTATTTCACCGTTTTTTATCCCGATGATGATCGCCAACCTGGCTCCCGGCAATATTGCTATTCGCTATCAGGCCAAAGGTCCCAATCTTTCCGTGGTGACCGCCTGCGCTACCGGCACTCATTCGATCGGCGAAGGCATGAAAGTCATTCAACGCAATGACAGCGATGTCATGATCTGCGGGGGTACGGAATCCGCCATCACCCCACTCTGTATCTCGGGTTTTAATGCCATGAAGGCCCTGTCGACCCGCAATGACGAGCCGACGCGAGCCTCGCGTCCCTTTGATCGGGACCGCGATGGCTTCGTTCCCGCCGAAGGGGCCGGCATCGTGGTTCTTGAAGAGCTCGAATTCGCGTTGCGTCGCGGAGCTTCGATTCTGGCTGAGCTGACCGGCTACGGTTCATCCTGCGATGCTTACCATATTGCGTCCCCGGCACCTGAGGGGGTCGGCGCGGCGTCCTCCATGGAGGCCGCCTTGCGGGATGCCGCTCTTGAACCCACGGCAATTGACTACATCAACGCTCACGGCACCTCAACTTATTTTAACGACCTGTATGAAACCCAGGCTATCAAAAAAGTTTTTGGGGAACACGCGAGTAAACTTCTAATCAGTTCCAACAAATCAATGACCGGCCACATGCTCGGCGGCACCGGAGCCGTGGAAGCAGTGTTTACCACCCTGACCATCAAGCACGGCAAAGTACCGCCGACCATAAATCTGGACAACCCGGACCCCGACTGTGACCTGAATTACGTCCCCAATCAAGCGATCAGCGCTCCGGTAAAAAATGCTATCAGCAACTCATTCGGTTTTGGCGGAACAAATGCCACGCTGGTTTTTTCGGCCTACTGAACTTAGTCCTTTACACGTTGGGCGCTGGAATGTAATAAATTAACTTTCTCCGGGCAGGAAGCTGGATTTGCAAAGAAATAATCCTGCCCTTCCGTAACTTATAGACCTTCATTCAGGGCACCGTGAAGCTTTTCACCAAGCCACCAAGCCTCAAGTTTTTTGAAAGAGAAATACCATGCCGCAGATTGAACCTTTTAAACTATTTATAGCCAGTGATCATGGCGGATACCAGCTCAAAGAATTGATCAAAGATAAACTGGCAAACCACCATCAACTAATCGATCTCGGCACTAGCTCCGAGGCTGCGGTCGACTATCCCGACTATGCCTGGAAGCTGGTCACCGAGGTGGCGGCCGACCCCAAAGCCCGGGGAATCCTGATCTGCGGCACCGGCATCGGAATGTCGATGACGGCCAACCGCAAGCGCCACATACGGGCCGCCCTGGTCCATGACCCCTTTACCGCGCGCATGGCCAAGGAACACAACAATGCCAACGTTCTGGTTCTGGGCGGTCGCGTACTTGAGCCGGCCACCGCCCTGGAACTGGTTCAGATCTGGCTGCAAAGCGAATACGAGGGCGGCCGCCACCAGCACCGACTGGATAAAATCGAGCAGCCCAACCGTAACTCAAACCGGCAGATTGCGGCCTCTTTATTTGAAGTAGATGCGGAAATCAATGCACTCATCCGTCAGGAAACCGAGCGCGAAGAAAGCAAGCTGATCATGATTGCTTCGGAAAACTGCGTCAGTCAGGCAGTACTCGAAGCTCAAGGCAGTGTTCTGACCAACAAATATGCCGAAGGCTATCCCGGCAGACGCTATTACGGTGGCTGCCAATTTGTCGACCAGGTTGAACAGCTGGCGATTGACCGAGCCCTGGCTCTGTTTGGCGCCGACCATGCCAATGTCCAGCCCCTCTCCGGTTCAGGCGCCAACATGGCGGTCTATTTAAGCGCCCTGAAACCAGGAGAAACCATCCTGGGAATGAACTTAGGACATGGCGGACATCTTACCCACGGAGCGACGGTCAGCTTCTCAGGCCAGCTTTATCGTTCGGTTTATTATGGAGTCGATCGGGAAACGGAACAACTTGATTACAACGAAATAGAAAAGATCGCCCTTCGAGAAAAACCCCGCATGATCGTTGCCGGAGCCAGCTCCTACTCCCGGATTCTAGATTTTGCCCGTTTTCGGGCCATCGCCGACAAGGTCGGCGCCCTGCTGATGGTTGACATCGCCCATATCGCCGGTCTGGTGGTGGCTGGAGTCCATCCCTCACCGGTACCCTATGCTGATTTTGTCACCACCACCACCCATAAAACCCTGCGGGGCCCTCGGGGAGGAATGATTCTTTGCCGCCGTGAGTATGCGGCGGCACTTGACAAAACCATCTTTCCCGGACTGCAGGGCGGCCCCTTGATGCACACCATCGCGGGCAAGGCCGTGGCCTTCAAGGAAGCCCTGAGCGAGGAGTTCAGAACCGTCCAGAGACAAACAGTGATCAATGCCGCCTGTCTGGCCCGACGGCTGCAGGAAAAAGGTTTCAGAATTGTCTCCGGCGGCACCGACAATCATCTCTTCCTGATCGATCTCAGTGCCTTGACGATCAAAGGCAAAAAGGCCGAAGCCGCTCTCGATGCGGCCGGAATCACCCTCAATAAAAACGGCATTCCCTTTGACCAGCGAACTCCGGCAGACCCCAGTGGGATCCGCATCGGAACCCCGATCGCGTCGACCCGGGGCATGCGCGAACCCGAGATGGAGATTGTCGCCGACTGCCTGAGCGATGTCCTGCTGCAACCGGAGAATCAGGAGATCATAAGACAAACCCGGGCAACGATCCGTTCACTTTGCGCTCGTTTTCCGGTTTACAGCCATCTGCTTTAACGGCATGCAACAAATTCACCCCAGCTGCTTTTAATTGTACCTGGCCTGATTGAAAGCCAGGCGCATTCTCAAGTGATATCAGGAAATGTGATGCCGGTTCAAAACCTGCAAAGACCCGACTGGCAGACCTATTTTATGGACATCGCCCAGTTGATTTCCAGACGTTCAACCTGTATCCGTCGTCAGGTTGGGGCCCTGATAGTTAAAGATAACCGGATTCTGACCACTGGCTACAACGGCACCCCGAGCGGCATTCGCCACTGCCTGGAAAGAGGCTGTCTGCGCGATCAGCTCCAAATCCCCTCAGGTCAGCGCCATGAACTTTGCCGGGGTCTGCACGCGGAACAGAATGCTATTATTCAGGCGGCGCATCACGGCGTATCCATCGAATCCGGAGAACTTTACTGCACCAACCAACCCTGTATCATCTGCGCTAAAATGATTATCAATGCCGGCCTGAAAAAAATAATCATCCGTGACGCCTATCCCGACGCTATGGCTGCCGAAATGCTTGATGAAGCCGGCCTCAAGGTGGTTGTTATAAGCCCGGGGAAAACGTCCTGACCACGGCCATCTGCCGAGACCTCTTATGAAATGCCCTTTCTGCGGCTTTACCGAAGATAAAGTTATCGACTCGCGTATCGCCAAAGACCAAAGCGCCATCCGCCGCCGGCGGGAGTGCCTCTCCTGCAACAAACGTTTCACCACCTTTGAAAGGATTGAGATCAACCTGCCGCTGGTCATTAAAAATGATCAGAGCCGGGAAAACTATGATCGCAATAAAGTCGAAAACGGCATTCGCAAGGCCTGTGAAAAAAGACCTGTCAGTCAGGAGCAGATTGATGCCGTGGTCAACGATCTCGAACTGAAGCTTCGAGAGCATGGAGAAAAAGAGATCGCTGCGACTTTTATCGGCGAACATATCATGGCCTCCTTGAAAAAAATTGATGATGTCGCCTATATCCGTTTTGCTTCAGTATATCGCCAGTTTAAAGACATCAAAGAATTCATGCAGGAGCTTCAGGGCCTGCTCAAAAACGACTCCGCTTGCGAAAAACCGGATTAAGCCGAACCGGTCAGGATTTTTGCCCACAGGCTGAAGCTTAAACTTGACGTTCGCGCCCTCAACTCCCGTCTGAGCTTCGTCAGAGAACAAGGACCCCGGGACTTGGGAGCTAAAAAACAAGGAATCGAAAAATGAATGGTTTTTCTAGTGCCGATACTGAATTCATGCAAATAGCCCTCGACCTGGCCCGCAAAGGACTGGGATCAGCCTCTCCCAATCCCATGGTCGGGGCGATTATCGTCAATGACGGAAAGATTGTCGGTCGGGGTTTCCACCCCAAGGCGGGAGAAGCACACGCGGAAATTTTCGCCCTCCGCGAAGCGGGGGAAAAGGCCCGTGAAGCCACCCTCTACGTCACCCTGGAGCCCTGCAACCATCACGGTAAAACGCCACCCTGCACCGAGGCCATTATTCAAGCTGGAATCAGGCGTGTGGTCTTTGGCTGCGAGGATCCCAATCCCCGAGTCGACGGCCACGGCGCCGACAAACTTAAACGAGCCGGTATCCGGACCGAAAATGGTCTCTTAAAAAACGAATGCCACCATCTGAATGAAGCCTGGAATAAATATATCACTACCGGATTGCCATTTGTCACGCTCAAGAGCGCGGCCAGTCTTGACGGCCGCATCGCCACCCGAAGCGGCCATTCACAATGGATCAGCAACGAGAAATCGCGGCTTTATGCGCACCAACTACGTTTTGCGCATGATGCCATCCTGGTCGGTATCGGCACCCTGATCAAAGACAATCCCAGGCTCACGGCCCGCTGTCCGGGGCAGGAAACCCGTCACCCTTACCGGATTGTCGTGGACTCCATGCTGCGCACGCCTTTGCATTCGCTGATTTTCGGTGAGGACGGCAAAGACCGGGTTTTACTGGCGACCACGCAGCGCCACGACCAGACAAAACTCAACCCTTACCTCCAGCTGGTCAAGGAGATTATCTGCCTGCCAACTAACGAGCTGGGTCAAATAGACCTGCGGGCTCTGATGCGGGAAATCGCCTCCCGGAAGATTATTTCGGTCCTGATCGAGGGAGGTTCGGAAATCAATGGTTCAGCGGTTGACTGCCGAATCGTCGATAAAATTTGTTTTTTTTATGCCCCGATCCTGATTGGTGGACGCGGCAGCCTGGGCATGATCAGCGGCACAGGCATCGAGAGGATTGACCAGGCCCTGCCGATCAGGAATATTACGATTAAGCATTTCGATGACGACCTCTGTCTTGAAGGCTACCTTGACCCAACGGCAATCGGACTGTCGGAATAAGCGCGGCCGGGAGTTGACACTGAAAATTTTCAGTCCTCTATATCCTGGGATCCCGACTCTGATCTATCGAAGCCTCATGACCGGACGCAACCTCTTGTATGACCTGATCCCCGCTCTCAGCCAGGCAGTTGCTATTCCGGTAATCTGTGTCGGCAACCTGAGCACCGGGGGAACCGGCAAAACTCCGATGACGGCTTACCTGGCAGATTATTTTCAGGCTCAAGGCCTGAACATCGCCATTTTGTCGCGTGGCTACGGCCGTAAAGCTGCTCGGCGGCCACTACTTGTAACCGCCGCGACTAAGATCACCCCCGAACTTGCCGCAGAACTGGGCGACGAAGCTCTGATGTTGAGACAACAGCTGCCCTCAATCCCCTTGGTTCTTGACGGCAACCGGGTGCGCGGCGCGCGCCGGGCCGGCAAGGAACTGTCGCCCGATTTAATTTTGCTGGATGATGGTTTTCAACATCGACGCCTGCGCCGCAACTTTAACCTGCTGATGATTGACAGCCAGAAGCTTTTCGGCAACCGACGGTTGCTCCCCACTGGCCCCCTGCGAGAAACTCTACGGGCTCTGAGTCGGGCCGACGCAGTTGTTTTTAACAAGTTTGATCAACGCCGGCGCTACTTTTATAAGGAAGCCGCTGAGGTCTGCAATTATATTTCCGCCCGCCGGATTTTTTCCGCCGCTTATCGTTTTACACATTTCACGGCTGGGGACGGCCACCGCCGCAGCTTGTCGGAGATGCAAGCGCTGGGTCCGTTTTGCGCCTGTTCCGGACTGGCCAACAACGATTATTTTTTTGCTCAGTTACGCACCCATGGACTTGCCGTGGAAGAAACCAGAAGCTTTGCCGACCATCACGACTACCGCGCCGGAGACCTGAGGGAACTGCGCCAACTCTGCCGCGACCGCCCCTTACTGACCACCGCCAAGGACGCGGTCAAGCTCGTCCGTCTGGCCCGAGCCCAAAAGGCCGAGGCACAACTCTGGGTTGCCGAAATCGCGCTGATACCTGATCGGGAAAAAGATTTTCTTGCTTTATTCGCAGATTTTATCAACCCTGAAGCATCTCTGCCGGAGGCGAGACCTTGACCCGGGATTTACAAGCTCCGGTTCGCAAGCGCCAGGCGGCGGTTTTTCTTGATCGGGATGGAACCATCATCCGTGAGGTAAACTATTTAGACCGTCTCGAAGATGTCGAGCTGCTCCCTGAAACGGCGGCAGCTATCGCCCGGCTCAACCGGCACCGGATTCCGGTCATCCTGGTTTCCAATCAATCCGGGGTTGCCCGCAGCAAGTTCAGTGAAAGTTTTGTCCTTGCCTGCCATGTCAGAATACAGAAAATGCTGGAAAGCTATGGGGCTCATCTGGATAATTTTTTCTTTTGTCCACACCATCCCGAACATGGCCGGCCACCTTATAAAAAAGACTGCACCTGTCGCAAACCGGAGCCCGGCCTTCTCAGACAAGCCGCCGGTCGTCACCAACTCGATCTGGCCGCCTCTTTTGTCGTCGGGGACAAATTAAGCGACGTGGAGCTGGCCCGACGGGTTAACGCTGCAGGAATTCTGGTAAAAACCGGTCACGGGGTGAAAGAGGCTGAAAAGATCAGGACGACGGCCATCATTCCCGACCTCATTTGCTCCGATCTTGCAGAAGCTGTAAACTGGATAATCCATCAATTATCCACTCGGACGCGATAAAAGGCTTTGCCATGCTCAAAAAAACAGGCTCTGACATCCTGGGCACCTGGAATGATCAAGCCATAGTTCATGCGTTCCGCAGCGCGAGTCGCCTGTTCAACCTGCTGCCAACAGACGACGCTTACCGACTCGGTGTCCGCTTGATCCACCTCTGGATAAGTCTTGACCGCAACCACCACCGAATCATCAAAAAGAATCTGGAGCTGGCTCTGGGTTTAACTCCGGACAGCCCTGAAAGCAAGAAGCTGCGCGCGAAAATCCTTGAACATCTGGGATTTAACCTCTGCGAATTCTTCCTGCTGCAAAAAAGCGCCAATCGCCGACGTTTTTTGCATAATCTAAAAATCAACGGCTTAGAACATCTCCTGCGGGCCGAGCAGGAAGGCCGGGGCGCCATCATCATTTCCGCCCATCTTGGCAACTGGGAGCTGGCCGGCGGACTTTCGAAATATCTGCGTGAACCCATTGCCACCGTGGGCAAACCACTTAAAAACAGTCCCAGCCTTTATACAATAATTGAACATACCCGCAGGGAAATCGGGTTTTTACCCCTGAATAAGAGTGGCAGCGCCAGCACTCTGGTAAGAACTCTCAAGAAAGGGAAAATCATCGCCCTGCTGGTGGACCAGAGGGTGCGCCGCCGTTTTCGCATCTGGTCTCCTTTTTTTGGGCATCAGGTCCCGACCATTCCTTCTCCGGCGATTCTCGCCCGGCTCAGCGGCAGTCCGATTATCCCGGCCTTCACCTATCGGGAACGTCCTCTGCATCATCACATCGTTATTGAAGAACCAATCCTGGTTCCAAAAACCGGCGCCAGCCAGATCATCATCGCCGAATACACAAAACGCTTAAATCGTCTGATGGAAGAACATATCCGCCGCCACCCGGCCCAATGGTTCTGGCCGCACGATCGCTGGCGTAAGATCCGTTCTAGCTCCGATTAAACCACCAGCCCGGACGATAAAAAAAGCGACGCCAGCAAAGGCCTCGGGAAAGGGTCTGGAAAAGTTTGGCATACGCAACAGGTTCTGGCTCATAGGACTGCAGAAAAGCACTGCGCTCGACTTCGCCAAAACGACCGCCACGAAAACAGAACTTATCAATTGAGCGCATAAATCGGTAGAGATTGGCCCGCCGGAACCTTGCGGAAAGAGGCTCCGGGAATTCCCTGGCCTTATCAAAATCAATCAGAAACAAGTTCCCTTGAACATCAACCAGGATGTTTCTGATGTGCAGATCCGTATAAAAGATACCCATATCGTGCAGTTTCCTGATCTGTCGGCCCAGCGCCAGGGCCAATCTCAACCGCTCAACCCCACCGGAATGCTGTAAATATTGCGACAGGGTGATAACCCCCGGCAGAAGCTTGGTCGCAAAATAACCATTGACAAAGGAAAGGCCTTTTCTCTTTTTTACAACCAGAACCCCTAGCGGAGCAGGTACCGGAAACCCCATCTCCTTAAGCCGGGAATGAACCTTGAGTTCGGTCAGAAAGCGGCGGCAGGAAAAAAAACGATCACCACTGAAAAAACGCCAGAGTCCGCCATGTCGATACTTGCGCAGAACCAGGGCCTCCGCAAATCTTCTGTCGGTAAAGGTAAAAATCGCACCCCGCCCATTCTGCGCCGCCTCCAGGGCAAGCCCGCGACCCGCCAACAGATCATGCGCCAGTTCCTGCCAGGGCAACCCTTCCCCTGATACAGAGCCGTCGGGCAGGGAAGAGAGATAAACCGAACAGGTCTGCCGCTCGACCAGAAAAGTAGAAACCCTGACAATGCCCGACGGCCATGGCTTTAAATGCAGCCGCTTCATCCCCAGGGGTCCTTGAGCTCGGCGGCGGCCAGTGGTTTAATGGTTTTAACGTTTTCCACTCCGGTTACCTGACGCAGAAAATCAACCACCAGATTGTAATCAAGATTTGCGATCTCGGACCGGGTAAGACCACGACAATCAATCTGCCCACCCGCTACCTGGTTATGCCCGCCGGCCGTCCCCCCCAGTTTTTCCAGCAGCTCCCGCACAACCTTACCCGCCTGAGCGCGAAAGTTAGCGGCCCGCAATGATATAATCAGTTTATCCTCATAGCAGGCCGTCACTATCGACCAGCTCATGCGTTCGTGCAATAAAAGAAAATCAGCGACTTCAGCCACCACATCAGGATTCGTAACCAGACCCAGACGAGAGCCGATCACCTGGCGATAAACAAAAGCATTGTCCACGGCCTGGCGAATATGAATAAAATGTTCCCGCGGGCGCCGGCTGAACTCAATCTGAGCAAGACGACGCATATTGACCAGAGGAATCAGATCATTATAAACCCGACGGTCCTGTGCACTGGCTTCCCGGCCGAGATGCCTGGTTTCCGAACTGATGCCATAGACTAAGATCGTAGCTAAAGCCGAGGAGATCGGCACCTTCAAACATTGCAGATATTCAGCCACAATAGTGGTACACGAACCGTAACCGGTGCGAATATCGACATATGAACAATGCCGTAACCGAGGTCTGGTCGCCGCCTTGGGAGGATGATGATCAATCACGATCACCGGATCCCTGTCGGGCGGCAACACATTATTGCCCGCTCGCGGCTGAGTATCGACAAGGGCGTAGACAACCTTGTCCCGCCCCCGAATCCGGCTGAAAGGGACCGCCTTAACAGGCAAATATCGCATCATCGAACGGTTTTCCGAACGCCCGACAATACCACCATAGGAAACCTGAACCCGACAATTGGGATCAAGGAAACTGATAGCTGTCGCCAGCCCGCAGGCGGAAGCAAACGCGTCCGGATCCGGGTTGTTATGGGTCAGAATCACCAGACGTGAACTTCCCTTGAGGGCCTCCTGCAAGCGGTTCCCGACACCGGTATTATGTTGCGGCTCACAATTATCCATGGTTACCAGACTCGAGCGGAATCGTTCCGTGCCAAATGACTCCCGGGGAAAAGGCTATCAAAAAAGTTTAATGTTAACGGCACCCCAAAAGATTGTTTCTCTTAGCATACTTGTTAACGATCTATCAAGCCAAACCATTTCTCCATGCCGCCTCCTGAGCTGAAGGGGGCTTGTTTGCCGGCGACAGGGATTCCGGCCTATTTCCGGCCCCCTGGTTAATACATATTGATATAACACCATAAATTTGCTATTAGCTGACTCTGCTGAGAATAGAAAGGCTTTTTATAAAGACCTGAAAGATGCCAGAAGCTGTCTGTCGTTTTGTATTTTAACCGGAGTTTATCAACCACTTCCAACTTCAAGTAAAGACACCCAACTTGCAAAACGACCAAATCATTGATAAAATCGGCACGATTGAAGATATTCCACCGCTGCCCAGCCTGGCCAGCCGCATCATCAATGTCTGCTTTGATGAAGGATCCAACTACCAGGACATTGCCCAATTAATCAGACAGGATCCGGTCCTGACCGCCCGGGTTTTGCGCCTCATCAATGCTCCCAGTTTCGCTCCTCCCGCAAAAATCAATGACTTAGGTCACGCAATTTCACTGCTCGGCAAAAAACAGGTCTGCAATCTGGCCTTAAGCCTGACAATTTTTGACACTTTCAACCCCGGGGGCAAAGCGAAAGAACAACAGCTGGTAGCTTTCTGGCATCACTGTGCCGCCTGCGCCCACGCCAGCGAAGAACTTGCCCGTAGACTTGGTTTTCCACGACCGGAAGAAGCCTTTATCGCCGGTCTGCTGCACGACATCGGTAAACTCATCGCCTGGCATCGCCTGGGAGATAATTTCAGTCTTTTTCTGAACCGCTTACAGCGCCTGGAAAACATTAGTCAGGGAGAATGGCCCCCGCTCAATCTTGAAAAAGAATTCCTTGGAGCCGGCCATCAGCTGATCGGAAAATGGGCTACGGAGAGATGGGCTTTCCCTCAGGCTATCGTCGAAGCCGTCTGGCTCCATCATCAGCCACCTTCCAGCTCCCGGGACGAGATTCCGCCCCTGCCCCTGCTGGTTCGCTTTGCCGACGCCCTCTGTAATTTATACAATCTGGGGTCCAACTATTTCGTCAATCAGGAGCTTGATTACTCCACTTCCGCTCCCTTCGCTCGTACGGTTGACTCCCTGAGCGCCTTTTTCCGGATTGATCGAGATAGCCTGACAGACCTCTACCATGCCGCCGACAGCCGTCTGCATGAATTTGACAGTTGTTTAAGCGTGGTCAACAACGAAGTCTACTTCACGGCAATCCGCAAAGCCAATCGAGAACTGGGACGTCTCAACCTGGAAAGGGAAAAATACCTGGCCGAGCTCAGCCTCAAAAATCGTTTTCTTGAAGCCCTCGCCTCTCTCGACCAAATACTCGAGCCGGATTCGGCAAAACGTCATATTTTCGCCGGCCCCATGCCTTTACTGGAGGAAATAGTAGTTCAGAGTCTTCATCTGTGCCAGACCCAACTGGCCTTATGCGGCCTGGCCTTAAACAAAACCGGACCCTCAAGCTGGACCGGATCTTTTTACGGCAAAAAAATTTCCGAGCGGGAACTATCCGGCGAAACGCCGACCCTCAAGTTTCGAGAAGAGGCGCCGGAAGAGCCCTACGATGCCCAGCAACAAAGCCGGATCATGGCCACCCTGCGCCGCTTGATTATCCATAAGACTGCGGTCCTGCTACGTAACAGCCGGATTACTCCACTCAAGGAACACCCCACGATTCTGGTTGTGCCGCTCTGTAAATTCCCCGCGACCAGCGCCAGCGAAATTTATGGACAACTCCTGGTTGACTGCGGGACCTTGGCGCGCGAAGGCATCGGCAAAGACAGTTTGATTGATATTCTGACCCGCTTCGCAGATGGCATCAGCAACCGGATTGAACGACGACGCCTGACCGAGAACCTCGTCGGCCAGGCCGAAACGATTACCGAACTAAACCGCCAAAACGAAGAGGTCCAGTACGAACTTCTCCAGGCCCACCGCCTGGCTACCGTCGGACGCCTGGCCGCCGGCGCCGCGCATGAGATCAACAATCCGTTGACTGTCATTTCGGGACAGGTTCAGATCCTTAAAAACAAGGCTTTACAGGAGGGCGAAGACCAGGAAAGAATCAAAAGATACGATCGCATTTTGATCAAAGTTGATAAAATTGCGCGCATCGTTTCTGATCTGCTCGCCTATGGCCGACCTCAGAAAGCCCGGCCCCAGCCTTTTTCGATTAAAAAAATTGTCCAACAGGCCATCGAAGCTGTCGCCCACCGCAAGGGTTTCAGCGGCATTCGTTTTTCGATCAATATTCCCGAGCCCTTACCGGAGGCGCTGGTCGATCCGCAACAGTTGGGACAAGTTCTGATCAATCTTTTGATTAACGCACAGATGGCCATGCCGGACAGCGGCTCCATCGGCATCAGCGCCGGAGTGCGAGGCAGTCAAATCGAGCTCAGTTTGAGCGACACCGGCTGCGGCATTGCACCGGAGCACCTACCGACCATTTTTGATCCGTTTTTCACGACTCGGGATCCGGGCTCAACCAATGCGGGAACCGGCCTGGGGCTGTCAATCGCACACTCCCTGATTGAGGCCAACCGGGGCAGCATCGAGGCCCGAAGCACCATCAACAAAGGCACCACCTTTAGCATTCTGCTGCCACTTGCAAAGCGACCCAAGACAGTCCAACCAGACCAGTCATGAACTCAGCCGAAAAACAAGATCCGGCCTCATGGCTTAAACATTATTGGGGACATCAGGATTTTCTGCCTTTGCAACGCGAGGCTATCGACTGCGTCCTTTGTGGACAAGACTCTCTGCTGGTGCTCCCCACCGGAGCCGGCAAGTCAGTCTGCTATCAGATCCCGGTCCTGATCAGCAACGGACTGGCGCTGGTGGTTTCTCCGCTGATCGCCTTGATGAAGGAGCAGGTCGATGCTCTGCGCCTGAACGGCATTGCCGCCGCCTGCATCAACAGCACCATGTCCTCCTCGGAAAAACGGCATGTAACCGAACAGCTGCGGGCCGGGGCTCTGAATCTTCTTTATATTTCACCCGAAAAACTAATCCAGGAAAGCAGTCTCGAGTTTATCAAGACCCTGCCGATTCGTTATCTGGCGGTTGACGAAGCTCATTGCATCAGCCAGTGGGGACACGATTTTCGCCCGGACTACCGCCAACTGGCAAACATCCGCAAAGTTCTGCCCCAGATTTCCGTTCACGCCTTCACGGCCACGGCAACCCGGGCGGTTCAACATGACATTGTGCATCAGCTGCAACTGCACGATGCACGTCTGCTGCTGGGTTCATTTGACCGGCCCAACCTTACGTATCGAGTGCGGCGCCGAACCAGCGGCCATCTTGCCCAGATCAAGGAAGTTCTTGAACGCTATCCGAATGATTCAGGAATTATTTACTGCCAAAGCCGGCGTGAGGTTGAAGAGACGGCGGCGCAGTTGCAAAACCAAGGCCGCCGGGTTCTAGCCTATCATGCCGGCATGCAGGACCATGAACGCAAATCAAATCATGACGATTTCATCCGGCATGAAAACGCGATCATGGTCGCCACCATCGCCTTCGGCATGGGGGTCGACAAATCCAATATCCGTTTTGTCATCCACAGCGGCCTGCCAAAGGCCCTGGAAAATTACCTACAGGAAAGCGGCCGGGCCGGAAGAGATGGGTTGCCGTCCGAATGTCTGCTCTTTCACAGCCATAACGATCTGTTGCGCTGGCAACGACAGTTCGATGAACAATCCGATGACAAGGAACCACCTGGAGCCCGTCAGTCACTGGCCGCGATGGCGGCTTATGCCAACGGCGTCGACTGCCGTCACCGGCAGCTGTTGCGTTATTTCGATGAAACCCACGTCGATGATGACTGCGGTCACTGCGACATCTGCCTGCGGGAATTAGTGGAAGTCAGAGATCCACTGATCACGGCCCAGAAAATTATTTCCAGCCTTCTCCGACAAGGAGAAAATTTTGGCCTTTTGTACAGTGCGCAGGTCTTAAAAGGCTCTCGTGAGCGCCGAATACGCATCAACCAGCATCATTTGCTGTCTACCTGGGGCATTCTCAAGGAGCATTCCCTTGAACAGATCAAGGAATGGCTGGAGCAACTTATTGACCAGGGTTTTATTGTGCGGGAAGGTGAGTTTCAACTTCTCAAGGTCACTTCCCGTGGCCGCGAGCTGTTGCGGGGCCATGAAAAACCACGCCTATTGCAATCAGGAAAAGAAGTTTTAACTCCGCTGGCACTCGAAGCCGACAGAGTGCTCAAGCAGACCGAGCTTGAGCTTTTTGCCGAGCTGCGCAAACTACGCCGCGAACTGGCCCAGAACCGCGAGGTTCCTCCCTATATCATCTTCAGTGACAGTGCCCTCTACGAGATGGCGCGTCGCCACCCCGCCGATCAGGATAACTTCCTGAAGGTCAAAGGCGTCGGCGAATCCAAAGGCAAAGACTTTGGCGAAATCTTTACCAAAAGAATTAAAAATTTCTGTCTTCAGCACGATCTGAAGCTCAATTGCGCAGTTGACCCCGGAATCACAATAAAAGCCCCCAAGAACCCAGGTTTTCCACCCCACGATCAGAGTCCGGCCCTGAAAAAATATCCTGCTGTCCGCTAAGAAAATTACGTGATGGAGTTTAAATGTCTACTCTGATTTTCATTGACAACCGGCTGGCGCCGGCAGACGAGGCGGTAATCTCGGCCCAGGATAACGGCTACCTTTTCGGCGAAGGCCTTTTCGAAACTATCCGTGCCTACCACGGCAAGCCTTTTCTTTTATCCGCCCATCTCACTCGCCTGCGCCGGGGACTTCGGCAACTGGAGTTACCTGAGCCCCCAAATCTGATTCAGGTTCCGGATATCATTAAAGAACTGCTTGCCGCCAACCAACTTGACCACCGGGAGGCGGCAGTCCGGATAATCGTCAGCGGACGTGAAGCGGAACCTGACCATCCCGCCCATCGTTTCTCAACCCTGCTGATCAAGGTTGCCGAACTTGATCTGAATCTTATCGGCAGGCGCCAACAGGGGATTAAGGCTTTACTGCTGCCCTGGCTACGGGACCGCACGCATCCCCTACGAGGAATCAAGAGCCTTAATTACCTGGAAAATCGTCAGGCTTTGCGAGAATGCAGAAAACAAGGATTTGACGAGGGGATTTTTCTCAATCTTGAAAAACAGCTTTGTGAAGGCACCTATTCCAATCTTTTTCTCCTCAGGAAAAACACCTTGCTGACTCCGCCTCTTGAGGCCGGGCTTCTCCCCGGCATCACCCGGGCCTTTATTATCGAACAGGCCACGCGAGTGGGACTTGCATGCCGGGAAGATAATCTTTACAAAGAAGACCTTGAAACTACCGACGGAGCGTTACTGACCAGTTCTCTGATGGAACTGGCCCCGGTGCTCCAACTGGGCGAGCATAAATTTGACCTGGAAAAAACCGCAGCCCTGGTTCGCGGGCTTAAGAAATGTTTCAGAAATGAAACGAGGCAGGTTTGATCCTTCGAGTAAACGGACTCGGCGCGCCACTACAGAAGCCTCCGGCCTCTGTAGTGGCGCTATTTTCCTAGTCAGAGCTTTGATTTCTCAGCTTAAATCTTTGCCGCGCTAATTCAGAGTATTTCATACAACTTCATCAATTTTTCTTCCAGAAAGGTTTCGGAGCCCTCTGAAATGACGGATCCATGGACGCCGGAAGCGAAGATTTAAGCTCGGAACTCAAGGGGCTGTCTGGCGCCGTTAATTCAGGGGTTAACTTAACGGCCGCCTTTTTCTTGTGCCAGAAAGGGACCGGGGCCCGGCTGAATGAATCAACGTTTTCAACCTTCGGCTTCTCGGCAGCCGGAGCCACCATCTGGGTGCTCAACGCAGAACATGGTTGCCGATGTTGCCAAAAAGGAATCGGTGCGCGCATAAATGAAGGATCTTTTTGCATAGCTGGCATGGAATTTTCGCGCCGAAGACCCGGTGTAATAATATCTTCATTTTCTGGAACTGCCGACTGAGAGCGTAATCGTGAAAACTCAGGATGCTCCTGCGAGGTCGAGGCAAGATAATAAAACCAAAAGAGTGCCGCAAGTAATAAAATGAAAACAACCGGTAATAGATTAAACGAACAACTTCCGGAGTGGCTCACTCCTTTGGCTATGTTACCCGAATCCGCCGTAGACATCCGTTCATCACCTTTCTCGGAAGCATCGTCATTTTCCGCAGGCCCGTCAGCGGCGTTGGCCGTCTCCAGGAAAGTCTCATTTTCATCCGTACCAAGCGGCTCCGGAAAAGAAATCGAGTTTTCAGCCTCTTCCTCCCGCGCCGCTGACGGGCCGGTGGTTTCGGTCATCGAAAGGAGCTTCTCCTCTGGGGCAACCGAAGCCGGCTCCACAGCGGTTTCTTTTATGACAACCGTTTCAACCTTGAGGCGACCGTCCATTTCAGATTTCCCCTTTAGACCGGCGGCGCTGAAAAAGGCGGCCATTTTTTGTTTATCAATCTCAGGCTGAAGCGGAGCCTGGGCGGCAACCTTCGACCCCGAGCTACCAGATTTACTGTTTTTAAATACTTTTTTTCCACTTTTGGTGGTCATACAAACAACTCCTCATAAATTTTCTGATAATCTTCACGGGCCCGGGAACGTCCTCCAAACTCAACAATGGTCTGCCGCTGAATGGAAGCCTGCTGTACCTTAGTATCAATCCTGACCGGGGAAAGCACCAATTCACCATAACGTTCTCTAAGACCGGCCAGAATTTCCTTGCTGACGTTCACCCGCTGGTCATAAAATGTCGGAAGAACACCACAAACCCTGACCTTTTTCTCAAAATACTCCTCTATCATTTTCAGATTTTCAAAAACCTGGTTGGCTCCAACCATGGCCAGATAATCCATACTGACCGGCAAAAGCAACTCATCGACATACACCAGAGCGTTCTGGCTCAAAATCGAAAGCGAGGGCGAGCAGTCTAGAAAAACCACACTGATCCCGGGTATTTCGTCCTCGAGCGAGCTTAAGGCCCTTTTCAAAGCCTCCTCCCGGCGAGGGCGCGTCACCAGAACCGTTTCACAAGCAGCGACGGTCTGATTTGAAAAAAGGCAATAGAGATTTTCCCGGGCTTCGACCAGGCAATCCGCCAGAGGCCGACCGTCAACGAGAAGATCGTAGAGAGAATAAGTTCCCCTGACCCCAAGGCTTTCAGAGATATTACCCTGCGCATCAAGGTCAACTACTAACACCTTATGGCCATTCTCAGCCAGGCAATGAGCCAAGCTGATCACCGTTGTGGTTTTACCGGTTCCGCCTTTAAAATTCTGGCAAGCAATTCTGCGCAAGAGAACCTCCAAAACGGCAACCGACACGGCGCAAACTGAATTCCTAAAAATAACGGTCTAATGCGGGGATAATCCCACAACCCGAATGATTTTTCACGGCCCGTACCTAAAGGTATTTCCTTTGGTCACAAATAAGTACTCTTATCAGGCCCAACAGAGTTGGGTAAGTTTCTTCATCGGACATCCCCTTTGGGGATAACCCGTGAAGCGCTTAACATTTTCTTGTTTTTGTGGTTGAAAAAAACAAGAAAATAACCTGCAAGATACTGAAACCCCGGCGAGCGGCACAAGATAACACTTGTGCCTTAACAAAAGGCCTTTCAGGTTGTCAAGTTATTTCCCTTGACCGCGTTCGGATGAATTTGAGCTGAAACTAAAAATCTACCGCGAAGCGGCTGCGGTTTCCAGCACTCTTTTAAGGTTATCCGGCGATGAATCGCCATCGGGAAGAGGCTGGGTTTTTTCGCTGATCGGCCCTGCGGGACCCAACCTCCGGGTAATCGCTCGTTTGCTGGTCACAAGCTGACCACTTTCGCTTCAAGAAGCCCGTCAACCTTAAGCAGATTCTCAAGCACGGCCGAAGTGATTTCATTATCAACCGCGACAAAGGAAACCGCCTTTCCTCCTTTGATTCGGGAAAGATTAAATCCGGCAATATTGATTTTATGGCGGCCGAGAACCGTGCCCACGCCACCGACGATACCCGGTTTATCAATATTTTTGAAATAAAGATAAGAACCCTTGGAAATCATTTCCAGGCGAAACTGATCCAGCATCAAAATCCGGCCCTGATTGTCGGGAAAAACCGTACCCGCCACCATCATCTCCTCCTGATCAGTCTTGACCTGAACCACAAACAGATCATTCATGTTGGCAAAACTGCTGGTTTTGGACTCAAAAACCGCAAGGTTGCGATCCCGGGCAAGATAAGGCGCATTGATAAAGGAAACCGTTTCCGGAACACTGTGATCCAGAAAACCTTTCAAAGCCGCGCTGGTGAAAGGCTGAAAATTAAAAGGCGAGTCGAAAACCCGTTCACCGAAATCATCGATAAATTTAGGGCCGACCATCAGCATCTCAATCCGTTCGGGACGACCGTTGACCACTTGCGCCGCCAGCCGGCCCATGGCCTCGGCCAGATCAAAATAGTAACGCATCTCCAAAGGCAACTGGGAACGCATGTAGGGGATATTCACAGCATTTTCATAAGAACGGTCATTAAGTGCGTTGGCCACTTGCTCCGCGATAATAACGGCAACCCCCTTTTGACCTTCGGCCGTATTGGCCCCAAGATGCGGGGTCACAAAAATATTGTCGAGCTCAAGCAGAGGATGATCGCCCAGCGGTTCACGACTGAAAACATCAACTCCTGCCGCAAAAATCTTGCCATTTTTAACCGCCGCATAAAGATCCATTTCATTAACAATTCCGCCCCGAGCGCAGTTGATCAACACCACATGGTCCTTCATGCGGGCGATTTCGGCAGCCTTGACCATATCGGCAGTTTCGTCCGTCAGCGGCGTATGGAAAGTGATGACATCGCTCTTCTGCAACAGTTCATCCAAATTTTCACATAAACGCACCCCCTGGGCTTCTGCTTTACCCCGTTTGACATAAGGGTCGAAGGCAATAACCTTCATACCGAAACCCTTGGCCCGGACCGCGACGTTGCCTCCGATTCGCCCCAGGCCAACAATGCCCAGAGTCTTGCCGTAAAGCTGAATCCCCATGTATTTTTTGCGATCCCATTCCTTGTTTTTAAGAGAAATATTGGCCGCGGGAATCTTGCGACAGGCCGCGAGCATCATCCCGATAGTCAGCTCCGTAGCAGCAATGGTATTACCGGTAGGCGCATTCATCACAATGATGCCCTTGATACTGGCGGCCTCGATATCAACATTATCAAGCCCGACCCCGGCACGGCCAATGATTTTCAAACGGCCCGGGTCTTCCAGCAAATCAGCGGTCACACTGGTCCCGCTGCGCGTGATAATCGCATCATAGTTACCGATAATTTTTTTCAACTCAAGATTATCAATCCCAACTTTGATCTCAACCGCAATCTCCGGATCCGCCTCAAGAATGGAAATTCCTTCGGGATCCATATGATCAGTAATCAAAACCTTAAACCGTGCCATGATCTGGGAACCTCATATCGAGAAATTAAACAATATCAACCAACTTAAGCAAAGAACAAGCTATCTTCTCCTTACGACCCGCCCTAGCAGACCGTGAAAAAAAGAGCAAGTTTAAAGTGGAGAGACGAAACCCGCCCCAGAACAGCCTGTGGCCCGATGAAGTTATCGATTAAGTCACGAGAGGGTGTAAAAAAGATTGTGTAAATGGCCATTCAGGG